>JABAOD010008139.1_pt1 | contig 18674 bp, 19 predicted proteins | sample 7062151 | NCBI WGS metagenome assembly JABAOD01 (sample SAMN14538626, study PRJNA623070) | marine sediment metagenome | biome: marine biome [ENVO:00000428]; feature: marine pelagic biome [ENVO:01000023]; material: deep marine sediment [ENVO:00002113] | place: India: Gulf of Khambhat ... | reverse complement strand
CGAAATACTGGGCGCTCTTCTTGTGAAGTACCTCGAATAGCGTTCCAAGGGCGACTGCTAATATCATTAGAACGACGTAGACCTGCATGAAAACAGGCGACAGAGAAACCGTTAGTTCGGCGAACGGATTGGACATTGGAATAGCCTCAAACCTTATCCAGTTTTGTCGTATGAACGAAGCTAAAGTTTTTTATGAACGAAGCTAACGACAGTGCAACCGTCTCTAGGTGTTACCCACGGACTTAGGCGGTCCGTATGAGACCAATAAACATTACAGTCGAAGCGTGGCCAGCACAACATGAGAGGTCACAAGCCGGTGTCGTCAAAGCATGGTTCTGAACGGCAAGAGGAGAGGAATTGTCCTTTTCGCATACTGCCCGTTTTCCGCAGAAAACGTTGAGGCGGCTTGACCCCGTCCCCTTACCGGCCGGCCCATAGCGCCGAACATACCACAGCTGGGCCAGAACCACTCTAGCCCCACTAGGGGGGGTCCACCGCTCAAGTTGGGGGGCTTTTTCGTTTGAGAGTTTCTCCCTAATGGGATGAGAACCCAGAGGGTTCCGCACGGTTGGCCCGGGAGCGAACCCGAGCGACCGAGGGTCGATGCCAGGTGCAAATATACCGCAAGTGGGCCGGATAACCTTTGTTGATGAAGGTACTCACTACCCCGCCCTTAAAGCCGCTTTGCTCTGCGGGTCATCCGGTTAGCTCAAAAACGTTCTACATACGGCGTGAGGACCACGGGATATTCAGCTCGAAGATTCCACCCCGGCTATCGTGCCCACTTGCAAGTCAGCATTTCCTAATTAACCGAACTCTGGCTTGAGACCGAGGAGAAGCGCAAGGCTCAACACCATCCCGGCTCCCAGTAGACAACCTGACATCTTACCGAGAGCGGTCGTGACCGCCTCTCTTGATTCTTCTATTCCTTTCTCGCGCAGCCATTCCGCAATGCTCCCCTCGAAGAAGCCGGCAACTGCGTCGGTGAGCGCGTCCCCGATGACGCCGCCGGCGATCGCTCCCGCGACGCCAAAGACGATGCCACCCCACAGCGCAGGGATGACTAACAAACCCGTATCAAGCGCCCCAAACACCATATCGGGAACCGCTCCCGTCAAACGTCGCTTCGCCAGTAAGAGCCCGGCAATAGGCACAAGCCCTAATCCCAAGACGATCGGACCGATCGGAAATTGCTGCCGAAGCGCAATGACAGCAAACAATGCAACAGGAATGGAAATGAGCGCGACGTATACGGCTTTCTTTATCATGAGGTCATCCCCTTCACGTCAGCGTTAGCAACCTTAGCACTCTGACTTGGACCATTCTGCAGCCCAATCGACACCACCAAGCCGCCTGCATCGCCTTTCAAACTTACTTAGGGATGCCAAATCTTCGCCAGGAAAATTCTCTGGAGGCTGGTGAGAGGCGTACTGCGGTGGGAGTCATCAGCGGGTTTGCGTTTTCTGCAGCGGGCAGTCGGCATGGTGTTCATCGCCAAGCCCCGCCCAGGCATGCGCGACAGCGAACTCGACTCGGTGAAAGAACCGATCTTCCCCGAAGTGGTCGACGAATCCGCTATGCTGGAGTAGATCTATGATCTGTTTTTTCACACGCGCGAAGAGTATCTTGATGTCGGCCTCGTTCAGGCGCTCGGTCAGCGCGGCCAGCATTTCCTCACCACTCGCATCCATCTGGTTGATACCCTCGGCGTCTACGATGACGTAGCGCAAGCGCGGTTTCTTAGCCAACTTTTCCATGATCTTTTGCTCGAAGTAGTAGGCGTTGCCGAAATACAGCGAGCCATCGAAGCGAATAATCGAGATGTTGTCGCAAGTCTTAAGGTTGTGTACCTCCGCGTCCCGGAACGAGCCGTCCGGGTGGCGCGATAACACCGCCACGCGCGGGCGCATGGTCCTGTAAACGTGTAGGCCAAGGGACAGGATGATGCCCATAGCGATACCCCACTCTAGATCCGGGGCAAGCGCTAGCGTGAAAACCAGCGTCGTCAGAGCGACGATTGCGTCGGGGCGATGCGTGCGCCAAAGGTGCCTGAATGCTTGAATATTCACGAGCCCGATAACCGCCATCATGATGACGGCCGCCAAGGTTGCATGGGGGACGTAATAGAGCAGGGGTGTGAACCACAGAAGCATCACGGCCACCATCAGGCCGGTTACAACCGATGAGAAACCTGTTACCGCTCCGGCCCTGATGTTCACGGCTGAGCGCGAGAACGAACCGGATACGGCGTAGCTTTGGAAAAAGCTCCCCACCAGGTTGCTCAAGCCTTGACCGATAAGCTCCTGACTGGCGTCCAGGCGTTGACGTGTACGTGCCGTCATCGCCTTGGCGACGGCATAAGCTTCGGCAAAGCCAATCAGGGCGATAACCAACGCCACGGGCACTAATTCCAACAACACATTCACATTTAGGCTTGGTGGCCGCAGCGACGGCAGACCGGAAGGTATGGTGGCAACCACGGTTCCGCCGGCGTGCATGACAAGCGCGCCGTTTTCTTCGATGCGTACGAGTCGCCAGGACTCCCCATCGGTTTGCCCCGCTGCGTGTCCTTTCAGGTAGTACACACCGGGTTGCTGCGTTTCCCCTGGCACGTAGTCGAAACGTAGCGTTCTCAGCTCCCGCAGGTTCGCGTCGGATGTCTGCTTGCGCCTTTGTAGCTTGAGCCGGAGCAGGTCGACATTGTGAAGCGCTGACAAGGTACGATCATCATCTTGGCCATATTGGCTGAGACTGTCGGCATGGCGTCTTCGGGCTGCGACGAGTTCCTTGCTAAGGTCATTTATCTCACGCTTCAGGGCTAAAGTTTGCTGGGCAACCTCTTGTGCCGCGATGCTTGAGAGCTGCACCATGGCTGTAGTCCGTACTTTCTCGTAACCGATAAGCCAGGCAATGACCGTCGTAGCCGCAACTGCGATGAGTATCGCCGGCAACTTTGGCGCGAGCCGATGCGAAAGGACCATGAGCGTGAGGGCAAGCACGGCTATGGCTAGGGTGGGAAAGTGAGTAGAGGCGTAAGCAGCGACCAGCGTGTTCCATACGGTCTGGTAATGTTGCGGCGTCTTTTCCACGACGACGCCAAAAATCTTGTCGAGCTGAGAGGTGACAATAATGATCGCAGCCGCATTTGTGAAGCCGAGCACGACCGGGTGTGCTAGGAAATTCACCATGGCTCCTAGGCGTAACAAGCCCAGGGTGAGCTGAAACAGGCCCACGATCAGTGCCAGCAAAATGGCATACCCGATATAGGCGTCGCTGCCGGCGGTGGCGATAGGCTCGAGTCCGGCCGCAGTGAGAAGCGATACCATAGCCACCGGGCCCGTGGCGAGCTGTCGCGATGAACCGAAGAGGGCTGCGACCATGGGCGGCAGAAACGCGGCATAGAGGCCGTAATAAACTGGCAGACCCGCCAGCTGCGCGTAGGCCATGGACTGCGGGATCAATACGAGAGCCACCGTCAGCCCGGCGATAACATCGCTACGCACATGCCGCATGTCGCGCAGTTGCCCTATCCATTGCAGGAAGGGGAACGCGCGAGCCAATTTCGGAGAAATCGCTTTACCCCGAGGCATGGGAAGTGCTATCGCGACAGCGGTGCTGGAGAGATTCTGTGGTACATCGTCTTTTGCATGCAGCTGTGGCGCGAATCGAGGCTTGGTCAACGGCATGCCATGCTCGTTTGTAAGCTGTCTCGCTAGCGCCACGCACACGCCAATTGGTGTTCTAAGCGAGCCTAGACCACATCTTGCCATGGACAACCCGACGTGTGAAATAGTCTGTTAGTATTACAGCGCGGTCAGGCGTCGTCGTGTCTACGAACTTAGCGATGAGAGTCTGACAGTCCGATTGGTCGGTCGACCACGGCGCCGACCGTGGAGCCTGCGAAAGCCAGACTGCTGATGAATGAATATGAGTGATCGACTTACGCCTTCGACTATATACGAGCTAGTTGCAGAGGTGGGTTTCAGGAAGTATTTCCATCTTGGGGGCTTCCATGCCACGCGTGAGCTCATCGATCTATGCCCGATCAGTGAAAACAGTTACGTTCTTGACGTAGGTTGTGGTTCAGGAAAGACGGCTTGCTACCTGTCAACGACGACCTGTTCGATGTGGTACTTGGCGAGTTCATCACTGGATTGGTGAATGATAAGGAAAAAGCGGTAAGAGAGTATGTCAGGGTAGCCAAAATTGGGGGCACGATTGGGCTCAACGAAGCCACTTTGCTGCAAACGCCACCGCCATCGGAGGTAATTGAATTCCTGGAAAAAACTGTCGGTTTCAAAGGCCAACTCCTCACGAAACAGGGGTGGGTGGAACTGTTAGAAAGCTGTGGGGTGAGAGCGCTGAGTGCAAAGACCTACAAGGCCAACTCTCTCAGCAACCCGATGGAAGACATCAAAGATCTGATTCGAGCATTTCCGAAGGTTCTCTATAGCTTACTCAGGCGTCCTAGCTTCAGGGCGTTTCTTAGGGTCTCCCTTGCCGTCCCGAAGCATCTCCTGGATTACTTCGGGTATGGGTTGTACGTTGGTCGAATCTGAAGGGATACCGCCCGCCTCTAGGACCACAGAAATTGCCGCTTGTCGGTCTAAGAGTGCCGCATATCGGCAGGGATTGCGGCCGCGTCGTAGTCCGAACTGATTCCTCGTATGACAATACTCTGAATTTCAGATGGTTTTTTGCGCAAGCAGGGCGTTCACATTTCGGTACGCTTTTTGCTCGCCCTTTCGATGAGACCTAGGAACCAGGACGCTACCCGTGTGCCCCACAAGAGGTTCTGGGCGTGGATGCCGCAGAGCAAACAGCGGTTTTACGCTGATTGAAATCTTCATCGTGCTCCTCGTGATCGCCGTGCTGGCGACCATCGCTGCCCCTCGCTATCTCGACTACGCCGGCGCGGTCCGGTTGGCGGGTCATGCGCAGTTTGTTCACGAAACCCTCAGACTGGCCCGGATCGAGGCCGTAACCCGTGAGATGCCGGTCAGCATATGCGCCAGCACTGACGGCATCGCTTGCACAGGGACACCTTGGGAACAGGGGTGGCTTGTTTTCGTAGATGAGAACCTGCCAGGGGTCATCGATGGTGAGGATGAGGTGCTGCGTGCGGTGGCAGCCTATGAGGGCGGCATGACATTGGACGTGACTATTACCAAAGCCAGCGCTGATTATTTCCAATTCGATCCCAGCACCATCATGGTTGTCGACGCGGACGCACCTCACTTTGACAAGAGAAGTATCTACACGAGACTGGCGTTGGAGCTCACGGGCGAAACGGTCTTGGGCTTACTCGGTATCGGCGACGCTGTTGCGAAGAAGCCCCAGAAGGATCGCCGCCGCGAAAAATACAAGAACATGTGCGCCAAACCCGGCAGCGGAAAGAACCCGCACTGCATGGAACCGTTGGCAGTTCTTGAATTCTGCCACGATGGCCGCACGGGCGAAACAGGGGCCGCTGTTCGCGCTATCCCCACCGGCGAGGCGGTGACTGAAGAAATCGACTGCGAGTAGGGCGACGATTGCACCGTCGCCTTGGATGGGTTAACCTACGCGCGCGTGTAACTGGCGAGTGCGGGTGGAGACAACCACCGGGGAGCACGCAATCCTAATGCCGTTCGCCTGGGCACTCACAAGAGTGTGTGACCTCAAACTCAGGAGGATGGCATGCCTACCCATCGAGAGTTGCTCAAGCAATCCGATCCCGAGATCTTTGACGCCCTAGCGGGGGAAGAAGACCGCCAGCGGTTCGGTATTGAACTGATTCCCTCCGAGAACTATACCTACCCCGAAGTTTACTGCACCAACGGCAGCGTTTTTGCCAACAAATATTCCGAGGGCTATCCGGGACGCCGCTACTACGGCGGGCAGGCGTTCACCGATCGCATCGAACTTCTGGCCATCGAACGGGCCAAGCAATTGTTTCGCTGTGAGCATGCCAATGTCCAGCCGTTGAGCGGCTCGCCGATGAATCAAGCGGTGTATATGGCCTTTCTGGAGCCCGGGGACACCGTATTGGCGATGGATCTCACCCATGGTGGCCACCTGACGCATGGCGCGCCGGTCTCCCACATGGGGAAGATCTTCAAGTTCGTGCGTTACAAGACCGACCTGCAAACAGGCGAGATCGATTTTGACCAGGTCATGGCGCTTGCACAGGCAGCACGCCCCAAGATTGTGCTCTGCGGTTATTCCTCCTACCCGGGCGACTATGACTATGCCGAGTTCCGCAAGGTAGCCGATGCGGTGGGAGCATTGGCGATGGCCGACGTCTCGCATATCGGCGGCTTGATCGCGGGCGGCGCCATGCGGAACCCATTCGACGACGGTTTCGACATCGTGACGACGACGACGCACAAGTCCTTGCGCGGCCCGCGCGGGGGCATGATTCTGAGCAAGCGGGAGCATGCAAAAAAGATCGATCAGGCGGTCTTTCCCGGTATGCAAGGCGGCCCGCACATGAACGCGATCGCTGGGATCGCGGTTGCCCTGGGCAAGGCGTTGCAGCCGGAATTTCGGGTCTACACGCGACAGGTGTTGAAAAACGCGCGTGCGCTGGCAGAGGCCCTCAAGCGTGATGGCTGCAAGCTCGTCACGGGCGGCACGCGAAACCATATGATGGTGGTGGACACGATGGCGAGCTTTGGCATCGATGGCGCCATGGCGGAAGAGGCTTTGGGTGCGATCGACATCACCGTTAACAAGCAGCTGATTCCGGATGATCCGCGTCCGCCGCTTCGGCCCAGTGGCATTCGTTTGGGCACGCCGGCCGCGACGACGCGCGGCATGGCAGAAGCGGACATGGAGCTGTTGGCGGCGTGGATCGGCGCGGCGTTGCGGCTGCGCGACGATGCTGAAGCGCTGACGCAGCTCGCCCAGCAAGTGCATAGCCTTTGCGAGCGATTTCCGGTCCCCGGACTGCCCGCAGATGACGGGACCGTGCGTCAACATCTGAGCGGCGAAGAGCGGCGCATCCGCGAAGTCCACGAGTCCACGCGTCAGGTATCGGCAGCGATCTAGCCCGCGCCTGGGCTAGTCGTTGTTTAAAGGTTGATGACCAGCCCATCGTAAGCGGCCTGTTCAGGCACGTCGTCGGCGTGGGCGAGCATTTCTTCGCTCATATGCGTGAGGATGATGCGCCGGGCGCCAAATTCAGCCTTACGCTCCGCGATCGTGTAGTAGTTGAGGTGCCACTTGATGGGTTTCTGGAAAAAATAAGATTCCGCAATCAACAGATCGGCGTCTTTGCCGATCTTGGCCATCTCCTCGGTGAACTCACCGTCGCCCGTATATGAAACCACCTTTCCGTCGACCTCGACGCGAAGCGCTATCGGGTTGGTTTGCCAAGTGTGGCGCGCGGGTTGCGGCGTGACCATCAGGTCAAGCACTTTGTTTGGCCGGCCGACCTCAAGCNNATTGGGTTGGTCTGCCAGGTGTGGCGCGCGGGCTGGGGCGTGACGACCAGGTCGAGCACCTTGTTCGGCTCGCCGATCTCCAGCTCAATGTACTCAAGCGGGAATTTGGGTTTCATCACGTGCATGCCGGGGAACAACGCCTCGGCGATCTCGTGCATGCGTGACACGGTGTCCTTGGGACCGGCGATGGTAAGGGGGCGAGACCGCTTGGCCCCGAGCACCGCATCCATCAGCATAAACGGCACGCCGGCACAGTGATCGCCATGCAAATGTGTGAGCAGTATGGCGTCGATACTATTGTGCTCGATACCCTGCTGTTTGAGCGCAATCAGGGTCGAGGCGCCGAAATCGATGGCGAAACGAACCCCAGGGCCATCGACGAGGATACAGGTCTGAAAGCGCCCACCGCTGCCAAAGGAGTCCCCGGAGCCGACGAACCGCACGCTGACTGTCATATCCCATTCTCCTTTGGCGTCTCCGGGTTGCTCAGATCACGCCACGCTCGCGTAATCGCTCGATTTCCGCCTGTGGCAGCTTAAGCAGCTCGTGCAGCACAGCATCGGTATCGTGCCCCAGCATCGGCGGGGGGTGACGATACGTTACCGGCGTCGCCGACAGCTTGATGGGATTGCCGATCAAGCCCACATCGCCGGCCGCCGCGGGGTGCGGCATCGTGATCTGCATCTGCCGATGCTTGATCTGCGGATCGGCGAACACTTGGTCGATGGTATTGACCGGTGCGCACGGCACCCCCGCTTCATCGAGACGTTCTAGCCAATACTGGGTAGGATGCTGGCGTGAAATCCGCGATAGGGTTTCGATAAGTGCATCGCGGTTACGGACGCGGTCGGGGTTTGTCAGGTAGCGCGGGTCATTGGCGAGCTCGGGCACGCCGGCGGCCTCGCAGTAACGTCGAAACTGCGCGTCGTTAGCCGCCCCCAGGATGAAATGCCCATCGGCGGCGGGGAACACTTGATAGGGCACAGTGTTCGGGTGTGCCGTGCCGAGACGTTTGGGGATCTCGCCCGATGTGAGGTAATTGAGACCGACGTTGTAAAGCCAAGCCACCTGCGTATCGAGCAGGCCGAGATCGATGTGCTGGCCGACGCCATGGCGGTCGCGGTGGTGCAAGGCAGCCAGAATGGCGACGGCGGCATACATGCCGGTCATGATGTCATTGATCGCCACGGGGACCTTTGCCGGCGGTGCATCCGGCTCCCCGGTGATGCTCATAATGCCGCCGGTTCCTTGGGCCATCATGTCGTAGCCCGGCCGGTGGGCGTAGGGCCCGGTCTGGCCAAAGCCCGTGACTGAGCAGTAGACGAGTCTGGGAAACTCATCCTTGAGTTGCTCGTAGGTCAGGCCGTACTTGCGCAGACTGCCAACCTTGAAGTTCTCGATCAGCACATCGCAGTGGGCCAGCAACCGTTTGGCAAGTGCTGCCCCTTCAGGCCGGGAGATATCGAGCGTCACCGAGCGCTTATTGCGATTGGTGCTTAAGTAATAGGCGCTCTCGGTCGTGTCGTGGCCTTCGGCGTCCTTAACGAAAGGCGGTCCCCACGTTCGCGTTTCGTCGCCAACGCCAGGACGTTCGATCTTGATTACCTCGGCGCCGAGGTCACCGAGTAATTGTGTGCACGCGGGCCCCGCCAATACGCGGCTGAGATCCAAAACGCGAATGTCTGCAAGACTACCGGCATTTTCCGACACTGTGCTGTTTTCCTCCGCTACGGCGAGTCTCGTTCAAGAACGTGTCAGATCAACCAGCCGTATGTGAGACCGGCCAGCAGCGCGCCGAGGAAGGCAAAACCTAGGTAGGCGATGAAGACGGGAAGCCGCGCGAGCGCATAGACAGCGATCGCTGCAGGGATGCTGCTCACGCCGCCCGCCAGCAGGAACGCCATGCCGGCCCCCGGAGCCATACCCTGCTCAATCAGGCCGGCGACAAGCGGCAACGCGGCATAACCGTTGAGGTAAGCGGGGATACCGACGAACGTTGCGGCGACGACTTGCAGTAGGCCCGCTTCGCCTACGGCACGGGCCACCATGTCCGCTGGCACGTAGGCGAGCATCAGGCTCTCGAGCACGAAAGCCAACACGAGCCACTTTCCGAGGAAGAGGAGATTCTTTCGCGCCGACGTCGCGAAGCTTAAGCGGCGATCGGCGTCACGCCAGAATTGCCAGGTGATCTTCTTCGGGGCGCGGATCTTGCCGCCGGCGCAGCCCCCATCACCGACACCTGGGCGCAATGGCTCGGCAAACGTCGCGGTGCGTTGCAGAGCCAGCACACCGAAACCGCCGAGTAGCCCTATTCCGAATGCGGCAAGCGTCTTGGCGATCGCGAATGGTGTCCCAAGTAAAGCCGCGGTCAGAACGAACATAGACGGGTCCATGAGCGGAGAGGCCAACCAGAAAGCCATCACAGGCGCCAGCGGCACACCCATGGCGAGCAGAGCAGCGATTAGCGGGATGACGCCACAGGAACAAAAGGGCGATAACGCACCCATGCCTGCGGCGAAGACGATCATTGCGCTGATCCGACCGGTGAAGGCGCGGGCAATCAAATTGTCGGCGCCACTCGCAGCGGCGTACGCCGCTAACGCGACAGAGAGAAGGAGAAAGAGCAGAACGTCGGTGAAGGCATCGAGCGTGAAGAGGAAAGAGCGCTCCGCCTGCTGCGGCGCGAGCAGCAGCAGCGCGACAAAGATTGCCACGACCGCCATCCAGGCACGATCGAGCGCGAGCACGGTCTTTGGGGCGGCGAGCACGGCGAGGCGCGATAGCATATGTTTAGCCCCTTAGCTTCGTAGTTGCTTAAAACACAAGAAAATCACGCCGCACTGGACTCGCGGGTACGGCCGACCCCGGCGCAGCACTGATCTTTCAAATAGGCCACCAAGCCGTTTACGACCTGGTAGTTGGCCGTACACATCACTTCGCGCCCTTGCCGTTCCTGCAGGACGAGCTCGGTTCGCGCCAATGTGGACAGGTGATGCGCCAGCGTGGATGCTGGCATGTCCAAGAGGCGCTGCAGCTCACTGATATTAAGTCCGTCTGGCCCCGCGCGAACGAGGATCCTGAAAAGCCGTAGCCGGTGCCCGTTACCGAGTGCGGCCAGACCCTGTGCTGCGCGGTCCTCAGTCACGGTCGGTGCCTTCGTCATGGAGACACTATATAACTAGTTTTATGGTTATGTCAAGTGCGTGAGCGAGAGGAAAGGGCCGCTGCCAGCTTTCATCCCGAGCCAGGGCGGTCGGCGTAAGGGCATGGTGCTTGAGGTAGGCGCGCACGTTTTCGCGGGCGCTAGAGCAAAGGTGCACGGCACTGTGGCAATCTGCGGTCTATACTCTAATTGTGGAAGGACGGATGGTGAAAATAGGGATGGCCAGAACAAGCAAAGGGGAACGCCGTAAGAAGACTCAGCGCGTCACAACAGATCGTCGTCGCGATAAATCGCGCTGGGATCCGCACAAGCCGGATCGCCGCGAAGACTTTGGGCGGCGCAAAGAAGACAAGCTCTGGGAACGGCTTGTCAACAAGCGCGACTGACTCGCTCTCGCGTCGAAATCTCTGTTTAGTTCGTGCGGTGTCCCGACACCGGGCGGGTGCGCTTGCATCGGCGCCAGCAGTCATATAGAAAACAGCATTTCCTAACATTCGGCAGACTGGCCTCGCGTCTTTATCGATTCGCGACCATGCCAGAGGTCGAGGTGCGTCGGTTGCGTCTGCGTTTTCTTTACCGTCACGTAGCCGTAGTGCTTGAGGATACCGTTATGTACATTCCCCGGCTATTCAACCAGAGCGATGTCAAGGCCATGCACGAGCTGATCGAGGCGCATGCACTGGGGATTCTGATCGCCGAGCTGGAAGGTCGATTGCAGGCCACGCACGTGCCTGCTGTGCTTGATCGCGATCACGGGCCTCAAGGCAGACTGCGTTTCCATCTGGCGCGGGCCAATCCGATGAGTGCGATTCTAGGCGACAAACGCGAGGTTCTGATGATCTTTAGCGGCCCCGAGAGTTATGTCTCGCCAGATTGGTACCGCAGCGCGCATCAGGTCCCGACGTGGAACTACGCAGTCGTGCATGTGTACGGGAAACCGGCGCCTCTCGACAATGCCGAGTTGTGTCGCCAGCTGGATGATTTGAGCGCCTCCCAGGAAGCTAAACTTCCAAAAGCCCCATGGACAACGGCGAAGCTGCCGGAGGAACTCTACACCAAGATGCGTCGTGCGATTGCCGGTTTCGCCATGCCGATCGAGCGTATCGAAGGCAAGTGGAAAATGAATCAGAACCGCCAACCGAGCGACCGCGAGGGCGTGGTCAAAGAGTTGAGACGACTCGGCGGCGATGGCCGGCTGGCGGTGGCGACGACCATGATGGGAGTCCGTACGTAAGTCTGAAACTTTGCTCGCGGAATATTCATTGGCATAAGAAAAGTGATCTCACGCCTTCGGGAACTTGCGCGTAAACGCTATCCTTCTTTGGAGAAATTCGATCGAGAAAGGCCCCAATGGAGTTGTGGCGGACATCTACATTCGGTACAGTGCAGCCTCGCAGGGAGTTACCAAGAAATCTAAAAAAGCTATGGTCGAAGTGTTGCCGGAGAGTAACCGAAATCTCCTTCTCGTCAGAGCGGTAGGTAAGCTAACGCATCGGGACTATAAGGACGAGATTATCCCGCGCTTGGAATCAATCATCCATAAGCACGGAAAGATACGGTTTCTGATTGAAGACTTCACTGGATGGGAAATTGCAGCGTTTTGGGATGATGCACGCATCGGACTGACCTACAGAACCGCTTTCGAAAGGATCGGCATAATCGGTGCACCCAGATGGGTGGCGTGGGCTTTAAAGCTTGTTGCATTAGTGGTTAAAGGCGAAATCCGGATCTTCGCGCCGAGCGAGCGGAGCGAAGCGTTGAGTTGGATTACCGCATCACCGTAGGCTTAACTCTGGGAACTTGATTCTCTGTTCAGGCTCCCGAGGTAGCCGCAAGGACACACGTCGATGCATTTGCCGCATCCCTCACACAGGTCGAGAGATAGCGCGAAGTAACGGCCCGGCAGCGGCGACTCCAGCCGCGTGAAGCCTTTGGCGTTACAGTACATCCAGCAATGCTGGCAGCCGAAGCATGATCCACAAGACAAGCACCGGCCTACTTCTTGTAGAAATTCTTCCTCGGAAACTGTCGCAGATACCTCACGAGCCGGGTTGGCCAGGCGCTCTTGTATTTCGACCTCTGGTATGGAAACCCGTGGGCTCGTGGCATAGAAGTCGGTTTGCACACGCTCCTTGTCGATCACGGTCCTGTTGAACCCCGGCTTCGGTTCCGGCACACCGCGTAGACGTGCATGCACGCGCTCTGCCGCTGCCCGGCCCTGCGCTATGGCGTGACTCGCGATGTTCAATCCGGTTACATCGCCTCCAGCCAGCATTGGACTGTCAGTTCGATCAGCGGGTTGCAGCCAGCCGCCCTTCGGGTGAAGCACATCGAGCGACGACCAGTCGGGCTCCTGGGAGATCGCCGCAACCACACTGGAAGCCAGTACCGTGAACACGGCGCCTTCGGTGGCAACTGGCCGTGCCCGCCCCGATTCGTCCGGTTCGCCTAGTTTCATGCGCTGCACCTGGACCCCTGTCAGATCTCCTGCGTCGGCGCGGACAATAGCGGTAGGCGAAGACAGATATTCAATTCGAACACCCTCTTTAAGTGCTTCATCGATCTCAATATCGATTGCGGGCATCTCCTCTCGCGTGCGCCGATAAAGAATGGTCACGTCGGCCCCCTTACGACGCGCGACACGTGCCACGTCAATGGCGGTATTACCTCCGCCCACGACCACGACGTGCGTTCCCATCGGTATGTCCTCGCCAGAATTGTGGCGCCTAAGAAATTCTGTGCCTGTCCAGGTAGCCGTTCCGTCCTCTCCGACGACGCCAAGATGGCGTCCCGTTTGGGCGCCGAGGCCAATAAACAGCACATGATGCCGCGCCTGCAGCTCTGAAGGCGGCAGATCCGTTCCCACCCGTGTTTGCATTTGGAGCCGCACCCCGAGATCGGTAATGCGTGCAACTTCTGCCTTTAGCACATCTCGCGGCAACCGGTAAGCAGGGATACCGTAACGCAGCATCCCGCCGGGCGCTTCGTGGCGGTCGTAAACTGTGACCGCGTAGCCCCGACGCTGCATCTGATATGCGAACGACAAACCGGCTGGCCCCGCCCCGATTACGCCCACAGACTCGGATTTCGTTTCTGTCTCCAGTACGGGTAGCGATAAGCCCCGTTCGATCGCCCAATCGCCGATAAAGCGTTCGAGCGCATTGACCGCTACAGCACCGTCCTTGTCCTTGCGATTGCACTCTGCCTCGCAAGGATGTGGGCAAATTCGCCCCATGGTGGCGGGCAAGGGGTTATATTCCACGATCGCGTTCCAGGCACGTGCATACGCCTCTTCCTTGCTCAATCCGATGCGATCGCGCTGTGCAATTGTCGCGATCCAATCTCGAATGTTGGCACCACTTGGACAGTTCGCGCGACAGGGCGGCAGCTTGTCTATCTGCTCGGGTTGTATCGGTTCGAAGCGAAACCCGCTAGGGCTTATCGGGTCACAGGTCTTCTTGTCACTAGTCTTCATACATCTGGCTTCTAGGTCGTCTTTTCTGCTGTTTGGGTTGGCGACGCCGTGTTCTGCCCGGCATATCGAGACAACTCATTTTTTAGGGCAGCCACCTCCAAATCCAGATTACGAACCCGTTGCGACATCACCTTCAGGACGCTAAGAGCCAAAGACGGATCTTCCTGGACTCTACGGATGAACGTTTTCTTATCGATGGTGAGAATGCGCACCGTCGACGACGCACGAACCGTTGACGATCGCACCGTACGCTCAATAATGGCCATCTCTCCGAAGATGTCTCCGGTGTGCATCGTGTCCACAATCGTCTGGATACCGTTTTCTTCCTTCAGCACGTCCACGTCACCGTCTTGGATGACATACATACAGTCACCCGTTTCTCCCTGGTGCACGATAATCTCACCTGGGTGATATGTCTTTCCTAATAGCTCTGTCATCACGCTGTCGTCTGGTGTTTCTTCGCCTTTCCACTTGGCACATTTCCTGCAATAAGGTTCCACAGCAGCCCGCCGATAAAAATGGGATGAAAGGTGCGAAGCAACACTTCCCGATACGGCGCGCTGCCGGTGAATACATCCCATAGCACACTGCTCATTAGCCGCTTACTGCCCGGCCTTGTCTGTTCGTTCGACGTCATACGCAGAACCGCACGGCGTGAGAATCGAAGCTTCTGAATCAGGTGACACACAGCAAAGACAAACCTGCCGATCAGATTATCCCGGTTGATTCTCTGGCAGGCAGGCCAATAATGGCGCGAAAACGCTTCATCCGAGATACCGTGAAGTGCAGCCGTCATGGCGGCTGCCTTGGATGTCCGGTAGGCCGCTCCGATGCCATCCTTGTACAGCCTCGTGGTGCCGCTGTCTCCTATGAAAACGATGCGATCGGCAAAGGGTTTTTGCGCACAGCGTACGTTGATGCGGGGAAAGCAGTGGCAAACGCTGGCGGGAACCCGGGCAGCGGGAAAGCAGCTCCGCACCTCTGGCGAGTTCAAAAACGTATTCACCAGCGCCTCGTCGATATCGCGCCCAAGCATGCAGACGGTTACGAAATCCCCCTTCGGAATCAGCGCAGCGAATTCAAGCCGTGGCAGATCAAGCAGGAAGACATGCATCGATGTTCCCAGGTATTGCTCGATGGTGCGTTGGCCCATATGGAACTCGGCAATGAATGTCATCACTGCTGACGGCACCTTATAGCCCAGCCCAAGGTCTTCGATCACGTGCATCATTTGACTGTTTACTCCGGACGCGATCACAAGGAGGTCGTACGTTGCCTCAGCACCGTCCGCACAGACTGCCCGGGGACGACCATCAAGCCACTTCACTTCGGTAACGAGTTTTCGCTGGACTGTGGCCCCGCTGCTGACGGCAAGATCGAGCAGATAGCGGTCAAAGCCCACCGTCACCGTCGGTGGTGACTCACGCGGCCCATTGCCACGGTAGACAGCTGCGATGCGCTTTTCGTGAAGCGGCGTATCGATCCGGACACTACCAATGTCCATGTGTAGCATGTACGAGTCGATGCCACGCTGGACGACCTCCCCGGGCAGCAGTATTCCTTCCGTGGCCAGAATTTGCACGAGCGATTCGGAAACAATGCCGCCGCAGTGATTGCACCCGGCGGGGCCGCGGTGCTCGAAACGCCGGGGCTCGTAAATGTCGAGGGTAATCTCGGTATCGACAAGCGCCAGGGTCTTGAGGAGGAAGAAGCTGAAAAGGGAACCCGCTGGACCGCCGCCGACGACCGCGACGCGGGAGCTGTCCGTCAGCTTAAGATCGTTGGAGGCGGCGGCCCGGCCGGCGGCATGACCTTTTCCGCTATGCGTTGAGTCCCATGTTTTCGGGTCACGAAGAATACGGTGTGAATCTGAGCCACGACGCGAATCGCCGTGGCCGCGAGATGTTGGCGCGCGTTTCTTGTGCTTGGCGTAGTTGTTCATAGCCCGTAAGCCAAGGACAACTCTGGCTTCCTTTACAACGGGCCACGCTATTTTTCCTTGATATCAATCAAGAAATGGCCAAGTAGCGGACTGGCGGGTGCAAGATGATTCAGCGCGTGTGTCTGAAATCCTATTTCTCGATGTATACAATGGACGCACTCTCGCCCGACTCTCAATGTCGTTGCAGGGCCACATGCTCAGCCGCGGGAGCACCGGACGAGCCCGGGCACCTGGCCGCATGGCCGTTCATCTAGCGGAAGAAAAGCACGCTGATTCAGGGTGTCTAGTAATGGAAAATGGGCAGCCAATTCTGGAGCCGTGACATCATTTGGCGCTTTTCCAGGAATTCCTTTGGTGAGTAGAATCCTTTGATGCCACGGCAACCACGCCGGGCCACATCAATAAGCCACTACGGAGGAGTGCAGACATGCGTGTGATACGAGGATTTTTGGCGGTGCTGCTTGCTGCGGCGTCGGTGAGTGGACTCGCGGGGATGAAGATCAGCTCGAGCTATGATCCGTCGGCACCGTTCAAGAGCATGAAATCCTATGCCTGGGGCAAGCACGAAATGCAGGATCCCGTGACTGCAAACTTTGATCAAGAGTTTGTGCAAGCACGTGTGAAGAATGCGGTCAACCAGGGCCTAGTGAGCAAGGGATTTCAGGAGCAAAGCAGCAAACCCGATTTCGTGGTTCATTGGTCGGCGTTGGTCGGCGGGGCGCTCGCCGTGACACCGGGTGTGCGCATGAGGGATCCTGCGCTCGGCGGCATCCAGTCAAGTGTAGCGACGGGGCCTCCGCCGCGAGCGCAAAGCCAAGATGTCGATGTGGGAACATTGATATTGACGTTCGTCGACGCGCGCACGGAAAAAGTCGTGTGGCGAGGCTTTGCGCAGGAGGCTTTTAACTTCAATTGGAGTGACAAGAAGAAGACGGCCAAGATCAATCAAGCCGTGCGCAAGTTACTGGCCCTGTTTCCGCCGCCACCCGGAGGTACAGGTCAGGCGGGTTTCGGCGACAAATGATGCTGAATTCTTTCGCGTCGACTGGTTTGTCCAACGTCCCCACCTGATGAGCTTATCGCCGTCCGTACCGCATCTGATGGGACCCTCATTGCCATGAATGGGTCGAAGCTATTGGACTTTGCAGCAAAACGGCGCAGACTAGGCTTGGATCGCCAATAAATAAGATCCGGCAGCATCCGCGCCGGGTCGCAGATTTACTCACGGGGGATGATGTGGTGCACAAGCTGCTGTCGTGTTTCTACGCTGTTGGCATTTCTTCTCTGGTGTCCTCTCTGTTGGCCGTGGCGCTGGTAAGTTGCTCGGGCTCGGATGAGGCGTCTCGCATGGCAGTCGTGTCAAAGCCTGCGGCGAAATCTCGCACGAGCTCCCTGGCCGACGCGCCTAGGCAACCGGTCAGTCCCACCGAAGCGTTGTTGGAAGCTGCGACACGCGGCGATGTTGAAACAGTGAAGCTGTTGCTAGAGGCGGGAGTGCGTGCCGATGTCAGGAATGCCAACGGCCTGACCGCACTTATGTTGGCGGCGCGCGCCGGCCACGGTGAGATCGCCATGCTACTGATTAATGCGAACGCGGACATCAACGGTGCCGACCCGCACGGCATCACTCCGCTGATGATCGCAGCTGGCGCCGGCCATCTTGTGTCGTGCGCACATTGGTTGCCGCCGGGGCAGATTCTCTCGCGCACGACGCCACGGGTTTGACGGCACTAATGTGGGCGGAGAAAAACGACCATGTGCAAATCGAGACATTGCTAGCACCCAAGGGGCTGGCACCCGAGAATGCACGTGTTGCCCGCTTGCAGCGATTCTTGACCGAGCTTGGCTATGATCCCGGCCCGGTCGACGGGCTCTACGGACCGCAGACGGCAACAGCCGTGAGAGAGTACCAGCGCGAGGCACAATTGCCGATCACCGGTCTGGTGAGCGACGAACTGTTGCAACATGCCCGTCATCGCTGACGGAGCGCAGGCTTGCACGCGGTCAGACCGGGCAAGGGGGTTAGTGTGGCGCGATGTTCGCAGGCCGTTCATAGCAAGGTGTCGCCTACCGCTGCGCGTGCAGGTAGGCCCGTTGCTTTCTTGATCTCATGCAGCCGGTTAGGTCGCGTCCGAATGCGGGTTCACGAGACCCCGCCTTGGTAGATCGATGTCGAAATTGGTAAATTACAGAGCACGCGTGTGGCGTCAAACCTAGAGTGCGATGGAAAAGAAGACGCAGTTTAACGTTTGGTACATCCTGATCGCGCTGTTCGTGATTCTGTTGTTTCAGAACTGGTGGGCGGCGAGCCGTCAGGTCGAGATCATTCCCTACAGTCAGTTCGAGGAGTTGCTCAAGGCTGGCGATATCGAGGAAGTCTACGTGCGCCAGGACCGCCTCGAAGGGAAGCTGAGGAAGCCCATCGACGGGCGCGAGCGTTTCGCCACGACCCGCGTAGAGCCGCAACTTGCCGACCGTCTCAGCGAGTACGATGTCAAGTTCACCGGCGTCGTTGAGACCACGTTCCTGCGTGATCTCTTGTCCTGGGTGCTGCCGGTGCTGTTTTTCTTCGCGCTGTGGATGTTCCTGATTCGGCGCATGGCGGAGAAGCAGGGCTTCGGCGGGATCATGTCCGTCGGCAAGAGCAAGGCCAAGATCTACGTCGAG
>JABAOD010002680.1_pt1 | contig 18693 bp, 21 predicted proteins | sample 7062151 | NCBI WGS metagenome assembly JABAOD01 (sample SAMN14538626, study PRJNA623070) | marine sediment metagenome | biome: marine biome [ENVO:00000428]; feature: marine pelagic biome [ENVO:01000023]; material: deep marine sediment [ENVO:00002113] | place: India: Gulf of Khambhat ... | reverse complement strand
GTGCGGCATGGCGCTCGAGCCGATGACGGTCACCATCGACGAAGAAGAGAATCCCGAACTCGTCGACATGAGCCGGCGCTTCTGGGTCAGTGCAGTGATCTCGGGACCCGTGGTCATCCTCGCCATGGGAGAGGTTTTCGGGTTGACGTTCGAATGGCTGGCGAGCCCGCGCGGCCTGACCTGGATCGAGGCGGTACTGGCCACCCCGGTGGTGCTATGGGGCGGATGGCCGTTTTTCGTGCGCGGCTGGCAATCGGTGATGACGCGCAACCTGAATATGTTCACGCTGATCGCGCTCGGTACCGGCGTAGCCTGGGTTTACAGTATGGTGGCCACCGTGGCGCCGGATATTTTTCCGGCTTCGTTTCGGGACGCCCACGGCGAGGTCGCGATCTATTTCGAGGCGGCCGCGGTCATCGTCACCCTGGTGCTGCTGGGCCAGGTCATGGAGCTGCGCGCGCGCAGCCGCACCGGCGCCGCGATCCGGGCGCTGCTCGGCCTGGCGCCCAAGACCGCGCTGCGGGTCAATGCCGACGGCAGCGAATCCGAGGTGCCGCTGGAGCAAGTCATGGTCGGTGACCGGCTGCGTGTGCGGCCAGGCGAAAAGATCCCGGTGGACGGCTCGGTAATCGAAGGCAACAGCGCGGTCGACGAATCCATGCTGACCGGCGAGCCGATCCCGGTGGAAAAGCATGCCGGAGAAAAGGTCATTGGCGCGACCATCAATGGCACCGGCAGCCTGATCATCGAGGCGGATCGCGTCGGCGCAGACACCATGCTGTCGCAAATCGTGCAAATGGTCGCGAATGCGCAGCGCAGCCGCGCGCCGATCCAGAAACTCGCCGACGTCGTCGCAGGGTACTTCGTGCCCGCGGTGGTAGCGATTGCCATCGCTACTTTCGTCGCCTGGGCAGCGGTCGGTCCGGAGCCGGCGATGGCCTTCGCGATCATCAACGCGGTCGCGGTGCTGATCATCGCCTGTCCCTGCGCGCTCGGCCTCGCGACGCCGATGTCGATCATGACCGCCACCGGCAAGGGCGCCACGATGGGCGTGCTGTTCAAGGACGCCGAGGCCATCGAGGTGATGCGCAAGGTCGACACGCTGGTCGTGGACAAGACCGGCACGCTGACCGAGGGCAAGCCGCGGCTGGTCGGGGTGGAGGCCGCAGGTGGCATGGACGAAACCGCTTTACTGCGCTTTGCGGCCACGCTGGAGCGCGGTAGCGAGCATCCGCTGGCGGCTGCCATCGTTGCCGGCGCAAGGGAGCGGAACCTGGACCTGGGCAAGGTCGAGAATTTCGCCTCGGTCACCGGCAAGGGCGTGACCGGTGAAATCGACGGCAAGCCGGTGGCGCTCGGTAACGCGGGGCTGCTGGAATCCCTCGACATCGATCCGGGCGAGTTCGCACAGCGTGCCGAGGCGCAGCGCGCCGAAGGTCAGACCGTGATGTACGTTGTCGTGGACGGCGCCATGGCGGGAACTATCGGGGTTGCCGACCCGATCAAGGAAACGACGCCGCATGCGATCGAGGCGCTGCACGAAGAGCAGGTGCGTATCGTGATGCTGACCGGGGACAGCGAAACCACCGCCAGGGCGGTTGCCGAAAAGCTCGGTCTCGACGAAGTCATCGCCGGTGTGCTGCCCGATCAGAAGGCCGAGACCGTCAAGCGGCTGCAGGCCGAAGGCCGCATCGTCGGCATGGCCGGCGACGGCATCAACGATGCCCCGGCGCTGGCCCAGGCCGAGGTCGGAATCGCCATGGGTACCGGCACCGACGTGGCCATGGAAAGCGCCGGGGTCACCCTGGTCAAGGGCGATTTGCGCGGCCTGGTGCGGGCGCGCCGCCTGAGCCGCGCGACCATGACCAATATCCGCCAGAACCTGTTTTTCGCGTTCGTCTACAACAGCGTCGGCGTGCCGATCGCCGCCGGGGTGCTCTATCCCTGGTTCGGCATTCTGCTCAGCCCGATGATCGCGGCCGCCGCGATGAGCTTCAGCTCGGTCTCGGTCATCGGCAACGCGTTGCGCCTCAACCGCGTCCGTCTATGAAGGCAATGACCGAACCGGGCATGCAGCGACACGGGTCGGAGCCCGAGCCCCTGTCCTGCGAACGCAAACGAGATATCTTCGTCCCGTGTATAGTTATCGACGGGCCCCGGGAATGGACCCGATTCGATAACGGGAAGATGGCTAGGTTAATCAGCTGAGGAGAACGTAAATGAAGAATTCACTTCGATTATTACCCGTACTTATAACGGCCCTGCAAAGTCCCGCTCTCCTGGCGAGCTCCGATGCGGACGAACTCAAGGCCCTGTCGGGCCAGGTAGCTGCTTTGCAGCAGGAGGTGGCCGAGCTGAAAAAATCGGTCGACATGCTGATGAAATTACGGCCGTCGGTAACCATGATGATGCCCAATATCTCGGAACGCTTTCACGTCATGCATTATGCCGGGGATGCCCATGACTGGGCGCTCGCCTCTCACGAACTGCTTATGCTCAGGAGCCTGATTGGCAGGATTCGGACGGTAGATCCCGAAAAAGGCGCGCTGACCGACGGATTCCTGACTGAAAACTTCAACCAGCTCGAAGCTGCAATCGAGCATGAAAACAGGGAGTCTTTCAACGAGGCTCTCAATGCCACGGTTGCCAGCTGTAACAGCTGTCACGTGGCGGTTGGCAGCCCGTCGATGAAGGTGGTGCTGGATGTCCATGATAGCCTGAGCCTGCGTCATTCACACGCGCTGCAGAAATCGGAAAAGCCGGGCGACCACCAGCACTCGCACTGAATCGCGGTGGTCCGCTCTCGGGGCGAAAACCCCTTGCTCCCGCGTGACGCGACGGTGATCGAATATTTCGGAGAGGGAAGATCGCGGAGGTCCGCTAGTATCTTCGCTCTAGTCGGATAACGGAACTACGCGCGCTGACGTTTCATGGCTCGTCGGGGTTCGCCGCCGCGTAGCGCTCCGGCTGCGCTTTGAATCGCTGCAGGCAGCGCGCCGAGCAAAACACGTATTTACGTTGCCGGTACTCGCTGCTGATCGTCGCGGTCCACTCGTCGACGCGCATGCCGCAGACCGGATCGATCACCCAGCTGTGCCGCTCCTGCTTGCGGTCGCGCAGGCGGCCGTCCTCGAGCCAGAGAATGCGGTCGGCGATTTCCTCGACCCGCGGGTCGTGGGTCACCATCAACACGGCGCAGCCCTGGTCGCGGGCGACGTCGTGCAGGATCATCATCACTTCCTGCCCCTTGTGCGAGTCGAGGTTGCCGGTAGGCTCGTCGGCGAGAATGATTTTCGGGCGGTTGATCAGCGCGCGTGCGATCGCGACGCGCTGTTTCTCGCCGCCGGAGAGCGTGCGTGGAAATGCCTTGCGCCGCCGCTCGAGATCCAGTTCCCCCAGCAGCTGCTCGAGGCGCGGTCTTGCGCCGCGGGTGCCGAACGGCGCGAGTTGCGCGGGTAACAGGATATTCTCCTCCACGTTCAGCTCTTCGAGCAGATTGAACGACTGGAACACGAAACCGATTTTCCTCGCCCTGAGGCTTGCCAGGGCCGCGGGCCCCAGCGTGCTGATATCTTCGCCGTCGACAATGATTTGCCCCGATGTGGGGCTCAGCAAGGCGCCCAGCATCGACAGCAGCGTGGTTTTCCCCGACCCCGAGGGCCCCATGATCAAGACCATTTCACCCGGGTCGATGTTCAGGCTGACATCGTCGACGGCGCGAACCAGCGATGCGCCGGAGCCGAAGCTTTTAGCGAGATGAATGGCCTGTAATATAGTCATATGGCGCTTTACCCCGCTAACTTTGAAAAACGCTCACGGGATCGAGCCTGACGACCGTCCGTGCAACGGCGAACGATGCCAGCAGCGCGACCGGCAGGGCGACGACGGCGATCGATGCGAACTGCTGCAGGCGCACCGCCAGATTGACTTGCGGTACGACCGTCGGCAACCAGGTCAGCAAGGTAAACGATATGAGCATGGCGAACAACAGACCCGTGACCGTAATCACGAGAGACTGGAACAATGCCGCCAGATAGATCTGGCCATTGCCGAAACCCAGTGCCTTGGCGATGGCGAGTTCGCGTTTTTTCCTGGCAATCAGCGAGTAAACGGTAAACGCGACGATGACAGCCGCCAGCAAGGTACCGATGAAGGTCATCATACGCACGATCTCCGCGCCCATTTGCAGGGCCAGCTGGCGGTCGCTCTCGATGAATTCATCGTTGCCGAGCGCGTTGACCTTGTCGATGTCCTGCCTGATCTGCCTGGCCAGGGCATCCGCATCGACGCGCGGTTTTGCGTAGACCATGACGTAGCTGTACTGATCGCCGGCCTCCAGCAGGTCGCCGAGATCGGCCGCTGACACGAACACCACCGAACTGGCCATGGAAAAAGTTTCCCGCGACAATCCGACGACTGTCAACTGGCGATCGATCATCGTAATTTGGTCGCCGATACCGGTCCCGGTAAGCTTCGAAATCACCTCCGGTATCACGGCTTCCCCGGGCCCGGGAATGCGCTTGCCGGCGGCCATGGCCCAGGGACCGGCGCGGCCGTGCTCGGGCCTCAGGCCGATAATGTAGGAGAACCAGTCCTTGCCGCCGGCCTTAATCGGGCCATTTAGATAAAGAATCGCGGCGACCTCCCTGACCTGGGGATTTTCCGCAATGAGGTCGGCTTTCCAGTCCCAGACCATCGAGCTGGCCATGTGCATATTGGATACACCCTTCTGCATGACCCAGACATCGGCCTGCATCCGTTCCAGGTAAACCACCATCTGATCGGATTCGCCTTCGAAAACCGCGCTGAAAAAAATGACCAGTATGAAGGAGAGCGCAACCGCCAGCGCACTCACCACGAGCCGCATCGGTTCCGCCAGCAGGGTTTTCAGGCTCCAGTTAAACATATCAATTCCGGAATACGATCGCTGGATCGAGGCGCGCGATGAGCCGGTAGGGCAAAAACGCGCCGCTCACGGCCAGCACCAGGGCGGCGATCGATGTTTTCAGCAGCGGCGCCGGTTCCAGCACCGGGACCCGGTACAGGGGCACCAGGGTTTCGATTGCCTGACCTGCCATGCCGGCCAGCAGCAGCGCTAGCGGAAACGACAGGAGGACGATGACGAGTGCTTCCAGCACCATTTCGAAGGCCAGCCTGCGATTGACGAATCCCAGCGCCTTCTTGACGCCGAAATTGCGCAGGCGCGAATGCGCCGATGCAAACGCGATCATGCCGACGACCAGTAGTGCGATGATGTAGCCCGCGCCGATCAGGACTCCGAACACCGGTCCGAACAGCGTTCGCCCCAGTGCCTCGTCGTTCAGCGCGAGCTCGCCGGGTTCGAATACGTCGGCTTCCGGTTCCGCCGCCTCGATCGCGTCGCGCACGGCGGACCGATCGACACCGGGCCGTAATTCGACCAGCAGATAACTCAACAACGGCAAATTACTGATATCGCCGACCAGGTCGGAATCGAAAAAGAAATCGATCATGTCGTCGTATTTGATAAAAGCGAATGCAGTGAATAGCGCCGAAGCCTGCTCCGCGATCCCGGCAATTCGAAATTCGAAATCGGCGACGACGAATGGATCGCCAATCTTCAGATCGTAAAGCACGGCCAGCGATTCATCGATTACGATTTCCCGCGCGCTTGTCGCTATCCTGCCTTGCCCGAGCCTGGACGGACCGCCGAGAGTGTCGTAGACCACGAAAAAGATCGGACTCTTGCGATATCCCGGCATTTCGAATATTACCGGCACCATGGTGATGGGGTGCGCCTCGACGACGCCGTCCACGGACTCGATCCGTTCACGGCTGAGCTGAGGCAGCAACGAGCGGCTGGCGACAAAATTGGATACCCCCGATTGCGCGACGATCAGGTCGGCGCCGCGGTTGAGGGCGACATTCTTCAACTGGATCAGCAAGCCCGACTGAAACCCTTCGAGCAACAGGATCAAGGCCAGCGCGCTGGCGATGGCGCCGCAGGTCAACAGGCTGCGCAGCGGGTCGTACGTAATCTGCCGGATGACGGGTTTTATCATCGCCCTATCGCTCCCGAGTCAGCTGCAGGACGTCGCGATAGCCCGCCACCTCGACCGGGAACCGGCTGTGTTCCTGCAGGTGGTTGCGAAAACCTTCGAGGGCGTCCGGTTCGCCGTGAACCAGGTGTATTGCGGTATCTGCCGACAACTCCGAATCCTGCAGCCATTGCGTCAGTTCTGCGTAATCGGCATGGCCCGACAGGCCCGATATGGTCTCGATTTTCGCGCGCACGCGGATCGAACGCCCGTGGATTCTGACATGGTCGGCGCCGGCCAGCATTTTAGCACCGCGCGTACCGCCGGCCTGGTAACCGGCAAACAGCACGGTGGTGCTCGGCGTGCCCAGCAGGCGCTTGAAGTGATGCAGGATTCGGCCGCCGGTAGCCATGCCGCTGCCGGCGATGATGATGTGGGGAAACTTCTGCTCCATGATCGCTTTCGATTCGTCGACGCTGCGCGTATAAGTCACCTGTTCGCACATCAGCATGCATTCATCCTCGGTCAACCGGTGCAGATCATGATAATGACAGAAGATATCGCTGACGCTGATCGCCATCGGACTGTCCAGGTAAATCGGCAGCTGCGGGATTTCACCGGCTTGCATCAGGCTGACGAGCAGGTGCTGCAGTAATTGAGCGCGGCCCACCGCGAATGCCGGAATCAGCATCACCCCGCCTTTTCGAGCGGTGCGGTTTACCAGATCCGCGAGTTCGGCGAACGGGTCCTGTTGCGTGTGACGCCGATTGCCGTAGGTCGATTCCAGCAGCAGCATATCCAGCGGCGGTAGCGGTCTCGGGGAACGCATCAGGATGTCGTTACTCCGCCCCACGTCGCCCGAAAAGCCTATGCGCATGCCCCCGGCATCGACGATGACGCTGGCAGCGCCGAGAATATGACCCGCCGGTTGCAGGAAAAAGCCGAGATCCCCGAGCGATATCTTTTCGTCGAAATCCAGCGCATGAAATAGCTGCAGGCTGGCCTCGGCGGTCGCGCGGTCGTAGAGCGGTTGCGGGTTTTCGTGCTTGCCGAGCTTGTGGCGGGCGTAGTACTGGGCGTCGGCTTCCTGGATGTGACCGCTGTCCGGAAGCAGAATCCCGCACAGGTCGCGGGTCGCGGCATGGCAGTATACCGGGCTGCGAAAACCTTGGCGGTAAAGTACCGGAATATACCCGGAATGGTCGAGGTGCGCGTGCGTCAGAATCACCGCGTCGAGCGTATCGATATCGATTGGCGGCGAATGCCAGTTGCGCCGACGCAGCCACTTGTAGCCCTGGAACATGCCGCAGTCGACGAGTACCCGGGCGGCGTCGGTTTGCAGCAGGAATTTGGAGCCGGTTACGGTCTCTGCTCCGCCGAGAAAGGTAATTTTCATCTGCTTACTCCGGCAACCCGGCCTATACATTCCAGCACTGCGGGAGCGATCAGGCCGCTGACATCGACCGCGTTCGACGGGTGCGGGACGGTGTTGGTGGTGATCAGCTGCTCGAGCCCGGCGGCCAGCAGCCGGCGGTCGGCGCCGTCGGCGAAAATCCCGTGTACCGCGAGGCAGCTGATGCGCTCGATGCCACCGCGCCTGAGCGCGTCGATGCATTGCAGCAGCGTCCCGCCGCTCGAAATCACGTCGTCGACGATAACCGCGGTGTAATCGCGGAACTGGCCGATATCGGGCAGCGTGACTTGCACGTCGCGGTCGCCGCGGCGCTGCTTGCTGCCGACGACGAAAGGCAGCCCGCTGTTGGCGGCGATGCCGGCCACCCACTGCTCGCTCTCCGCGTCGGGTCCGACCAGCAACAGTCCGGATCGTTTCCCGAGCCAGGTCGACAGCGCCGCTGCGCCGCTGACCGCGCGGTTGCGGGACGTATAGATTTCGTCGAGCGAGCGGTATCGGTGAAGGTGCGGATCCACCGTTACCAGCCAGTCGATGTGGCGGCACAGGCCGGCCGCGAAAACTTTCGAGGTGATCGCTTCGCCCCCGGCGAAGCGGTCGTCCTGGCGCATGTAACACAGGTAGGGCGCGATCAGTCCGACCGAGGCCGCGCCCAGGTCGCGCAGGGTCTCCAGCAGGAAGACCAGGGGCAGGTATTTGCCGTTCGGGCGGGACAGGTCTGCCAGCACCACGCAGTCGCGCCGCTCGACGGGCGTCGCCACGCGCAGGTAGGTCTCGCCGTCCGGAAACTGCCGCGTTTCGACCCGACCCGCTTGCGCGGCGATATGTCGAGCCAGGCCGGCCGCCATGTCGTGCCGCTGCAGGACGAACAGGACGGGCTTTTGCACTGCATCCGTCATTTCGGATCCCCGACTTCGAAAATGTCGCCGTGGCCGGCGTAATATTCGAGGGCATAATCGCGCTCGCCCTCGGTATTGGCGTGGAGCGTGAACAACGGTATGCCGCGCTCGACCGTGGAACCGATGCGCACGTGCAGGCGCAGACCGGCCGCGCGGCTCCTGGGCGCCCCGGCGAGCTTGGCGACGCGAGCCAGGCGGCGGTTGTCGATGCCGCGAAGCTCGCCGCCGGCCGGCGCGGTCAGTACCTCGCTGAAGCGGGCTTCGGGCAATTGCCTGAAGCCTCCCTGGGCCTCGACGATGCGTTGAAATTGCCGCCAGGCACGACCGTCGTAGAGGATTTCGGTGGCCTTACCGAGACTGGCCTCGTAGCCTTCGGCGGTGGCCATGTCGAACAAATGGGCGGCCAGCGTCAGCGCGCGATCACGTAAATCCCGCGGCGCGTCGGGAGCGGTTTGCAGTACTGCCAGCAGATCGCGGGCTTCCTCGGTCGGCCCGATGCCCTGGCCGACGGGCTGACTGCCGTCGGTCAGCACGCAGCGCGACACAATGCCGCAGGCGGCGCCCACCTGCACGAACATCGAGGCCAGGCGCTCGGCCTCGGGCCGGCTGCGCACCTTGGCGCTTGCGCCGACCGGGATGTCGATCACGGCATGCGTCGATCCCGCGGCGATCTTCTTCGATAGCACGGAAGCGATCAACTGGCCCTCGCCGTCCAGGTCGAGGGCGCGTTCGATACGAATCAGTAAATCGTCGGCCGGGCTCAGGTTGACCGCGCCGCCCCAGGCCAGGCAGGCCCCGGTCAGTTCGACCACACGCCGTATGTCGGCCAGGCCAAGGTTTACATTGGTCAGGGTTTCCATCGTATCGGCGGTACCCGCCGGCGAGGTGATCGCGCGCGAAGAGGTTTTCGGTATCACCAGCCCGCCGGCGCTGACGATCGCGACCACCAGCGGCGTGGTCCGGTTTCCCGGCAATCCGCCGATGCAGTGCTTGTCGAAAACCTGCTCGTGTTGCGGCCAGTCCAGGCGTTTGCCGCATTCAACCATGGCACGGGTCAGGGAAATGATCTCGTCGACGTCGAGCCGGCTGCCGGCACAGGCGCTGATGAAGCCGGCGATTTCGATATCGCTGTAGCGATGCGCACTGATGTCTTCCACGATGGCGCCGATTTCGCTGTCGTCGAGCTTGTGGCCGAAGATTTTCTTGCGCACCTGCGCGAGAGATTCGAGTGCCGGCACATGGGTTACCCGGATCAGGTCGCCTTGCCGCGCCTGCAGGCGCCTCATGGCAATTTTCGAAAGTCCGATATGGCCGTGCGGCAGAACCGCTTCGTCGACGACGTTCAGGGTCGCGATCAGTATCTGGTCCCGAAATTCGATTCCGAGGCGGGTGCTGGCGGTAAAACCCTCGGCGAGACAGACCTCGCAGTCGCTGCGCATATAGACCACCGGTTCCTGGTGGGTATCGATGCCGATGTCGATGACGGTTAACTGTCCCATAACAAGTCACTCACGGACCGGGATCGAGCCACAAGGTATGAGTGCGGTAAGCCGCCGGGAAATACCGCCTTTCGTACAATTGCCATTCTCGGATAACTGCTCCCGCCCAGGTCGGTCTGGAGAACCCGGTTCAATTTGCCTGATGCTGATAGTCCATCATCTGTTCCATCATCATCTGCATCATGTTCATGCGCATATCCATCATGTCCATGCGTTCGTCCATTTTCTCCGATGGCGTTCCGCCGGCAAGCTCGTCGGCCATCAACTTGTTCATTCCCTCCATTTGCCTTTGCATCGACTGCATGTGCTCCTGCAGCATTTGCTTGCGCTTGTCGGCGTTTTTCTCGGTGACGATTTTCTCCATCAGCGCATGATTTTCCTGCATGCGCTCGCGCATTTGCATCATTTGCTGTCCCATCATGTCCGGGCCCATCATCATGCCGCCGCCGGCACTGCCTTGTTGATGACTGCTCGCAGTGCCAGCCAACACCGGCAGGACAAATGCGCTTGCGATTACAGCTGACTTTAAGATCGTATTCATTTCGCTCTCCATAATTCGGATAAAAATATAGGGGCCCGGAAAATCTATAAGCAGGCGAGGACTTGAATAGCGTGATCGGGCCGGTTCGAACCTTTCGAAACGCGAACCGTCGCCGCCACCGCGCAATTGCACATGCCCCGGCTTCGTCGGGAGCCGACAGGAAAATCTTTCCTATGCCGCATCGATTGAATCCTTGCAGGATAGATTACTACCTGTGCGCAACTCACAGGTCAAGGCGCGCAAGTTGATGCAGGTCAAAGACGCCGAGACGTAAAAGTATCGAAGGATTTCGTGGCTGGATCCAAACCGGGACTTCGCCGCCTGGATACGGTGCCGGCCCGCCCCGGGCCGAACGTGAGTCGCTATTCGTGCGAATGGGATTGCTGCAGATAGGCGATCAAGTCGTCGAGATCCGCCCGGCTCATCGACCAGCGCGGCATGTTCGGATCCAGTTGTTTGCCAGCGGGGTCCTCGCCTTCGGTTATGGCTCTGCGCAGGGATTCAGCGTCGTAGACGCCATGATCGCCGTGCCCGTCATCGTCATGATCACTGGCGAACAGGGCTTCGGCGGTCAAGGCCGGTGCCTTTATCCAGAATTGCGGCCAGATTCTGCCGCCCTCCCGTTCGGCCCCATGGCAGGTAGCGCAGCCTCCGCCGTGCATGCGCATATGCCTGATCATATGGCCATCGGCGCCGATCGCAATGATGGGGTTGCCCGAAGCACTGATACCGGTGAAATAGATGCGCTCGCCATTGGAGGCAAATGAAGAGGACACGGCGCCGGTACCTGTTGCATGTTCATAGCGCGAATCGCAGGATGCGAGGAAGGCCAGGAAAATCAGAGTCGTCAGTTTTCCGGTCATGAGAATTTACGCGATGCAATTAAAGAGTCGAGCTTGTTTCCGCAGAGAACGGTTGATCTCGGGCTACCCCGATTGCAGGCATTCCCTGCTATTCAACATCGGCTATTTCGATGTGGCCCGCGACCTCGTGAAGTGCCGGTTCGCGGAACAGCCAAGGGCAGCGGGGATAATAACGCACCCGGTGGTGGCCCTGGAGCGCCATTCTACGGAACGCGGGGGCCTATATCGAGTCAATAATGGAGATTGTTTGCGTTGAACGGTCTCCGCATAATACGATAGTCGGACCTGCACGGCCAACAGCTGTCGCCGGATTCGCCGCCGGGGCAAGGTCATTTCAAGCCATTAGAAATTTCGAGGAGGGTGTGTTTTCGCGTGAACGATTTAATCGGGAAAATCTCGGCCGACTGGAGAATTCGGCATCTGGTCGTCATCGTTTTCGCGCTGCTCGGAACCTATGCGTTTCTCTGGTCGCGCAACGAATGGTCGGAAATGCACCGCTGGAACCGTGCAGTGGGTGACATGAGTCTCGTCTTGGTTGCCCTGGCGATGAGTATCGGTCCGTTGTCGAGATTATGGGCCGGGGCTCGAAGATGGATTCCCTGGCGCAGGGAACTGGGAATTTATGGCGTAGTACTTGGATTTGCGCACGTAATCGTGATTCTGGCCGGTTGGGTCGAGTGGGACCTGGTCAGGCTGTTCGGCTACGAGATTCACCCGATACAGCAACGCTACGTCATGGTGCAACACGGCTTCGGCCTGGCAAACGTCATCGGAATACTGGCATTGATTTATGCGCTCATGCTCCTGCTATCTTCCAACAACTGGAGCCAGCGAAAGCTGGGGGCGGGTGTGTGGAAATTCCTGCAGCAGAGCGCCTATGTTTACTGGATGCTGATTGTCGTGCACACCGCGTATTTTCTGTACCTGCATTTCCAGGATTTTCACCGCCGCGTACCGGATCCGAACTGGGCGCAATTGCCGTTCGCCGCGCTGATTCTGCTGGTCTTGTCGCTGCAACTTGCGGCCTTCCTGAAAACCTGGAAAGTCACGACCCGCACTGCCTGAAGGGGCTCGCACGTTTACCTTGTCAAGATGATTTCTGCCTGGCTTTGCAGAAATCCGCGGCTGAGTTCGCCGACATAAATTCGCCGGATGATGCCCTTGCGGTCGATAAAAACGGTCGTCGGTAAGCCGACGCCGCCATAGCGGCTGAAAACTTCCTGGCTGCGATCGAATCCCGACGCAGACCGGGGTGCATCAACCCATATCGGGTAGGATACTCCAATCGATTCGGCGAAGCGCCGGACCTGGCCGGGCGGTTCGTCGATGGCCAGCCCGATTACGCTGAGTCCACTGGCGCTGTAGTTTGCGTGAAACTCGTCGAGCATCGGCATTTCACGGCGGCACGGTGGGCACCAGGTAGCCCAGAAATTCAACACGATACCGCGGCCCGCGAGATCGGTTAAGCGAACCGGGGCCCCGGACAGGTCCTGAAACCTGATATCCGGTGCAGGATTGCCGCTGCCTGGGGTGCCCGGATGTCGCAGCAATTCAAGCGATCCGATTGAGCCGAAATAGAGTATTCCGGCGACAAGGTAACTTCCCGCGAGTACCGTCGCGAATGTCTTTCGCTTATCGGTTACCCGTTTCAGGCTTTGCCACAGGATACNNAAGAGCAGCCCTCCGAGATAGAGATAGCCGGGCTGCCAGAGGTAAAAAATGGTCCATGGAGCGGCACGGTAGGCGCTCCAGTTGACCGCGGCGAACGCCAGGCGCGCACCCAGGAGGCCTGTCCAGGCGGTGTACTCAGCTGCTCGCTTAACCCGGGCCGGATCCAGATCCAGTTTTTTAGCCAGGCGGGTTGCGCACCAGATCGCGAAAACAAGGCCCAATAGCAGCAGTAAGGGTCGGGTGGGGATTAACAGCGGGCCCAGATTAAAAGCCTCGATCATGGTCGGTGATCGCTTATGAAATAATTGCTCGCCAGTCGGTCGGCTGAAACCAGGTTGTTCGAACTAATCTCGGGAGGTTCGGTTTTGGCCGCCGGTTCCGTGCGTGAGTCTTTTAAAAAATCAACTAGTCTCATGCTACTGTCTTTATCTCGGCGATAAAATCTCATGCCAAATTCCTGCACCGCTTTCAAGCTCATACCGGGGTGCGATTTCTTCCATGTTGATTAGCAGGTCGCCTGCGTCATGCATCCCCGATTCGCGCTCCAGTCACTATGACCCTTTTGCCGGGAATCGGCGGGCCGACAATTTCCTGTTAACCGCTGTCGGCTGGCGCAAACTTCAGTCTCGAGTGTTCCGCGACAAAAAATGCTGACGAATTTCTCGACCCCGATCCTGGCAGATTTGATCCTGGCATATACAAAACTGCCAAAATTGACGGAACTGTACTAAGTTTTGAGGATCTATTATTTTTTCAAGATTACTCGAATATCGGGCTCGAAACACGGTTTCAATGGCGATTAAAAGGTATTTGGTTCATTATTTTCTCGTGCTATGCCTCGGACTATTACCTGTTTTGAGCGTCAGCGCAATGAGTGTCGAGTATCCGGCTTCCATGCCCATGGGTTGCTTTGATTGCGTCCTGGTCGACATGAATCCTGAAAATCCCTGCCAGGATCAGGGCTGCAAATCAGTTGCCCATTCCTGCCAATCGAATTCCAGTGCCAACTATCTTCCTGTTTCGGCCGTAGCGGAGAGCGCTCTAATCGAGCAGATCGGCAATCCTGGCCGATCCGACGCGCTTGCTCCGCAAGACCTAACCGACCCGATATACCGCCCCCCGATTTCCTGAATAAAGCCGGTTCGCGCGGAATGCGTGTCTTGTAACTTTATTCTGGAAATCAATATGAAAAACTCTGTAAATCTGGTCCGCCTCGCGATCTTTGTACTGTGGGCAGCACCCGGCACATCGCTCGCCGCTGAAACAATCGAAATTCCTTTCAAACTGGGCAAGGGTCAGTTGCTTTACGAAGAGTACTGTAGCAGTTGTCATGGCCTGCAGCTCGCCGGTACTGACCAGGGACCCCCGCTGGTTCATCCTTTCTACAAGCCCTCGCACCACGGTGACCAGGCGTTCTACCAGGCAGTATTGAACGGCGCCAGGCAACATCATTGGAATTTCGGCGATATGGCGGCGGTTCAGGGCATGACGAAAGGAAAGATGGATAGATTGCTGCCCTACGTGCGCTACTACCAGCAACAGATGAAGCTGTACTAACGGGGCCGGCCATGAAATCGATCAAATTGTTCATTGCCTTATTTCTGTTGTCAGTCGGCCACCACGCGTTAGCCGTTGAAGATCAGCGCTGGTACAGCGAGCGGCAGGTGTCCGAGGGCGAGCAACTGTTTCTGCAAAACTGCGCCTCGTGCCACGGTCGCAACGCCGAGTCCACGCCGAACTGGAAACAGACCGATGCCAACGGCAACTATCCGCCACCGCCGTTGAACGGCACCGCGCACGCCTGGCACCATGACCTGGACCTGCTGCGCCGTACGATTCGTGAAGGCGGCGTCAAGATCGGGGGGCAGATGCCCGGTTTCGAGGGTCGCCTGAGCGCGGCGGAGATCGATAGCGTCATCGCCTTTTTCCAGTCCCGGTGGCCGGATGAAATCTATCAACGCTGGTCGGGCCGGTTTGCATCCTCCGAACTGCCATCGCTGAGCGATGTCCCCATCGCGCCGGATCAGCCTGTCACTCGATTGCTACGCCAACGTATCGGTAACGTGCCGATCGACGATGTGACCGAGACCCCGGTCGAGGATGTCTGGCAGGTGCAGATCGGGAATCGTTACATCTATCTTCTCGAGGATGGCAAGTACGCCCTGACGGGCGACCTGATCAATCTCGAGAAAGGCCGCAACCTGACCGAGCTGTCTCGCCGCGTAACCACGCTCGAAACGATATCCGGGTTCGACGATACAGAACTCGTCATATTTGCCGCGAGGGGCGAGCCGCGGGCGATGCTCAATGTTTTTACCGATACTTCTTGTCCGTATTGTCAGAAGCTTCACGGTGAAATAGGCAAGTTGCAAGAGGCGGGAATCACCGTCCGGTACATTCCATTTCCGCGCGGAGGCAGCCGGGGACCTGGATACCAGCACCTGAAATCGGTCTGGTGCGCGGACGACCGGAATCAGGCCATGACAGACGCCAAGAATCAGCGCTTCGGCGGCTTGCCGGCCGGCGATTGCGCCGCCGCGGAAGTAGTCGATCGCGGCTATCTTGCCGGCAAAAAAATTGGCATCGGCGGCACGCCGTTGCTGATCAAAAGTAACGGCGAGAAAATTGAAGGATATCGGCCCTACCAGGAGCTGATCTCGCAAATATTGCAGTAATCCTTGCGCGATTCGGTGCAGAGATTTTTTGTCGTTAGACCGCGGGAGTCGTGCAAAATTAAGCGGAACGAAATATGAATTCGAAACACTACCTGATTTATTTACTCTGTTTTCACCGTGCAGGTTGAGCAGTGAAAAGTTTGAAGTTCGGGGCTCTGGTCGTCGCCATCGTGGCAACCGGGGCTGTTCTCGTTATCGTTTACTTGCTTGTCACGGGCAATATCGGCCTCGATTCGTCAGACTGGTCGGTGGAGATCACGAAAAGCGAAGAGACCGCCAGGGTGCAACCCGTCTTCACTGACTTTAAATCTCGATGGAAACTGCCGGAATTGCGCTTCATGAACCGCAAGAATCGTGAAATTACACTAGAGGCATTTCGAGGCAGCTATGTTCTGTTGAATATCTGGGCAACCTGGTGTGCCCCGTGCCGCGAGGAAATGCCGGCCCTGGATCGATTGCAGGAAAAGATGGGCGGTCCGGATTTCCACGTACTGCCGCTTTCCATCGACGAGGCTAACCCTTCAGTCATCCGGAGGTTTTATGACGATTTAGGCATCAAGTTCCTGTATGTCTATCAAGATCCAACAGGAAAGGTTTTTTGGAAGTTAAAATTTAGCGGGATTCCCGCAACCATCCTGGTCGATAAAAATGGCAAAGGCATTGCTTATGTCGTGGGACCCGTCGAATGGGATAGCGAGGAAGTTATCGACGAAATAAGGGGTTACCTGGCCAAGGATTGACAAACGGTTATTTATCAAATTTTGACCGATACGCCGAATTCATTTTGATTCCCTCAGGTAGCGAAGTGCTCTCTATAGCGAACGCTGCGCCTTTGAAATCAATGAGTCTTCAAGCGTCCCAAAAGGGGCATTCTGAACGTAGCCACGTTTGGCCTTGAAGTATTCTTGATATGCATCAGGTGCAAACTTTCCTGCATACGGATCAGTATGGAATAAATATGAATCAGTAAGCCGCTGAAGTGACGCATCCTGTACAACGCCGACTTTCCACCGCCATCCAGATCATTGCAATGACCAGGCCAGCCAGCGCCAGGTAAGACAGCATCTCAGAAACTACCGCATAAAGCGAAACGAAGAAAAGTGCAGCGGAGCATATGGCTAAAACCAGCAGGGCCGCGTTCTTCACCCTGCGGTAGGAAATTGCATGGCCAATCAGCGCAATCACAATTAGAATCTGCGCGCCGTAGAAAAAGAACACTTCATATTTCGCAAGGGCACCCAGGCCAAGATAGGCTCCGATCAGGGCCAGCTTGGGAAAACAAATGGGGCATGCCGCGGCTGCAACGATTGCCCCGAACGAACCGTAATTCTCCAGCTTGATGCGCATGGGAATTAAAGGCTACTGCCGATGCCGGCAGCTCTCAGGTTTTTTTCATCCGGTGCCGAAACCAGACAACAGTCGGCCAGTTTGCCGTCAATGACGACGGCGGGCACTCGATGGATACCCAATGCTTCTGCTCGCTGTGATACATCACTGACATTCATGTCCAGTACAACGACATCACAGGAAGGACAGGCGATCCGGTTTACAAGATCGATGGTTGCCTGGCAGGCGGGACAACCTGCACTGAATATTTCTACTTTCCGCATTTTTGCCATAGTAAACCTCCGGTCTGGCTATTCGTTCACAACTCTTCGTCGAGCGCGTTCAAAATGGGGCAGTCTCTAATCGGATCGGCCGATTTACATTGATCGACCAGGGGTTGAAGGATAGTTTTAATCTGTTCGAGGGAATCGATCTTTTCCTGGATATCTGCAATCTTTGCTCTCGCGGTTTTCTTGACTTGCGCGCAATTGGCATCGCGGGCGTTCTTCAGTCTAATCAGCTCGCTGATTTCCTGAAGAGCAAATCCAAGCTTCTTCGCATGCTGAATAAACCTGATTTGTTCAACAGTCGATGTTGTAAATTGACGATACCCTGAAGCGCTACGTTCCGCCGCTTCAATCAATCCTTCGTTTTCGTAATAGCGGACGGTCTCTACACCCACACCGCTTTCTTTAGCAACCTGGCCAATTCGTAACATTTGCTTTTTCTCATTCGGCGTCAAAAATTATAAACCCCGTAGTTCACTACAAGGTCAAGTCAATTTCACAGAAAAATTAAAGAAAGCGATGTTTTGTACTGGAGCCAGGCCAGAAATAGTTAATTGTGCTCCTTGACCAGTGCATAGGCGAATTTTTAGGTTGGTAGCTCAGATCTTTCACGGTGTTCTCTCTATCGGTAAGTGTTGATGGTCACCTGGTAGTTGATGCTACCGAGGCCCGCTCGCACCCCAAGGGTACTTCCTCGCGTTGTTTACAACAACGCTCAGGGCGCGCGGTACGACCGTGGGACACCACTCCCCTACGATCTGAGTATGCCTGGTCTCAGGCAACGCTGTTTTCCCCTGTTGGGTAAAGGCCCAGCGCTGGCCAACTTGCCCGGAATCGGGCGAACGTTTCAGTGTGGTTTCATAACATCACCTCTTTTGAATTATGCGGATTTGAACCGCGGGGTTTGGAAAATGAACGTCGATATTGCCGTTGCGGCAGTCGTCTCGGTTCGTGGAGTAAATACAGGCTTGCGCCGAAGTGAAAGATCGGACCTCGCGGTCCGTGTTGGTTGGAAGATGGACCGGCGGCGTATCGCCGCTGCGCATTAAAGGTCCGGATGCGCTCTTGCCACTATACCCGTAGTGGCCACGGTTTAATCTATCGGATTCTGTCGATCGATGGCCGCAGTATAAGAACACGTAATTCGGCCGTAACTTGGAAATTCAATCGCGAACCCGCGCCGTTAACGGGTTTGCCGCCCACGTCACTACCCCGCTGCGCTCGCTAGTGACGTGGGCGCCTTCGGATCGAGCAAGCCTGGCGCCAGGCATTTGCCTGTCACGCGGCTTGCGCCGATCCTTCGCTGCCGTAGACATTCGCGCATTTTCATTGCCGAGCGCTACTTCGGCGGATCGGGGTGTCGAATTTCGACGCCTGTGGGTAAAACAGTCGATTTAGACGCTAAATCGCGGTTCTCCCTGCTCGGCGCGTCGAAATTCGACACCCCTGCCGATTTACCCGGTAAATCGCTGCACTGTGCACTACTCGTCCAGCTGCTTCGCTC
>JABAOD010005785.1_pt4 | contig 18753 bp, 16 predicted proteins | sample 7062151 | NCBI WGS metagenome assembly JABAOD01 (sample SAMN14538626, study PRJNA623070) | marine sediment metagenome | biome: marine biome [ENVO:00000428]; feature: marine pelagic biome [ENVO:01000023]; material: deep marine sediment [ENVO:00002113] | place: India: Gulf of Khambhat ... | reverse complement strand
GGCATCGGCGGCGGCTCCCGGGGTGGCAGCGACATTGGCGGCAGAGACTCGACGGTGACAGCAACAGGCTCTGCGAGAACCGTGATGGGCTCTCCATTCCAGAGGAAGTCGAACGGCCTTTCGATGTGGTGGGTCCCGGCCGGCAGGACGTATCCGTCGTCCAGCGTGCATGGCAGCCCGACCCGAGCAGTGCCCATGAAGAGCTCCTTCCCTTCGTCATCGTATCGGCAGGTGACGGATCCGCATGAGCGGGTGGCCTTGCTTCGTTGTTCGGAGCGACGACAACGAGAGAGGCGGGGCCCGATGAGCCCCGCCTCTCTGCGATCGGTCGTCGTCGCCTGTCAGGCAGGCGGCGTCACCACGATCGCGGTGACCATTCCGAACATCCCCTCCTCGCGTTCGACGTGGGTGAGGATGTGGCAGTGCCAGACCCAGGTCCCGGCCCGGTCGGCGTGGACCAGCACGCTGAAACGCTCACCCGGCGCCACATTGATCGTGTCGGCGATGTACGGGTAGTCGAGCGGGATGCCGTCCTTGGCGAACACGATCTGCTCGAACTGGTGCAGGTGCATCGGATGTATCTGCAGACCCTCGTTGTAATAGTGGACGACGAACCAGTCACCCTCCTCGACCACGAGTGGTGCGGTCGCCGGGAACGACTTCCCGTTGAGCGAGTAGCCGATGACACCGGCGTCGTTGAGCACCATCGGGAGCTCGTCGGCTATTTCGAGATCCGCCGGAATCACGGTGCCCGAGATCTCCTCGCCGTAGGGAATCGGCGTGTCGCCGATGATGAACGTGGCGAACATGCCGTTCACCACCTGCATCTGGGCGTGGTGGTGGGCGTGGTACATGCCGATGGCGGGCTCCTCCGCCACGAACTCGTAGACGAACGTCTCACCGGGACCGATCAAGTCCTGTGTGATCGGGGCCACCCCGTCCATGCTCCACGGCGTCGAGATGCCGTGCCAGTGGACGTCGGTGCTCATCGGCAGTTCGTTGTTGACGATGACCTCGACCCTGTCTCCGAGGTCCACACGAATGGCGGGCCCGGGCACCATGCCGTTGTACGTCCACGCCTTCACGACGTCGCCGGGAGCGACCTCCCAGTCGACGATCTGTGCCGTGATCTCGAACTGCTTGGTTCCGTCGGCCAGGATGGTCGGCTCGAGTGGCACGTTGCCGACGCCTTCTGTCGACGCGGGGAACGCGAGGATCGACTCGACCATGGCCCGGTCGAGCTCCTCCCAGTCGACATCTTCGCCCTCGTGGCCGTGACCGTCGCCGGCAGCCGTGCCGGCGGGTGTGATCGAGAGTTGCGTGCGCATGCCGGCGTCGGCGTGTCCCGGGATGTCGCAAATCAGCTCGTACGTGCCCGGCGTCAGCTCGCCCAGATCGAGCTGTGCCGTCTCGCCCGTGTTGAGATCTGCAGTCGACGGACCGTTGACGAGCACGACGTTGTGCGGGACGCGTCCTTCGTTGACCACATCGAGAACGACCCGACCGGCCGGAGCGGTGAGGGTGCCGTCGATGGAGAACTCGTTGAGAGCAACGGCGATCTCCGACACCGCCGCCTCGCTGGGGGCATCGGGCGTCTCGGGTGCGGCGGCCCCGGGAGCTGCATCCGGCGAGTTCGACTGGATGAGCGCAGCGACCGCGAACACCATCGCAAAGAGCCCGAAGGCGAGCGAAAAGGCGAGGACGCCCATGCTGATGTCGCGACGCGCGGCAGCTTCTTCGTCGTGGTCTGCCATTGGTGCTTCTCCTCTGGTTCGTTGGCTGGTAGCGATCCTGCGTTGCACCGATCCCTCGCGACAGAGTCTTTCGTCCACGAAGTGCGGGTCCGACGGACCCGGTGTGCGGCACCACGGGCGCCGGTCTCACCGGTGCCTGATAGGTTGCCGTCGTGGGCTTCACCCGAGCGCAACTCGAGGCATTTCGTGGCGCCGAGGTTCCAGACCTCGTCGGCCCGGAGCCGAAGCTCCTCTTCGTGGGCATCAACCCAGGGTTGTGGACGGCCGCGGTCCAGACTCACTTCGCTCATCCCGGCAATCGCTTCTATCCCGCTCTCCTCGAGGGCGGCGTCGTCGACTGGAGAATCGACCCTTCGGAAGGCATGACCGAAGATGATCGGCGACGCTTTGTCGGGCGCGGGCTCGCCATCACGAACGTCGTGTCACGAGCGACGGCGCGAGCGTCGGAGCTGTCGACACGGGAGCTGCGCGACGGTGCGGCCGCCCTGGAACAGCGGATCGAGGTCTGGCGGCCGACGATCGTGGCCGTTGCGGGGATCACCGCCTATCGCACCGGCTTTCGGCGGCCCGGCGCGACGATGGGACCCCAGGAGCATGTCATCGGCGGAGCAGCGGTGTGGGCCGTTCCCAACCCGAGCGGTCTCAACGCCCACGAAACGGTGGCATCGTTGGCCACCTGGTATCGCAGTGCGGCGATCGCGGCGGGTGTGGTCACCGAGTGAGCAGATCGACCAGCTCCGGAACGACCGTGCCGGCGCTGCCCTCGATGCGGACCGTAGCCACGCCGTCCATCTCGGTCTCGCCCCGGTTCACGATCACGAACGGCTCCCCTCGTGATGCCACCTCGAGCGGATAGAACGCAGCCGGGTACACGGCGAGCGTGGAGCCGATCGCGACGACCGCGTCTGCCCGGGCGGTGAAATCGTCTGCCCGGGCGATGGCTGCCTCCGGGAGCAGCTCCCCGAAGAAGACGACGCCGACCTTGAGGATCGATCCGCACACGGTGCACCGGGGGTCGGGTTCGCCGTTGCGCCAGCGCGCCTCCACGTCGTCTCGCTCGGCTCGGTGGCCGTTGTCGACGCAAGCCACGGTGCGACCGTTGCCGTGGAGCTCGGCGACGGCGTCCTCGGGGAGGCCACCGGCATGGTGGAGTCCGTCGACGTTCTGCGTGATGCACCCGATCATTCGATCCGATTCCCACAGCCTCGTCAGGGCTCGATGTGCGTCGTTCGGCTCGAACGGTCCGCTGCGGGTGCTGAACCGGTTCGCCCAGGATCGTATGCGGACCTCCTCCGACTCGAGGTAGCGACCGATGGTGAAGTCTTCGGGATCCACCTTGGTCCACAACCCGTCCGGGCCCCGAAAGTCGGGGATGCCGGATTCGGTGGAGATGCCGGCTCCTGTGAAGACGAGAATGCGGCGTCGATCTGCGAGCAGGTCGGCGGCGGCGGCAACGGTGCTCATACCGCTGCACGCTAGACCATCGACGTCACCCACTCGTCGTGGCTCCTTCGCAGCCCGGGCGGCAGTGTCGCAAGGAGATGCCGGGGGAGGAGCGGCACGCGATCGGAGACGATCACGACAGATCCGGTGCCACCTCCGACGAGACCGGAGCGCACCAGCACGTCCAGGTGAACGGGACGAGGGAGGGAGCGGCCGCCTTCGGCTGCGGCAGCCAGACGTAGCAGATCGGCGACCGCTCCCGGACCGAGTACCGCAGTCCAGAAACGACGCACGTAGCCGTCGGTGACTGCGACATCCGAGACGTCGGCGCGGCTGTCGTTGTGAGATCGGCGACGGGTCATCACCGGGCGGACAGCAGGACGGGGCACGACGGTGCGTCGCAACGAGGGGGCGACAGCGCCCGGAGTGGGTGCGGGATCCGGCGAGATGGGAGGACGGGCATCACGGCGGAATGCTCCGGGCGCTGTCGCTGACTTGGACATGCATGAATAAATATCAAGTAGATGAGACAGAGTGAACAGACCCGAGCAGAGTGCGCGAAAGAATTGTGTTGTGGCGCCGCACCACATTGTCCGAGAGGCGGCGCAGCGATACCACCGCCAGCGACTCCCGTCTCACAGACGGACGATGAACTCTGGTATGAGAACGACGAGCACAGGGATGACGATCGTCGCCGAGAAGCGCTTCAAGACAGCGGTGTCGAATGGCCACACCGGCATCTTCTCCGTCTCTTCGTAGAGGTACTTCAGCTTCTCGACCGTCTCAACTGCTTGGGAGGGTTCGGGATGTCCGAGGGTCGCATCCTCAGACTCGATGGTGAAGATGAGGAAGTCGTAATGGTGGTTGAACTCTGTCTCCAACAGCTCCAACGCCTGCGACTTCGCCTGAAGCATCGTGCTGTGCGCCGACCACAGCGGGAACCAAAACACCACGACAAGCAGGCATACGAGGCCCGGGAAGAGAATCAGCAGCGTGGTCGTCAGACCGTTCTGCAGATAGTTGATGATCGCAACACCGACGAGCGGCAGGAACAGGTATTCCATGTTGAGTGCGAGCTCGCCCATATCTCCCAACCCCGCCGCACCGTCCGGTGATACGGGGCGGAGGCGGAACGATTCGACTTCGATCTCGTTGAAGAACCGATTCATGGCGTAGATGAGAGCGATCACCTTGTAGATCACGGCCGGAAAGATGAACACAAAGACCGCAAACTCCCACGCAACTCGGGCCGCATAGGCGACCGGGTGGTCTCCAAACGACCAGATCTCGGTTCCGTCGTAGCCGATGTAGAAGTAGTGGCTGAGCGAGCTCCACACCCAGTAGAAGAAGCCACCAGCCATGAAGGCGATTCGATACCGGGCATACTTGCCGCGCCCTTCGACGATCTTCCAGATTCGCTTCAGGAGGTCCGAGTAGTCATCCTCTTCCACTTTGTCCTTGTCGAGCGCCGATTGCACCCCGGTGAACGCGGCGTTGGCTTTCTCCAGGAGGCGGCGTGTGAGACAGAGCATCGCGCCGAGCACCGGCAGGAGCGCCAAAACGACGAAGTCGTCCAGGAACCCGATCTGATCCTGTTCGAGCGTAAGGGTCCCCGATGCGGCGGCTATGACTCCGAACATCAACAGAGGTGCCAAAGTCATGACAACGAACACGCCAAGCACCGGGTTCTTCTTGGTCAGCCGATTGTCGAACAGGACTCTCAGGCCTACGTCAGCCGAATAGCCGCTGCAAACGGGAAGATCTCTCCACTGACGAAACTGCGTACGCCTGGCGTCTAGGAATCCCGCGACGCTGACGTTGCCCTTTGCCGCCATCGCATCACCCGGGTCTCCTTCCGAACATACTCGGACTTTCGAGAGAACGGGCCGTCTCGGCCGCAGGCGGACCTGGCTAGTCGACGATGGCGGCGCCCGTCTGGACGTCCCACAATGCCCGGTAGGGGCCCGGTCTGACGACGAGTTCGTCATGGGTGCCGGATTCCACGACCCGGCCTCCGTCGAGCACGTAGATGCGATCTGCGTTGCGGATCGTGGAGAGACGGTGGGCCACGACGACGCTCGTCCGCGTGTGGGCGAGCCGGGCGAGGGACCGCTGGATCGCGGCCTCCGTCTCGTTGTCGACCGCCGAGGTGGCCTCGTCCAGGACCAGGATCGGCGGGTTCTTCAGGATGGCCCTCGCGATCGAGATCCGCTGTCGCTGGCCGCCGCTGAGCTTCTGGCCTCGCTCCCCGACGATGGTGTCGTAGCCGTTCGGCAACTCCACGATGAAGTCATGCGCCTCGGCGATCTCGGCGGCATTCCGGATGGCATCGATGTCGGCTCCGGGTCTGCCATACGAGATGTTCTCCGCCACGGTGCCGTGGAAGAGGAACACATCCTGGGAGACGAGACCGATCGCCTGCCGCAGGTCGGTGATCTCGAGATCGCGCACGTCCTTGCCATCCACCGTCACCGAACCCGAGTCGACGTCGTAGAAGCGCAACAGCAGCTTGACGACGGTCGTCTTCCCCGAGCCCGTTGCACCGACGAGCGCAATCGTCTCGCCTGGCGTGGCCTCGATCGTCGCATCGACGAGGGCGGGGAATCCTTTCGTGTAGGCGAAATCGACGGCGTCGAGGAAGATGGCGCCTTTGACGGTCTCGAAGGGGAGCGGCTCGGGCCCGGAGAGGATGCGAGGGGATCGATCGAGGACGTTGAGGACACGGTTGGTCGAGGCCATGGCCCGCTGATAGAGGTCGAGGGTTTCGCCGAGGCGGGTCAAGGGCCACAGGAGCCGCTGCGTGAGGAACACCATCGTCGCGTAGAGGCCCGCATCGAGGGCGCCGTCGAGCGTCCTGAACCCGCCGATCACCAGCGTGGCGATGAAGCCGGTGAGGATCGCGAACCGGATGAGCGGCGAGAACGCCGAGCTGAGCCGGATGGCAGCTGCGTTGACCGAGCGGTAACGATCGCTCTCGTCCGAGATCCGCTCCACCTCGGCATCCTCGGCCGTGAAGCTCTTGATCGTGGCGATGCCCCCGAGGTTGTTGGCGAGCGCCGAGTTGATCGCTCCCGCCTGGCTACGGACCTCGGCATACCGGGGCTCGAGACGGCGCTGGAAGCGGAGCGAGCCCCAGATGATGATCGGCATCGGGAGGAAGGCGAGCCATGCGACCTCGGGGGCGATCACCCAGAACGCCGCCCCGACCACGACCACCGTCGTGAGCAGCTGGATGATGTCGTTCGCCCCGTGATCGAGGAACCTCTCGAGCTGGTTCACGTCGTCGTTGACCACCGCCAGCAGATCACCAGTGCGCTCGTCTTCGAAGAATCCCAACTCCAGCTCCTGCATGTGTGTGTAGGCATCGACTCGCAGGCCGTGCTGGATGTCCTGAGCGATGCTTCGCCACGCCACGCTGAGCAGATACTCGAAGAGGGACTCGAACGACCACACCGCAAAGGTGATCGCGGCCAGCAAGAGCAGTTGACTGCGGGGATCCTCGACGCCGAACCAGTTGGCGATCAGCGAATCCTCCTGCGATGTGACCGTCGACAGGGCCATCCCGATGAGGAGCGGGGGTGCCACGTCCACGGCCTTGTTCGCCGCAGACAGGCCGGCCGCCCACCAGATGCGGCGGCGGGAGGTCTGGGCGTAGGCCCACAGTCGGGCGAGCGGTCGAGATCTGTCCAAGGTGCGGGAGTGTATCGCCGGGCCGCAACGGGCAGTAATGGGCGGGTTCGGCCATACTCCGAGACCGATGAGCGAACCGACGTCGATGCGAATGTTCCCCCTCGGCACCGTCCTGTTTCCGAGGGGCCTGATGCCGCTCCACATCTTCGAGGAGCGGTATCTGACGATGATCGGCGAGGCGCTCGACGACAACGGCGAGTTCGCGGTCGTGCTCATCGAGCGGGGCCCCGCAGAGGGCTCGGACAACGTGCGCACCGGCCTCGGCACCGTCGCCAGGATCGTCAGCCACGAGACGCTCGACGATGGCCGCATGTTGATCCTCGCCGTGGGCACGCGAAGGATCGAAGTGGCCGAGTGGCTCGATGACGATCCATACCCGCGGGCGCTCGTGCGGGACCTGCCTGTGCTGGAGCCGTCCACCGATCTCTCCGATGCGATCGACCGCGCCGCCAGGTCCTGGCGTCGCATCCAGGCTCTCGCGGTGGAACTCGGGTACGACGTGGAGATCACCGATCTCGATCTGTCGGCGGATCAGAGCAGCGCCATCTGGGAGCTCTGCACTGCGGCGCCTCTCGGCCCGTTCGATCGTCAGCAACTCCTTGCGATCGACGAGCCTGCGGAACGGTTGGTGTTGCTCGAGGAGGGCTTGAGCCAGGCAGCAGCCGACCTCGAGGCACGGCTGGTCACCGGGTGACGAGATCGCTGGCCGGCTGGCTCGGCGCCCTGGCTGTGGTGGCGACGGCGTGCGCAGCAGCCGTGCCTTCCGTCACGGATCTCGAGCTCTCGGGTGCGGTCAGGTTCGTGGTGGATGGCGAGGCGCTCAGCGCATCGCCGGACGGGCTCCCGCTGTTGGTCGCCCGTCCCGGCGAGTTGTGCACCGGGCGAGTCGTCACCGGGGTTCCGGCCGGGATCAAGGCCGCACCGATCGAGGCGCTGCCGGTCGCAGAGCCGGTACTCGACTGCGTCGACTTCCAGCCAGGGGCGTTCTTCTCACGGTGGTCACCGGACGGTGCCCGGGCGGCGCTCATGGGGGTCAGCATCGGCTCCGAGTCGGACATCTGGGTGTTCGACCCGGTGGCCGGGGCGACGACGAACATCTCGGGCGATGCCGGGGAGGACACCTTGCCGGTCTGGATCGACGACGACACCGTCGCCTTCGTTCGCAGCCTCGATGTCGATGGCGCGACGACCACGACGTGGCACGGGGCAGAAGCGTCCGGCGGTCCGCCGGCGCCGCTTGCCACGATCACGGGATCCGTCGAGTTGAGCAGCGGAACGCGCGTCGTCGATCCCGACGACCCCAGGATCATCTTCAATCTCGTGCGACCCGACGGTGTGACCGCAGGCATCCATGAGCTCGTCGTCGGCACCGGTGCGGTCCGCCCGCTCTTCGCCCCGCCGACGGAGGATGCCGCCGAGGGCTGGCGGCTGATCGATGTGCACCCCATGGGCACGGCAGCCCTCGTGGCGGTGGGGCGCGGCGAGCTGATGGGAACCACGGTCGAGCTACGGATCGTGGATCTCGTCGACGGCGGGGAGCGCGCCGTGCGCCCCCTGTTCGGGTCGGCGATCGCAGACGCCAGGTTCTCGAGCGACGGTCTCCAACTGCTCGTGTGGGAGCTCGGCACGGCAGACGGCGACGCTCTCGTCGTGCGGTCCACGGGCAGCGATGGCGACGGCGAGGTCCTCGTCGTCGGTGCCCTCGGGAGCATCGGGGTGTTCAGGGACGGCGNNCCCTCGGGAGCATCGGGGTGTTCAGAGACGGCGCAACGCTCGACGTCGGCCCCGACCTGGTGCTCGTTCGCATCGAGCCCTGAACCGGGCCGCTACTGGCCGCCCTTGTTGCCCGGCTTGATGCCGACCGCGATACGGACGACGGTGTCGGGCTCCAGCGCCACACCGGCAGGCGGACTGGTCCAGACCACCTTGCCCCAGTCGTTCGGACGGTTCCGCTCGACGTAGAGGATCTCGTAGGTCACGTTCAGACCGGTACGGGCGTTGAAGCGTTCGAAGCGTTCTGCGATGTTCTCTTCGAGCGCAGAGACGAGGTTGAACATCACGGCAGGCTCGCCCGTCGAGATCCTGATCTCGACGGTGCTGCCCTGCTTCACGATCTCGCCGGGTTCCGGCAGCTGTCCGATGAGGGTGCCCGCCTCCTCGATGCTGGAGACGGAGACGACCTCGTCGAAGAGCCCGGCCTTGCGGACCGCATCGATCGCCTCTTCCTCGGTGAGGTCCGTGAGATCGGGGACCTCGACCTCGGGCGTCTTGAAGAACTCGGCCGTGCCGGCCACGTCGGGCCAGTCGACGACCGGGAGATCGGCGGTGACGATCTCCATGAACTGCTTCCAGATCGGCGCGGCGACCGTGCCGCCATACGCCCGGGCGACGCCCTGGAGATCGCCCCTGGCGTTGCGCACCGTGAAATTGACGAGCTCGACCTGGGCGTCCGGATACCCGACCCAGACGGACGTCGTGTACTGGGGGATGAAGCCCATGAACCAGACGTCGCGGAAGTTCTGTGCGGTGCCGGTCTTGCCGGCCTGGGGGCGACCGATGTTGGCGCGAGTCGCCGTGCCCTGGGCGACGACCTTCTCCAGCGTGGCGACGATGGCCCTGGTCATGGCCTGGTCGAGCACGCGCTCCCGCTCGACCTCGTGCTGGTACAGCACGGCGCCTTCGGCGTCGACGATCTTCTCGATGAGGTAGGTCTCGACCCGCTCGCCGAGGTTGGCGAAGGTCGAGTAGGCCGCCGCCATCTCGAGTGGGCTCACGCTCTGGGTGCCGAGCGCGATCGATGGGAAGGGGTTGAGCGCCGACTCGATGCCCATCGACCCTGCCATCTCGGCCACTTTGTCGGGGCCCACGGCCAGCGACACCTGGGCGTACACCGTATTGAGCGACAGGTAGGTGGCTCGCTCGAGCGTGGTGATGCCAGAGCCACCGCCCCCTGCGTTCGACACCGTCCAGATCGGGCCACCGTCGGGGCTGCACGGGAACCCACAGTCGAGCTGCTGCGGCGACGTCTGGTCCCACCAGGTGTTGAGCGTCACGGGAACACCCTCCTCCGTCCCGTTGACGAGCGCTGCGGCGAGGGCAAAGGGCTTGAAGGCGGAGCCCGCCTGACGTCTGCCCTTCGTGGCGAGGTCGTACGGTCGCTGACCGGCCTCGATGTCGTCGCCGAAGTCGAGGCCGGACGCCATGACGCGGATCGCCCCGGTGTCGTTCTCGACCATGGCGATCGCGCCCGTGGGGCCGGACAGGTCGAAGAACCACGAGCGGAGGATCTCGTTCGCCGTGTTCTGGAGCTCCCAATCGACCGTGACGGTGATCTCCAGGCCACCACCGCCCTCGCAATCGGTGTCGTCTGCAGGACAGCCGAAGAGCGCACGCTTTCGTTGCGTGAAGGTGTCGCCGAGCCCGTACTTGTTCTCGGGGTCGCGCAGGATCTCTTCCCGCGCCGCGATCAGCACCTGGGGCGCCTGCTCGACGAACTCCTGGGGAGGGGCCGGTCGGATCGGTTCGGCCCGCGCGCCGCGCGCCTCACGGGGCGTGATCCAGTCCTCTTGCAGCATCTGATCGATCACGTCGTTGCGGGCCCGGATGACCTGGCTGGGGTTGTCCCGCATGTCGTAGAGCGACGGGTTGCGGATCGCCGTCACCATGGCGGCGGCCTCGGCGATCGTGACGTCGTCGAGATCCTTGTCGAAGTACTCCTGGGCCGCAGCCTTCACGCCGTAGGCGTTCGACCCGAAGAAGACCGAGTTCACGTAGAACTCGAGGATCTGTTCCTTGGTGTACTGCCGCTCGAGCTTCGCGGCGAGCTGGGCTTCACACGTCTTTCGCTCCAGCGTCTGCTCGGCGGACAGGAAGTTGGTCTTCACGATCTGCTGGGTGATGGTTGACCCGCCCTGCAGGTTGCCCCCGCGGGCGTTGCCGAGCGCCGCACGCAGGATCGCTTTGAAGTCGATGCCCTCGTGCTCGAAGAACTTGGCGTCCTCGGCGGCGAGGATGGCGTGGATCACGGTGTCGGGGATGTCGTCGTACGCCACGGGCTGCGAGTTGCGTTCCGACAGCTTGCCGAGCAGCACACCATCACTGGTGTAGACCTCGGAGAGACGCCCGATCTCTGGGAAGTCCAGGACGAACTCGTCCGGATCGCAGGTCAGCGCGTCGTAGACGTCCTCGACCGTGCCGTAGGCCGCGTTTGCCTCGAGGAATCCGAACAGACCGACCGTGGACGCGGTGAGGAGACCCACGACGACGAGGAACGCGGCGGCGGTGACGCGCCTGCCGCGACGTTCCCTTCTCTCGGCCATGTGGATGCTGGGTTCCATGCAGCTCTCGAGCTCTGGCGTTCCATCGGTTCAACGACGCATGGTGGGTGGGTGGTTCCCAGCGGTACCATCGCCGTGAGACACCCGGATGTTAGGAGCGGGTGTGGACAACGCCGCTGCAATGCCGGAGATGCGGACCGTGCCACCAGACCCCGATACACCGCCGCTCGATGGGCTCCCCGAAGGGTGGGATCCCGAAGTGGCGTTGGGAGCACCGGGTTCGTTCCCGTACACGCGCGGGCCCTATCCGACCATGTATCGGGGCCGGCCCTGGACGATGCGCCAGTACGCAGGCTTCGGCACGGCCGAGGAGACCAACGAACGCTTTCGCTCGCTGCTCGGCGCCGGACAGACGGGGCTCTCCGTCGCCTTCGATCTCCCGACCCAGATGGGCTACGACTCGGACCATCCGATGGCGACGGGCGAGGTCGGCAAGGTCGGCGTCGCCATCGACTCGCTCGACGACATGCGTGTGCTGTTTCGGAACATCCCCCTGGGCGAGGTCTCGACCTCGATGACCATCAACGCCACGGCGGCGATCCTCCTCCTGATGTACCAGCTCGTCGCCGAAGAGCAGGGCGTGGCGGCGGGGAACATCAGGGGAACGATCCAGAACGACGTCCTCAAGGAGTACATCGCCCGGGGGACGTACATCTATCCCGTCGAGGCGTCGATGCGGATCATCACCGACACGTTCGCCTACGCGGCCACGGAGTTGCCGTCGTGGAACCCGATCTCCATCAGCGGCTATCACATCCGGGAGGCCGGCTCGACGGCCGCGCAGGAGGTGGCGTTCACCCTGGCGAACGGTGTTGCGTATGTCGAGGCGGCAGTGGCCGCCGGTCTCGATGTCGACGTGTTCGCGCCGCGTCTCTCCTTCTTCTGGAACGCCCACAACGGTCTCTTCGAGGAGGCGGCCAAGTATCGGGCCGCTCGGCGGATGTGGGCGCATCTCATGCGGGACCGCATGGGTGCTCGTGATCCGGCGTCGCAGCGGATGCGATTCCACACGCAGACCGCCGGCTCGTCACTCACGGCACAGCAGCCGCTCAACAACGTGGTGCGCACCGCCTTCCAGGCGCTGGCGGCCGTGCTCGGCGGCACCCAGTCGCTGCACACCAACTCCTACGACGAGGCGCTGGGCCTGCCGACCGAGGAGGCGGCGCGCCTGGCGCTCCGCACGCAGCAGATCCTGGCTGCCGAAACCGGTGTCACGGATGCCATCGATCCTCTGGCCGGGTCGTATCACGTCGAAGCGCTCACCAATGCCATCGAGACGGCGGCGAGCGCCCTCATCGAGGAGATCGACGCCCTCGGAGGTGCGGTCGCCGCCATCGCCGCGGGCCATCAGCAGGCCGCCATCGAGGCTTCGGCGTACGAAGCCGCACTCGCCACCGACGACGGTCACCAGGTGGTGGTCGGCGTGAACGCCCACATCGTCGACGAGGACGGCGTCGTGCCCGTGTCACGTGTCGATCCGGAGCTCGAGGCGATGCAGCGCCGGCGGGTCGCCGGGTACCGCCGCGGTCGCAAGGCGGCTGCGGTGGAGGCAGCGCTGCGTGACGTCACGCAGACGGCAACGTCCACACACAACCTGCTCTACCCGATGAAGGAGGCGCTGCGGGCCGGTGCCACGGTGGGTGAGCTGTCGGCTGCGCTCGAGGAGGTCTTCGGACGATACGAGCCACCGTTGCGTCAGGTCGGGGGACGCTGAGCCGACTCCATGGGGGAATCCGGGTAACTTGGAGCCCGCATGAGACACGACGACGAACGACGGGTCCGGCTGCTCGTCATCGGTGGCGGCCCGGGCGGCCATGCTGCGGCGACGACGGCGGCCAGCCTCGGTGCCGTGGTGACGCTCGCCGAGGACAACATCCTGGGCGGCGCGGCCCACCTCTGGGACTGTGTCCCTTCCAAGGCGATGGTGTCGAGCTCGATGCGTCTCGCCACGATCAAGGACTCGGCGGGGGTCGGGATCACGGACATCGGCAGCGTCGACATCCACATGGATCGTCTGGCCGCCCACCTCCAGTCGGTGTCGTCGCGCCTCGCCACCGGTCTCTCCTCGATGTTGGTGAGCCAGGGGGTCGACATCGTGAAGGGTCGGGGCAGCTTCACGGGACCCAACACGGCCGTCGTGACGGGGGAGGACGGCGAGCGCGAGATCCGCTTCGACAAGGCGGTGATCGCCACCGGCTCGCGCCCCTGGATCCCGAAGTTCGCCGCCGTGGACGGCAAACGGGTGCTGACCACCCGGCATGCCTATTCCTTGCCCGAGTTGCCGAAGCACATCGTGATCATCGGTTCGGGCGTGACGGGCGTCGAGATGGTCCACATCTTCTCCAGTCTCGGGGCCGATGTGACGTTGCTCGTCAGCCGGCAGCACGTGCTGCCGCTGCGTGACGCCGAGGTCGCCGCGGTGCTCGAGGACGATTTCATCGCACGGGGGGTGCGCCTCCTCAAGGGCTGCCGCGCCTCGGGGATCGAGACGAAGGGTGACGAGGTCGTGGTCACCACGAACGACGGCAGGATCGTGACAGGCACGCACGCATTGCTCGCCGTCGGCTCGGTGCCGAACACGGACGGGATCGGGCTCGATCTCGCCGGTGTCGAGGTCGACGAGGCGGGCAACATCGTCGTCGACGAGATGCTGCGCACGTCGGTGCCTCACATCTATGCGGCAGGCGACATCACCGGTCAGATCCCGTTGTCGTCGGTCGCCACGACACAGGGGACCAAGATCGGCCGCCATGTCGTGGGGCAGGACGTCGATCCGATCGACTACAACAAGGTGGCGCAGGCGATCTTCACCCGTCCCGAGATCGCAACCGTGGGTCTCGAGGAGGTCCACGCCGCCGCCGAGGGGCGAAAGGTGCGAATCACCAAGGTGCCGTTCGCCGCAAACCCGAGATCTCTGATCGACGGCTATCCGGCAGGCTTCGTCAAGGTCATCTCGGACCCGGCGACCCGGGTCGTGCTCGGCGGCACCGTGGTCGGTCAGCACGCGTCGGAACTGGTGGCGCCGATCGCGCTCGCCGTCACCGCCCGGCTTCGCGTCGACGTGCTGTTCGACACGATGATGGTGCATCCGTCGCTCTCCGAGAGCATCTCCGAGGCGGCCGAGTAGCGACCGCCCGAAAATGGGTCGTCCGACCCGGCCGACTGTGCGCCAATTTCGTGGTCGGGCCTCGGTCAGCCACCTGCTCGATCCGGTGACGTCGCCCGCGATCCCGTGTACCTTCGACGGATGCGTGCTTGACCCATCGCGCATCCGCTCCGGAGGGGGGCGGCTCGAATCGCCACCGGGGTAGCGGTGGCAGGCGGCGACGGCTTCCCGGGCTCCGGTCCGGGTGGCATCGAGCGGGCGGACCCACCGCCCGACCCTCCAGTGCTTCACCGCCACATGCCGGTGCGTTGGCCGGCGGCACAGACCTGCGCAGCGGCGACATCCGCGTCGGCGTCGGTGTACCTCCCACGCCGCGGGTCGGGGTGATGTCGCCACGTCGGTGGCCGCATGCGGCGAGCCGACGACACCGTGGGGTGTGCGTTGCCACCCTCCCACACGAGCCGCCGCCCCTGCACCATTGAGACCCCCCGCCTCCAACATCGTGTCGAGAACAGGTCGATCGACGCACTGACCGGTGGGCCAAAACGTGACCCATGGTGGGTTACCTCGTTGTGATGTGACTGCCATCGACCGCCACGGAGCGTTACTGTGCGAACGCGCGGCGGGGAAGCCGCGCCCGTTCCGGAGGGGGAGCGGCCGTGAAGCCAGTCTGGGGGCATCGAGTGGGAAAGCATGAAGAGGTGAACGTGGAAGGCAACAGCCGCCGCGATTTCTTGAAGAAGGCCGGTGTCGCCGCATGGACGGTGCCCGCCGTACAGGTCGTGAACATGACGGGTGCGCTGGCCGGCGAGGTCAATGTGAGCGTCGTGACCACCACGACGCCACCCACGACGCGTCCACCGGACTGTCGCGAGGTGTACTTCCGCCTCAAGGCCGAGCCGTCCGGCAGGGGCTGGGTGTGGACCAAGGGCGAAGGTCGCAACGACTGCCTCACGAATGGCAATTGGGAGGCGCTCGTCCCCGACGGGCTGCCGATCTCCATCGAGGGTGACGAAGAAAAGGTCGTCGTCAAGCACGAGATCCCGAATTGCTACATCTACAAGGCCTATCACAAGGCGGGCAGCCCGAACCAGGGTGACGCGTGCTTCGCCGCCGAGATCAACGACGGGAAGGGTCAGGGCGGCGGCTACGCCGTCTTCACTGCGCAGCCGAAGGGCATCTCGCACGTCGAGCTCATCGTCTGCTGTTGCATCGACGTCTGATTCCGTAGCGGCTTCACGACAACGGATTGAGAAGGGCGCCCGATGGGCGCCCTTCTCCGCGTTCGGACTCCGGTGACTAGTCCGCCGGTGCATCCGGAGCTTGTGTCTGGCTGCAAGGCATCGTCCCCCATACGCTGAGGGCAGGGCTGGGGCTACGACACGGTGGGAGGTTCGATCATGCGGCCAGACGACACGAGGCGCACCACTGATCGCCGCCAGTTCCTCACGCAGACCGGCAAGGTGGCGTGGATGGTGCCCGCCCTCCAGGTGGTCAACATGACGGGGGCGCTCGCCGGTGAGTTCAACACCAGCGTCACCACCACGACGCCTCCGACGACCCGACCCGGCGACTGCGTCGACGTGCTCTACCGTCTCAAGGCCGAATGGACAGGCGACGGCTGGGTCTGGGTCAAGGGGGAGGGCAGCAACGACTGTCTCGTCGGCGGCGACTGGACCGATCTCGTCCCGACCGATCTCCCGGTGACCATCACCGGAGACAGCGAGCTCGTCGTAGTCACCCACGAGTTGCCCGACTGCGAGATAACGGCAGCGTCACACAAGGCGGGCACCGCCTGTGTCGCTGCGGACGTCGACGGCGCCTCCGCCACGTTCACGGCAGGTGCACGAGCCATCTCGCACGTGGAGCTCGTCGTGACCTGCTGCGTCANNATCAAATCGGAGCATTCGCCCGCTCTCGGAGACTGGGACGCCCTGCGGGGCGTCCTTCGTCATTCTGCGTCGGTGGGCGCCGGTGACTGCAGGAGCCCGGCATCGGCGAACTCCCGGATGATGGCGGCGATGTCGGACCTGATCTCCTCTGGTCCGATGGCGAAGTGCTCGGCGAGAACGGCGACGAGCCCGTCGAGCGTGTGCTCTCCCGTGGCCAGATCCCACACGGCGGCCGCCGTCGTATTCAGCGTGTAGTAGGCGTCGGTGGCCCGGTTGTACACGACGACCTCGTCGTCGACGCGCTCCTCGAGCAGGAGATCGGCGTGTGGTCCGATGACGTCACTCATCGGCGAAACGGTACTGCATCGGGGACGCTGCGAAACCCGAGCTCAGCGAATGACCATGAGGACGGCGCCGCTGGCGACGCTGTCACCGGGTTGGACCCGCAGGTCCACGATCTCGCCGTCGACCGGCGCCTTGATCTCGTTCTCCATCTTCATGGCCTCGAGCACGCACAGGGGGTCGCCGGTCGAGACCTTGCTGCCTGCACCGTGGTGCACCTTGACGATGGTGCCCTGCATCGGGGCCAGCACGACCCCGGCATCTTCGGGCGCCGCCGTCTCCTTCTCCAGTCGGGGAGCCCGCCGGCGGGGCGTGGCACGTTGCGGTCCTCCGGTGGACGCCGGCAAGGCGGTCGTCCAGAACTTGACCATGTGGCGGCGCCCCCCGACCTCGACGGTGAGTGAGCGCTCGCTGAGCTCCTCGTCCTCGGGGAGCGTGCCCGCCGAGGGGTGGGTGATCCCGGAGAGGTCGACGTGCTCGCCCAGGAACGTGGTCGCCACGTCGCCCTCGGCGAAGGCCTCGGTGTCGAGGATCCGGCGATGGGCGGGGATGGTGGTCGGCACTCCACTCACGCGGAAGCTCGCCAGTGCTCGCTTGCTGCGCTGGATCGCCTCGTCTCTGTCTCTGCCCCAGACGACCAGCTTGGCGATCATGTTGTCGTAGTACTGCGAGATCGTGTCGCCGGCGGCCACGCCCGAGTCCACCCGGATGCCGAATCCGCCCGGCTCGCGATACTCGACGAGCGGGCCCGGGTTCGGCATGAAGTCGCTCGCCGGGTCCTCGGCGTTGATGCGGAACTCGATNNCCGGTGACCATCTCGGTCACCGGGTGCTCCACCTGGATCCGGGTGTTCATCTCGAGAAAGTACAGCTCGCCGGTCTGGTCCATGAGGAACTCCAAGGTGCCGGCGCTCACGTAGTCGACCGCCTCGGCCAGGGCGATCGCGAGCTCGCCGACGCGGGCCCGTTGCGCCTTGGTGAAGTTCGGGGCGGGAGCCTCTTCGACGAGCTTCTGGTGGCGCCGTTGAATGGAGCAGTCGCGTTCACCGAGGAAGACGATGTTGCCGTGAGTGTCACCGATGATCTGAGCCTCGATGTGCCGCGGACGTTCGAGGTAGCGCTCCAGATACACCTCGGGTGACCCGAACCACGCCTGTGCCTCGCGGCTCGCAGCCTCGAATGCCGCCTCGAGTCCCTCGGTGGAACGAACCACCTTGAGCCCGCGCCCACCGCCGCCGTGTGCGGCCTTGATGGCGATGGGGAACCCGTGGTCGTCGGCGAATGCCTTCACCTCGTCGAGCGACTCGAGGGGGGCGAGGGTTCCCGGGACACCGGGGACGCCGGCGTCCTCGGCGGCTCTACGGCTGGCGATCTTGTCGCCCATGGTCGCGATCGACTCCGGCGAGGGCCCCACCCAGATCCGGCCCGACTCGATGACCCTGCGGGCGAAGGTGGCGTTCTCGGCGAGGAAGCCGTATCCGGGATGGATGGCGTCGGCCTTCGCCTCCTTGGCGACCTCCAGGATCCGATCGATGTTGAGGTACGACTCGGCAGCCGGTGCCCCGCCCACGTTCCAGGCCTCGTCGGCGAGATCGACGTGACGGGCGTCACGGTCGAGCTCCGAATAGATCGCGATCGTCCGCAGCCCGAGTTCCTGGGCGGCGCGGATGACGCGAACGGCGATCTCGCCGCGGTTGGCGATCAGTACGGAGTGCACCGAAGCATCCTAGAGAAGCGGCACCGCCGCCACCGATCGGGGCACATCACAAGGGGATGTTGCCGTGCTTCTTCGGGGGGAGGTTCTCCCGCTTGTTGCGCAGCATGCCGAGCGTCCGGATCAGCCTGGTGCGGGTCTCCCGTGGCTCGATCACCTCGTCGATCAGCCCGCGTTCGGCGGCGACGTAGGGATTGTTGAAGGCCTCCTCGTACTCGGCGATGAGCTCGGCTCGCCTGGCGTCCTCGTCGTCGGCCTTGGCGATCTCGCGCCTGTGGATCACGTTCACGGCGCCCTGGGCGCCCATCACGGCGATCTGCGCCGTCGGCCAGGCAAACGCCACATCGGCTCTCAGGGCCCGCGAGTTCATGACGACGTAGGCGCCTCCGTAGGCCTTGCGGGTGATCACCGTGACCCGGGGGACCGTGGCCTCGGCGTAGGCATACAGCAGCTTGGCGCCGTGACGGATGATGCCG
>JABAOD010001463.1_pt4 | contig 18793 bp, 21 predicted proteins | sample 7062151 | NCBI WGS metagenome assembly JABAOD01 (sample SAMN14538626, study PRJNA623070) | marine sediment metagenome | biome: marine biome [ENVO:00000428]; feature: marine pelagic biome [ENVO:01000023]; material: deep marine sediment [ENVO:00002113] | place: India: Gulf of Khambhat ... | reverse complement strand
GACTTCTACGGATCCATCTCCACCCAGCTCGTCCAAGGGCTCATGGACAGCCTCCTGCCAAGCTACGTCCAGAGGCTCCAGTTCCATCCGGCGGAGGCGATAATGGTCCAGTTCAAGGTGGCCATGTTCCTGGCAATTCTGACCGGGATGCCCATAATCGTTCACCAGCTGGCGAAGTTCGTTGCCCCTGGCTTGTATCAGAGGGAGAAGCAGACCATCGCCAAGATAACCATACCGGCGACCGCCCTCTTCGCCATGGGCGTCCTCTTCGCCTACTTCTGGATTCTCCCGTTCACCTTTGAATTCCTGTACGGCGTGGGGTTGAGGATGGGACTGACGACGGTGGTGGGCCCGAACCAGTTCTTCGACGTCGCCTTGCTGTTTTTCGTCGGCCTGGGTCTCGCCTTTCAGATCCCCGTCTTTATGTGGGGACTCACAGCGCTGGGGATAGTTGAACCCGGGGTCTGGAAGAAATACTGGAGGGTGGCCCTCGTGGCCTTCTTCTTCTTCGGAGCCGCCATCACCCCTGACGGGAGCGGTATCACCATGATGTTCGTGGCCGTTCCAATGAGCGTTCTCTACGCCGTCGGCTACGTACTGTCAAACCGCAAGTGGAGGATAGGGCATGAGCCCGAACAGAGGGAGGAACGCCGAAGGTCGAGTTTCGCCGTCTGGTCTGTCGTCATCGTGGTCGTCGTCGCCCTGGCCGGAGGGGTCCTCTACTACAACCGCGGCCTCTTCGCCTCTCCCCTAGAAATCAGTGAAAAGGTCATCGCCACCGGCAACCTCCAGCTTCACGTTCCCGCCTTCGTTCTTTATTCCCCCAATGCCTTCGACCCCGGCATTTCCACGGGAGTCGTCCTTAAAGTTACCAACGAGACGGCTGTCGATATACTCTGGTCAGCGGCGGCCTTGGACGGACGCAAGGTTGGCTTCGTGAACGTGGCGAACGGCCAGAGTCCGATACTGCCCGGGGAGGACGGCTCCAGGACGACTATATTCCCTGCCCTCTGGAATGCCTCAGACATCCAGGCCCTGACACTGACGATCACCGACGGAAGATCCTACGTCTACGCCTTAGAGTTGGACATGGAGTATAGGCTGGTCCTGGAACAGGTCTTCTCGGACGCCAACAGAAACGGACTACTGGATTCTGGCGAAAGGGTCGAAGAGGAGTTGTATATTATCGAGTATGGCCTCTCCGCGGGGGGAGTCTCCCTCGTGAGTCTGGACGAATCAGGGGTCAGCCCTCCAATCCCAGAGCAGCTGAACCTATTCAGCAAGGGCATATTCCAATCCGCGGGGCCGAGCTGGAGCCTCGAGTCTTCCATAGCAGAAGTCGACACGGCCAACATGACCTTCCAATACACCATGTGGATCACCGACCCCAGCCTGGAGGAGCACGGCGTCAGCCTATTCCTCACCAGGACCTTCCTTTGGTCCGGGGAGGACCACAGAATCTGGGTCCTCGGTGATATCTCCGCTCAGTTCGTCTACCTCTGGAGCCTGGACCTCCGCTTTGGGGCCATTTACCCCCTCCTCGAGTCTCCCTGAGGAGGGTCTTCCTCGGCGTCCCTTCGCCGCTTATTGGTCCCAAGGGGGCGAAAAAACTATATTAGCGGCAGAAGTAATCCACATGAAGGTGTAATCCGATGGAGTTTCTCTCAGAGCTCCCGACGGTAGTGGCCCAGTTCCCGCGAGGATTCGAGATCATTATCCTGCTTATTATCGTTGCCATCATTCTACTCATAGGCCCGAGGAAGATCCCTGAGCTTGCCAGAGGAATCGGAAAGGCTCTGGGGGAGTTCCGCCGGGGAAAGGCCGAGGTCGAGCGAGAACTCAAGCGAGAGCTGGCCGAGACCACCCCTGCCCCGCCAGCGCCGCCAGCGGAGACGGTCGTGGAGATTAGCCCGAGGATTATGGACGCAGCTAAGGAGCTTGGCCTCGACGTATTGGGCAGGAAGGAGAGGGACCTGAAGGTGGACATCATCAAGTCCCTCGACGCTGCCACACGTAAGAAGCTGGAGGCGGTAGCCAAGTCCCTCGGACTGAAGGCTTTAGGGCTGGACAAGGCACAGATTGCGGATCGGATCATCGAAGCCCTAGGAATCTGAGCGGCCGCCGATTCGCTAAGGTTAATAGCGGAAGGCCCCTTCGGGAACGACCGGCGGTGCAACCCATGGTCTACAGCGACCTGAGCTACGCCTACAAGAGACTTCGGGACACCCTTGGGGAAAACAGGGTTTCGACGGAGAACCTGGAGAAGCTCGTCTACGGTCACGACTTCATGCCCATCCCAAAGCAAGCGGGCATGCAGTTTCAGATGAAGCCAGATATAGTGACCTTACCAAGGTCCACCCAAGAGGTCGCCCGCATTCTGAAGCTCGGCCGGGAGCTGGAGTTTCCCATCGTGCCCCGGGGCGGTGGCACTTCCCTCCACGGCGGCTCCGTTCCCAACGTAGGCGGGATTCTCCTGAGCACCGCTCTGATGAATCGGATAGACGCGGAGGACGCGGACCGCATGTCTATTACCGTCCAAGCCGGAGCCATCTGGAAGGATGTCGAGGACGCCGCTTCGGAGGCCGGGCTATCCCTTCCGGTGACGCCCATCTTCTTCAGGTCCTCCACAGTAGGTGGCTTCCTCAGCAACGGTGGCGTGGGCATCGGCTCCTTCGACTTCGGTCCACCAAGTCGTTGGGTGCGCAGCCTCGAGGTTGTCCTGCCCGACGGAAGCACTCTGCAGACTGGGGAGAAGGAGTACGACCTCGGACCTCACAACTACAACCTCACAAGCCTCTTCCTTGGGGCCGAGGGGACCGTGGGGGTTATCACCAAAGCAACTCTGAAGCTCGTTTCGGCTCCTGAGGCGGTGAAGACCTCTGCGTACAGCTTTCAAAGCCTCAGAGAGGCGATTTACGGCCTCTCTCGGCTTGCACGGATGCCTCTGACGCCCTACCACGTGGGCTTCGTTGACTCCTCGCACCTCGTCCTCCAGCGGGCTCTCCTCCGAGAGCTACCGGAGGTCCCAGGGTTGATCCACGTCACCTTCCGGGGCGGGAAGGAGGAGGTTCAGGCAGACGAGAGGGTCGCGGAGGATGTGCTGACCTCTTCTGGCGGGAAGAGAGAAGATGATGAGGTGGCGAGAATTCTCTGGGACGGTAGGTACGAGCCATATGCGGCCCGGAGGATTTCTGGTGGCCTCGTGGCGGCTGAGGGGTTCGCCCCCCTGTCGAATCTTGTCGAGGTCATGAGACGGACGGTGAGGGCGGCTAGGAAGGTGAGGGCCGAGGCCGCCTTTCATGGCTTCCTAGCAGACCGGAGTTCCGCCTACCTCGCTCCCTACATCCTAACCAACGAGCGGACCCTCAGGGGTCAGTTCGCCATCTCTTTCGTGGAAAGATACCATAGAATCCTGACGGACCTAGGAGGGCATCCCCTCGGATTGGGGATGTTGACCACCTACAATCTAGAGGCCATGTACAGTCATGTCTCGGCCTACATGAGGAAGGTCAAGGAGGCCCTCGACCCGGAGGGCATCGTGAACAGGGGCAAACTCCTAGGTACCATGGGAAGAAAGCCGCCCTTAGTGCCACCAGAGCTTCCCCCTGGCTTGATAAGGCGAGGACTACGAGCCCTCGGCGCCCTTCGGAAGCTGATGCCCTCGGACAAATACGTGAGCAGGATCAGGAGGGGAAGGTAGGATGCCTTTGGGAGAGGTCGACTTTGGAACGCTGCTGGCTGGCCTTCCAGGCCTCAGGACTCTCCCCAGGGAGAAATCGGTGAGGGCCGTCTACCTAAGGGACAGGCGCGCCCTTCCTGATGAGCTCAAGAGGCTCTTTGACAGGACAAGCGTCCTTCGGATTCCGGTGGAAGAACCGGAGGACATCTCTCGTGCCATCGGCGTCGCCAATGGCGAGATAGCTGGTGTCAACCTGGGGCTGCAGGCGGACACACTTCACTACGTCAGGACCCGGCTAGAGATGATGAAGGACCGGGAACTCTCCGTGGAGTGGGGCCCCAAGGAGGATCCTTTCGAGGGTGAGATCCTACCCCAGCTGGATGGCTTCCAGCTCGATGTTTCAGGCCTCCGGGGCGTGGAGATCGATGGGGACAACGGTGTCGTGAGGTGCGAGGTCGGAGCCAGGTGGAAGGAGGTCTTCGACGCGTGCAGAACAATGGGATGGATCTTCCCCCTCTTCCCATTACTACCTCTTGACCCGTATATCGGCGACATCATAGGCGGGACAGCGACCCTGAACTCCTACCAGGGGGATGCCTCGATGTACGTCAGGAACGTCGACTTCCTAGCCCCAGACGCCCGATATGGTCAGGGCGGCTTTGACCTGGTCCCCAACGGTGCGGCGGGGTACGACCTCAACTCCCTCATGCTGGTGATGGGGCGCCACCTATTCATCCCAGTCTCCATCACCTTCAGCCTCCTCTGCTCCGTGGAGGACTGCAAGACGCTGAGATACGCACCGGAGGACGCGGGGGAGATGCTTGAGGCCCTGCGGAAAGCGACCAGAACGGGAGTTCGACCCCTGAAGCTCGTCTTCGGTGACGATGTTGGCTCTCGAATCGCCTTCGGAGGAGACGGCTTGACAGTGGAAGCCGCGCTTCACGGGACCGAGGTGAGCCTGCCTGTCCAAGAGAAGACCCTCGACTCCCTCTTCAAGGAAGGCGTGAAGAAGGACGAGATTGACGGCCTGGTCCACCCCCTGGGAGAGACGTCGTTGCGGGTCCCGCCCTCCCCCATCGTTGAGATCCGTACCTCCATCGTCGACACGACACCCCTGATGGAGGACCTTGTCACATGGAGGGACGCTCAGGTCGAGAGTCTAGGCCTGGTCGGGTCCCTCTTCGAGGACGGCACAGTCAGCCTAATACCCTTCAGTGATAGACCGATAAGCCGGGGAGTGAGGTTCGAGAGGCTCCTCGAACTCGTTCAGATTGCCCGGAAGCACAGGTGCCGGCTCCGAAGCAACTCCACCCTCCAGCTCCTCTCGCCCGAGACCGAGCGGGATAGGAGGTTTGAGCTGGTTCGGAGAATCAAGGAACGGGTTGACTTGCCAAACGTAATAAACCCATCAGGGGTCCTGTGGCTGCCGCGGGCTCCGTAGGCAGCTACATCAGGGCGACGCCGCAGTTGTCACACAGGGCCTGGTCCTGCCTGACGACCTGCCTGCATCGCGGACAGATGTTTGGCATGTTCATCTTGATGGGCCAGATCGTGAACAGGATTCCCAGAAGGATGAAGCCACCGGCCATCCACCAATTTCCCAGAAAGAGTCCCTCCAATCCGATGGCGAAGAGAACCACGGCGGAGACCTTGGATATCAGTATGAGCTTCTGAGCCNNGGCCAGCGAGGTCTCCCCCCCTCATCACCCACCGGAGATTCCTCTTGATCCCCCACGACATCAGGCCCCCTGAGGCTCCTGCACCGGAACGGGTTTCTCATCGACTATCTCCCATCCGGGCCTTGGAGCCATCACGATGGCTTCAACGGGACAGATGACTGCGCACTTGGCGCACCCGATGCAGTTCTCATCCACTATGAAGGACTTGCGGGTCTCGAAGGTCATGTCAGGCAGGTAGGAGGTCTTTTCGGTGAAGACGATGGCGTCTTCATGATCTGGTCGAACGTTCTCGGGGCAGTTGTCGGCGCAGTGGATGCAGCCCATACAGATGTCCTCATAGACGTAGGCCACGACCCCTTTTCCCCGAGGGAATTTGATGACGAAGTTCTTGCGCATCTGGTCGAAGCTCTTCTTGGCCGTCTGGCGGGAGCGGTGGCGGGCAAGCCTCGGGTCGGCGATGGCATCCATCTGGGTCATGAGGAGGCACCTTTCTGGGCGGCTTGGGGCGCGGCAGGCTCCACGAAGGCCTGCTCCACCGATTCTCTCTCCTCTGCAAGGGCATCTGCCGATTTCTCCTCCAGGGACTCGGCCAGGAACTGGGTGATGTCCATGACCTTGAACTCGAACCTCTCTCGATCCTCCCTATAGAGGTTCTCGTGCTGCTGACATCCGAAGTGGGTAAGACACTTGGGACACGCCGTGAGAAGGTAGTCTACCTCCTGCTCCTTCGCCTCAATCATCCTGTCGTTCGTAATCCCCTTGGTCTTCTCGTTGCAGTACATCATCCCAGCGACGCCACAACAAGTCGCATCCGCCCTGAAGTGTTCCATCTCCACGTACTCTGCGCCAGCCATCCGGATGAGCTCCCTCGGCTCATCGTAGACGGGGTCGACGGGCATCTGACGGCACATCCTGCAGGGGTCCTGGTAGGACACCCGGGAGCTCCTCCTGGCCCTGAACTCTATCCCTTCCTCGTAGAGAACCTGGGTGATGTGCTTCACTTCAACGTCTCCCAGGTCGTAGTCGAGCTTGAAGGTACGATAGCCCTCGGCGCAGCTCACCACGAGGGTCTTGACGCCAGCCTCCTCGAATATCCTCCCCATGAGGGTCTCGTTGTAGCGCCTAAGCTTGTTCCACACGTCGACCTTACCCTGCCAGAGCTGGTCGTGGCCGCAGCACTTCATGAAGGACCTGTCGAGGACGATGGGCTTCTTCCCGAGGGCCTCCAGGAGCTTCACCGATGAGTCGAAGATGATGCCATGGTCCGTCTCCCCGAAGTTGTTGCGGCTGAACTGCATTTCGTAGTCGTAGTAGTCCACGCACCCTGGGTAGTACGCGTACTCGCTCTTCTCGTCGATCTCCACCTCGGGGATCTCGTCCTCCTCCGCCTCCTTATCCAGGGCTGCGAACATGATAGGGTGGGGGACTGTCCGTTCTCCCGCGGTCAGGTCCCTCATGGGGAAGCCCATCTCCTCCGGTCGGAACGTCACTTGTCCCCCTCCAAGCCACCGTCGGCCACCGCGGGCCTCGCCACGACGGTGGGAGCTTCCACCGGGATGCGCGCTTTTGCCTGCATGACCTTCGCCCTCTCCGTCAACACGTACGCCGAGTAATTTATGTCTAGGGGGCAGACAGCGCTACACGCATCGCACGTCAGGCAAGACCACATGGGGACGCCGTCGTGCTGCTGCTTGTAGACGTTGTAGACTAGGTTGAGGCCCCCTAGGGCGTCCGCCTCCACCTTAGTGATGGGACAGACGATGTGGCAGCGGCCGCACTGGTAGCACTCGTTCAGCTTGTACTCGTAGTCGCTGTACGGCGTGCGTTGACCGAAGTACGCTACCATGATGGCGAATACAGGGAACGCGATGAAGATGTGGGCGTTGGTCATTATGAATATCTGGACATGGTCGAACGAGCTTTGGTCGTAGGCGATGAGGAACCACGTCAACGGGATGAGGAGGAGGAATACGAACGATATCCAGAGCTTTAGCGCGCGCCGACCCAGTCTTTCATCGACGAAGTACACGATCGATAGGGCAACAACGGTCGTGGTGATGGCCAATCCCACGTAAACGCCGAGGTAGAGGTTCTGCCTTGAGAAGAGGGTCGTGAGGGGTGCCCCAGAAGTCAAGCTAGTGGCCATGAGCAAGGACGAGATTACCAGGACAACGAGAATGGCAAACGCGGTGAACCCAGTATTCCAGCGCCTCATCGGCTTGAAAGCAAGCCGCCGCATGGCGATCCAGGTGACCATGCCGGCGAGCACAGGCTGTACGATGAACATCCATCTAAGGGTGTCATCGTTCACTATAGCGGCCCCTTCGGCTGTGACGAAGTGACCGAGGATTATGCCTCGGATGGAGTAGATAGATGCCATCGTCACCCAAGCGATTCCAGCGACCCCGACGGCGGCACGGAGCGGCGCCTTGGCGGGGCGACTCTCGAAGCCCTTATCGACGAAGGGTAGGAGAAGAAGCAGAATGAATGGAATCACTGTCAGAATCATACCGTAAGTCAGCGTCGAGAACGCGAGACCGAATATGACGACTGGCGGGAAGATCTCGGCAATCTGCAACAGTCCCCAGGTCCACAATAGATACCAATCTGGCGGCTCGATGGCTGGCTGAAATGGGTTGGCTGACTGCCCCAAGGCTGGAATCGCCATGGCCGTGAGGAGGAACATAACGCCTGTCATGAGAAGAATGATCACCAGGTCGCGATAAGCCTCGTGGGGGACTAGGACGTGGCCTGGCTTCTTGTCTGTCCTAGTTGGCCCATATTGGGTGGGAAATCCAATCCGCCCTTCTGTTAAGCCCTGCCCAAGGCCCGTTCGCTGCATCCTCCCGCCTCAATGGGGCTCCGCAATCCCCTGAATCCACACGAGGGTCATATGCAGAAGCATTAGGCCGATGCCCACAAGCGGGAGTATGAATATGTGGAGCCAATACATGCGGAGAACTGCCGCTCCTGTCGTACACCCGTCTGGTCCCGCCCACATTAATTCTTGAATTACCGGGCCAATAATCGGAATGGAGCCATTCAGCGTGTTCCCAATAGTGCACGCTAGGAAGGAGAGCTGATTCCAAGGCAAGAGGTAGCCAGTGTAACCGAACGTGAGGGAGATTATCAGTAGTATTACACCGAAGATCCAATTGAGTTCTCTCGGCTTCTTGTAGGCGCCTGTAAAGAACACCCTTGCCATGTGGAGGAAGACAGCGGCAACGAAGATGTGAGCGCCCCAGTGGTGTAGGCCCCGCCAGATGTACCCAATGGGCACCTCGCTCATAATCGCCTGCAAACTCTCGTATGCGGGAGACGATGTACTTCCGTCTGCCTGGAAGCTGATGGCTCCGTCAGGGATGTAGTAGAATCCCAGTATGATTCCGGTAATCGTGAGTGTGATGAAGGCAATGAATGCCAAGCCCCCGAGACAGTAGAGGGGGTACCAGTACCAGACTGTCTTCAACTCGTACTTCTCGGCGTGGCTCCTAGGCATCTGGCGGTGAATGGAGAGGAAAGCCCGCCTTGTCGCCTCGGCCCACGGGGTTATGGGGAATCTCTCGGCGAACCAGTCAAAGATGTATTTCCTGATGCCACCAAAGGGCTTGCGCGCCATTGGACTCTAGTCCTCCGGGATGACGGTGTCTCTCCAGGTCAGGTACTGGTACCAGGCACTATTCCTCACTCTTCCGATGATCCTTGAACCTTCCAGTTCCAGGGCAATCAGAGGCATTCCTCGGTCGGCTGGTCCAAGACCGGGGATTTTGAAGACGCCGAAGTATTCCGCCCCGCTCCCCTCCGGCGGAGGCGGATGCTTATAAGGGGCGATCTTCCTAGGGTCGTATTGGGAGAAGTGACATTCACAGTAAATGGTCTCGAATCCCGGATCCACGACGTAGTCCCCACGCGGGACGAGCTGCCAACCGGGAGGACAGCCAGCGTGAGGGCAGACGTTGAAGAGGCCGAAAAGACCGTCGATCAAGAACTCGTCCCTGGGGAACCCCTCAGGGACTCCCAGGATCGCCTCATCCATCCGTATCAACTGGGCAGCAAAACCCGGGAACGCGATATTCCCGTCCTCATCGGTGATGGCCTTCCAGCGGACGGCAGCGCCTTTCCCGACCTCAAAGTGATCTATGCGGGCTTCCGTACCCACGAGGTTCTCATACCAGATGGGCAGCTTGGGATCCTGGGGCGCGGCGTAGATGAACCCATCGTTCACTTCACCGGCAGCCTTCGAGGGAGGGGCTATCAGAGATCGGATCGTCCCATACGCGGTAACACCAATGAAACCCGCTGCCCCCGCGGCGACGGCCCCTCTCAGGAAGGATCGACGATCGACCCCCTCATCCTCGATTCCTCTGCGCTTCACATCACTCCCTCAGTTCCCTGCGTGGGGTGACCTTCGGTAGACGGGTCTTCTTCACCATCTCGTCCGGAAGGAAATTCCTCCGGTAGATATCCGTAATGGCGGCGAGCGCGATGAACATGGCCCCGAACCAAAGGGAAATCCAGGCGGGACTCCACCCCTCGATGAGGCCGTAGGTGGCGAGTCCCCCGAAAAACAGCACGAAGACTGTGAGGACGTAGATGATGACCAAGGCGGTGAGGGACTCCGAGGGGAGCTCCGTCCGGATGATCTCCGTCACGGCAGGCCCCTCCTGCGGTGCTCCCGGTTGTCCGTATGGTGGCGGCTCTCCGCCTTGATGACGAAGTAGGAGATGATGATGACGGCTACCATGCTGAAGATGCCTATGAGGCCGATCCAATAGGCCCTAAGGGCGATTCCCGCAGGCCCTTCCATCTCCTCCTCGGCCACAGCGCCCACGACAAAACTGCCCTCCATTCCAAGTTCTCGGTGGCCGGGCAATGCGCACCAGTAGTCAAAGGTTCCCGTCTCGTTGATCCAGAACTCTACGAAGCCAACTTCACCGGGCCCGAGCAGCGGCGTCTCGTAGAACACGCCTCCAATCTCAGTGGTGAAGTTGTGGTTGACCCCCGTGATGGTATCCTGGTTGATGAAGGTCACATTGACGAGTATGGGCACCCTCGCAATGGGAATCTCGGCGGGATCGAAGAAGAAGCCCGTCCCATCGGGAGTGGCATTCCCAGTGACCGGCACCGAGAGCTTCCACGGCGGGAGTTCCTGCGCATGCGAGCCCGGGGCGGACAGAACAATCGTCGATAGGAGCAGTATCACCGAGGCCGCCAGTGTTCTGCCGATGCTAGTGAGACTCAATTCGGCCATCGCTTCCTCATCCCTCTAGCAGACCACGCCCGGTCGGCCTAGGTTGCAAGTCTATTTATACATTTTGTGGTGGGAAAAATCCTCCTGGCCAGTCCCGGATTTGAGGGTCCGGCAAGTGTTGTGTGGGGCATCCTAAGAGGATAGAGGGAAGCAGACTCATTGGCACTCTCCAGCATGCATCTTTAAGCCTGGGAAGGTTCATGAAGGCCCAATGAGGTCGTGGCTGAGAAGCGCCTTCGTCCTCTTGGTCATTCTTGCCCTCTCGACGGTCTTCTTGGCGCTACTCTATCGCCCACCGGGACAGTTCGGTATCCCCGAGACTCAACGCGCGTACTTCGACATCACATTGTCCCAGTCGGGCATTGACCCTGACGTGATTGAGGTGAAGATGGGTACCCATGTCTTCCTCAACCTCACCTCCTCGGACGTTGACTATTGGTTTACCGTGCCTGATTTTGGTGTAAGCGCCAGGGTAGGCAGCAATAAAACAGAATCCGTGAACTTCCTAGCCAACCGCGCAGACGAATTCCCCCTTGTGTGCACGTCTGTATCAGGCCAGATATTCACGAAGACGGGAACCTTGATCGTCACGCCATGACGCCGTCTTTCCGATAGCCCTTACGAGTCATCCAGCGGAGGGCTGATTGACGAGGTGAGCTCAGCCTTTCAGAACAGTCCACAACGGCTGCATATTCCCGAACCTTTGCAGACAGGACACCTGCTACGCACCAAGAGCGCTGAGATCTCCCCCGCGCCTCTGCATTCGGGACACACCCCGCTCTGGCCACAGTGTCTACACGGCCGGACAATCCTCTCCCTGGCATAGAGGAGCTCTTCGTTCCCTGGATGAATTTCAAGGGCCTTCTCGAACAGCCTAACGACCTCATCCCTCCTTCCATGCCTATCCATTCTGTCCAATACACCAGCCTTCAACATCATTGCCTTGGCGTTTGTGGGGTTCGTGGATAGAATCTTGTCGAAACTCTTTAGGGCCTTCTGGAAAGCCGCCTCGACCATCGGGCCATCCCGATAGGAGCTTCTCTCCCGTTTGTTCAGGGCTCTAATCTCATCGCGCCTCAGATCTCGGGCTTTCTGAGATGTTCTCACGCCATCTGCCATGAGTATCTGCTGATAGAGGTCCCTTACCTTCCCACTCTCCGGCTCGAGGGAGTATGCACTCTCCACGGCCACTTTTGCATCTTCGAACCTAGTCTCTTCCAGGCACCGCTGCGCCTCTACCAGCAGCGCACTCGCCTCGTCACCGACCACACACGTGCTAGAGTTGGCTCGCTATTTAACGATTCGAGAGCATCAACCACCCGCTGAGGATCGGCTCCTTGTCGTTGCCCGTGAGACTTATCGTGAGACCAGCCATCGCCTCCCCTTCACGTAATGACCAGATGGCGGAGGCGGGGAGGCGACCATCTAGGTAGGTCATGTTAATAATACTAGGTTAAGATTTATTAACGCGTCTGCGATTACTGATTGGAGGCGTCAAGCATCAACAGAAGACAGAGACTGTTCGTGATATCCACCGTCGCAACAGCCGTCATACTGACCGGCGCCGCCGCTGCCTTTTCAATCTCCTGGAGTCCACCGACGGAAGACGGCAAGCTAAGGGTGGTTGCCACCTTCTATCCGCTGGCCTACTTCGCCCAGGCGATAGGGAAGGAGCATGTCTCCGTCCGCAGCCTTCTCCCCTACAATACGGAGCTTCACGCCTGGACGCCTTTGGCCTCTGACATCCTCGCTGTCCAGGAATCCGACGTCTTCATATACAACGGGGCTGGGCTCGAGCCCTGGGTTGAGCGTGACATACTTCCTGCCATCGCGGAAGCCAACAAGATCATCGTGGATGCCACGGACGGCCTCGACCTGTCACCCGTCGAGGGTCAAGACATGGGCGACAGAGGACAAGAGGACGAACACGCCCTCGTCGATCCTCATACATGGTTGGACCCGGTGCTTGCACAAGGTGAAGCAGAGGCCATTCTGGAGGCTTTTGAGGAGGCAGATCCCGCCAACGTCGAGGCGTACAGGGTAAATGCTCAGCAACTCTTCGAACGGTTCGAAGCCGTCGATGCGGCCTTCAAGTCGGAACTCGCGAGCAGAAGGCTAAGCACCATAATCGTCGCCCACGACGCTTTCGGGTACCTGGGCCATCGGTACGGGTTCGAGGTCGTGGGCATCATCGGCCTGAGTGCGGATGAACAGCCCAGCACCTCTGTCATGGTAGAGATCTTGGACCTGATGTCGAGGGACGATATCTCCACTCTCTACGTTACCCCCTTGTACACGGGTGAGTACGTCCGCGCCCTGGAAATCAGCTTGGAGGAGCAGTCGGGAAGGGAGGCGACGGTTCTCACCCTGTACACCCTCACGGGACCCGTGGATGGAATGGACTACTTCGTGCAGATGGATGCAAATCTGGAGAGTTTGAAGTTGGGGCTGGAGGCATGAGGGATGATGCGCTATCTTCCTCGGGAGGCGATAGAATGAGAAACGAACCCCAGACGGAGGGAGCCCCACGGGGCGCAGCAGTGGAGGGGGGAGGAGTGCTTGAGAGCCCCCACGGACCCCCGGTGCTTGAAGTGAGAGACCTTCAGGTCGACCGATCCGATGCCTTAGTCCTGGAAGATGTCAACTTCACCATCCATGAGGGGGACTACGTCGGCATCGTAGGACCTAATGGAGGGGGAAAGACTACCCTCATGCTCACCCTCCTTGGCCTCCTACCTCGCGACCGTGGCACCATACGCCTTTTCGGGGAGGACGTCGAAACCTTCTCCGCATGGGAGAGGATTGCTTACATCTCCCAGGACGCGATCAACTTCGATCCCCAGTTCCCTCTTACGGCTAGGGAACTCGTAGGCCTCGGAAGGGCGAGCGGGGGAAACGTGGGACATCGTCTGACTAGAGATGATTGGGAGAAGGTTGACGAATCGCTCCACTTCATGGGACTGGATGACCTGGCTGGGAAGAGGATCGGCCAGCTATCAGGTGGGCAGAAGCAACGAATGTTCGTCGCCAAGGCCCTGGTTGGGGATCCGGAGATTCTCTTCCTGGATGAACCTGTGACGGGCGTCGATGCCAGCGCCCAAGAGGCGTTCTACGACCGGCTGGGTCGCCTGAATGCCGAGAAGGGTACGACCGTACTCATCTCTTCCCACGATTTGACGGCCGTCTTCTATCGCATGTCAGAGATAATGTGCGTGAATCGGCAGGTCTACGTGGCGGAGATCACCGACAATATGGAGAGGGAGAAGGTCTTGAGGAAGGCCTACGGGGAACACTTCCACTTCGTTTTCCACGGGCAGAGGCCGGGAGGTTCGAACAATGGCTGACTTGACGCTTTTGGATCTGCCTCGCCTCCTGGGATACCAGTTTTTCCAGTTCGCCCTTCTCGGTGGCACGGTAGCAGGCCTGGCAAGTGCCCTTGTTGGACTCTTTCTCATCCTCCGAAAGGAGGCGATGACCGGTCACGCCGTTGGCCACATATCCTTCGGTGGGATAGCCCTAGGACTCTACTTTGGCGTGTATCCCATACTCACCGCTCTGGCCCTTTCCATCCTCTCCATCCTTGCCATCTCTTTCATGCGAAGAAGGGGACTGGCCAAGTCAGACTCTGCCCTGGCGGTCATGGTGGCCGTCGGATTCTCCGTNNTTCGGCTCCATTCTCACCATAGACGCCACGGACCTGATCATCGTCGCCCTCTTGGGCGTCACGACGTCCATCTTCGTAGCGGTCTTCTACAAGGAGCTGCTCTCCATCACGTTCGACGAGGAGGCGGCGAAACTAACAGGCATACCGGCTCGTGTCCTTTCCACCGCCTTCAACATCCTTGTCGCCGTGACCATCGTACTGGCCATCAAGGTGATTGGCGTGATCCTGGTTGGGGCCCTCCTGGTGCTGCCCGGCCTCTCGGCCCTTCAGCTGGAATCCTCATTCAAGGGGACGACGGTCGCGGCAGTGGCCTTCGGCATCCTTAGTGTACTCGTGGGAATCCTCTTGTCGGCCGTTTACGACGTGGCGACTAGCGGCGTGATTGTCTTCACGGCCGTGGGGCTCTTCGCCCTCACCGCTGCCTATCGGAGGTTGGCATGACGAGACCCAGAGGAAGGCAGGTGGACGTCCTCTCATTCAGTCTGCCCGAGGAGCTGGCCTCTGAGGTCGATCGGATGATGGAGGAGATAGGCTACCAGAACCGGTCCGAGGTGATTCGGGATGCTATCAGAGTTTTCTTTGAAAAGCACGAAGACATCCACCTCATGGAGGGTACCGTCGAAGGAGTGGCTATGATCATCTACGGCCACAGAGGGGAGCGGGAGATCCACAGCATGCTGCACGAGAACGCAGGACTGTTCAGTTCCTTCCTTCACTTGGACTTCGGCGAGAACCGCCAGAAGTGTTGCGACGTCGTGGTATTCAAGGGCGAAGCAACTAGATTGAGAAAGGTGTTCCATTCCATCGAGTCGGCTCCCCACGTCGAAAAACTGAACGTGGCCCCTCTGTAGGACTCGCGGAAATCATGACCGCCACAGAGTTTCCTACTCGGCGAGTTCGTTCACAGCCGGTCTAGCCCTTCTCCACAACAGACAGGAGGTCCTCCACTCTTCTCCTGCCAGAGGGATGCGAGTAGAACAGGGCCTCCACAAGGGGGGACGGAGAAGCGAGTGATAGGTTCTGGTCGTGCAGCTTGATGAGAGCGCTAACCAACCCTTCCGGATTCCCAGACAGAGAGGCCCCCGTCCTGTCGGCTCTGGCCTCCCTCCTGCGAGACACATACCTGCTCAGGGGTCCCGTGGCGGTGAAGAATAGAACCCCGAAGAGGGCGAAGAGAGGCAGATTCGAGACCTGAGAAAGGCTGGGTATTCCAAAGGAAGTCATCGCGGCCCTCACGAAGAGGTCCGCCAGGAACAACGCTAGAAGGGAGAATGAGGAAGAGAGTAGGGTCTGGAGAGCCGGGTCACGCTGAACGTGGTGGGCGAGTTCATGGGCGAGGATTCCCTCGATTTCCTCAATGGTGTAGTGCTTCAGTATGTGGTCGCTCAACAGGACCCTCCTCGTTCTTCCCAGCCCAGCCAAAGCCGCGGTGCCTCGCTCCGTCTTGGGGCTGGATCTGAACTGGTAGATGCCGATCACCTTGACCCCGGCCCGCCGCGCTAGCCCGAGGAGCCTGTCGTTCAGGTCCGCATCTTCCACCTTGCCCACCTTGTAGAAGAGTGGAAGGAGGAGAACGGGCGCTACGTATCCAGCGATGACGGTGACGCCCACTCCAATCAACCAGATGACGAGCCACCACAAGGCCCCGAAGTTGCGGATGCTCCAGTAGAGAGCCTCCACGGATACGATTGCGAAGGCTAAGCCCAGGCTCAATGACTTCACCCGATCAGCTGTCCAAGAGGGCCAGGTCTGCTTCGTCAATCGGTACTTGAGCTCGGAGCGTCTTCCCGCTATCCGAACCGGCAGCGACAGGAGGACGAGGGAGAGGTATGCTGCCACCACATAGAGGGCGATGACTATCCAGGGATTCCCGCTTACGGAGGTCGCCCACGCCTCAAGAAGGGACGAGATTCCGGTCGGTAGCGACGCGAAGGCAATCAGGGCAAAGAGTATTGTACCCAGGAGACCAAGGAGAATCGCGTCTCTCTGGTATCCCCGCGCTAGAGCCTGCCTCTCCTCGTCAAACTCGGGGCGGCCGGAAGGGTAGTCTTCCATCTGGAAGAACATCCTCCTATTACGCCTTATGTTCTTGCCCATTGACCAGGGAGATGGGAACTGGAGGCGCCCCGCGTAAGGTTTAAGTCGACCCCTAAATTAGGACAGCCGCCGATGGTCGCCAAGCTTGAAGCCCTCCAGAAAGTCAGGGAAGCCGAGGGACAAGTCAGGGAGATGAAGGACAGAGCGGAAGCAGAGAAGGAGAAGATACTCCGCAAGGCCAAGGGGGAGTCCTTGACTTTAGCGGACCAGCTTCGGAACGCGGCGGAGAAGCGGGCCGAGGAGATCCTTGAGGAGGCCAGGAAGTCTGCGGGGCATGAGCGGCAGGCAATTCTTGAGAAAGGACAGCAGGAGGCTGACAAGATCAAGTCAGTGGCGGCAGAGAAGGTACACAGGGCCGTCGAGCTACTCCTCAAGAGGTTCGAGGAGGCCATCCATGCTGAAGCCTAAGGAAATGGTCCGCGTCCTCATCGTCGGACCGCTGGACCTCCTCCCCGAGACCATCGACGTACTTCACCAGCTACAGGTTATCCACATAGTAGACTTTCAGGAGGAGGACGAGACCTTTCACCTGGGCAAGCCGCTGGAGAGAGCATCGGGCGTGTCTGAATCCCTCCTCAAGCTGAGGTCCATCGCAAGCGTCCTTGAGCTGGAGAAGGTCAAGGGCCTCGAGGTGGGGGAGGTAGGACCGGACGCGGAACAGCGTCTCGCCACCCTGGGAATCAACATCCGAGAAGAGGATGAGACCCGGAAGCGGACGGAGGAGCTGCTGTCTGACCTGAACGCTAGAATCGACGTCCTGACCCCCTTCGCCACCCTGGGAGTCGAGTTCTCCTACTACCACGGTTACGAGAGCCTGCGGGTCTTCGTCGGCCGACTGCCCGGAGAGCTGTCAGGCATGGAAGAGATCACGGACAAGTGGGACGCTATTCAGGCGGAAGATCTCATCGCCTTGTTCGTCGAGAAGACCAAGGCAGACGATGTACGGGCGCTCCTCTCACGTCAGGGCTTCATCCCGTTGGAGATCCCCGCGGAAGAGGGCGACCCGAAGGCCATGCTTAGGGATCTCCTGAATGGGAGAAGCAAGTGGGAGGCGAGGCGCCGGGAGGTTCAGGAGAGGCTCGGCCGGCTGAGAGAGCGCTTTGGCAGCTTCGTCGTGTCGGCGGAGGAGTTCCTTTCCGCAGAGGTTGAGAAGGCGGAGGCACCGCTCCGTCTTGCCACGAGCGACCACTCATTCGTCGGGGAGGGTTGGATTCCCAAGGAGAGGTGGGGCGAGGTCCAAGCCCGCCTGGGGGCCGTCGAAGAGCTGTATGTGGGGCACCTCGAGCAGACGGAGGAAGAGCCGCCGGTGCTCCTTGACAACCCCAAGCCCGTACGTCCCTTCGAGATGCTCACAAATCTCTTCTCCACGCCATCCTACAAGGAGATCGATCCCACCCTCACCCTCTTCGTCGTCTTTCCCGTCTTCTTCGGGCTCATGGTGGGGGACCTGGGCTACGGAATCGTGCTGGCCCTCGTCGGCTTGATAGGCGTCCTCAAGGTCAAGGGTAGCCTGGAGATGAGGCGGTTTCTCGCCATCATCATGATTGCGGGGGTTGCCACGGCCCTCTTCGGCGCCTTCCTCTATGCCGACGCTTTCGGCATCCCCTTCCATGTCGAGGCGGCCCCCGAGCCAGGGGCACACGAGGAGGTCAGTTGGGAGGGGCTCCTGGGCGTCAAAATAGGCATCACACCGGCCATCCGGAAACTAGTGGACATCGGGGACCTCCTGATCCTCTCCATCGTGGCCGCCTTCCTGCACCTGGGTCTCGGCTTCATCATTGGGTTCTTCAACGAGATCCATCACGACAAGCGCCACGCCGTCGCCAAGGCGGCGTGGTTCGCCGTCCTCCTCGGGCTGTTCCTGACCATCATCGCCCGCGTTCGGTGGAACCGCATCGGGGGTTTCGTCTGGAACAACTTCTTCGGCTTCGTCCCTGTCCAGGGCATGGAGTTGTTCGGCTTCAACATCCCATGGGTCGCCCTAGGGCTCCTCCTCGGCGGAGGCTTGCTCATGGCGGCCATGGAATTCCTCACTATCGGGAACCCTGTAGCCATCCTGGAGGTGGCCAGCCTGCTCGCCAACATGATCTCCTACACGAGGCTAGCGGGCATCGCGGTGGCAAAGGCCGCCATTGCGGAATCCCTGAACAATGCCATCTTCAACGGTCTAATCTTCCACCAGGGAATCCTCATCGTGGCTTTCGGTCTATTCCTGCTAGTGGGGGCCCAGCTGATCGTCCTCCTCCTGGGCGGGCTGAGCTCGGGAATCCAGGCCCTCAGACTTAATTACGTAGAGTTCTTCATGAAGTTCTTCCGAGGTAATGGAGTGCCTTTCAAGCCCTTCGGGGCTCCAAAAGTAGAAGCTGTGTAAACGGAGGTGAACAAAAGTGGTATTCGAGGCAGAGATGTTGGCACTGGGCGCG
>JABAOD010013094.1_pt3 | contig 18824 bp, 17 predicted proteins | sample 7062151 | NCBI WGS metagenome assembly JABAOD01 (sample SAMN14538626, study PRJNA623070) | marine sediment metagenome | biome: marine biome [ENVO:00000428]; feature: marine pelagic biome [ENVO:01000023]; material: deep marine sediment [ENVO:00002113] | place: India: Gulf of Khambhat ... | reverse complement strand
CCTGCTCAGGGGATATGGACCTCAGATTGCGGGTCCTTCAAGTGCCCAGGGCCAGACTACGTGGGAATGCTTTCAAAAGCCTTATGGGAGTCTTAAGAATCTGTTAACTGAGGATCGAAATCGGGAGGCCATCTCTATTGCTACAATAGGATGGCATGATCCAAAACATCGCCCCCGGATCTTGCGGAACAAAGAGAGGAGGCTCTCTAGGGACAAGCTTGTACTGGCTCTGGGGCCGGCCTTCGCAGCAGGCTTTGCCGTCCAGCAACTTCTGGAGATACTTGATCCCCTGGTGGACAAGATCAAATTGGACAGGAAACTGGTTCTCGGCATTTTGTCTCTGCTGGTTGGTCTTGCCCTGGCATTTGGAGCGGGATTGCGCGTCCTGCAGCCTCTGGGCATCGCCAACGCCGGCATCTGGGACGGCGTGGTTACAGGGCTGATCGTCAGTGCCAGAACAGAGGGGCTGAACCCCATCATGAGATTCCTCGGCTATACGAAAGAGAGGAGGAAAGCCGAGGCTGCCAAAGGAAAGGAGACCGAGGGGCCAGAAGCCCTCACGCTTGTCGAAGGGAAGTGAGGCCTCTCGAGGCGCGCCGCACAGGGATCTGGCTGGAAGCTGCGCGCCCGGGGTCGCTCAGCCTCCCTGCCGGTCGGCGCGGATCGCCAACCTTGCAGACCTTCGTCCTTGTCCCTTCGCCAGATTCGGCCCTGTGGGCAGCGCGGTAGAGCCTCTGCCGGCGTAGACAGGCGGCCGCCCTCCCCCCAGGCCAAGGGGGCACCGATCTCCCACAGAAGCAGCACGCTTCGCGGTGAGCATGCGACGCCTGAGAGGGATCGCGCTTGCGGCTGATCGCAGCCGCCGGGCAGGTTCGATCGCCGAACGAGTACACAAAGGAGCGCAAAAGTGCTGAACGCTCTGAAAGAAATCACGCTTTATGATGTCCTGGGGTATCTCTTCCCCGGCTTTATCTTCCTGGTAGCGCTAATCGTTCTGTTCTGGGCGGTTTTCAGTCCGACCACGGCGCTCCTCCCGTTGTTTCAGAATGCCGACGACATAGGCGAGTGGTCACTCGTAGTCATAGCTGCCTACATCCTCGGGCACCTAGTTCAAGGGATTGGAAACGCGGCCTTTCGGCGCCTTCCCTCCACCAGGAGCCTGGTGTTCTCCCGCTCAGAGACAGCGGCAGCCGGCATTCACAGGCTCCCCGAGCCCCTGGTCTCCAAGGCAAGATCCCGATTGGCCGCAAGGCTGGAGGTCCGCGAGGAAGACATCGACGATAGCTTGCTGTATCAACTCTGTGATGAGTTTGTCATGCAGTCCGGAATTAAGGAGATCATCAGCAACCGAGAAATATACATCTATCGGGAGGGATTCTATCGGGGCATGACCGTTTCGCTCGCGCTTTTGTTCCTATCGCTGATGGTGGTGATGGGCATAACTCTGAATCCGGCGGCTTCTTTGAAGCTGTCGGATGATCTGCCGCCTGCCAATCTGGCCATGCTTCTGCCTTTGAATTCCCTACTGGTGATAGGCACCTGGCTGAGCTTTCAGCGCTACCGGCGATTTGGCGGTTACAGGGTAAGACAAGCCCTCCTCGGGTTCCTCGTGATGGGCAAAGAGGATCCCAAAGAAGATTCCAGCCGCGCGTCCCCAGAATGACCAAGCCAGCGGGAGATCAACCCGGCCCGAAAGATGAGCCGGCGGGTCCCCCGCGGAAAGGAGAGACAAAGATGGGTGAGCCGACTTATCAAGATGCGAGTCTAATGTTGCAGCTAGCGCAGTGGGGTTCCACCATGGGCTTGCAGCAGGCTTTGAACTGGGTGTGGAGCGATCAGTTCGTCACTGATTTCGCGCAATTCCAGGAAAAGTACCCGCCCGGGAGCGACGGGTACGCCAGCGCCTCGAAGGTTTGTGGCTGGTACGAAACTCTGGGGACGCTCTACAAGTACAGCTTGTTCAACGAGGAGCTCCTCTTCGACTGGCTGCTAGTAAGCGCGGTCTGGGATCGCCTCGAGGGCTTCGCCCTTGGGCTGAGGGAGCTGGTCGGGGACCCGCGGCTCTATGAAAACTTTGAAGCCATGGCAAAGGCTCAAAAAGGCTGAGAAGAGCAGTTGACCAGCCGTCGCAACCCGCTTCTCTGAGAAGGCGCCAAAAAAAGCGGGGCCGTGCAGCCCGCCTGGGCTTTCAGGTGGAGATCAGGCATCGCCCGCCAGGGCCCTGGCGAAGGGCTCGACCCAGACCTCCTGCGCCAGCCGCCAGGCGTCCTCCAGCCCAAGGATGGCCACGTCGGTCTGGGCGCCGAGCCATCTCGAGGCGGCCGCGCGCGAGATGAAGAAGCTCATCGAACTGCACACTGCGCCGTCCGCCCCGCCTTTTTGATCCGGCGCGCAGGCGGCAGAGACGCCCGGAACCACGACCGAAAGGACGGTGCCCGGGGGCTCACTTTCTTCGATCCCCTCCGGACTGATCGTCAGCCGGATCGGTTCGCCCGTTGCGGGACAGGTCGACTCGACGTCCGCCCGCCTACCGATCAGCCCTGGCAGGAAGAGCGTGTCCAGGGCGCACCAGGCGTACAATTCACGGCCGCCCACGCTGAACTTGTGGGCCGTCGGCCTCAGCGTCAGTACGTTGCCGATTAGGTTCCCCCGCTCGTCAAAATCGGCTCCCGAGGATTTCATCCGGCGGAACAATTCCTCGATCGGTTCCAGCGGCTTGCGGCTGGCTGAAGCGAGCTGCACCGCAGAAATGGGTTTGCCGGCCGCGATGGACTGGAGGATGATCCGCTTGACCTCTGCGGATTCGGGTGAGTCCGGACCCTCTCTCGACTCCGCCCACGCCGCCACGATCCGTTCCAGGCTGAGCGTTTGCACCCTCGCCTCTCCTATCCACCCCGGGCTGAAGGCTCAAGGCCCAAGGGCTTGTTCTCGCAGATCCCGGGGCTGCCCTGATCCACGCGAAGGGTCTGACTTCCCGGCCGCGCCACAGCAGATCCGATCCTTGGCGGTGGTCGGTCAGGCACTTGAGGAACGGCACCCGCTCTAAGAGACGCCTCCCCGGACCCCGTAAAGCTTGATGGCTCGCGCGCCGGGCTAACCGGCGCAGCAGCTCAAGAGAGAGACATCCTTTTCGAATCCCAGCGCCGCCAGCTTCAGGCCCTCGACGTTCGTGAGGTAGGGGAACATCGTCTCCCTGAGCTCACGCACGGTGATACCGAAGCGGATCGCCAGCACGGCCGTCTGGATCATCTCACCGGCCTCCGGCGCCAGGATGTGGGCGCCGAGCAGGCGGTCGCTATCGGCATCGACCACCAGCTTGATCAGGCCGCGCGTGTCCCGGGCCGTCTGGGCTCGCGCCACCTGCTCCATGTCCAGGGTGCTCACCTTCACGTTGTAGCCCTGGTCACGGGCCCGGACCTCCGTCAGCCCGGCGGAGGCTATCTGTGGATCGGTGAAGGTGACGCGGGGGATGTAGCCGGCCTCGTAGAGCCTGCCTGCGCTGGTGAGGGCGTTCTCCGCCGCCAGGATGCCTTCGTAGGCGGCGACGTAGACGAACATGTCCCGCCCGAGCACATCGCCAGCCGCGTAAACGTGGGGGTTGTCGGTCTGGAGGTGCTCGTCGACCAGGATCTCGCCCCGCTCGCCGAGCTTTACCCCGGCCGCCTCCAGCCCCAGGTCGACGGTATTGGGCCTGCGCCCGGCGGCAACCAGGAGCTGCTGGGCCTCAAAGGTCCGCGCCCCCTCGTCCTGCCTCCCTGAGATCAGGTAGCAGTCGCCGCGCTTCTCGACCCCGGTGGTCTCAAAACCGGTCTGAATGCGCAGCCCCTCCTGTTCCAGGTAGCCGGTGAGCGCCTCGCCGACGGCCGCGTCCTCAAAGGGTGCGATGCGCGGCAAGATCTCAAGCACGGTGACCCGGGTCCCTGCCCTGGCGTAGGTTTGGGCCAGCTCCAGTCCCACCGCACTGGCGCCGAGGACGATCATGGACTCCGGCAGGTCCCTCAAGTCGAGGGCCGCTTCGCTGTCCAGGTAGCCGGCCGCCTCCAGGCCCGGGATTGGCGGCGCCCAGGGGCTGGCCCCAGTGGCGATCACGATCTTGCCAGGCGTATAGGCCCGCCCGTCGACCTGGACGCCCGGGCCGCCCGTCAGGCGAGCGCGGCCCGGGAGATAGGTGATCTCGGGATAGGCTGCCAGCACATCCCGGTACCTGGCCCCCCGAAGGCTCTCCACCAGTTCATCCTTCTGATCAATCACCTCCGCCCACTCTATGGATCTCTTTCCGGTATGGACGCCCCGGAAGCGATTCTTCCCGGCCAGTTGGTAGTGCTCAACCGAGCGGATGAGCATCTTTGAGGGAACGCAGCCGATGTTGACGCAGGTTCCGCCGATCGTGCTGGCCTCGACGAGGCCCACGCTGTAGCCAAGCTCAGCAGCCCGGATCGCAGCCGCAAAGCCGCCGGAGCCCCCGCCAATGACCATTAGGTCGAAGTCGGCGTGGCCGTTTCCCGGCCTCCCCCCCGCCAGCGGCTTGCGGGCCTTGATGGTAGCCTCGTAGCCCGCCTTGCGCACCGCTTCGGTGATCGCCTCAGGCACGGCGCCGCCTTCGGCCAGGACCACAGCTCGGCCCGAAACCCAGCCAGGAACCTCGGCCCCCCTCACGCCCTCCACACCCCTGAGAGCCGCCTCCACGTGCGCGGCGCAGGAATCGCAGGTCATGCCGCGCACCTGCAGTTCAAGTTCATCCAGTTCGGACATCCAGCACTTTCCTTCCCCGCCTCGGCCGCCTGAGCGTCCGGCAGGAACGGGCTCAGGGTGAGGGATTATCGATCCGGGCCAGCCCCTTCGCTCACCAGGTGACAGACGCAATGCTTGCCCTCGACATCATCCGTGGGAAAGGTAAGGCCCAGGGTATAGAGCGTCTGCATCAGCTCTCTCAGCCCTTTGAGCTCAGCGATGCGCCTGTCGACCTCCTCCGCCTTCGCTTGAAGCAACCCCAAAAGCACGCTGCAGGGGGCCTGGCCTCCATCCCGAAGGTCCAGGATTTCCCCAATTTCATCCAGCGAAAAATCGAGCCGCCTCAAGCCGGCCGCCAGACTGACACGAGCGACGTCGGCCTCCTGATACACCCGGTAGCCGTTCGGCTTCCGACGGGGAGGCGGGAGCAGCTCAATCGTTTCGTAATAGCGGATGGTCTTGGCTGGCACACCAGTCCGTTCCGCCAACTCGCGAATTTGCATGGCAGCGCCTCGCAGACCTGAGAAAGCCTCATTCTAAACCTTCCAGCAGCTGGAATGTCAAGGGGGGGGTTCGGGCGGGAAGGGCCAGCCCGCCGCGTGGGAGCCTTGGAACTGATGTGCGGCGCAGGAGGGAGGATAGCCCGCTCAGGGATCCGTCGAGGGCGATCCCTAACGTGCGCTCCACTTTCGTGTGAAGCCTGTCCAGTAATCGAACGACCAGAGCCTTTTGCCCTCTTGCCCCTCCGGCCCGCCCGGGTCCTCGTCTGAGGAATACACCACGACATAGGTCAGCGCCTTCAACCGCCCAAACGAATCCCCCTCAGGGGTTGCGAGCACACTGTTGCGCCACGTACCGGTATCGATGTAGTAGCGTTCCCCGAGGTGATCCGCGGCGACAAGGGCGACCCCTGGGTTGTGGGTGTGACCGGCGATGACACTGCGAACCTCGCCGTCTCTGATGAGCCTTTCTCGGGAGGCGAAGAGGGCCGCCCCGTGCGTACCCGGGCCGGTCAGCCTGTCCTGGATGATTTTCGGCCCCTTGTCGAACAACCAGCGTAGGGCGAAGGGTTGGAGGGGCTTGAGGTCCAGAAAGGCCTGCACAAAGTCAACGGGCTCGAAAGGCGCTGGGGTATCGAATCGCTTCAGCCAGGAGCTCAGATACTCATGATCGCGGATCTCCTTCAAGGTTCTCTCCAGAATCGGCATCAAGCAGTCCCGGACGGAGGTGGTCCATCCCTCGTCCAGGCTCCCCTGCCCGGGCGGCGGCGTAGACAGGAGGAAGCCTGGCAGCGCCCATTGAGGCCGGACATCGTCGAACTCCAGGAGCCGGCGGTAGACGGCGGTATGGGCCGGCGCCTTGGCGATCTCGTCGGCCGGGTGAAGGCGCCGGAACAAGAAGGGAAGACGCGAAGCCAAGTCGACGGTGACGAAATCCCCCAGAGTGGGTCCATCATACTCATGCTCTTCAAGGGGGTAGGGTATGTCCCCTTTCGGGTCGCTGTAGTCCGACGAGAAGTTGATCGGGTCGTACTCATGCCCATGGCGCACCAAGACAGGCGGGTCCTCGAAGCGCAAGGCCGTGGGGAAGGCCTCCCGGCCTCCTTCACCTCCAAGGAGCTCACGGACCTGCTGTCGGATGGCCGGCGCGGCATTTGTCAGCCGGTCATGATTGCCCGGGATGTAGCGGATCTCGACCTCCACAGGGAAATCTTTGGTCTTCCCTTTGGGTCTCTCCCGGTACCTGCCCGAGGCCAGGTCTCGGAAGACCTTCAGCGTCTTGGAAACCTGTTTTTCGCTTGAGATCTTGTTGAGAATGCCCAGCACCTTCCCTTCCAGCTCGGGCTCCATCTCCCCCGAGCTGGCATAGGGGCGCACGTCTTTGTTCGGCTCCTCAAACCACAGGGAGGTGCGGTGTAGATCGAAGATATCGCCCGCCAGCACCAGGTCAAGCCGGCGGGCGCGGTTCCGCTTGGCATCCTCAGCCAGGTGGGCGATGAACCTGATGTAAGCTCTTGAGGACAGGTTGCGCGAGAAGGGCTCCACCCCCTCGACGTTGTCCGAGGCCTCCTCCTCGAAATGCGTATCCGAAATGACGACAAGCATTGGGTCCTCCCTCCATCCTGACTTGAGGCCTAGGGGGCTCGAGACGGAAGCCCTGGTTCTAGTCTACAACATGATCCTCTCCCAAACGGGCGGTCCCTGGCTTGCACTCCATCGGGGGAGACTAGACCCTCCGAGAGTAGCTCGGTTCGGCCCCCTCCTGCGAGTCGGTTCCTGACGACACCCTTGGGACGCCATCCGGTGCCGGACGAGGCAGGCAGCGGGCAATCCAGGCTAAGGGCTGGTCCGCTCAACCCAAATCGAGGCTCTCTGCGGCTACTTCCGCTGTGCTACTCCGGTGCGCGAGGCAGAGACCCCAGAGCCGCCTCTAGCAGTCGATCGAAGGTCGCGGGGGCGACGATCTCGAGCAACCCGACGGCGACGCCGACCAGCGCCAGGAGGATGAGGACGATCCCGAAAAGCCGCCGCGGCAGGGATCCAACGACAGCCCACAAGGAACTTCGCTCCTCGGCTGAACCCAAGCTCAGCGCCGACCCGAGGCCCAGGCTGCCGAGGGAGCCCACAAGGATGGCCGCCCCCGGGCGCTCCTTCAGAAAATCACCAACCGCCGCCTCCAGCCCAAGGGGCCGCGCGGCGGCAAAGACCAGGACGCCGACGCCCAGCACCAGGAAGAAGACGCCCCAAAGGACGGCCGCCGCTCCACGGAAGGTTTCCCCAGGAGAGCCCTGCTCTTCACCAACCCGGAAGGCGACCTCGCGCCTGAGCAGGACCTCAGCTCCGCCGACGAGGATGCCAACCCCGACCAGAAAGATTCCGGGGGTGACCAGGAAGGTCAGCGAGTATCGTTCAGCAGCATAGACGAGCAGGAATCCGGCGACAACCAGAAGGATCTCGAGGATGCCCAGCCATTTCATTTCCCAACTCCTTCCCGGCACCGGATCACGTCTGCGGCTCGGCTCGCTGCACCGAAAAGAGCCATCCTCCGGACCGCCTTCCCCACCTCAGCCAGGCCCCCGCCCTATTTCAAGGGCATATCGTGGGACCACTGGTCGGACACAAAGCACTGGTAAACATCCGGCTGCAGAGGATTGAAGTCAGCAGCGGTGAGGGTGGCCCTGCTGCCGAGGGCCATGTAGTACCAGTCGTTGATCCAAAGCGGTGACACTTGGGATCCCCTATGGACCTCCGGCGTCCAGGGAAGGAAATAGGGCCGACCTTTATCGAAGGCAGCCACGATCGTCAGCGTATCCCCGGGCGCCATGTCCACCATTGGAAAGGATTTGGCGATGTAGAGTTCCGCTGTGACATGCTGCGGCTGAACGTACTGATCAAAGGGTCCCTCAAACCCACCGGGGTAGTCTTTTTCGACGATCAGGCTGAGGCCGAGTGTGCAGGACATTCCCTTCGAATCCGGCACTTCGGGCCTGCGTCTGACCTCAAGGGTCACGATCGGTGGCCGGTTGATGGCCTCCCGCGCCGGCTTGACGATGTGACCGGCGGGAGGGCATAAGGGCTCACGACCGTGCTTGTGGGCCTCGTCCGCGCTGACGCATCCGGGCGCCTGGCTGGATTTGGCCACCGCGTCTATCCCGGCATCGAGGCCTTCACGGATGGCTTTGCGCAGTCCATCCTCGCAGAGGCTGTCGCACGGAACCGGGGAATTCTTCACAGCCTGCTCTACCGCCAGATCGACCAGGTATCCTTCCCCCACACCCACAAGCTGGTCGAAATTCGGAAGGTCGGGAGGGATGCCCATGGAGGCCAGACCGGCAGCGATCCCCGCCTCCACCGCCATGCGGCATTCAGCCTCCACGCCCAGCGCGTCACAAAACGGTAGGGCATTGAGGGCCAGGTCCACCACCGCGTTCTTCAGGTCGGCGTACGCTTCGGAAACCCAGTTAACTGCGCCTTCCAGGAAGGCGCCCAGATCCTCAAGCAAGGCATCGAAACCCTGCCCGCCGCCTCCCCGAAAGGGTTTCGGACAATACTCCCCCAAAGGCCAGGCGACCAAACGAAGGGCGCCCTCCTCATAGCCGGTGACGACGATGCATCCCCAGCGACTGGCGCGCTCGAACTCGGGCGGCGTGAAATCCATGATTCTAGCTTCATACAGCGGACCTTCGGGAAAGGCTGCAAAGGGGTACTCTGGCGGCTTGAGGGGGCCGAAGTGAACGACAACCTGGTTTGAGGGTTCGCCGGCGAGCTTGTCGCCGTCCATGGGCAGAATTCGGACGTAGTAATCTTGAGGGAAGTACGTCGGTGGAAACGTCACCTGATTGACTTGCTGACCAAGGTCGTAGTCGTACGGCCATTGCCCCAGCCGGAAGCGCCTACGCAGGGGCTGGGTGGCTTGCCCACGCTCACCGGCCTGCTCAGGATGTTCGCCCAGGATGGCTCTGAAGTCGACGGGGAAGAGGCCCTCGTTGCCCTGCACAGCCCCATACATGACCAACCCGGCCGGATTGGGGTCGGGATGGGGTGGGAAGGGGAACAACGATACCTGCCATCGGCCGCTTGAGGCGCTCGGCGAGCCAGTGGACCAGTCGAAGAACACCTCTTTGGGAACGTCGATGTTCACAACATCAGAAAAAGACGCAAAGCCTCGTTCGATATCGGCCCGGGTAAACCCGGTGCCCTCCAGTCTGGTCCATTCCCATGGGAACTTTGCCTGGACATTGGCGTTTGCCCGCCTGACCGTTCCACCGCCGGCGCCCAGATAGACGAGCGAACCGGCCTCCCAACCCCAGGCTTCCAGCCTCAGGGACACCTCGGAACCGTAGGGCACCAGACCGGCTTCGCCGAGGTGAGGGCTGAAGTCATATGCGCCGTTCTGAGGCCCGACATAATCCTCCGGGTCGGCGGGAACCCGCTTCCAGGGTCCGGCGTTCACTGAGAGATAGATGTACGCCAGGTCAACCGGCCGGTTGACCTCAAGTCGGCCGTCCTCGAGGCGTATCCCCGTCCAATCGCCCGCGCCACAGGCCGGATCGTCCGCATCTATTCTTAGCTGTCCGCCGGGCGTCTCCCCAACTGCATTAAACGACGCCACATAGTAGGCGTAGAATCCAAAGAGGGCTTGGTCAACATAGCTGATCGGACCGGTTCCACTCGACGGGCCCAGGACAGCGATGCGCTCGAAAACGGATGCGTTGGGGTTAAAGCGATAGACGAAGAAACCGGCCTCGTCCTCCGCCCGATCGCCAATGCGCAGGATGACGCTGCAGCCGTCCACGCCGCCCTGCAACTCAGGCGCCTGAGGCGGACTATCAGGAGCGGGCAACAGGTTGCTGCCAAGCCAGTAGAGGACGTTGTTTGGCGGTGGTCCGGGCTCGGCGGCCGGCGCCGGCGGCGGGCCGGACTCACCGACCGGCGATCCCCGAGGGCCTGCCTCCGCAGCGGGCCTCGGCACCGGGACCTGAATCTCCTGGCCGGGTTCCAGGGGCGGGTTGTACTGAAGAATGCTCCCCGGGGAGCTGCCAAAGGCCTCAGCGAGGGACTCGAGCGAGTCGCCAGCTTCCACCACATGTCTCTCCATGAGGTAGGCGCTGGACTCCGGCGTTATGCTCACCCGAACAGCGTTGGACTGAGCGGTTCGACCCCGGGAGTCGGTGGCGCGCGCAAAGAGAATGCTCTCTCCTTCCGCCTCGGGCGACCACGTCCAGGAAGCTGTAGCCGAGCCAGGCGGACCCTCCTTCACCGAGCCGGTTCCAAGCAGGGATCCATCCACCCACAGCTCCAGGCTCCTGAGCGGGGATTCTGAGAGCACCTGGGCCTTGACCCTAATGGGAACCCCAAGAGTGAGGCGGGTATCCTTCGGCGGCTCCGTAAGCGTGACCAGGATCGGCGTTTGCGGGACCAAAGCCTCCATCGGGGGGAATCGCCGGAGCACGAACGCGGCTGCTCCCACTAGGTAGATCAGGCCGAGGGTCATGACTCCCAAGAGACAACCAATCAGAACCCTGCCGCGGCTGACTCTCATCCTTCCACCTTCCTGTTCACAACTGCAGCCCGGCTCGCTTGAGGCTCAGCTCGGCACGGCATGGATCCAAATAGTCGCCGGAAAACTGCTGCCTGTGTTGCCGGCCGCATCCCACGCCTTAGCCTGATAGATCAGCTCACCGACGGGGTAGGGGCCTCCCTGATAGACGCAGCTCGTCTGGTTGTTGCAGGTCTTGACCAGCTGCGCCCCCTGCCCGGCTGGGGTCACCCAAATCTCGATCCTGACCACGCCGACGTTGTCGCTGGCTGTGACGCTGAAGGTGACGACATCGTTCTCGGTCGGCGACCCGGTCCCCGTCGGCGAGTGGGAGATGATGACATTGGGCGGAAGGCTATCCGGCGGCGCCGGGGTCGACGTCCGCGTGGGCACCGGGCTCACCGCAACGATGATCTGGAGCCAGAAGGGCGTAGCGGCATTGGCACCGATGCCGAATCGTCGGGCCTCGTCGTCCTGAAGCATCCAGAGGCCGCGGTAGGTTCCGGGGCTCGTTGGGGCCGTGAGACGGACGCTGAGATCTACCGTGCTGCCGGGCGGCACCGCACCGGTAAGCGCGATGGGGGAGGCACCGCGCATCCGGTCGCCCCCCTGGAAGACAAGCGCATAGTCGCTGTCCCACGTGCAGGTGCCGTCATTGCGGATCCTCCAGGTCTTGGTGAAAGGCGCGCCAGGGGCCAAGACGGTATCGTCCGGAATAGTGACGTCACTGACGAAACGGGCGCGATTGGTGCAGGCCTCGACCACAGTCGGGGAGGCTGTGCTGGTGAGGCTGCGGGTGGCCGTGCTCGTGAGAGTCGGGGTTGCTGTGCTCGTGAGGGTGGGCGTCAGGCTGAGCGGGGTCGGGGTTAACGTGGCCGTGACCGGTTGAGGCGCCTCCCCTTGTATGGTTATCAGCGCTTGAGCAACATCGCTCCAGACACCGGAATTGTTCTGAGCCCGGACCTGCAATCGATAGTTTCCCGGCCTGAGCGGCTCCCACATCCGGCGCACGGTAACCAGCCTCGCCTGCGTGTCTTGTGGAACAAGATTGGCGAGCGTGGTCCCATTGACAATCACCTCCACCAGGGCGATCCCGCCCTGGTCGGCGGCATGGGAGACAATCTCGACGGGTCCAAGCGGCAGACCACTGTTGTTGCGAGGTGCGTCAATCCAAGCCTGAGGGCCGCTCCCCAGATCGCCTCCATCGGCCGGCGCGCAGCCGGCCACAGCGATGAGAACGAATGCGAAGTCTAGAAGCATGATCCAGCGTTTCATGGTGCCTCTGCGATCAGATCAGAAGACCCGGATGAGAACTTCTAAACCGACTCCGACCAAACGAGGTCTCACCGCACAAGTTCCAGACTTGTCACCTCTGAGTTTGCGCCATGTGGAATGTGGAGCATGAGATCGTTCCCGCCCCAGAGGCGGTGAAGTCCCGGCGCGGCCAGCCACGGTCCGTGCTCTGGAGACCTCCGGGAAGCCTCGATCGTCTAGGGGAGCCTCGCCCGGAGCCGCTCTCCCGGAAAGATTGGACTGGATCGGAACGGGAAACCGCCCGAAGCGGCCCAGGTTCGTGGAAGAGCCAATCCCCATCCACGCTGCCCAAGAGGCACCGGGCCTCAGCAGGCAGGCCGCCATCCGTCTCTGTTGAGGAGCTCGAGGCAGGATCCACTCGGACCATAGCGGCGGCATCCAGGGTGGGGCTGAGAACCTGGAGTGCTGAGCCTTGAAGAGCAGCCTAAGGCACCCAAGCCGATGGATCCGAGACACCTGACCAGCCCTCTGCCCGGCTGCGGTCCTCGCCCCGCAGCGCTTCACCCGGCGGGAGTTCGTCCCCGCTTGATGACCGGGCTCCAAACTGCGTGAACCTCGAGACGAAAAGCTCGGCTCCAGTCTACAACAGGTTTTCCTCACCATACAATGCGAGGTGCTCGTTCAGGCGGTGCGAGAAGGTTGGTGGACAGGCGCCAACCCTGAGCAGGTGGGCGCTTGGCCGGGCACACTGGCGCGTTTCCCACCGTAACGCGTTCTGTGGGCGGGCCCTGTGCGTGCTTCGCGGGCCGCTCGGGCGTTGAACCGGGCCCTGGCCGAAGCCGGGATCCCAGTGGTCATGGCAGAGGTGGGGCAACGGCTTGCCGGGCGGCGTANNACTCGCATTCATGAGATAAAACTAGAAGACCCCACAAAACGCAGCCCGCCGCTTCGGTTTCTAAAGCGAATGCCGGCCAGCCTCTTTCACCCTGATCCAGCCTCCCGTCACCCCGTTGAGGGCCGGTGGTCCTCCGACCTGTACCGACTTGAAGCCCTCGCCTCGCTCAAACGAGACGGAGAACCTCTCAACCAATTCTCACGTCAGGCTCAGCTCTCCGCGCTTATAATGCTCCATCTCGCGTTTAGGAAACCGGAAGCGTTCGTCTTCTCCAAATCGGGGATATGAAATCTCGTAGCGTTCTCTTTGCGATATTCACGGGGCTGGTCTTCACCGCCTGCAACACCCGCGGGGTGGCGACTCGGCCCCTTACGCAGACCGCGTTGCCTCGGGCAACCTCAGCCTCCGTTACGATGGCGTCAACCGGTGCGGCCTCCGCCAATACGCCGGTGCGACCTTCTCCAACCCACACGCCGACACCCGTGCCTACCCCCACGCCGCACCCCCTCACCATTGCGTGGCTGGATCATCTGGATTTTCCCGGCAGCGAAATCCTCATCGAGGACACCCTGGAGCCTGGCCCCAACTACCATCGCTACCTCACATCCTATCAATCTGAGGGCCTAAAGATTTATGCGTTGATGACGGTGCCCTTCGGCGAAAAACCGGANNATCACGGTTTCATCCCTCCAGCCGAATATCGCACGACCGAACGCTACGTGGCCTACGTCGACGCCTTCGCCCGCAACGGCTACATCGTCTTCCGTTCAGACTATCGAGGGCATGGCAGCTCGGAAGGTCTGGCGCGTGGCGCCTACAGCAATCCGGACTACACGATCGACGTTCTTAATGCGGTTGCCTCTTTGAGGGGCCATCCCGATGTAGACCCTGAGCGCGTCGGGATGTGGGGCCACTCGATGGGTGGGTACATTGCCCTGCGGGCGATGGTGGTCTCCGATGAGATCAAGGCCGGCGTGATCTGGGCCGGGGTAGTAGGGCCCTACCCCAACATATTCGTGCGGCCAACCCAAGGCGCAATCGACGGGAGCGGCAATGGTCTCGGCCCCACGCCGGATCCCACCCGGAGGCGCGGTCGCTGGCGGCAAGCGCTGATCGACCTCTATGGCACGCCCGAGGAGAACCCCGAATTTTGGGCCTCGATCTCAGCCAACACCTATATCAAAGATCTGGGCGGTCCGGTTCAGCTCCATCATGGTACGGCCGACACATCCGTCCCTGCAGCCGCTTCAGAGACTCTGCAGGCCCAGCTGGAAGCCGCCGGCATGCTTTCCGAACTTTACCTGTATGAAGGAGACAACCACAATATCTCAGTCAACTTCAGTGCAGCCATGCAACGCTCGATTGAATTCTTCAACCGGCATGTGAAGGGTGAGGCTGATTGAGGCCCAAGCCCTGGGAGGTTCCCCAGCGCCTACTCCGAGACCGTCGAAAGGAAGGTCTAAGGTCTGGGAGCGTTTGCCCACAATCCGCAAGCCTCAAACCCTCTTGCCTGCACCGGTTCGCTGTCCAGACTAAGCCATCGTCAGCCCAACCCGGCAGGCTTTTCTAGCTGCTAAGGAGGAAAGGAATGAACAGGTTCCAGCGATACCTGGCCGAGGAATTCGCCGAGGATTACGAGGAGGGAAGGATCTCCCGGCGCGAGGCCCTCACACTGATCGCCTCAGTTACGGGAAGCGTGGCGCTGGCGAGCTCCATCCTGGCTGCGTGTGTTCCCCCAGATCTGCCAACCGAAAGCCCGCCGCCCACAGATGCGGTCCCTCCAGAGTCCCCCCCGGAGTCAACAGACACGCCCGAAGTGCAGCCGACGCCAAGCGAAGCCGCCGCCGACCCAACAGCCCCGGCGAGCCCCTCACCTGAATCCGGTACAGTGAGCCCGGGGGACCCGGCCGTCGAAGCCGGCCTGGTTGAGTTTCCGGGCGATGACGCCACGCTCATCGCTTACCTGGCCCGACCCGCACGTGAGGGATCTTTCCCTGTTGTGCTCGTATGCCATGAGAACCGCGGTCTGACGGCGCACATCCAGGACGTGACCCGCCGACTTGCCAAAGCTGGGTATGTCGCCCTGGCGGTGGATCTGCTCTCCCGCCAGGGTGGCACCGAGGCCGTCGGATCGGGCAACGTTCCAGGCGCTTTGGGGAGCATGCCACCCGAACAGTTTGTCCGGGATTTCGTGAGCGGGTGGCGCTACCTCCAGGATCAAAGCTTCGCGCAGGCCGAACGCGTGGGCATGGTGGGCTTCTGCTTCGGGGGCGGTGTGACCTGGTTGGTCGCCACCAACATGCCAGAGCTGAAGGCGGCGGTGCCGTTTTATGGACCCCACCCCCCTGCCGGGGATGTGCCGGCGATCAACGCTCCGGTGCTGGCGATATACGCCGAGCGCGACCAGCGCATCAACCAGGGCATCTCGGCCATCGAGCAGGCCATGGCACAGCACAACAAGATCTATGAAAAGGTCATTTATCCAAACACGGACCATGCCTTCCACAATGACACCGGTTCCCGTTATGCCCCCCAAGCCGCCAAAGATGCGTGGCAGCGAACCCTTTCGTGGTTTGAAAGATACCTCTAGCGCAAGAAATGGCGGCCAGACTCGGTAATCATGCTCCGGGGCGCCTTGATCCAAAGGCGCGCTGTCAGCGAGAATCAAATGCCAGACCGATGCAGACCAGCCTCACCCTCCTGGTCCTGGTAATGAGCGCGGCCTGCGCGGGCGAGCCAAGGGGTACCCCAGACCAGCCGACGAAAGTCCCGGTATCAACCCACCCGGTTACCGCAACCGGCGAGCGCTCTGAACCCACCGATTCAACCGGACGGCCGGTGACGACGGGTGAGCCTTCCCCTGCACCGCCGACCGCAGGGCCGGTGAAGGCCGAAACCGGCCTGCCGGCCGAACCTACGATTCAGGAATTTCCTGTGCCGGCCGGTTCTCGCCCCCACGACGTTGCTCCGGCCCCGGATGGGAGTGTGTGGTACACCGCGCAGCGCCTGGGGGCGTTGGGCCGGCTCGATCCGGTTTCGGGTGAGACGCACCATATCCCGCTGGGCCCTGGATCGGCTCCGCACGGCGTCATCGTCGGGCCGGACGGCGCGCCCTGGATAACCGACGGGGGTTTGAATGCAATCGTGCGCGTTGATCCCGAGACGGAAGAGGTGCAGGTCTTCCGCCTCCCCGCGGGGGGCGGCAATGCCAACCTGAACACGGCCGCCTTCGACCAGCAGGGCGTGCTCTGGTTCACCGGCCAGAACGGCATCTACGGCCGGCTGGATCCGGCGACGGGCGAGATGCAGGTCTTCCCCGCGCCGCGCGGCCGTGGTCCATACGGCATCACGAGCTCACCGTCAGGCGCCATATACTACGCCTCGCTGGCGAGCAGCTACATCGGTCGCATTGATCCACAGACCGGCTCAGTCTCCATCCTGGAGCCGCCGACCCCGGACCAGGGCGCCCGGCGGGTCTGGTCCGACTCCCAGGGGAGAATCTGGGTGAGCGAGTGGAATGCGGGCCAGGTCGCCAGGTACGATCCGAACCTCAACACCTGGCGAGAGTGGAAGCTGCCGGGGGACCGACCCCAAGCATACGCCGTGTTTGTGGACGATCAAGACAAGGTCTGGCTGAGCGATTTTGGAGACAATGCACTGCTGCGCTTCGATCCTGAACTGGAACGCTTCACAGTCTTCCCGCTCCCCAGCGCCAATGGACAGGTACGCCAGCTCCTCGGAAGGCCGGGCGAGGTCTGGGGGGCAGAGTCGGGCGCCGATCGGTTGGTCATCATCCGAACGGGATCCCGCTAGACCACATAAACTTCAGCCGGACTGCCGGCTTTGGGGGCGGGCACCTCGGGGGCTGCCCAGGTCCTCCCACCGCATGGATCCGTCGGGCTCGGTCCACCGCGTATAGCCGGCTACCATCGACCCAGTCGCCGTCAGGATGTTCAGCAGGATGCCATAGGGGCCGTTGGTGTCGAGGGGCTTCAATCCCGGTGTCAGAATGTTTCCAGCCACCACCTGGCCAGTCCAACTCGGCAGCTCGCAAGCTGCGAGCGCGGACTCTCCCATTGGCAGCCAGCCGAGCCCATCGGCAAGGCATCAGACAACCAGCCCGGTTCCCAGCGCTCCCCAGGTAGGATCGCCTAGGCCGGCCTCGAGCGCCGCGGGCTCCAATCCCTGGAGCAGCGCTTATGCGAACGCCTAGGCCCAGTACGCCCCGCGGCCGAGTGCTACTCCTACCAAAGCGATGAGCCCGAATGTGCGGGACCGTTCCGCCCGTCACAGGTAGAGACCAGCGACTGCGAGGAGGGAACCAACACCGGCGATAAGCGAGGGGATTCCGAGGAGGGGCCCAAACAGATCCGGGTTCGCGTGAACGCTGAGCGGGGCCCCTCCGAAGAGCCCAATTTGGGGGACTCGGGCCAGGATGATGACGAGGCCTGCGGCGCTCCCTGCCAGGCCGCTGAAGCGGACAGATCGGTTCGCGGTCATTCGCCGAGTCTTCTCGAGGTGAGCTGCACCGCGCCTTGGCCCAGGGGAACCTTCAGGGCGGCGTGGGAGCCCCGAGCTGCCTGCCCCGGCCTGTCGAGCGGGGCTTGCCCTCGCGAAGCACCTCAGGAGAATAGTGGCAGGCGGCGGCGTGGGGGTAGGCGTCAGAGCTAAGGCCGCGCAGATTCGGCAAGTCTTCCTACAGCAGGTTCTCTATGAAGCCTTCAGGGAGTCGTTCCCACCGAACCGACTCACCAAGAGTATTCTCCCCCCTGAGGTCGTCGTCGGTCTCTCGGCGCAGTTTGAACACCTCCTTATAATCACTCGCGCGGAACTCATCTATCCGGTCGCCTTTCAACTCCAGAGAGACCTCATCGGGTGTTCGCCATTCTCCTTGCAGGACGAACCTCTGCTTTGACCAGTGCTGATGAGGCTCTTCCCGCCACTCACCGTTGAAATCGCCGTTGCGCTGGAGGCTGAGCACCATATAGCCTAATCGGCCCGACCCGCTGCGCTTCGTTTCAATCTTGACCTCCCAGTCGCCCACCAGCACATCGGCAAGCAACTTTTCCTGAGCCGGAACCTTCGAGAAGATCCTGGCCGCCTCCTTGATACTGTCTTCGGCCAGCAGCGGGATGGGAGCGAAGGGGTCCACCTTTTCCTCTGAGGGAGGCTGAGCGCTCCATGCGTCGATTGGGATGAACTTTCGCAAACGGTCGAAGAAGGCTTGGGGCGGCAGCAAGCCACCCCGAACATCGACGTACAGGGTGGCCTCAACCGACAGCCACGGTTCGTCGCCCTCCAGGAGCAGGGGGAAGATGCCCTTCCGCTTGCGCTTTGCCCTGCTCAGCTCGTTCTGCACCCAATCCGATTGAAAGGAGCGTGGGGTCATCAGGAGGACTAGGGCGAGGCACGCGTCGAGTTTCTCTTGAAGGACAACGGGCCACTGGGACCCGTAATCAATCCGATCATCAATGAAGACCGTGAAACCGCGTCCTTCCAGGGCGTTCGCGAGTTTGTGAGCGTAGTCGCTGTCGGAGTGGCTGTAGCTTATGAATATCTCGGGAGCTGGGTCATCGTTCATTGGTATCTTCGGGTTTGATAGATCGAGTCGTTTTTTCCACAGGAAGAGACCTCTAAACGCCTGACTTCCCCGCGAACTTTCTTCAAGCTCATCTGAGCCCTATCCCCATTATAGAGGAGTCCGAAGGATAATTATCCTCTCCGACGAATGCGATCCGCTTCAACGATCTTCGCGAAGCCCGGTAACGGTACCTTGGACGAGGAAGCCCAAACCGGCCAGAACGCGGGCATGATCGTTTGTCGCCCTCCCTTCGACTCCCTCGGTCTTCCTTTGTCCATTGTATGGCAATAGGGGGTTAGGCGCAGCCGATCACCGAAAGACTGT
>JABAOD010018751.1_pt1 | contig 18831 bp, 19 predicted proteins | sample 7062151 | NCBI WGS metagenome assembly JABAOD01 (sample SAMN14538626, study PRJNA623070) | marine sediment metagenome | biome: marine biome [ENVO:00000428]; feature: marine pelagic biome [ENVO:01000023]; material: deep marine sediment [ENVO:00002113] | place: India: Gulf of Khambhat ... | reverse complement strand
CCAGCAACAGCGCAAAACTGGTAAGTCAATAGCCACCCCGGTCCAGAATGTCAGGTGCGAAGGTGCTGCCCAGCATGACCCCGAGCACCATGAACATCAGTGGCCGAATCCGGGTCGGACCGGTTATCGGCGCGCCGAGCAGCGCTGCGATGGTCGTCGTGGTCATGGCGCCGAGCATCCACGGTAGCGGCAGCTGCAGCCACGAGAACAAGAGCGCGCCGGCGACTCCGGTGGCGAGCGCCAGCGCGACCCGCACAGGCGTGCGCGCCATGATGCCGCGGGCGCTCACCGCGCCGCCAGCCCGCACATGCCGGTGATGCTTGCCTCTTCCCCGGCCCGGGCCCGGCAAGCGATCCGGGGGTAGCCAACTCGCGCCCGCGATTCCATGGGTCAGGCCACCCGGTCGCGCGGCGCGTGCCCGGCGAACCAGGCGTCCAGGTTGTCGAGCGCCCGGAAGCCCATGGCATTGCGGGTCTCGATCGTGGCGCTGCCGATGTGCGGCAGGAGGAACACGTTGGGGAGCGCAAGGTAACGCGCGTCGAGATTCGGCTCGCCCTCGAAGACGTCGAGGCCGGCGGCCGCGAGCTTGCCCGATTGCAGCGCCGCGATCAGCGAGTCGTCCTCGATCACCGAGCCCCGCGCCGTGTTGACGACGACCGCGCCGTCCGGCAGCAGGGCGATGCGACGCGCATTGACGAAATGGCTCGTTTCCGCCGAGCCCGGACAGTTCGTCGACAGGAAATCGCAGCGCGGCAGCATTTCGTCCGCGTCGGCATGGTAGATCGCGCCCTGCTCGCGCTCCGGCGGCAGGCGGTTTCGGTTGCTGTAGTGAATCTCCATGTCGAAGCCCCGGGCGCGTCGGGCCACGGCGCGTCCGATCCGTCCCATGCCATAGATTCCCAGCCGCTTGCCGGTGACCTCGAGGCCCAGCATGTCCGTCGCGCCCCAGCGACCCCAGCGTCCCTCGCGCAGGATGCGTTCCGCGTTCTGCGCCTGGCGCGCCGCACCCAGCAGGCACAGCATCGTGATGTCGGCCGTGGCATCGGTCAGGACGTCCGGCGTGTTGGTGACGACGAGGCCGCGGTCCCGGGCCGCGGCGACGTCGATGTGGTCGTAGCCGACCGAGAACGTCGCCACGATCTTCAGCCGATCCGGCAGCCGTTCGATGACGTCGCGCGTGAACGTTTCGGTGCCGCAGGTCAGGATCGCATCCGCTTCCGACTCGCGGCTCCGCGCCACCAGGTCGTCGGCGCCCCACACGGCGTCCCGCTCGTTGAGCTCCGCCCGATAATCGCGGCGGATTCGCGCCTCCACATCCGGCGGGAGCCTGCGGGTGACCAGCAGGATCGGTTTGTCGGCCATGCGGCGATGCCCTTCCTTTGGCAATGCAATACGTCTTTGATTCCTTGTTGCGTCGAGCCGTGACATAATCCAGAACAGGGGCCGTCGCCAAGCCCTGTCCTGCTAATTTCCCGGGAGCCATCCATGGTCAGGATGACAGCCGCCCCGATTGCGGCCCTTATCGCGCTACTCACCGCCCTGCCGGCGCCGGCGGCGGAAATGATCTCGCACCGGGCCTTCTATCGCCTGACGCTGGCCTCCCTCAGCTCCAACAGCGACGTTTCCGGGGTCGAGGGCGGAGTCGGTTACGGGATTTCTGACGGCTGCGACGGCTGGATCGTGGAGCAGCAATACGCCATGCGCATCCTCTGGTCCGACGGCAACGAGGTCGACAGCTCCGACAGCTTTCGGTCGTGGGAATCGAAGGATGGCCTGAAGTACCGCTTCAATGTCAGGAAGTTCCGGAACGGGACCGAGTTCATGGTGATCGACGGCAGCGCCGAGCTCGAGTCGGCGGACGGGCCCGGTACCGCCCGGTTCGAAGAGCCCGAGACCACGACGATCGCCCTGCCCAAGGGAACCGTGTTTCCCACCGAGCACACCGTCAGAATCCTGCAGCGTGCGCGGGACGGTGCGCGGTTCGACCGACAACTGGTCTTCGACGGCTCGGAACTCGAGGGCGCGGCGCCGATATCCACTGTCATCCTGCCGCAGCGGCCGGCCGCGCCGGACGAGGTCCTGACCCCGCCTCTCGGCCCGCATCCGGTCTGGCCGCTCAAGCTCGCCTTCTATGCCGCCGAGGGCAAGGCGGGGCCCGGCGAGGAACTGCCCGACTTCGAGCTTTCCATGGACCTGCAGGAGAACGGCGTCGCCACCCGCCTGGTCCTGCAGTTCGACGATTTCTCACTGAACGGCACGCTGGAGAAGATCGAGCACCTGCCCGACGTCGGCTGCTGACCGGGCACCGACATCAACGGCACCGCCGGGCACGCCACTCAAAGGCTGCGGCCCTTCGCGATCACGTCCTTGCCGAGCTTGCGGCGGACTTCGTCCATTGCATCTTCCACACGAGCCCGGCGGCTCGCGGCCGGATCGAGCAGGTCGGGCTGCGCCGCGGCATCGCTGCCGCAAAGCTCCTCGGCCCCCACGCCGATGAGACGGAAGGCTCGCCCGTCGGCCTCGCGATGCAGCAGCGGAACAGCGGCCCGGTAGATCTCCTCCGCCAGGTCGGTCGGCGCCGCAAGCGTGCGGCTTCGGGTCAACAGCCTGAACTCCGCGGTCTTGAGTTTGAGCGTGACCCGCAGCCCCAGGAGACCGCGCCGTTTCAGCCGCCGGGCCACATCCTCGCACAGCGGCCACATCGCGTGGGCCAGCACCGCCGGGTCGCTGCTGTCCCGGGAAAACGTCGTCTCGCTCGAGACGCTCTTGGTCTGCTGCGCGGGATCGACCCTGCGGTCGTCGCGCCCCAGGGCAAACCGGTGCAGGCGGCGTCCGATCGCGCCGTAGCGACGCACGAGGACGGCCTCCTCCACCCGCCGCAAATCGCCGATGGTGGCGATGCCGTCGCGCCGCAGTTTCGCCTCCAGGGCGCGGCCGACACCGTAGATCAGCCCGACCGGCCGCGGCGCGAGGAAATCCTGCGCCTCGGCCCGCCCGATCGCGGCGAACCCGCGCGGCTTGTCGAGGTCCGATGCGATCTTCGCCAGGAACTTGTTGTAGCTCAGCCCGATGCTGGCACCGATGCCGATCGTGCGCTCGATGTCGCGCGCCAACCGGGCCAGCGTGCGGGCCGGGCTGCCGCGGTGGAGCTTTTCGGTGCCACCGAGGTCGAGAAACGCCTCGTCGATCGACAGCGGCTCGACCAGCGGCGTGACGGCGCGCATCAGCGCCCGCACCTGGCGTCCCACCGCGGCGTATTTCGCCATGTCGGGCTTGATCACGACGGCGTCGGGGCAGGCCTCCAGCGCCTTGAACATCGGCATGGCCGAACGCACGCCATAGACTCGCGCAACGTAGCAGGCCGCCGCGACGACGCCGCGCCGGCCGCCGCCGACGATGACCGGCCGGTTCATGAGTTCGGGGCAGTCTCGCTTTTCCACCGAGGCGTAGAAGGCATCGCAGTCGATATGCGCGATCGCCAGGTCGTTGAGTTCCGGATGGCTGACCATACGGGGGGACCCGCATTCGGGGCAGCGGCGCCCGGCCAATGCCGCCGGTTGCGCAAGACAGTCCCGGCACAGATGGGCGGACCGGTCGGTCATGTCCCCGCACCCTCCGGCCACAGCCATGCGGCGCCGCGTACGCCGCTCGAATCGCCGTGCTTGGGCGGCACAAGACGGGTATCCACCCGGTCCGAGAAGATCCACCTGTCCCAGATCGCAGGCACGGTCCGGTACAGGCGGGTGATGTTCGACATGCCGCCGCCGAGCACCACGACGTCCGGGTCGACGATGTTGATCACGTGCGCCAGGGCCCGGGCGAGCCGTTCCTCGTAGCGCTCCAGGCTGACCCTGCAGTCGCTGTCGGCGTCCGCCCGCCCGACCAGCGTTTCCGGCTCGAGCCGGTGACCGGTCCGGGCATCGTGGTCCCGCGCCAGTCCCGGCCCGGACAGGAAGGTCTCGATGCATCCCTGCCGGCCGCACCAGCACCGCGGCCCCGGCCGTTCGTCCGATTGCGGCCACGGCACCGGGTTGTGCCCCCATTCGCCGGCGATCGCATTGGCACCGACGTGAACGCGGTGATCGATCACGAGACCGCCGCCGACACCCGTGCCGAGAATGACGCCGAACACCGATCCGGCGCCTTGACCGGCACCATCCAGCGCTTCGGACAGGGCGAAGCAATTGGCATCATTTGCGATCCGGACCTCCTGGCCGAGCAATTCCGACAGATCCTTCGCCAGGGGCTTGCCGTTCAGCCACGTGGAGTTCGCGTTCTTCACTAGCCCCGTCGCAGGAGAAATCGTTCCGGGGATGCCGAGCCCGACGCTGCAGGAATGCCCCGCTGCGTCGATCGCCTGGGACACCAGCGGCGGCAATGCAGCGAGGACTTCGCTATAGCTCCGCGGGGTGGCGATGCGGTGCCGGAACGCGATGGCGCCGTCGGGCGACAGCACAGCCACCTCCATCTTGCTGCCTCCAAGATCGATGCCGATCCGCATCTCGCGCTACCTCGTCGGGACGCCATTCCCGGTCCGTCGGTCGCGTCCCCTGCGTCGCTAATCCGATTGCTTATCCAACGAATTATGATAGGAATCAAAACAATCCGTTCGGAATTAACCATCTGTGCACCCAAAGATGAGACGATTTTACTTCGGGCAAGCCAGATTGCCGTCCGCGCCGAGGCACGGGGGAGACGCATGCCGAAGACGATCCTGATCGTCGAAGACAACGAGCTGAATATGAAGCTCTTCCGCGATCTGCTGGAAGCCCAGGGTTACGGGATTCTGCAGACACGCGACGGCATGCAGGCGCTGGAACTTGCCCGCAAGGAGCGGCCGGATCTCATCGTCATGGATATCCAGTTGCCGCAGGTCTCCGGTCTGGAAGTCACCAAGTGGATCAAGGCGGACGACAATCTCAAACATATCCCGGTCGTTGCCGTGACGGCCTTCGCCATGAAGGGCGACGAGGAAAAGATCCGCGAGGGCGGCTGCGAGGCCTATGTTGCCAAGCCCATATCGGTGAAGGACTTCCTTTCGACGATCGAGCGTTTCCTCGGCTGAACCATCGAACATCCGGTCGTCGTCGTTAACATTTTCGTGGCAAAGCTTAATCCAAGCTGACATCTCCGCTCAGCGAAGCTTCAGGCATCGCGCGATATCCTTGCCCGATAAGCTTGCCAACTCGAATAACACGTACGGAGAATTTCCGCATGAAGGACACCAGGATTTCCAAGGACACCGACGCTTCGACCGAGAATACCGTCGACCCGGTCGACGCGGGCCGACGCCGGGCTCTCGCCCGCCTCGGCCTTACCGCCGCCATCGCCTATGCGGCGCCGTCCCTGATTCCGCTGACCCCTGCCGCAGCGGACGGGAGCTCGGGCCGCGACGGCGGCGACGACGGCTCCGGCGGCTCGCATGGCGCCGATGACGGGTCCGATCCGTCCGGCCCGACCGACGGCACCGACCCGTCAGCGCCGTCCGACGACCACGACGACGATCCGGATGACGGCACCAATCCGACCGAACCGACGGAGGCGACCAGCCCGTCCGAATCGGTTGACTAGACTCGGCGTCTTCCTGAAGACTCGGGGACGGCACACGGTGCCGTCCCCGTTTCCCTTTGGGCCGGCGGCGGGCTGCCTGCAGGTCATGGCACCACGACAGCAACGGGACGCATGAGACTCAAGTTCGACGACGTATCCCGCCCGATACAGATCGATGACGGCGCCCACCTGCTGGACACTTTCCGCAGCGTGTTCCGATTCTGGCCCTTCACGGAGTGCGCGAATTCGACCGACGGAGATCCGGTGATCGCGGTCAAGCGGGAGGCGACCGGCTATCGGCTCTACGCCCCATGGCGGGCGGAGCCGCCCCGCTATTCCAACCCTGTCAACCTGGCCTGCGGGCTTGCGGTCAACGTGAACCGCGCACTCCTGGAGGAGCGGAGCGCCAACCTCTGCCTGCACGGAGCCGGTGTAGAAATCGGCGGACGGCTGGTTGTCCTGCCCAATTACTATCGCGCAGGAAAGAGTGCTTTGACCGTGTGTCTGGCGGCGGCGGGTGCCCGTGTGTTCAGTGACGATATCCTGCCACTGCTGCCGGACGGCTCCGGCATGGCCCTGGGTGTATCGCCGCGGCTCCGGCTGCCGCTGCCGGACACGCTGGGTAGGCGCACCCTGCGCTTCATCGAGGGCCGGCGCGGCCCCGTCAACAAGCAGTATCTTTATGTCGAACTCGGACCGGATGAACAGGCCCCGTTCGGCGCGACCGCGCCATTCGGCGGATTCGTGCTGCTCGATCGCCGCGAATCGGGCGGCGCGCGCCTCGACCCGGCAAGCGACAGCGAAGTCCTGAAACAGGTCGTGTTGCGCAACTTTGCGCGCCACCTCCCTGTCGAGCAATCACTCGACCGGCTGCACGATCTCGTCGCCGCGGCCGCCTGTCACAGCCTCACCTATTCGAACGGCGATGCGGCGGCCGACCTGCTGATGGAGCGGTTCTCAAAACCGGAGCTTTCGGTTCCCGATACAGGCAAGGCCAGTGAACCGGTGGCTCCCAGCCAGGAACGGTCCTCGCCGCCTGCGGCACAACGTCCGCATGCCTGCCGACGGGACGGCATCAGCGAACGCGTGGTCGGCGACGAAATATTTCTGGTCGACGGCACCGGCCAGACGATCTATCACCTGAACGCCGTCGGCGCCGGGCTGTGGCGCCTGATGGACGGCACCTGCGGTCCGGAAGATGCCGCGGCCATCCTGCAGGAGGCCTTTCCCGACGTTGAGCGTGGCCTTATCGAGCGCGACGTTGCGGCCCTGACGTCGGACCTGCTGCGTCGCGGTTTGCTGCAGCGCGATCCCGATTCGACGGCGGAGCCCGGAGATTAGATCGAATGCCGCGGAATTTATCTCGCCGGCAGGGAATTTTCCTGTTTTCTCAATAAATTGGAAACGATAGCGCTAAGCGTCCGGCGCCAGGTCTGTTATCGTAACGGAATAACAGCTCTTGCCGGGACCGCCGAATCGGGGCGCTCAGGGTGGCGGACCGGGCCGATCGAGCAGATCGGACGACCATATCCGGTCGACTGTCGAGCCATCCATCCAGGACAGGTCAGGCATGGGAGCCCGGCTCCACAACGGCGGCGCACGCCGCGCGGGGGACCGTATCCCGGAAGGGACGACACCCGCGGTCTTCGTGGAGCGGACGAATGGACGAAAAACCGAATTCGCAGCGCGGCACCGGCGACGCTCCGGCACGCAGCGTCGAGGCCAGGCAGCGGCGCGCCCTGGCCCGGCTCGGTCTGGCCAGTGTTAGCGCGTATACCGCGCCGACGCTGCTTGCCCTGCGGTCGGCGGTGCGATCGACCGATGCGCCCGATCGCGCCATATATGCCGCCTGACCATTGCGCTGCCGGTCACGACGCTGCCGGCAGTCCAGCATACGATCTGTCGTGGACCGTCCGCGGCCCGCGGGCGCCGGCACAAGGCGCGTCCACTGATTGGAGAGACGGTGGATGTATCTGAAATTCGAATCAGTATCCCGACCGGTGCTGGTGGCACAGGGCAGTCGCGCGATCCCGACCCTGGTCCGACCGTTTGCGAAATGGCCGTATCGGGAAGTTCCCGCTGACCGGTCTGGCGAGCCGGCGCTCCACGTCGTGCATGAGGACAACGGCGGGCTCATCCGGGCGTCTTGGATGGAATCCGAGCAGCGTTACCCGACCACGGCGGGTCTCGCCGACGGGCTCGCAACCCAACTGACGCGGTGCTGGATGCAGGAAAACTTCAATTTCCTCGGCATTTCCGCCGCGGCCGGGCGGTTCGGGGACGAGATCACGGTATTCGTCGGCGGCCCGCAGTCGGGAAAGAGCCTGCTGGTCGCATGCCTGTCGGCGTCGGGATTTGCCGTCTTCGCCGACTCGATCCTGCCGATCTCGGTCGCCACGCATCAGGGCCTCAGCCTGGGCCTGGCGCCGCGTGTCAGACTGCCGCTGCCGCGAACCTTTTCCGGCGCGCTGCGCACCCGAATATCGCGGCGTCTCGACCGCTGCGGCGCGCACGCTGGATACCTGAATCCCGACCTGTCAGACATCGCGGGCTTCGGCGAGCGGGCGCCGATCCGCGCCTTCGTCCTTCTCGACCGCAGCGACGCCACTGAGACCACCCTGCGGCGCGCGGCGCCCGGCACATTGCTGAAGCGGCTCCTGCTGGTCAGCCCCGATGCTTTGCCGTCGGCGCGCACGACGTTAGCCCTGCTGCACGAGATGGTGACCGATATCGCCTGCTATCGGCTGACCTGGTCGGACCCGTCCGACGCAGTCAGGGCGCTGCGCGCCCGTTTTGCCATGCAGCGGCCGCCGGAGGGCGACGACGCGGCGCGCAGCGCGCCTCCCGTCATGGCGCTGCGCCGCCGTTCGCTGGGTCCGCGACGGCCAGCCGGCCGTCTCTTTCGCCATGTCGTTGGTCTCGAAGCGCGCGAGATCGACGGCGACATGTTCCTGGTCGACCCCGACGGCAAGGCGATCTACCACCTCAACGGGCTCGGCACCGGCCTATGGCGCCTGCTCGACGGCTCGCACGGGCTGGATGACGTGATCTCGGTGTTGCAGGATGCGTTTCCGACGGCGGACCCGGCGCTCATCGAAAGCGACGTCGCGCAGCTGATCGCCGACCTGACGGACCGCGGCCTGCTCGTCGAGCTACCAGGCGCGCCGACGCTGCCGGACCGCCGGCCCCCTACCCCTTGATGCACAAGATCGGCCGCAACTCGGCCACTTTGCGGGCAAGGCCGGCCTCGTGCGTGGCCTCGATGACCGCGCTCACGTTTTTGTAAGCGGCAGGCGCCTCCTCCGCAATGCCGCGCATCGACGGGCTCCGGATCACGATTCCGCGGCTGGCTAGCACCTTCACGATGTCTTCGCCGCGCCAGTTCTTGCGCGCCTGGTGCCGGCTCATGCTGCGTCCGGCGCCGTGGCAGGCGGAACTGAAGGCGCGGCGCTCGCTGTCGATCGTCCCGGCGAGTATCCACGATGCGGTGCCCATACTGCCGCCGACGAACACGGGCTGGCCGACGTCGCGCAGCGGCCCCGGCAGGTCCGGGTGACCCGGTCCGAACGCGCGGGTTGCCCCCTTGCGATGCACGAACAGCCGGCATGGCCGGCCGTCAATATCGTGCTCCTCCACCTTGCACGTGTTGTGCGAAACATCGAACAGAAGGCGCGCCGTAGCCCCAGGCAGCACGGCCGACAGTGTCTCGCGCACGAGATGACCGATGATCTGGCGATTGGCGAAGGCACAGTTGATGGCGGCGCGCATGGCTCCCAGGTACCGGCGCCCGAGATCGCTGTCGATCGGGCTGCAGGCAAGCTCCCTGTCGGGCAGCGCCAGGCCGATGCGAGCGTCTTCGATCGCCATGTCGCGCAGGAACTCCGTGCCGATCTGATGCCCGAGCCCACGCGAGCCGCAGTGAATCCCGATGACGATCTCGCCCTCGACGAGCCCGAATGCCCGGGCCGCCGCCGCATCGCCGATGCCGACGATTTCCTGCAGCTCGAGGTAATGGTTGCCGGAGCCGAGCGTACCCATTTCCCGCTGTTGTCGTTGCCGGGCCCGGGCGCTGACGCATTCGGCTCTGGCGCCGCGCATGCATCCGCGCTCCTCGATCCGTTCGAGGTCTGCCGTCACCCCGTAGCCGCGCTCGACCGCCCAGCGGGCGCCGCCGGCGAGCATGTCGGTCATCTCGCTATCCGAAAGGCGGATTTCGCCGGTGCTGCCCAGCCCGGCCGGGATCGCAGCGAACAGGGCATCAGCAAGCTCCTCCTTGCGCGGCTCGATGTCGGCGCGCCGAAGGCCGGTCAACATGGTTCGCACACCGCACGAGATATCGAAGCCGACGCCGCCGGCGGAGACCACCCCACCGGCCGCGGGATCGAACGCGGCAACGCCGCCAATCGGAAAGCCATACCCCCAGTGCGCGTCAGGCATGGCGTACGACGCCGTCACGATGCCCGGCAGGGTCGCAACGTTGGTGACCTGCTCGTACACCTTGTCGTCCATGTCCCGAATCAGGACCTCGTCGCCATAGATGATCGCTGGAACACGCATGCCGCCCCTTGGCGCAACACGCCATTCGTAGCGCGAGGTTTGTTCAAGATTCCTGAGTTCCATCGACCGGCTCCTCAGACGTCCACGACGCAGCGGGCCGTCCACATGCCGTCATCCCGTTGCCGCACCGAAAGGCCGGTAAACGTCGCACCCTTTATCTCGACAGCGGGCTGATGGCGTTCGCGCGAGATCGTCTCGCCCCATGCCACCCCGTCGAGCCGACCCTCCGAGATGCGCACCTCGAACCGTCCGAACAGCTTGCGTTGCGTCGCCATTTCGAAAATCAGCGCATTCAGCCATTCAACCAGCAGCAATTCGATGTCGGGCGCCTCGCATGCGACCGCCGTAGGTTCCGTCGGCAGCACCTGGGCGGGGTCGGTAATGACGCCCGTCATCGCCGTCGCAATCTGTTCGAACACGGCTTCAAGGGTCGGTCCGGATGCGGCGAGACCGATGTCCGCCTCATGGGCGAAATGCGACCAATTGCCGTTGCCTGCCGGCATTTCGCCTCTCCACGGTCACGGCGCGCGCCGAAGCGCCGCCAGCGACCGCAAGATGCGCGCTAGCGATCTCGATTGCCATGATTCAAATCAACCGCCGCCGCCGGCCGCCGCATCCCGGCCCGAGCCGCGTTCGCCCAGGCTCTCCTTGACGGCAGCACGCAGCACCGATTCATACATGCCGATCGAGGAGGCGAGGTTCCAGTTCTTTTCGACGAAACTGCGCGCGGTCAACGCGGGAGACGCGGACAGTGCCCGGGTCAGGGCGCCGACCAGGGCCGGCAGGAATTGCGCGGGCAGCAGGTGCCCGGACTGCGGACACAAGAATTCCGCCTTGGTCGGATAGGCCGCGACGACCGGCTTGCCACACGCCTGCGCGGCCAGGACCGGGCGCGCACTGCAGTCGTCGGACGGGCCGTGATAATAGGCATCGATGGCCTGATGTATCAGCTCGGGCAGCGCCCAACCGCCGAGCACGTGGACGCGCTCTTCCAGACTCAGTTCGCGGATCATGCTGCGCTCGACGATGCCTGGCGATGCCGGTCCGAACAGGGCGACATGAACGTTCGGGTCCATCTTGGACACGGCCCGGAAAAACGTCTCAAGCCCTGTCGCCGGGCTTGCACAACCGATTATTCGCGCATCTACCGGCAGTCCCGTCTTCTGCCGCGCCTTCGCGGACGATCCCGTGGTGTAGCGCGTGCAGTCGATACTCCGCGGCACGACAGTAATATCCTCGGCGGCGTTGAAGCGGGATGCAACCTCGAACGAGGGCGCGATCAGGAGGGCCCCGTGCATGTCCGTGAGCTCCTTGAGCCGGGTCACCTGCTCCTTGTCTGCCAGTGCGATTTCCCCGCAGATCGAATGTACCAGGCAGGGCACGCCGGCCTGGCGGGCGGCCGCGCCGACGACCGCAAGGTCGTCCATGCGGTGGGTGTGGACGATATCGAGCTGTACACGGGCAAACAGTGCGGCCAGATCCGCCTGCAGCGACAGGCCGTCCCCCGAGGAAATCCAGTGCATGTCGTGCTGGCCGACCACAGGCGGGCAGCTGTCGCCCATTCTCGCAATATGCGCGTCGAACAGGCCGCCGAGTCCGGCACGAACGTCGGATGCGGCTGTCAGATCCGCACGCGCGTCCATATCGGAAACGACCTCCAGAATGGTAGGCCGTGCGATCCGTTCTGCGTTCGTTTTTAATACTTTCGTAGTATTTCTTGAGTTCATTATCGAATCGGCGCTGCACGCGAGAATAATCGGCAATTCAACAAGCACGAATCGTGCCAAACTGCGCGATTTGCGGTATCCTGGGATTCTGCCACTTTCTGCCCAAAAGAGGTATATGCCGCGCAATTTTCGTTCTCGTCATGCTGCAAATTGCAATTCGGAGTCGCAATTCGTTGCTTCCGAGATATCTCCGCGGGATGATCGCGGTGCAAAATCGAAAAAACGGGCGTTTCATGCATCCTGCGCACGGCCAACGACATCCCAGCCCCACCTCCGGCCTGGCGGCATTCGCATCCGTTCTTTCGGGGATTTCCGAACCTTCGAGACTGCTCGAGGCGGCGCGACTCCTGCGGCGGATACAGGCCGGCGTCGGCGCGGATTTCGCCTCCGCGGCCCGCATGAACGTCTCGTACCGGCCGCGAGGGGTGTTACGAGGTGGCGATCTGTACCGGATCGGCCAGCCGGCAGCCGGCATGGTTCTCGTGCCCGGCGCAGCAAGGCTGGGCAAGGACGACCCGCGCCTGGTCGCTTTCGCCCAGGCGCTGGCGCGGGCGCAGTTCGAGGTCCTGGTTCCCGACCTTCCGGGACTGGCGGATTTGCGTGTTGGCGCCGAAGACGCCGACATCGTTGCGGATGCACTCCTGACCCTGTCGCGGCACAGGGCCGCCCAGGGAAACGCCACGCTCGGGGTAACGGCGATCTGCTATTCCATCGGCCCCGCCATGATTGCTGTACTCGACAAGGATGTCCGCGGTGCCGCCCAGTTCATGCTGTCGATCGGCGGGTACCTGAGCATCGAAGCGGTACTTACGTTCGTCACCACCGGCTGGTACCGCTCGCCCCGCGACGGCGCCCGGTGCCATCGGCCGCCCGACGAATACGGCAAATGGATCTTTGCGATCAGCAATGCCTGCGCACTGTCCGATCGGCGCGACCGCGAGTTGCTCGAGGCCATGGCGCACCGGCGGCTGGCCGACCGCGGCGCCGATCTCTCCGACCTCGCCGCCGGCCTCGGCGACGAGGGTGGACGTGTTTATGCCGTGCTTGAGAACCGGGATCCCGAACGGGTCAGCGATTTGATCAGGGCCCTGCCGCAGGCAACCGTCGACGAGATCGCCCGGATGGACCTTACGGGTCGCGACTTCGCGCCGCTCGACATGCGATTCATTCTGATACATGGCAATGACGATGCGGTCATTCCGGAGACCGAAAGCCTTGCCCTTGCCACCGCGCTACCGCAGGCTGACGTGTTCCTGCTCAACTCCATCCAGCATGTCGACCCCGGACCGGCCGGCTTCGGTGACAAGCTGAAACTGCTGGCGGCGGTGCATGAACTCCTGCGACAGCGGGATACCGTCCGCCGGCCGAAGGGGCCGGCGGCGACGAGTCCGTTCGAACCGCCGATCCCCCCGATACGCGCCGGCTGAGCAGGCACCCGTGGCAGCATGGCGGCCTTGTGGTCGCTGGTCCTGCGGTGTATTCGGAGCGCATGAACACGTCTCTCGATGCACCGGTCCTGCTCCGCAAGATGTTCGATGCAGCGGTGGCGGCGGCGGCACCCGAGGTCTGCCTGCCGCCGCACCTCCCCGCCCCACCGGAGGGGCGTACGCTGGTCGTCGGCGCCGGCAAGGCCTCGGCCGCCATGGCCCGGACGCTGGAGCGGAACTGGCGGGGCGAACTCTCGGGTCTGGTGGTGACCCGGTACGGCCACGCCGTGCCGTGCGAGCGCATCGAGATCGCCGAAGCGGCGCATCCCGTCCCGGACGAGAACGGTGTCCGGGCCGCATCGCGGATGCTGGAGCTGGTGCACGGCCTGACGGCGGACGATCTCGTGATCTGCCTGATCTCCGGCGGCGGATCGGCCCTCTTGACCCTGCCGGCGGCAGGGCTGACGCTGGCCGACAAGCAGGCGGTCAACAGGGCGCTGCTGCGCTGCGGCGCGACGATCTCGGAGATGAATTGCGTGCGCAAGCATCTGTCCGCCATCAAGGGCGGGCGCCTTGCCCTGGCGGCGTGGCCGGCGCGCGTTGCCACGCTGGTGATCTCGGACGTGCCGGGTGACGACCCGGCGGTCATCGCCTCCGGCCCGACGGTCCCGAACCCGACGACAAGTGCCGATGCGCTGGCCATCCTGCGCAAGTACGGCATCGCTGAGCCGACCGCGGTATTGGCGCATCTCGAGGCGGCCAGCAACGACGCGCCGCAAGCCGGGGATCCCCGGTTCAAGTCTGCGACGACGACCCTGGTGGCGACGCCGCAAGCATCCCTGGAGGCCGCGGCGGACTTGGCCAGGCGTGCCGGGGTCACGCCGGTCATTCTGAGCGACCGGATCGAAGGGGAGGCGACGGAGGTCGCCAAGGTCCACGCGGCCATCGCCCGGCAGATCGTGGCGCACGATCAGCCGGCCGCGGCGCCGGCGGTTGTCCTGTCGGGCGGCGAGACGACGGTGACGGTGCGCGGCACGGGCCGCGGCGGTCGCAACACGGAATTCCTTCTTGCGCTGGCGATCGCGCTGCAGGGCGCCGACAGGATCCATGCCATCGCCTGCGATACCGATGGCACCGACGGCACCGAGGACAATGCCGGGGCGCTGGTCGGTCCCGATACCTGGTCACGCGGCGCGGCTCTGGGCGTCGACCTGAAGGCGCGGCTGGCGGACAACGACGCGTACGGTGCCTTCGAGGCGCTCGGGTCGCTGGTGGTGACCGGCCCGACCCTCACGAATGTCAACGATTTCCGCGCCATCCTGGTGACGCCGTGACACCGTCACCGCCGCGGATTCGGCGGCGGCCCCGTCAGCGGGCTTCCCCGTCCAGCGTCAGCAGCGGATCATAAAGATCCGGCCGGCGGTCGCGGAACAGGCCCCACGACGCCCGCATCGCCCGGATCTCCGCGAGGTCGACCTGCGCGGTGACGACTTCCTGCGCGTCGCGTCCCGCCTCGGCCAGCTTCTCTCCGGTCGGCCCGGCGATGAACGACGAGCCATAGAAGGTCATGGTCGCGCTGTCGTTGTCCTCGACGCCGATCCGGTTGGCGGCGGCAAGCGCCACCATATTGGCCGCCGCATGTCCCTGCATGACCCGCTGCCAGTGATCGCGACTGTCGAGCTGCGGGCTCTGCGGCTCGGAGCCGATGGCCGTCGGGTAGAGCAGGATGTCGGCGCCGAGCAGGGCCATGGCGCGGGCGCACTCCGGGAACCACTGGTCCCAGCAGATGCCGACGCCGATCGTGCCGAAGCGGGTCCGCCACGCCTTGAAGCCGGTGTCTCCGGGGCTGAAGTAGAACTTCTCCTCGTAGCCCGGGCCGTCCGGGATGTGGCTCTTGCGGTAGCAGCCCAGCACCGATCCGTCGGCGTCGACGATGGCGAGGGCGTTGTAATAGGCGTTGTTGGCGCGTTCGAAGAAGCTGACCGGCAGCACGACCCCAAGTTCGCCTGCAAGGCCTGCGAACCGCGCGATCAGGGGACTGCCCTCGAACGGGCGCGCCAGGGCGAAATGCTCCTGCTTCTGGTCAGGGCAGAAATAGGGCGTCTCGAACAGCTCCTGCAGGAGGACGATGTTGGCGCCCTTGCCGGCGGCCTCGCGGACCAAGGCCTCGGCCGTGTCGAGATTGTTCTCGATGTCCCAGCTGCAGGCCATCTGCGTGGCCGCAATGGTGACGCGCGTCACGATCCGGGCCCCGCCTCGGGCTGCTGCTGGGTGATGCAGTGAATGCAGCCGCCGCCGCGGATGATATCGGTCGACGGCACCTGCACCACCTTGCTGTCGGGAAACGCTTGGGCAACCGCCTTGTAGGCGGCATTGTCGCGGCGGTCCTCGAATGCCGGCATCACGATTCCGCCATTGGCAATGTAGAAGTTGACGTAGGAGCTCGAAAGGCGCTTGCCGTTCTCCTCCATACGGGTCGGCTGGTCGAGCGTGATCACCTCCAGAGCACGCCCCTTCGCATCGGTGCTGGATCGCAGGATCTCGAGATTGGCGGCGAAGGTCTCGTAATTCGGATCGCCAGCGTCGGGACAGGATGCGGCCAGCACCACGCCCGGACGGGCAAAGCAGGCGATATTGTCGATATGGCCGTCGGTCTCGTCCTCGTGATAGCCGGCGGGCAGCCAGATGATCTTCTCGACGCCCAGCCAGTCGCGCAGGCTCTGCTCGACTTCGGCGCGATCCATGCCCGGATTGCGGTTGGGATTGAGGAGCACCGACTCGGTGGTCAGCAGCGTGCCCTGCCCGTCGGTGTGGACCGCGCCCCCTTCCAGCACGAAAGGAGCCTCGAGGCGCCGGATGTTCTGGTGGGCCAGCAGCCGCTCGGCCAGTCGCGCATCGTTGTTGTAGAATTCGTATTTCTTGCCCCAGGCGTTGAAATGCCAATCGCAGCCGGCGATCCCGCCCTTGCCATCGATGACATAGGTAGGCCCGATATCGCGCATCCACGAATCGTCGATGTCCATCGGCAGGATGTCGACCCCGCGCCCGCAGGCCAGGGATGCGGCGGCGACGTCAGCCGGATTGGCAATCATGGTGACCGGCTCGAAATCCGCGATTGCCCGCGCCACCGCCGCGTAAGCCTCTCGCGCATCCTCAATCTTGCCGTCCCATACCTCCTCGCGGCACGGCCACGCCATCCAGCAACGGGCATGCTGCCGCCATTCGGCGGGCATATAGAAGTTTTCGCTGGCAGGCACGGTTGTCATCCGGGTCTCCCTACTCGGCCAGCACCAGGGTGTCCTCCGGCGCCCAGGATATCCACAAATCGTCGCCGATCAGAACGTTCGTGTCGGTCCGTCGCGCAGCGTTCTGCACCGTCGTCGTGAACTGAACGCCGGTATCGGTATCCAGCAAGATGTGGCTTTCGTTCCCGTAATAGGCAACGTCGCTGACCTTGCCCTTCAGGCCGATCCGGTCGCCGGCCGGCTGTTCCTTCGACAAAAGCGTCTTTTCCGGTCGCACGGCGATGCCGATCTCGCCGGCGGCGTTGCCGTCATGCGGTACGTCGATCCGGCCCATGCCGTCGATCTCAACCGCAAGCCGGCCGCCGGAGACCCCCGCCACCCGGGCCTCGAGGAGATTTATCTTGCCGATGAAGTCGGCGACGAAACGACTGTTGGGGTGCTCGTAGAGAGCCCCGGGCTCCGCGATCTGCCGGACCAAGCCGCGATCCATCACGGCGGCGCGGTCGGCCATCGACAGCGCCTCGTCCTGGTCGTGCGTGACGATCACGAACGTGATGCCGACCGAGTGCTGCAGGTGGACGAGCTCGAGGCGCATCGCCTCGCGCAGCTTGGCATCCAGCGCGCTCAGCGGTTCATCGAGCAGCAGCACCTTTGGTTTCTTGACCAGAGCGCGGGCCAGAGCAACGCGCTGGCGCTGGCCGCCGGACAACTGGTCCGGCTTGCGCCGGCCATAATCCTCGAGATGGACCAGCGTCAGCGCCTCCCGGACCCGGTCACCGATTTCCGACCTGACGACGCCGGTCACCTTCAGACCGTAGGCGACATTGTCGAACACCGTCATATGCGGGAACACCGCGTACGACTGGAAGACCATGTTGACCGGCCGCCGGTTGGGCGGCACGCCGCGCATTGGCTGGCCATCGATCTCGATCGTGCCCTCGGTCGTCGTCTCGAACCCGGCGAGCATGCGCAGCAACGTCGTCTTGCCGCAGCCCGACGGTCCCAGCAGCGCGAAGAATTCACCCCTCCTGATGTCGATGCTGACGTTGTCGACCGCGGTCACCGTGCCGAATCGCTTGGTCACGTTGCGGATGCTGATAATCGGTGGCTGGTCGGTCATTGTTCCTTGCGTCCCCTGGCCCAGCGCGACTGCATGATCATGGCGATCAGCGTCAACGAGAGCGTGATGACGATGAGCACGGTCGACGCCGCATTGACCTCGGGCGTCACGCTGAACCGCAACATCGAATAGATCTTGATCGGGAATGTGGTGGAGCCGACCCCCGCGGTGAAGAAGGTGATGACGAAATCGTCGAGCGACAACACGAAGGCCATCAGAGCTCCGGCAACCAGCCCGGGTACCATGTACGGGAAGGTGACGTGCCAGAAGGTTTGCCATTCGCTGGCGCCGAGGTCCCGGCTGGCCTCTTCGAGCGACACGTCGAAACCGGCCATGCGGGCACGGATGACGACGGCGACGAAGGGGATGGTGAAGGCGATGTGGCTGACCGTGATGGTCACCAGGCTCAGGTCCATGTTGATGGCGTTGAAGAACACCAGCATCGCCACGCCCATGCAGATCTCGGGGATCACGATGGGCAGGTGTGCCACCCCCTCATAGGTTCCCTTCCACGGAAACCGATAGCGATAAAGCGCCAGCCCCAGCATCGCCCCGAGCGCCGTCGAGACGACGGTCGAGGTGCCGGCGACGATCATCGAATTCGTGAACGCGTCGTGCAGCGACGCGTTGTTCAGGGCCTTCTCGTAGTATTTCCAGGTGAATCCCCGCCAGGTGATGTTGCGCCGCGAGTCGTTGAAGCTGAAGACGATCAGGGTGACGATCGGAAAGTAGAGGAAGATGAAGCTGAGAAAGAGCGTCAGCTGCATCCACGGCCGCCGGAGGTAGTCCAGCGGGTTGACCTCGCGACGGATGCGCCGCCGTCGTGCCGGCCGTGCAGCGACCTCACTCACGCTTCCGCCCTCTTGGTCGTGCGGTACCGCGCCACCATCGCGTTGATCACGAAGAAGATAAACACCGGGTACATGATCATGAACGAGAGCGCGGAGCCGAACGGCCAGTCGCGCGCGGCGCCGTATTCGCGGGCGATCAGGTTGCCGATCATCAGGCTGTCGGTGCCGCCCAGCAGGTCGGGCACGAGGAAGTTGCCCATCGTCAGGATGAACACGAGGAGTGACCCGGAGACGATCGCACCTTCCTCTCGGTGACGGTCCCGCTGGTCATGCCGGGCATCGTCTCCGGGTCGCTGCTGGTGTTCATCCTCACGATGGGGAACTTCCTTGTGCCGGATCTGCTTGGCGCCACCG
>JABAOD010005700.1_pt1 | contig 18854 bp, 32 predicted proteins | sample 7062151 | NCBI WGS metagenome assembly JABAOD01 (sample SAMN14538626, study PRJNA623070) | marine sediment metagenome | biome: marine biome [ENVO:00000428]; feature: marine pelagic biome [ENVO:01000023]; material: deep marine sediment [ENVO:00002113] | place: India: Gulf of Khambhat ... | reverse complement strand
AAATCATTGTTGACAAAATATTTAGAATAGTTTTTTAAAAATACCACAAAATCAGCCTCAGTCAACTGTAATTATGAGACCTTTTTTTAAAAAATGGAGTGGATGGGTTATCCACGTCCAATTGCAGCATATTTTCCTTGACGGCTTTTGATAAAAAATGACGCAGCAATTCCGCCAAAAACTCCAGACGATAAAAGAATTGCACCTACAACACCATCTGCTGCAAACATTGGTGTTCCAGAGCCCTGCTTTGGATTATCATTTGCAATCGCAACTCTGTCTTGAGCAAGTTTTAGGTAATCATCTAATCCAGTTGAGGAATCTGGATTGTAGTATTGTGCAAATGCAATCCCATTAACAGAAGGTAATATCAAAATGCAAAATATTACTCCTGCTAACATTGTAATTTTTTTTCTAGTCATTGATTTAGTTACGTGAATTTTGAATAAAGGCTTTGATGAAATCTGATTTTTACCAAAAAAATTTTTAAAATTTTGCTAATTGTTTTTGTTTTGAATGTGTTATTGATTTTAAGAAAAAGAATGCAGCTAGTCCTCCAAAAATAACTGCCAAAACAATTAAAGTAATTGCCAAATCCCCACTATCAAAGATAGGGATTCCAGAACCAGCAGCTGGGTTTGCTTCAGCAGCTTCGATGTTTCTTGCAGAAAGCTCTAATGCTTCTTCTAAGGTATACTCTGAACCTGATTCAGGTTCAGGAGCTGATGCAAATCCACCATCACCGGATTCAGATGCTACTGCTTTTTCAGATTCTGGTACTGATGCTGAAATACTTTCATCAGCATCTTGCAAATCTGTAGTTTGAGTTAGTTGCCTATCATCAAAATCTACAGAAACTCTTCTATCTTGTTCAAGTAAGGGTATGGAAAGCAATCCAGAGATTCCAGCAGCTATTCCCAGACCTGCAATTTTGTAAATATGCTTGAATGAACGAACTAAAAGCTTGCTTTCTTTAGTTTTTTCAGAATATTTGGGAGGAACAATTACCATGCTAAACTTTGAGGCTGAATAAAATTTCATGTCTTGGGATTTGGAATTTTTTTCTATTTTTGTGACTTTTACTACTCCAAGGTCCTGAAGTTTTATGATATGATATTTTACTAATTGCAAAGAAATTTCAGTCTTTTCAGAAATCTGAAGAGCCGTTAACTCTTCATTGAATAATAATTGAAGTATAGCTCTGCTTGAATCATTTGTTAAAAGTTCTCCAAAGGATTTTATCTTTTCATCATCAGTTGCAATGATTTTGATTTTCTCGGTAATTTCGTCTCGGTTCTCTTCAGANNGCTCTCATTGTTTTCTGCAGACATGTATCTTCATTTTGTTTTGTTTGATATGTAAATTGTTTGGTAAAATTAGAATTTCACTTAACCTTTTAAGCTCATAGGACAATTAGTAGTAACTGTCAAAAGTCAGTTTACAAAAAAAGAGTAAAGAAAAATGAACACAAAAATAATCTTACCAATTGCCGTGGCTGTAGCCGTTTTTGCTACTGCTGGAGTAATGTTTGCAATTGGAATTAATCAACAACCTGAAGTTACCATTGAGCCTTCTCCTGAAATTATCTATGTAAACAAAACAGTTTCTGAATTTTTTGAAGGCACTCAAGAAGTAAGGAAAATATCTTCTGAATCTGAACTAAGAGAGATTCTTTCAGCCTCTAATTCTTTTAATGAATTTGGATTTGATGATAGAGTATTCCGTACTTCTGGACCATTTGTAATGGAGGAATCTTTTGAAATGGATAGAGCGCCAATGCCAGAAGCTGCTCCCCAACCAATGGGCGACATGGCAACTACCTCTCAATCTGGGTCAGATGGAGTTGATTATTCAACTACAAATGTACAGGTCGAAAATGTAGATGAACCAGATTACCTCAAAAATGATTCAAAGTATGTGTATATCGTATCTCAAAACACACTTACAATTATAGACGCATATCCTGCTGAATCCGCAAAAATTGTTCTCAAAATTGCACTAGATATTGAATCTCAATGGATTCAAAACATGTTTTTGAATGATGATAGACTAGTGATATTTTACAATGGACAAAGTCAAGATGAAATCATTCCGCAATTTGACTTTATTCCAAGACCTTCTTACAACCCAGTAACCCATGCATTAATTGTAGACGTTTCGGACAAGGAAGATCCTGAAATCCTCAAAGACTATACAATTGATGGACATTTTCGTGATGCAAGAATGATTGATAATTTTGTTTATTTTGTAACAAACAAAAACATTGACTATCAATATCCTCGATTCCCTGTAATTATGGAAAGAGCCGAACCCTTGATAGTACCTGATGTCTTTTACTTTGATAATGTTGAGAGGTTTTCAAACTTTAATACATTAACTGCAATTGACATATTTGGTGACACAATAACTTCTGAAACTTTTCTCATGGGTTATAGTGGAACAATCTATGCCTCTGAAAACAATTTTTACCTGACATACCAACAAAATCTCCCATTTGGATTCTATGAGGATTCAGCAAGAGACAGATTTTTTGATATTGTAGTACCATTACTTCCACAAGAAATTCAAAATCAGATTAATCAAATAAGACAAGATACTAGCATTAGTTCTGCAAAACAATGGGCACAAATCTCTGAAGTTTTGCAGGATTCATACAACAAAATGAGTCAAAACCAAAAAGAGCAACTCTTTGAAAACATTCGAGAGGCATTAGCAGATTATGATGCAAAAATCCAAAAAGACTCCCTTAAAACAATAATTCATAAAATCTCAATTGATGGTTCAAGTTTAGAATATCAAGCAAAGGGATCCGTTCCTGGTAGACTTCTAAACCAATTTTCAATGGATGAAAACGATGACAGATTTAGGATTGCAACCACTATCGAGTATTATACACCATACTCTGGAGTGGTTCGCTCAAACGCAGTTTACGTATTAGATGAAGACCTCAAGATAGTTGGAGGACTAGATGAGATAGCACCTGATGAGAGCATATTCTCAGCCCGATTTATGGGTGACCGTTTGTACTTGGTAACGTTTCAACAAATTGATCCATTCTTTGTAATTGACTTGTCTTCTGACAGTCCTAAAATTTTAGGTGAGCTAAAGATTCCAGGATTTTCTAACTATCTTCATCCATATGATGAGGATGTAGTGATTGGGGTTGGCAGAGATACCAAAGAGATAGAAAACGGTAGAGTTCAGCAGCTAGGAGTTAAGATTGCACTCTTTGATGTCTCAGATGTAAGTAAACCTAAGGTGCTTGATGACTATATTATAGGAGACTCTTCTACTCATTCTGAATCCCTTCATGACCACAAAGCATTCTTTTTTGACAAAAACAAATCACTGCTTTCTATTCCAATCAGTAGTGATGTAAAGTCCCTTGAGGGAGTATCTGAAAAATTAATTGCGCCAGACTGGAACCGCTGGAATGGATTCTATGTATTTGACTTGGATACACAAGATGGAATAGAACTCAAGGGAACAATAGCCCACACTGAAAATGAAAGACGCCACTATGGCATGGGAAACTCTAGGACATTTTACATTGAGGAGGTTTTGTATACTGCTTCAGATGTATTCTTGAAAATGAACTCAATANNAGATGATGGAATTAATCTTAAAGGAACAATCACTCACTCTGAAAATGATAGGGGTTACTATAGCATAGGTAACTCTAGGACATTTTACATTGAAAATGTATTGTACACAGCCTCCGAGCTTTATCTCAAGATGAACTCAATTGACGATCTTGATGAAATAAACTCTATCAAATTTGAACATACTGGCAAGTTCATTGAATACTTGGAAAATTAAGTCATCTTAGAGACTCGGAATCTTTTTTGCAATTTTGACAAGTTATTTCTTGAGTCTTGCGCCCACAAATCTGACATCTTTTATCTTCTCCAAAGTAACTAGTCTTGCTTGTGTTTCTTATCAGCTTGTAAAAGACAACAGCCAAGATTCCAATAATCACTACTGCAATGTACAGCCCTATCGCCATCCTATAGTATACGACGTTTTTACTATTGAAGTTTTGGATAGTTTTAAGAAGGAAAATTAGACCCAAGAAAAAAGCATAACTATTGGGCAATAGCGGGCAGACTTGAGTCTAAATTTAAAAAGGAAAATTTGCATATAAAAAAGACGTTTTGTAATATTTCTTTTCTACAACGTAAATTGGAAATGATACAGTTTGTGCTTTGAAAAGTCATACTGAATGATAAATCAATATTCCTATCACATACATTATGCCTAGTTGCCAATGTGCCTTTTGTAGATACGTTGATGAGCTTATCTTAGAAAGAAATTCTTTTGAAGACGAATACTAAAAGTTGATTCAAATTTTATAGAATCGTTTAAATTTTTTTATCTATTTTTTCCAAATGCACCTTGATGGTCAGTAAGGCAACATCCGCACTCTTTTGAATAACATTCATCAACTTTTTCATGTCCACAAGATCCGCAGTGACAGTAAGGATCATCAGTCATATAGTACTAAGATTGATTTACAATACTTAATCTAATCGCTTAATTTTCGTATTTGATAATATCGTGTTTCCTTTAAGTCCTCAAAAAATTTTATCAAAACTATGACCAATATGGACAAGGCAGGAATTGGTATCGCAATAGCAGTGGTAGCCATAGCCTTGGGAATCACTTCAGTTTCTGGTCCAAGCGCCCCTGATATTGTCCCCACTATTGAGAAAACAACATCTACAATTCAAGAGACCACTAAAGAAATTCAAGAAACAGGCTCTCAAACTTTAGAAAAGGTAAAAGAGACAACTCAAAAAGTTGCAAAGGAAACTAAAGAGCTACAAGAGACAACAAAAGAATTGGCAACGTCAAAATCTCCATCAAGACTCGTATCGATTCCTGCAGGAACCTCAATTCCTGGATGTGAAGAAGTCGATTTATGTTATGATCCACCAACGTTGATAATCTTTGAAGGTGCAGAAATTATTTGGAGAAATGATGATACTTCTGCACATACTGTAACTAGTGGAAATATTATCGAAGGACCTGATGGAATTTTTGATAGTGGTCTGATAAAGGCTGACGAAACTTTTTCATTTAGATTTGAGCAAAAAGGTGAATATGATTATTTTTGTATGATTCATCCGTGGGCCAATGCATCAATAACTGTAAGTTAACCAAATTGATTTTCTAAGTTGTCAAAAGATTGTATTACACTTCCTGCCGTTTAAATACAAAATTTATGCACAAATATTGGCGATAGAATGGTAAAAAGAATCGAATGTGATGTTTGTGGTAAACGAATCCTTGGTTACTCTTACCTTAAGAGTCACTACAAGATAGTTCATCACAAAGAACTTGTTGATGAATCTAATCAAATGTAAAAAGAAAGATTAGAGTTCTATGGTAGAACCTTCTACTAGAGAGTAGTGTTGGGTGTGATTTTTACCATGTACATCATACCAACTTACTTTTAACGCAACTTTTCTTCTCATTGCACTTTCAATTTCTATGGTATGAGCCATCTTTATTCTGTCGCTAATTGGTTTTTCACTCATAGAACTGAATTTCGAAAGTCCAAGATATCCTATGGTGTGAAAATTAATTTTTGATCGCAGGAAGTGTTTTGACACTTAAAAACCAAAACCAATTTTGTTTTTGTAAATTAGTTTGACAAACCTTATGGTTTTAAGACAACTTTGAGTGTGTTGGATTTTTTTGCCTCATCAAATGCTTGTTGAAATTTCTCCAAAGGATACTCGGACTCTATTAAATCATCTACCGAGATAATTCCTGAGGCAAGTGCATTAATTGCAGGTCTAAATGGACCACATCTTGAACCTACAAGAGTAATTTCATTTACCACAGCTGGAGTCAAATCAAGATTCTCCTTTGATGCAATTGTTGATTTTAAAATTACAACCCCCTTAGGCTTTACAAGTTTCATTGAATCTAAAAATCCCGAAGTACTACCAGTAGCTTCTACTACCAAATCAAAGTAATGTTGGTCTTCTTTGCTTATTCCAATCTTTGTTTTTATGCCTAATTTTTCTAATCTGTCAAGCTTGTTTTGATGTCTTCCAAAACAGGTAACCTTTGAACAAGATGTTCTTAAAACCGAAACAATAAGCTGGGCCAGTCTGCCATCTCCAACTATTGCCACCTGCCAGTCAGGCTTTAGAGAAATTTGCTCTTTGATTTCAAAGGCTGCTGCAACTGGCTCTATAAACACGGCTTGTTTATCTGAAATAGAGTCTGGAATAACATGAAGGTTTTTCTCTGGTAAAGATAGATACTGTGCAAAGGCCCCATCTCGATTAAGAATTCCTAAAACAGTTCTATTAGGGCAATGCCTTTCATTTCCCTTTTTACATACTTCACAATTTTGGCACCCTACATTAATTTCTCCAACCACCCTTTTTCCAATCAACTCTTTGTTTTTTGCATCCTCTACAACTCCAACAAATTCATGTCCCAGAACTCCTTCATATGACATGTATCCTTGCAAAATTTCAAGATCCGTTCCACAGATTCCTGCCATAGTTACCTTAACCAATGCTTCATCTGATTGGGGTTTAGGATAATCTGAAATGTATTCTAGTTTCTTTCCATCAAAACAAAGTGCTTTCACAAAGAAAAAATCATTTTACAATCATAAATATTGATTGAACCAAAATTAAAAATAAAAAAAAGAGGAGGCAGGAATTAACCTACTTTCTCAATTTTAATGCCATTTTCACAGCTAGACCCCATGAGCCAATGGTAAATAGTACAGGAAATACACCACTTGTGAGTATTTGAGGTACTTGCTCTAATGAAGCACTACCTTGGTGGGCCATTGCTGCAACAATAGGTAAGGCAACCAAACCTATTACTCCGAGTTTTCTTTTGTTCTCGGAGATTTGTTGTTGTACGTTGATTGTACTCATGTTTTGTCAGTCTCTTTGATGTCGGGGAAATATTTAGAATGGATCTAACTTTTTTGCAATGTTTTGTTCATTAAATGAATCAGTCTATTATCAATAAAGTTCAGAAAATGAACTATCGAGCCTAGAATTTCAGTTAAAAAAATTAATCTTATTTTCTAAGAACTCAAAAAATTTTGTGCCTGAAAAGAATTATTTTTCAAATGAAATAAGAAATTTTCTAAGAATACATGTAGTGTTGATAAATTTTACTTGTGTTTTTCTTTTTTTGTTCTAATTCAATGAATTCAGATAACATTTCCTCCAAAGATGAGAAAACATTTTCTTTTTCCATTACTATTAGAGGGTTTATAATAATAATAAAGCAATTGAACAATTCCCATAATTGGGAATTTTTTTTTCAAAGCAAAAGCATACCAAAAACTTGTAACAAAATTGCGGCTACTGCAAAAATTACTAGTTTGTATCCAAACTTCACAAATTTAATCTCCGATATTATTGTATAAAGATTTCAAAAATTAGGAAATTTCTAAGGAGCACTTGTCTGAGCAAATTCTCCTGTTAAAGACATCTTCATACTCTCTGCCACAATGTACACATCTTCTAAATACCATAGATATAATACCCATTTTTTGTATTTAAGACAAATCTATTTTGATTTCTTTCTGATATCTGGGATAGTCTCAGTGCCTTCTTTTTTAGAAGTACTTTGGATNNTTGGATGAATCTGTTAAAGTCATTTTCATCAAACAATTGCCATCCCATTTTGTGAATATCAAGATCATATGATCTGTAATCTTCCATAATGTCTCCAAACCAAGCTCGATAAAGATCCTCTTCTTGTTGGGCCTGTTCGTGATTGTTGAAGAACTTGAGCTCAATCCAATCAATGTTTCCATTAGTTCTAGCAGAAAAGTCACAATATGGAGCTGCTGATAGATATTGCTTCATCTCATCTAGTCTTGTTACAAAATCCTTGGGTGAGGTGAATTTTNNTCCTTGGGTGAGGTGAATTTTACTGTGATTAGACGCAAAATTGGCATATTGACCTCTTTTAGATCAACCATTGTAGTGTATCCATGAATAATTCCTAGTTTTTCTAGTCTGGCGATTCTTTTTCCAACACCGCGCTCAGACATTTCAATCCCTACGCCTTCTAGCTTTTTGACAATTGTTCTTGTGGAATCACGTGCATTTGCAATAAGTAAATTTAGGATTTGTCTGTCTGTTGAATCAATCTTGAACTCTTTTTTTTGCTCAACTAGAGGTTCGGCCATAGTCATATTGAAGTCGATTAGTTTCTTTTACTGTAAAGATAGCCTCAGGTGTTCAATTATTGAACTAAATTGGTTAAAAAAATTCCAATTCTGAACTTTGAGCTGGCTAAAAGTTAGACAGAGCCTAAATATTTGCATCACTCGCTATTGATTGGAAAAAAATGATTTCACAAGAAATGCAAGAAAAAGAGATTCTTCGAGAATACTACTCGTTTCTTTACGAGCTTGCCGCAAAGAAAAATTATCTTCATGCATCACAACTGACTCAAGAAGAAAAGCAATACTGTGACAAACTATTGGCAGGATGCAAAACAAAGCTATGGTCAAAAGATGTGTATTTGCCGCTTATGAAAAACATCTTGCAAAACCACTATAGTGAAACAAGGAAATAATTACCGACTGATAATTTATACGTCTTGTTTTTATTATTGTGTTACAATTTCATATCAATAGATGTGTAAGGTGATTTTCCCAGACCAAGTATATCCCTGCATCTATTCACAAAATTCTTTAATTGAACAAGAAATTTTACAAAATTTTTTAGATAACTTTACCCAAAACATTTGTCTGCAGAAATTTTAACAAATGAAATCCATAATAAAATACAAGTGATAAAATGAAAATACATTCTGAGCAACTCTTCAACTACCTTGAATCGCGTGGGTTCAAACTTACTGAAGAAGACAAGGCTAACATTTTAGAAATAATCCTATTTGGTAAAAATGACAAAGGAAAATACACACAACAAAGAGAAGATAGTTTTGGCGGTTAGTGTAACATCTGACCTGTTACATCTAGAAATTACCCAAATAATTAAACACAATCCAAAATTTTGATTGAAATTTGTTTATGGGTTTTTAGATATACCTAAAATTTTCAAAAATTTACAGAGAAATCGTTCATGTTCCTTTTAACTAAATTTTGTATAATCATAGATATGCAAAATTATCGAACCAGTATGCAGATTGTCGGTGATCTTCTTACTGCTACCCAAGATTCTGGAGAAGAAGGAATCAAGACCACACGCTTGCTTGCCCAGGCTAATCTCTCGCACTCCAGACTATCCAAATTCCTTGAAAACCTGACAGGCTCAGGATTAATCAACAAAATAGAGTATGATGGAAAAAACACCTTTGTTATTACTCCAAAAGGGAGGCAATACCTAGAGTCATACATGAAGTTTTCAGATGTGGCAGGAGCATTTGGGTTAGAACTTTAATTTTTTATTTTTTTACAAAATTAGAAATCAATTTAATTATGAAAATACAATGGTAATGGTATGACATCCCTTCTTGAAGATGCAAATAGATTGCTTCAATTAGGATTCGGTGATGCTCAACGCATAAAAAAGATCAAGCAAGATCTTGAGGAAAACAAGATGTTAGTAGTATCAGAAAGAGAGTACCTGGTAAAACTTGCACAAGAACATCCTGAGAACCCTCAACAAAAAACCAGCACATATGGAAAAGAAGACCAAATCCATTATTCTACTGATTCGGATTTGGATGTAGATGAACTTGAAGAAAAAATCAGAGTTGAATCAGAGCCATCATAATGAAAATAGCAGCATTACTTGCAAGTTTACTTGTAATTTCTTTTGTATTAGCATATGCAGATTCAGAAATTCCTTTTTCAACAAAACAAAAGGCAATACAGCTTTATGAAAAAAATAACATTACAGAAAAATCAGTAACACAGATTCTTAGTGACTTATCAAAACATAATTTGGTAAAAATCCCTTACAGTGTACATCATATACAAACAGTTTCCGAATTTGGACAAACAGGATTTGTAAAACTATCAGGTAGGATTGCAGAATTTGGTAAAACTGCACAGATCTCACTTGAGATAACTAAACCTGATGGAACTATAGAGGATTTACGCGTCCCATTGGTGGAGACAGGCAGGTGGTCAACCTCATATCCAATTGACTGGACATCTCAGAGCGGAACCTACAGAGTTGTCGCTGAATTTGGAGAAGCAAAATCAATTACGTATTTTCATCTTACAAACACTCCAATACCTGAATCTAACATTCCTCCTTGGCTATTAACTACCTTTGAGTGGTGGATTCAAGATAAAATTACAGATTTAGAACTAATTTATGCAATTCAACACTTGTCAAACCTTGGTCTTGTAATAATTTCTGAAAAATCAACTTCTCAATTGCAAGTCAAAATTACTGGGGAGGAACTTGTAAGGAGAGGAACAACTCATACAATTAATGTTCATGTAAGTGATGGAACAAATCCAATACAAGGAGCAAAAGTGACTCTTGTCATTGAAGACTATGGGGAAGATATTATCCGTGAATTTGATGGATTTACTAATCAAAATGGCTACTTTGTTTTTTCATGGGAAATTCCAAAAAGCTTTGATGACTATGAAACACTTTTAGCTTACATTAGCATATCAGGAAATGGTTCTTCTCAAACCCAACTATTCAAGTTTACAGTTTATTGCTATCCTGGGGAAGATAACTGCAAAGTTGAAGGAAACTAGTTTGTCTTTTTGAAAACAATTTTAATGACACAAAAGAATCTTCATTTTCTAGCTTCTGCACCACATTTTGTACAAAATCGGTCTCCCTCATAAATGAGATGACCACACTTTCCACAATACTTTTGGGTTCCTTCTCCGGATTCTTCAATTACCATCTTCTTATCCCAGTTTCGTGGTTCATAGAATCTATCATCTTTTGATTCTTTGCTCATGTAAGATAATTTCGTAATTCTTAGAAAATAAGTTTTAGTGTGTTACACAAATTTCTCATACAATTGACCAAGCATAGAGTTTATCTTTTCAATCTCATGGTCTCCCCAAGCATCTGATTTTATGCGTATGTGGATGTTGTTATCCTCCAGATTTTTGACGATTTTGGGGTACATCATGCCTATAAAAAACGATTTTTGGTCTAAATTCATCTGTTTTGCCCTGTGCTGGAAGTAGCTAATCCATTCAGATTCTGTATCTTGGAATGTATCTAAAATTATAGATTGGATTTTTTCTTCGATCTCTTTATCCAAGACAATATTTTTCCTGGTGAGGAGGAAATTAAGTTTTGATACGAAGAATTTGTAAGATAAATTTAATTCAAAATTTTTCCTTTACAATGCATGAATGATTCAGAAATTAAAGAAATTATTGAATATGTGAACAAAAAATATTCCGAAAACGTTCCTCGCCCAGTAAGATTTGTAGTTCGGAAAAAAGCAAAAATGATGGAAAAGTTTGATCCATCAGAGATGCCGGCATCTTTAAGAAAATGTACAATTGAAGATTACGTCGAGATAGTGAAAAATGCATTACATGATGGTTCCCTAAAACTCTAAAATTATTTTAAATGTAAAATTTTTTAGAAAATTATTTTTTAAAATATGGATCATTTGTATGAACAAATTTGTCGCGGATATTATTAATAAAATTCATCTATACTATATCATGAAAGAATACAACAGTTCAATTCCATATTGGAATGACGATTCAGTTCATCAACTGAATGCAAAACAAACAGCCGAATCTATCCAAAACATTTCCAAAAACATCCGAAACTATTCTCTTCAAATAAGAGAAACCATGAAGACACTTCGAGAGTCAGGAGCAATTCCAGAGTTTGCCTTGGCAATACGTGAAGGTTCATTTGCCGTACGTGATACTGTAAAAGACCTTAATGAAACAACGCAAGAGCTGAAACAAAATGGTATCATAAGTGATACTGCCAGTGCAGTAGAAAATACCCTCAAGACTGCTGAAGAATCCCTAGAAGCAGTAAAAGACATCTCAACTGATGCCTCACAAGCATCACCAACCACATCAAAAGCAGTTAGAGAAGGATTTGAAAGTCTAAGAAAAGAGACAACCCAGGCAACTGGAAAAGTGGTAGAAGGCATCAAAAACAAGGTAGGTGCATGATGTCAATCCTCGTCAATGAGAAAAAAGGGCAGTCGCAACAGTGGATTACTGCAAATACAAACTCTGCCGACGTTGCAGTAGTCGTCTATGTCTTAGAGGTTGTGACAAAAATTGGCAAAAACTTCCCCGTCCTTTTCCTCTCATTGGCGAGTTTGAACACCATCTTAGCTGCAAATGACTTTCTTGCAAACAGCATAGAGTTTGGTATACTAAACTCCTTGTTTGCTGCTAGTGGTTTTATTTTTGTGATACAAATGCACCAAGACAAGAATCAATTTGATTCCAAATTAGAGGAGATTATGAAGTGATAAAAAATGGAAGAAAAAAAATCTAGCAAAATACGAGACATAAAAGAAACAGCTTCTGATGCTGCAGAAATTATGAGACTAATTGGAAATCCTGGAGTTGTTGAATCACTTAATCAGGTAAAAGACACTGCAAAAACAGTTCGTGGAATTATTCAAGACCTTAGCACTCCAGAGATGATAAAAAACATGGAAAACTTTAGAATAATTTCAGAGAACATGAATGAAGCATCAACTAAAATGCAAAACACTATGAACCAGCTAAAAGACACAGGAGTGATTTATGAAGCATCAGATTTGATAAAATCTGCCAAAGGAAAGATTGATTCTTTTGGTATGGCAGGAGAAGATGGGATAGCCAGTCATGACATTAGGGAAATTAGTCTAGCTTCAAAAGAAATGCTTCTATCCATTAAAGACTTGATGACTGAAATAACTGTAACTGTAGCATCTTCAAAAGATTCTATTACAATGAATAACGCCAAAGAAACCTACAAGGGAATCTCAAAACTTTACAACGAGACCTTTGCATAAAACCAAAATTTGATAAAATTGAGTTAGTTGATATATCAAAAAAATCTAGTATTTTTTGCTCAATAATTTTTTGCTTGTAATAGTGTTGGACCAATAAGGATCCTCAAAACATTTCTCACATACTTTGAAAACTGAACCTGTATCGTATTCGATTTGATACTTTGGTTTGTTAGCACAACACTGATGCATAATTTGTTTAGAATTTCTTTGAATTTAATCTCTTTTTCAAAAATTTCCTAGTGATAAATTACCCTATGATCAATCCGTGAAAATTATTTGAGATTAAATGTTAGCACTAGAGCAATCTTTTATCACCAGTTAAATATCAAAAACGCAAAAACTAGGTATGTCACTAAGAAACTACAAAAGTTTCGTAGAGGATGTATGGAGTCATTTCCCAGCACTAAAGCAAGTAAAATCAACGGACATTACAAATTACAATTATTTCTGGACATTACAACAACACATTGATGTTGGATATCTTAATTTTGAAACTAACAGGAAATTTCTCTATAGACTAAGTGTGCTACTTGAGAATCATGCAGTCCGTAATCATGTTCCCCTTCTTGCTACCTTTGAGACTGATAAAAGGTACAAGTATGTTGGAAATAGATACAGAGAATTTTTAGACAAAATACCAAAGGCATGGATTATAGGAGATTTCAAGAATCAATTTTTGGCTCCGCAACCTCCCTCAAATGCTGAGGTCATTAGCTGCGATGGAACTAACATTGCTAACATGTGGATAGTATTAACTACAAGAGAAACCGGACCCTTTGGCCTTGTCGCAGAAAATATTGGCGATGGACAATTCAGAGGATTTTTCTCAATTAGTCCAAGTGTAATTGGCAAGGTAGTACAAAGCATATCTGAGCAATTGAAGGTAAAGATTGATTTTTCTAAAAAGAATTAATTNNATTCAACTTGTTGAGCAAAACTAGGCTCTAATCTGGAATCAATTGCCTTTTGTCTAATATCTGACAATCTTTGAATTTCTGATTGAATAAATTCTGGATTATTAGAGTATTGCAATTGGACCTTTGTAGAATCAAACCAAAAATCCAAGTCAGCTTTCCATAGGTAATACAACTCTTCGATATGTGGCTCATATCCAAACAATTTGATCAAGGTTCCAAACTGAATCTGAAATTCCTCAATTACTTCTTGCATACACTGTTTTTGTTGAATTTGATCTAACTCAGCACAAGCCTCTACTGATTGGCGAAATGTATTGGTTAAACCATCAACATTTGTAACAAATCTCTGATAGTTTCGTTCTTGTTGGTTCTCAATCAGTCCACCAAGCGAGTTTGTGGTGATAATTGCAATTGTAATAACTACAACAAAACATGCTGCCCCAATACCAATAATCTTTGAAGTTTTCATTTTTACATGTCAGGATCGTCTTGTTCTAAATCTCTGCCACATTTTGGGCAAACTCTCTGACTCTGAAACAATTCTTTGCCACAGTTTCGACAAGATTGTGGTTTCATACAGTAGTTAGGCGTTTTTCAAACTTAAAGCTTGAGACTTTGAGTTTCTCTTGTCAAAGTAAGACATGATAAAATGAAATACAATTAATTTTGCAAATACGACTGTTGAAATCAAGGCCAAGATGGGCTGTCCAAGATAAAGCAAGTATAATGTGACCCCTATTGCCGTCATTACCTCAATTGCAGTACAAGTGCATAACTGCAAAAGCTTGTCTTTCATACCATAGTTATGAGACAATCGCTTTTTACTATTCTGTAACTTCTTAAATTCAAGAACTTGAAGACCATACTAAATGAAGACAATCGCAGTAGTGGCAATTGCAATATTGTGTGCAGTAGGTGTGCTGTTTGCAGTTTTTGTTATGGGTGGAGCATACCAACAAGAACTATTTGATGATTATTTGGAAGATTCTCAGAATCCCCCTTCACAAAGACCGCAAAGTCCTGTAAATATGCCTTCATTTGATGTTCCATAAATTAAAATAATTTTTGAAATTATCTAGTTTGTATGACGATTTCATGCAACCATGAAAACAAAAAACCAGTTGATGTTATTGGGATTGAGATAATGTTGTGTAATGAATGTGCTAAAAAGATAAAGAAAGAGTCTTCCTAATTGAAAAAAACAAAGAAAAAGGAAAGGTTCCTTTTCTAGTTGTCCATTTTTTCTAACATCTTTACGACGTTTTCAAACTCGATAAGAGGGACAATTTTGACTTCATTAAAGCTTGCAACACCTCCTTCCATAGCTAATTTCTGAATAAGATGAGGATCTTCGGCATCAATAATCCACAAAAATGTGTGCTCTAATGCAGAGTGGAATCTGCCAACAATTTTGTTGATTTTGTGTTCTTTGCAGACCTGGGCCATGTCTCTTTTGCCAATCTGAACCATCATTTGTCGATTCTTGGAGTTGTTAATTGGACAAGCATCAATCTCATGTCTTCCGTATATTCCGTACAATGCCATACTAAATTTCACCTCCTTTACGCTCAAAATTGGTAAGGTTGAGAACAACCTTGGGAGAATTGGGCGAATAGGAATTTTTCAACATTTTTGTGTTGAGGTTTGTTCTCATGTAACTTACCATAGGTAAGTTAGTAACAATAGGTTATTTATAGTAGAAAGGGAAGAAACCTACATCAAGTAACCATATGGTAAGTTACAATTTATTAGTAACTATACAAAAGTAAGTTTTAATAGACCAATTAACCTACAATAACTATGACAAGTGCAACATTAGAACATATGATTAAAAACTGTCCAGTGGACAACACCTTTAAAATAATTGGTAAAAAATTCACCTTTCACATAATTAGAAACATGGCAATGCGTAACCAGACACGTTTTAACGAATTTTTAGGAACAATTGAGGACATTAACCCTAAAACATTATCACAAAGACTCAAGGAATTAGAAGAAAACGGCATTATCAAACGAAGCATCTATGATGAAGTTCCATTACGTATTGAATACACCCTAACAAAAAAAGGAAAAGATCTTCAAGGAATAATTGATCAGATGGCGGCATTTTCTATGAAACATTATCCTAAAACAGTTTTCAAAGATGGTAAACAAAGGTCATACAAACAAGTTTTCAAAAAATCAATCACTGTTTTAAGCTGATTTTAAAATTAAATTAAAATTTTAAAAAATTTCCCAATCACTAATAAATTGTAACTTACCTAAATGAAAGTATGTTACGGTTAGTTCACTTTCTACTATAAATTACCTAAAGATACTAACTATACTATGGTAAGTTACTCTGACAAACCACAGCAACACTCGCTGTCAAAAATTCAGGTACTAAAAGAACCTGTAAAAGAAGTGCCAAATCTTTTAGATGAATCCTCAGAAGTTTCCTGGAATGATCTTCGGGGATTGCATTGGACCTTGTTTTTGGAGGAAAAATACGGTGAATAGTCATGCTTTGAGGCTAGATTTGGATATTGCCTACTTCCAAACCATGAGTAAAATTGTTCAATTTGGAAGAACCTTACAATCCAATGGTCCTCCAATCCTGGCCAAAATTTTGCCACTACATTCACTTGCACAGGAGGTGATATCATGATAGAGATAACATCTACACAACAATTTGAGCAGGAAGTTCTTAATTCAGCCAATCCAGTCTTTGTGGACTTTTGGGCTGAGTGGTGTGGACCCTGCCAAGCAGTCTCACCTGCAGTCGAAGAGCTATCACATGAATACAAAGACAAAGTTGACTTTGTCAAAGTTGACGTTGATGCAAACAACGAGCTTGCCTCAAAGTATAGTGTCTTTAGCATACCAACGCTTGCAATCTTTGAGAATGGCAAGGTAATTGCACAAACTGCAGGTGCTGCATCAAAGGATTCTATAAAATCATACATTGACAAATACGTCAATTAGGATTCCTTTTTTTGTAATTTAGGCAACAGAAAACATTACTTTTTGTGAATTGTGCCTTGAGAGATCTTTATGCAGTTCAGCATGGACTTGTTCTTTGAATGTTAGCTCACATCTGTAGCATTTCCACATTGTAATGTCTTTCATGTTTAGTCTTTGCAAATTTTGTATATAACAAAGATGAACGATTTATCAGTGTCTGATTAAAATCCTAAACCTTTTTCGATGTATGCCCACAAAGACACAAGGGCTGCAATTCCACCTAGAATAAATGCTATTGGACCTAACATGTAAGGCAATTTTGGGCAATTTCAATTTTAATTATAATTCCAGATACTTTTTGACAAACAAAACAAAGAAAATCTTGACTTTGTTACTTTTTGTGCAAATTGGACAAATTGATCTGGGTGCAAAGTTTACAAAGATTGTTTTGTAACAAGCTAGCATGACAAAATCCTGCATGGGAGTGTATTGTGATAAGGGAATCTATTCAGTATTGTTAAGTGATTCAGGAAAGATTGAAACAAAGTTTGTTGAAAAACATGAGGGACGTCTGAGGCATTTTAAGTTCATAAAGTATCTCAAAGGTTTTGATGCCCTTGACTTGAATGTGATTGTGACAAATGATGAAGCTATTCCAATAATCAATTATCTGAGGCGAGAAAAAAAGAGGCCATATCTTACAATAGAGTATTCTCCAATTTCAAACCAGGCAAACTATAGGGAAAATCCTGACTTGCCAACAATAGCTAGAAAGCTAGATTATAGAAAAAAACTAGGGGAGATAGAGTTTTCTGATGAGCACAAGGACTTGGCAGGCGCAATTGAAGGTCTTGGGGATGGAAGCCAGGCAATTCACATGAGAAGTTTGGATGGATTTACCTTGGCTTGGATGGCTGCAGCTCATGGGATTTTTGGAATGGATGATTAGGATCCTAAATCAATTTAGACAAAATCTTAATTGATAGTTTCAAAGTTCTGGGGTATGGAATATGAAATTCTTAAAAATCCAATGGGATTAATCGAGTTTACCCTAAACAAAGAAGAGTCTGTTACAGCTGAAGCTGCTGCAATGGTCTACATCAGAGGAGACATTGAAACAAACACAAGAATGAGAAAAAGTGGATTCCTCAAATCACTTAAAGCTGCTGCACTTGGTGGAGAATCGTTTTTTGTAAACGAGTTTATCGCACATGAAGACGGCTGCAAACTAGGACTGACAGGAAACATGCTAGGTGACATTGAAGTAATTCATGTAGATGAAGAATACATTATACAATCTGGCGCCTTTATTGGTTCAACAAACGGATTAACCCTTGATACAAAGTGGCAAGGCTTTACCAAAGGAATCTTTGGAAGCAACCTCTTCATGCTAAAAACCATGGGAGAAGGTGACATGTTTGTAAATGGATGGGGTGGAATAATCTCAAAACAGCTAGAACCTGGAGAAAAACTGATTCTTGACAACTATCAACTCGTTGCCTTGTCTTCTAGGGCAAATTATAGAGTGACAAAGCACGGCAGCCTCAAAACTACTCTTTTTGGAGGAGAAGCACTAGTAATTGAGATTGAGGGTCCTGGAACAGTTTACATGCAAACAAAAAACTTCATGGAGTTTGTCAGAGCCATAGTTCCATATCTTCCAAAGAGAAACTAGTCAAATTCGTGACTGAGCAAGGCATTTCTTTTTATTTTCAATCATTTCACATCAAAAAACAGAATTGGAAAAAACAATCAACAACAAAACATTTCGACTAGTAAAAGACGACATTACTCAAAGAAAAGTAGATGCAATTGTCAATGCTGCAAACTCACATCTTCGACATGGAGGTGGTGTTGCTGCAGCAATTTCAAGAAAAGGTGGATCAATTATTCAAGAGCAAAGCAACGAAATAGGATTTGTTCCAGTAGGTGGAGCTGCAATTACAGATGCAGGAGATCTTTACTGCAAGTCAGTAATTCATGCAGTAGGCCCACAAATGGGAGAAGGAGACGAAGACAACAAGCTAAAAAATGCGATAAACAGTATAATGCAGCTAG
>JABAOD010001071.1_pt3 | contig 18864 bp, 24 predicted proteins | sample 7062151 | NCBI WGS metagenome assembly JABAOD01 (sample SAMN14538626, study PRJNA623070) | marine sediment metagenome | biome: marine biome [ENVO:00000428]; feature: marine pelagic biome [ENVO:01000023]; material: deep marine sediment [ENVO:00002113] | place: India: Gulf of Khambhat ... | reverse complement strand
GAGGCCCACAGCCCTTTTACAGCACCGCTCGTTGACCACCCCATGAAGCTCGATGCCGTCCTCCTTCCCACGTCCCCGGTGGAGATACCAGGCCTGGCCAGATTTGCGGAGGACCTTGGCCTAGATGGCCTCTGGTTCGGGGAGACGAGCCATGACGCCCTCCTGTCCACAGGCCTCGCAGCGGAGCACACGGAGAGGCTTGACGTGGGCACCGCCATTGCCCTCGCCTTCACCAGGAGCCCCATGGCCCTGGCATACACGTGCTGGGACGTCCAGAGCATAGCAGAAGGCCGCTTCATCCTGGGGCTTGGGAGCCAGGTGAAGGGGCACATGGAGAGGCGCTTCAGCGTCCCCTGGGTTCCTCCAGTGCCAAAGATGCGGGAGGTCATTGAGTCTCTCCGGGCCGTATGGTCCTGCTGGCAGAACGGAGGTCCCCTGACCTACAAAGGTCACCACTACTCCTTCTCCCTAATGACTCCCTTCTTCAACCCTGGACCCATCGAACAACCGGACATCCCCATCTACCTTGCGGCCGTCAACAGGGGCATGGCCCGGTTGGCGGGAGAGCTATGCCAGGGCATCCACGTACACCCTTTGCATACCGCCTCTTACCTGAGGGATGTGTTGAAGCCATCGGTGTCGGAGGGAGCCCGGCGAGCGGGTAGACCTGCAGATGCCGTCAGCTTTGCAGCCTCTGTCTTCGTTGCCCTAGGCCGAAATCGGGAAGAGATGGAGAACTCCAAGGATTTCGTTCGCCAGCAGGTGGCCTTCTACGCTTCCACCCGCACGTATCGCGCGGTCCTGGACTTCCACGGCTGGGGCGATCTGGGAGATAAATTGCATGGCCTCTCAGTGAAGGGGCGGTGGGGCGAGATGGGATCCCAAGTCCCCGACGACGTCCTCCGGGAGTTCCTCGTTGAGGCTAGCTTCGATGAGCTCCCCGATGCCATCGAGTCCAAGTATGACGGGCTCCTGGACCGTGTCTCCCTCTACATGCCGCTGGATCCAAGGGAGGAGTTTTGGCCACCTTTCGTCCGAGCCTTCAAGGCATCCTCCAGATGAGCTGGGTCTGCCGCATCTCAGGCTTTTCTTGGCCCAGGCAGGGGCCGAAGGGGTTCTGAACCGATGGATGTTGTGGCTGATTCTCACCGCCGATAACCTCTCCGAAACCTCCTTTTCTATGCCCTCCCAATAGCATCGCAGGGAGACTGAGAGGGTCCGATCAAATGATGGGTCTGCAAGCCGCGGCGACGAGTCTACTCGCGCTGGGCATGACCCTGGCTGCCACGTACCTTCGAAGCGTGGAGTTCTTTCAGATACCGCTCCTCCAGCTCATGGGCCTTCCCCTGGGTCTCCTTCTGGCACTGGCGGGCATGATCCTCATGGGTGTCGGCGCTCTGAGAGCCAGGAGCCGGACTGGCCTCTCCCCCTTAAAGCTCGAGCTGTGGGCTTGCCGCAACTGCGGCCAGACCAATGAGGGCCCCCTGTCCGCGTGCTGGAGCTGTGGACTGCCATTCCAGCTACCTAAGGCCACCCCCGACCACATCCCGGCCCAGACCCGATGGCAGTGTCCCCGCTGTCAGGTGTGGAACGGTGTCCTGCGCATTCGATGCTGGTACTGCGGCCTTGAAGTGGGCCACGGTCATCGAGCCGGGAGGAAGGGCGGGGGCCGCAAGCGGTAGACTTCTATCGTGCCCTGGGTGCCTCGACGCCGAGAGCATCTAGGACCCTGTTGAGGTGGTTGAAGTGGCCGACGACGGCCGCCGCCTCGAGTATGGCCTCGTCCTCCATCCCCTCATTGCGAAGCTCCTCCAAGTCCTCCACTGACATCGCTGCCGCGTCCCTGGTGGTCTTTATGGCCCAGCGCAGGATGGCCCCTAGCCGTCCCTCCAACTGGGCCTTCGAGGGGTCTCGCACGAGCTGGTCAACGACGGCCCTGTCCATGCGAAGGGACCGCAGCCTGTTGGAGTGGGCCCAGACACAGTAGCCGCAGCCGTTGATGGAGGAGACGGTTAGGGCAATGGCCTCCTTCTCCAACCTGCTCAGCCTGCCCTCCGCCATTATGTTGGAGTGGAGCTCCCACATTGGCCTGAGGTAGCGGGGGTTCAGGCTCATGATGGTGAAGGCCGGTGATAAACGGCCAAAGGCCTCCTTGACGGAATCGTAGACCTCCTTCACATCTCCCCGGGCCTCGTCCTCATCGACTATTCCAATCCAGGGCATGGCGATCCCCCCAACGATGCGGGCAGAGGCCCTTATAGGTTGCCTTCAAGACTCCAAGGGCCCAGTGGAGAGCGCCCATTCTGGTCTGAACCCGCGAAGCAAAAGGGTCTTTATCCAACCTTATGCCACAGACTCCTCGAGGGACTTCACGGCCCTTTCCGTGTACGCGCGGACCCTCTCGTACTCCCCCCTCAAGTCTCCCAGGTCCCTCGACAACGGCACCACGTTGCCGTCGACGATGAGGTTGAGATCCCCCCTCAGGCGGTGCTTAAGGCTGAGGGCCAGACCGGAGAAGCTGTCGGCGGCCACTATGGCCACGTGGACCCTGGGACCGAACTCCAACGCCACCAGCTCCGCCATGGCCGCGGCCTTCCGCATGTTGTCTACGATCTCCCTCGGGTAGGCGGAAACCTGTTCCTCCTGAATCCTGTCCATGAAGTCCTCGCCGGCGAAGGCGGCCCACGGGCTCGGACCCCCCCGGCACATGTTGTAGTAAGTGGGAAAGAGCCCCCAGAGCTGAACCTTGACCGGTGGCACGTCGTAGGTGATGGAGTGAGGGGGATAAAACAATTCCTCCTTCCCGGTCCTGGAGACGTATTCCGGTTGCCCTTCACTGGAGCCTCTAGATTATGTTGGGTCGACTGCGCCTGTCTGCCAGATGCGCCGGGGACCTCTCATCCCATTCGAAGTGTCCAAGTGAGACATGTTCAGGCGTGACATAAAGATTATATAGAGTTCATCCAATACACGGCAGCGGAGGGGCGGGTTACCGCCTGACCGCAAAGGAGAGGAGGTGGAGATACGCCAAGCGTTTGGGATTCTCCCTTCTGGTGGTTCTTCATAGCCATCGGAATGTATGCAGGTACTTACTTCGCATATGCCAAGTGGTACGACAGAAAAGTCTGGAAGACCGCCGCTGAAAGGACCACGCCTTCCCACATGTACATGGACGGCGTCGAGTTCTTCCCCGTCAGTCGATACGTTTTGTGGGGCACCCAGTTCAAAGGGATAGCGGCCCTGGGCCCCATCCTCGGACCGTTCATAGCCATGCAGTTTGGCTGGCTACCAGCATTGCTCTGGCTTGTGTTTGGGAACGTCTTCATCGGTTGGATGCACGACTATGGATCCATAATGATGTCGGTTCGTAGCGAGGGCAAGTCCCTCGGTCCGATATCGTACCAGCTGGCGAGTCCCAGGGGAAGGACCGTACTGCTGACCTTCATCCTGTTCTACCTCATCATCATATCCGCCGTTTTCATCTACCTGATCTCCCTCTTCTTCGTCATCTTCCCGGGCACCTTCATCGCCACTGTCCTGATCCTGGTCGGTGCCTTCGTCATCGGCCAGTTGCTGTTCAAGGTCAGGATGAACATCTTCGCCGTCACGACCATCGCCCTCCTGGTAGTCGTTGCGAGCATCGCCATCGGCGCCCTTGTGGGCTGGCCCGATGCGGGCTTCCTGGGCTTCTTCGGCTACGTGACTGCCGGTGATCCCGGCTGGGGGATAGCGTTCTTCGCCTTCCTCGTGCTAATAATCCTGGCCGTGGGCGCCCTCCTGCCCATGCCGAGCTTCGGTCAGCCAGCAGTCTACGTCGCCTTCTTCCCTGCCTTCATCGCCGTTCTGTTCATCGTCATTGGAACCCTTCTGACCCCCATATGGCCCACCTTCGGCGGCGAGGCCATCACCATGCAGCAGCCCGCCTTCCGTGGATTCCTGTCAGCGGCAGGGCCTTTGTGGCCGATCCTGTTCGTCGCCATCTCCTGCGGTGCGATCTCTGGATGGCACAGCCTCGTGAGCACCTCGGCGACCTCCAAGCAGCTGGACGTTGAGACGGACGCGAAGCCTGTGGGTGCGGGAGCGATGCTCTCGGAGGGCCTCCTGGGGACGGCGTCCCTGGCGGCCTTCATGGTGGTTCCAGGCCTGCTGCCCACCAGCAGCAATGTCGGAGGCTGGGTGAGCGGCTCTGTCATACTGACGGAAAACTGGCTGGGATGGCTCGGCACCTCGAACCTCACGGTCTTCTTCGGCCTTACCCTGGTCATCTATGCCCTCAGCGTCCAGATCCTGGTGACACGGTTCTGGCGCATGGTGTCCGCGGAGCTGTTCGCCACTGGACTCGCTCGGCCTCTAGGAAACAAGTACGTCGCCACGTTCCTGGGATTGCTCATTCCTTGGGGCTTCGCCATTACGGGTAGCTGGTGGAATCTCTGGATCTACTTCGGCGGCTCAAACCAGCTTCTCGCCGGGCTTGCCCTGATGCTCGTCTCAATCCACCTTGTACGTTCCAGAACCCTCTCGAAGCCCACGCTGATAACGGGCACCTTCATGACGATTACCACGCTGGCTGCTCTCATCTACGAGTCCATGGAGTTCTTCAACACTGTGACGGACCTGCTCACGGGCGTCGGCGTCGGAAAGGTTGCGAACCGGCCCCCACTGAGTGCATACCCAGCCGTCGCGACAGCCTTCAACTGGGGCTTCGTCCTCATTGGAGCGGTCCTCTTCATCGTGGGCCTCTACATGGCCTACCTCGTCTACACGAGCTACTGGAGGAGCTACAAGGAGTCAAGAGCACCCGCACCGGCGGTCGCTGCCAACGGTGGCGGCGAGGAGGAGGAGCAGGAGTAAGGTCCGGGATAGCGAGGGGCTCCTTCCGCCTCCTCTCCCTTCCCCATTTGGAGTCCTCAGCGCAAGCTGTCTAGGTGGGACTCCTGCGGCAGATTTGGGATCCAATCCAGTGAGAACGGCGGTGGAAACTCTTTTAGTCTCCGATGACATTCAACAGAAGAGGGTACAGATGGGCCTCTTCAAGAAGAAGGAAGAAGAAGGTCAGGAGGAGAAGGCCGAGGAGAAGGCCGAAGGGGAGAAGAAGTCCGATATGAAGTCCGTGGTCAAGGGCATCCTCTACGGCATGGCCGCTCACGGCCACGTGACCGCTGCCCTGAGGACAAGGATGTACATTGAGCACCTATTCATGTTCGTCACTCTGGGAGACATGCTGGGCATTCCCATCCTACCGCCTTACTACTCCCTCCGCATCCTGCCGTACGCGGTCCCGAACATCAAGCAGTGGAAGCAGCGGGTATTCCGGGAGAGGGACGTCACCGACACCGTCTTCACATCCTGAGGTGGAATCATGGCACAGGAAGGTATAGGTCCCTTCTTCCAGAAGCAAGGCACCCCAGAAATCGTGGTCTTTGCTGGCAAGGGAGGCCTTGGGAAGACCACATGCAGTGCCGCCCTCTCCTACTGGTACTCCCAGAAGGACGGCAGGAAGACCCTCTGCTTCAGCACAGATCCCCAGGCCAGCCTCAGCGATATATTTGAGAAGGACATCTTCGGCAAGGGCCTGGTACAGATGGCCTCCAACCTCAATGTGGTGGAGATAGACGCTGACAGGAGGGTAGCGGACTACCAGGCGTCCGTCAAGCAGAGGATATTGACCATGTATGGCCTCGACGAGCTGCCGGGGGAGATCGACGAGTACATCGATTCCACGTCGGCGGAGCCCGCCATGTACGAGTCCGCCACCTATGATGCCATGGCGGACCTCGTGGCCCAGAAGGACCACGACCTCTACGTCTTCGACATGCCACCCTTCGGTCACGGAGTACGCATGGTGGCCATGGCTGAGATTCTCTCCCGCTGGGTGGAGAAGATAACCGAAGCGAGGGAGAAGGCCCAGGAGTTCGAGGCGGTAGCCGCCACCCTTCGAGGCCAGAAGCTCGAGGCGGGGGACGAGGTGCTGAAGGAGCTGATGGAGATCAAGGGCAAGATCACCACCTTCACCGACATGCTGACCGATCGGAAACGAACGGCCTTCTTCATGGTCCTCATCCCCGAGAGGATGGCCATCCTGGACACGGAGAGGGCCCTGGGGATGTTCCAGAGGCTCCACATCACCCTCTCCGGCCTCATCCTCAACCAAGTCTACCCTAGGGACCTGATGGACTCGCCCAAGGTGAGTGAGTTCCTTAGGAACAGGGTGAGGGCTCAGGAGCCCTACATCAAGGAGATAAAGGAGAAGTTTGGTGACCTGGTGGTGGCCACCCTGCCCATGTACGTTAGGGAGCCCAAGGGGATGGACATGATCGCCCAGGTGGCGGATGACCTGGTCAGCGGAAGGTTGGTGGTCTAGGAGGATTACGAATGAGCTCTGCCCTGCAGGACTTCTTGGAGCCAAGGCCCAAACTGAGGTACATCTTCACGGGCGGCAAGGGAGGTGTGGGTAAGACCATTGCCGCCGCTGGTCTGGCCCTGCGCTTTGCTGAACAGGGGGAGAGGGTCCTCGTGGCCAGCCTGAACCCCGTCCACTCCCTCTCCAGCCTCTTCGACGTGGATCTTCGAGGGGGGCTTCCGAAGCCGGTGGACGGCTCCAACCGTCTCCTTGCCCAGGAGGTGGAGATCAAGGACGCCGTGGAGAAGTACAGGGAGCGGATTGGCGAGAGGGTGCGGGACTTCCTGAAGTGGGCCGACATCCCCCTGGACGCCAGGCCTTTCATCGAGATCGCCGCCACGAACCCCGCCTTCGAGGAGAGCGCCATGTTCGACAAGATGGTGGACATCATCCTCCAGAAGGGGGAGGAGTACGACAGGATCATATTCGACACCGCGGCCGTGGCCAACGCGGTCCGGCTGATAGGCCTCAGCAAGATCTATGGCCTCTGGCTCGGCCGCATGATCCAATCTCGAAAGGAGGCGTTGGAGATGCGCCTCAAACTGGCCTTCCGGCGGGAGAAGGTGGAGGAGGAGATCAGGAAGGATCCGATGTTGGCGGACCTTCTCGATATGAACAGGCGCTTCAAGGAGGCCAAGGTGGTCCTCACGGATCCGGAGCAGACCGCCTTCTTCTTCGTAACCCTGCCCCTGTCCCTGCCCATCGCGGTGGTCAAGCGATTCATCCGGATGGTCAGGGGCTTCGACATTCCCGTCGGGGGTGTCGTCGTCAATACCGTCATGTCGGAGCCTCCTCTCAAGGACGAAGACCCCCAGGGATATCTCACGAACAAGTTCCAGGAGCAGCTGGGCTACATGAAGGAAATCAAGGCCGACCTCGGCGACCTAGTCCGCTCCTTCATTCCCTTGTACCCCCAGGAGGTCATTGGCTTGGAGAGCATCCGGAGGGTGTCGGAGGACATGTTCTCATACACACCCCCCTTCTGGGACGAGCTGTAGGTGGACTATGGAGGGTGAAACCCGGCAGAAGCAACCGTGGAGTCGTAATCTCAAGGACGTGCTGTACGGACTCTTCGTCTTCGACTTCGAGCAGAACCTGAGAGCGGAGAGCATCAGGAACACCGACGTCTTCCTGGCCCTCACCGTGGGCGAGCTCCTGGGCCTCCCGCTCCACACATCCTACTACACCCTCCAGCTGCTGCCCTACGTCTTCGACGAGCTCCCCTTCTGGAAGAGGAGAGCCTGCAGGGAGAGGTGGGTCTACTAGATGCCCAAGGGTTACGAGCTGCGGAAGGAGGACGAGGTACCGAAGGAGGAGAGGCACACCCACACCATCATGGCCTCCAACTTCTTTGCTGGTATCGCCAACTTCATGCAGGTTCAACTGCCTGAGAGGTGGCGGCTTGAGACGGGTCGATCCCTTCCAGAGGTCAACCGTACTCGTATGGTCGGGGAGAACCTCTGGGTGGTCGATGGCGACTGCACCTACGTGATGTACGATGAGGGGGCCATGAAGGCCTACGAGCTCCATATCTTTGCGTCCGAGAAGGAGAGGAGGAGACGGCCCCCGCGGATGGTCCTCATGAAGAAGATGACCATAGGGGGCCACGAGGCCAGGGTTGAGAAGGGCGAGGTGTACCACGGGTTCCTTCGGCGGAGACCCATGCCCATGGTGTCCATGGATTTCAGCTGCCCCTATACCAGCAGACTCCTCCGCATGGAGCTGCGGGGACGGCTGGAGGGTCAGGATCTGGACGCATTCCTGGACTCCCTCAGGGACTTGGTCTGCCATTAGACGCAGGAGTCGTCGACGCTCGAGGATTCAGTTGTTGGCCTCCCGCAGTTTCGGTCGGTGTACATGTGCCCCGATCAACACCCCTGCTCACCGGCCAACCACTCAGAACGAAGCATCCCTAGTCTGCCACTAGGGTCATTGCTACCTCCCGGATGGTCTTCACGCGCTCCTCGTGAAGCTGTGGTGGCCCTCCGGGATGAAAGTTGACGGTGAGGTGAGGCTCCAGCTTGGAGGCGGAGAGCCGCCACATGGTCCCGAGGCTTTCCTCGAACCTCGTCAGCCGATTCCTTGTGGCAGCCATGTCCCGCCTCGATGCTGCCACGACCATCTTCCCTGCGGGCAGTCTGAGGGTCTCCCAGTCGCTCCGCTCAAGGGCTTCTCGCATCCGCCGCCCCACGTAGCCTTCGTCCACAAAGGCCTCAAACTCCACCTTGGGAGGGGATTTCAGATTCGCCCTGAAGGTGGTCATGTCCTTCTTCCCCATGAGGGCGGCAGCGGCCCAGCTGAAGGGCATGTCACGCGGCAGCAGCTGGGTCATGGCCGCCACTGCGGCGAAAGGCTCCTTAGGCTTGTCCACATCGTAACGGAACACCGCCCTCCCCATCCACGTAATCTTCGTCGCTCCCAGGCTCAGAAAGGCCAACTTGAGGTTGTTGGCCATAGATCCCGCCTTCTTCCTGTTGACATAGCTGCCCCCGGCCAAGAAAGCCAAGAGGACGCCGGCGAATGCAATGACCACCGGGAGGGGGTCCACCTCCACCATGCTCCTGTCATGAGAGTATGGGGTTAAGACACTTAGGATGACTCTGCTGGTTACCCGTGGAAGGCTTTTTAAGTCGCTGAAGGCATGGTTCATCTGGTATGGTCGGTGCTCAGGGGGACGAGTCCGGAGACTCGGGTAAGCAGCCCATGACCACCTTGGGGAAGGCCAAGGAGGTCATCTGGGGTCTGTTCTTCTTTGACTACTGGAAGGAGATGGTAAACGTACAGAAGAAGTACGAGGATGCCATCAACCTCGTCCTTCTAGGAGAGATCCTCGGCCTGCCCTTCATGCAGTCCGTCTTCACCCTTCGTCTCCTGCCCTACCTCTTTAAGGATATCCCACCCTGGAAGCTGAGAGCACTGCGGGAACTCGACATCTTCGAAGCTGCTCCCGACCTGCACTGATCGGGCTCCCCATGGGAGGGCGCCTTCTAAACTAAGCCCTTCGACCTCAGCCCCTCTTCCACCGTCGTCTTAAGGGTCTCATAGGAGGTTCCTCGACCAAAGGTGTGATCATCCACCAGAATGGCGAAGTCGCCTCTCACATGGTGCTTCCAGCTCAGGTACATTCCACGGAAGGTATCCTGCCCCACCACCTCTACGGCTATTCCCCTCGGGAAGTCCTCCAGAAGCCTCCCGAAGAGGGACTCCGCCACCCTCTGATTCTCCAGGATGCTGGGCGGATACTCGGACATCTGCTCCTGATGGAATTCCCGCAGAAGCTTCTCTTCCCCGACCAGGCTGAGGGGGTCGGGAGCCTTGCGGCAGCAGAGGTCCATGAAGGAGGGAAAGCGACCTATGAAGCGTATCCTGACAGGGGCTGCCTCCTTCATCTCACCTTTGATGGCGATGAAGATTCATAAAGGTTGTCTACCGGGAGACGGTGAGGACAAGGCCTATATCATAGCAATGTCTATTCACAGCGACATGAAGGCGAAGGCCTGCGCTTACTGCGGAAAGCCCATATCCAACCCTTCCGTCCGCCGTTATTTCAGGCGGTTCTGCTCCGATGAGCACCTCGAGAAATTCGTGGAGAAGAAGGAGTTCTGGAAGGGCCTAGACGACTCTGGCAACATCGGCGGCCCTGGCTGCTAGCATCCAGGGGGTTTCTGCTGGCGGAGGAGATGTACCCAACGGAGTTAGAGACGGGTCCCAAGAAGCGTACAGGCTTCTGGGGTGCCCTGAAGGACATGCTCTACGGCCTCTTCTTCCATGACCACGTCATTGAGGCCTACAGGATGAAGGCCTACGTGGACACCCTCTACCTCTTCGTCACCCTGGGAGACATCCTGGGCTTCCCCATCCTCTCGCCCTACTACTCCCTCCGCATCCTCCCACACGTGCTCCCCAACCTGGAGCGCTGGAAGCGGTTCGTCCACCGGGAGAAGGACATCACCGATTACGCCTAATCGGGTTTTTTATGCTGGCCCGCCCATGGCGGGTGGATGAGGCTGAGGGCTGAGCAAGAGAGGGCTCTCGTTGTGGGCATGCTCACCACCCTTGGAGCAGGGACCGGTGAGGCATCCAGCGTGGCAGAGGTAACGACGGAGGCCGACCTGAGGGGGTATCCCTCCCAGGGCCTCATGAGGTTCCCTATGCTGGTGCTCCGCACTAGGAGCGGTGCCATCAGGACCAGAAATATGCCCGAGGTGATTCAGGAGACAGATTCGACGGCCGTCATGGATGGCCTAGGGGGCTACGGCCAGCACGTTGGCATACTTGCCATGGACATGGCCATTCGGAAGTCCAGGGAAGTGGGCATTGGGGCGGTAGCCGTGGCGAATGCCAACCACGTGGGGATGTGCGGCTACTACGCCGAGAGGGCCGCCCGCCAAGGTTGCGTTGGAATGGCCACCAGCACCACCGAGGCCATCGTTCATCCTTTTGGCGGCCTGGAGCCCTTTCTTGGCACCAACCCCATGGCTTTAGCTTTCCCGACCCTGAAGGAGCCCTTCATCCTCGACATGGCGACATGTGCCATGTCCATGGGGAGGGTCATGGAGGCTGCGGAGGAGGGCCGTCCTATCCCACCGGGCACCGCCCTGGATGCTATGGGCAGGCCCACCACTAGCGCCTCAGAGGCCCTCCGCGGGCTGCTGACTCCCATGGCGGGTCCCAAGGGCTACGGCCTGGGCTTGTTCGTCGCCATGCTGGCGGCGCTGAGCGGGGCTTCCCTCGGCAGAGAGGTGGTCGGGACTATTACCGTGGACCCCCCAGCCAACAAGGGGGACTTCTACTTGGCCATGGACGTACAGGCCTATCGCCCGATGGAAGACTTCAAAGAGGACATTGGCCGTTACTTAGGGGAAGTGAAGGGTTGTGCCACGGCCCCGGGCTTCAGCGAAGTCCTTCTGCCAGGCGAGCGGTCCTTGAGAAGCCGGGCTCGAAGCCTCGAAGTCGGTTATGAGGTATACGATGACTTATGGGCAGACCTGATAGCCCTTGGCAGGGAGATGGGCTTTGACGTGATTTCGGTGCTTAGGTAGCACACAACGTTTTTACACCACACCAGCCATCTCCGGGCAGGGGGCGTGGATAGCGCTAGGCCGTCGTAGGGTCCTAGTTTCGCGCCGAGATCTCCCGGGAAGGTTCCATGATTTCGGCTGTCGTACTGGCTGCAGGGACTTCAGCGAGGATGGCTCGGTCCAAGCTCCTTATCCACCTGCAGGGACGTCCACTTCTGGAACATGTCCTTGAGACCATCCGGCGCTCGATGGTAGCGGAGACCATAGTGGTCCTTGGCCATGAGGCCGACCTGGTGCGGGCCAGTGTGTCCTTGAAAGACGCGATCGTTGTCCTGAACAGAGACTATGCGAAAGGTATGAGCACCTCCCTGAAGGCAGGTTTTCGAGCTGTCGACCCCGTTTCTGAGGCCGTCATCGTAGTCCTAGGGGATCAACCGTTCGTGGCCCCGGATACCATGGATGCCCTCATCAAGAGGAGAGCTGGATCGGACGCCAAGATACTCATTCCCACCTACCAGGGCGTTCGAGGCAACCCGGTCCTGCTGGACATGTCGCTGTCAGCGGAACTCCAAGACATCTCGGGGGATGTTGGTTGTCGCGGCATCTTTGGGCACCATCAGGAGGACATCGAGGAAGTGCCTGTGAATGACCCGGGCATACTCCTCGATTTGGATACCAAGGAGCAGTTGGAGAGGGTCCTGCAGGCAATAGATCAGGGGGAGACCCTGGAGGCCTTGGTAGCAGATTTCAATCTGGACAAGCCCAATCCCAATGGCTCCTCCACTCAGGGGCACATGTATGGTCGCCCGCGGGTCGATGTCCTCTCCCTAGCTGAAGAACTCCGCTCTCGAAACGAGCCCTTCGCCTTTGCAACGGTGAGCCGTGCCGTGGCCCCTACCTCTGGAGAGCCTGGATCCAAGGCTCTTGGTCGGTCCAACGGTAAGATGGTAGGATGGGTGGACGGAGGATGCTCTCAGTCTGTCGTCATCGCTGAGGGCCTGGCAGCTATGACGGATGGTCAACCAAGACTCCTGAGATTCTCCAAGGAGGCAGGGCCCAATCCCTCTGCTGTGGGGTTTATCGACTACGCCATGGCGTGCGAAAGTGGTGATGAGATGGACGTCTTCGTTGAACCTAACAACCCCAGGCCACAGCTTCTGATCGTAGGCAGCTCCCAGTGGGTGAGTTTCTGTCCACGCTGGGCCGCTCTCTGGGCTATCGCGTGGTCATTGCCACGCCTGACGCATCTGGTGAAGCCTTCCCCGATGCGGAACTCGTAGTCAACAACTTGGACAGTTTGAAGGATCTTGGCACCCGGGACACCTACGCGGTCGTGGCATCCATGGGCAGTTACGACGAAGCCCTAACCATCGACTTCTTGGACTCAGCAGCTCCGCGCAGGTCCGATACCGGGTCCGCTATCTCCTCCGCGAGTTCAGCGGCCCGGTCGATGGCGGCGACGTCTGACGCACGGCCCATGAGGTGGCCAGCTGCATCCTTCGCTTCCAAGGCCGTCGGCCCTTCAGCCGTCGGCCCCAACCCCGCCGTTTTCGCTGCGCCCTTATTATCAAGGATGAGATTTGCGGCGACGCCAACGATGGGAATGTCGCCAGCGTGTTTCTCGAGCTTGAAGCATGCAGTGCTCTGACGAGCTCGGGCCTGTAGGGCTAGCGCGCAGGCTGGCAGGGCGTTAGCCGGATCTCCATGAGAAACGTTGCCTCCGACGGTTCCCATGTTCCGAACAAGAGAATCAGCGATGACGAGGACGCGTCGAATTGAAAGGGATAGCGCGTCCCGTTGGGCGGTCGTGCCACGGGAAAGATTAAATTTCAACCAATGGTTAAATAGGCGGTCATGGACGACTTTGGCTTCGCCAGAACAATGGGCAGGTTGGTGGAGGAACGGCGACCCTTCTCAGTTGCCACCGTCGTCCGGATAACGGGCTCTTCTCTGGGGAAACCAGGCTTCAAAATGGTCATATCGAAAGATCAGAAGGTGGTGTACGGTACCCTTGGTGGTGCCTGTCCTGATGGCCCCATCGTGGAAGTCGCCAGGGAGGTTATGGAAACGGGGGAACCCCGTCTCGTCAAGGTCTTCCTAGAGGACGTTGAATCCGCGGTCAAGGGCACCGTCACCAGTCAGAGTCGGGACGAAATCCACGTGGAGACCAACTGTGGTGGTGTCATGGAAATCTACGTCGAACCCTATCTTCCCCCCGATCGCCTGATTATCGTGGGCGAAGGCGGACGGGACCAGCTTAAGGACCACCTGATCAGCATCGGGAAGCTCCTGGACTTCGAGGTCGTGGTGATCGACCATAAGCCCGTCCTCTCCAGCCAACCCGATGTCATGATCGATGAGCTAGACTTCGACCTCGGGCAGTTCCCGTTCTCGGAGAGGGACTCCGTTGTCCTCTTGACCAAGGGGGCCCATGATGTAGAATACCTGAGATGCTTGGCACAGGTAAAGCTGAGGTACGTCGGACTTCTCGCCAGCCGCCGTCGTTTGGCCCAGAGCTTGAAGGAACTCCGTTCTGGAGGCGTTGAGGAGGCCTTCTTGAAGCGCCTGAGGGCTCCCATCGGCGTTGATATCGGTGCGACTACCCCTGGGGAACTTGCCATCAGCATCATGGCCGAGGTCGTTGCCGATATGCATGGCCGAAAGCTTCCTCGTAAGGGAGAGGCGGCCAAGGCCAAAGGTAAAGCTGATTGATTGGCCTCACCGACCCCCGGAAGGTCGCAACCAGACGGACGCTTCCCCTACTTCCGTCTCGAAGTGAGATCGAATAGGGTTATCCAAGGGTAACTGAAACGACAGGCGCTCAGGACCTCTACGGTAGCCCGCCGATAATTTTGGCCCCTTGAGCTTCCGGGAAGGCCTTGAGAGTCGTGGTGCGAACACTGCCTTGGCTTCCGATGGCCAGGAGAACGGCCATCGCGGTCTCGTCGTTGGGGGCTTCCACAATGGCTACGGCGTCGTACTCCCCCATGGTATAGTAGAAGCTAAGCCATTTCCCCCCCGCTTTCTCTATGGCTGCCCTAGCCGCTTGGGCTCTCTTGGGCGAGTCCTTAACGTTCTTTATACCCTGTGCCGTCCACCGAATGAGGGTGATGTAGTGTGGCATGCTTTCGGCTATCGAAATCCCTCTATATATCACTCTCCTGTTACCCTACAGTCCTGCCGCCCTTATGAGTCAGCTTCGACCGCTGTCTGAGGACAAGCTATTTATCTCGAATCTTCATGGAAGGGGGTTACATGGTCCGGGCCCCACCGAGGGAGCAGAGGGGGAGGACGGGTGGGATCTCCACCCCTGGGGACGTTGAGTTTGAAGTCCGCCTATCATCAACCACCAAAGCGTGAGCGGAGGCCAATCCGTCCCTGCAGGGGCTATGGCTGCTGGATCAAAGAGGGAGGTGTGATAAGTTGGAGTTTGAAGGCGAGTTCACTGTGAAGGCACCCCTTGAGAAGGTGTGGAATGCCTTGATGGATCCCCATGAGCTGAAGGATTGCATGCCCGATCTCCAGCTCCTCGAAGTACATGACCAGGACCACTATCGCGCGATAGTCAAGGTGGGCGTCTCCTTCATCAAGGGGAAGTTCGACTTCGAAGTCACCGTCTTCGACCGAAAGGAGCCCACCTATGCTGGGCTGAAGGCGCATGGCAAGGGGAGGGGCAGCGCGGTGGACGTGGAGTCCTACGTAGAGCTGTCCGAAGTACCTGATGGGACCCAGATGAAGTGGCACGCCGATGCCGCCGTGGTGGGGACCATCGCCAGCGTCGGCTCCCGTCTCCTGAAATCCACAGCTGAGAAGAAGATCAACGAGTTCTTTGACTGCGTGCGGTTCCTCCTCGAGGAGGGTCGTCCACCGCCAAAGAAGAAGCGGTGGCGTAGGGAGGAAGGGAGCGGCGAGTGACCGCAGACCCTCTTCGAAGCCAAGCCCAATCAGTGGCCGTGCTCCTCGTCCCCGGATTTCCTTTGGAGCTGCTGGACTATGTGGCCGATTTCGGGCAGGAGGAGCTTCTCCACGGCGAGACGGTCTGCCTTTGGTGCGCCCGGAAGGCAGGCCACGAAGCGATCCCCGACGACCCCCGCCAGGGCCCTGCTCATGATGGCCGCAGACCCGATATCTTGGTAGCTCAACCAACGGAAGATCTCCCCGAATTCCTCCAGCCTCTTCTCGATGAGCGGCTCGACCGTCTCAATGGTGACGTCCCGGGGAGCAAGGCCAGTCCCGCCGTTCACTATGATGACCGATGCCCTCTCCATGGCCCTTCCCAAGGCCGCTTTGATGGCCCCTTCCTCGTCCTTCACCACAGAGTAGAAGGTGACCTCGTGTCCTGCGTCGGTCAAGGCCTGCTGAACGTATCTGCCCGCGTCGTCGCTCTCCTCCGTCCTGCTGTCGCTGGCCGTTATCACCGCGCAGGATACCCGCCGCGGAGCCCAGGCCTTATGTTCCTCCACACTCATCGGCTTCCTCCTCCGTCCTTCGGGGATGTGCTCACCGGCGTGCCTTGGGTGAACACTGCCGAGCCACGCATAAGCCTTTCGAGGTGGGCAGATAGAGGGGGCGAAGCCCGCTCCTCGAAAATATAACGCCGTTAACTTCTTAGATGACGCGGGCCTAGCCCTGGCGTGGTCCTCGTCGATGCTTTCGGCCGGGAGATTACAGACCTTCGCATCTCCGTAACGAAACGTTGCAACTTCTCCTGCATCTACTGCCACAACGAGGGTCTGGGGCGCATCGCAAGGCCGGGGGACCCTCACGAGGAGGAGCTTACCCCTGAGGAGATCGAACGAGTCGTCCGCATAGCCAGGGAATTCGACATCGAGGGCCTCCATTTCACCGGCGGCGAGGCCCTGGTGCGTCGAGACTTGGAGGAGGTCGTGGACCGCTGCGTGAATTACATCCCCAACACCTCACTGACCACCAACGGCTCCATGCTGGCTATGCGGGCCGAGACCCTACGCAAGGCAGGACTCAAAAGGGTGAACATATCCATCGACAGCATTAACGCAGGGATCTTCAAGGCCGTCCGTGGGTCGGAAATTCATCCCGTGCTCAAGGGCATCGCTCGGGCCCTGGACGTAGGCCTTGTTCCAATCAAGCTGAACATGGTGGTCATGAAGTACACCCTTCCCTTCATCCCCCAGATGCTGGACTTCGTGAGCAAGGGTGACGGGATCACCCTGAAGCTCATCCAGTTCATGCCGGAGCTGGTGGGACATGAGGACTGGATGGTGGATATCGACGCGGTGAAGGCCTGGTTGGAGGAACACGCCGACAGCGTCATCGTGAGAAGGGCCCACAACCGCCGCATCTACCGCCTTAATGGGTCCAGGGTCGAGGTGGTGGATCCCGTCCATAACGAGGACTTCTGCTTCAACTGCCACCGTCTCCGACTGACCCACGACGGGAAGCTCAAGGGGTGCTTGAACCGCAGCGATGACCTCGTCTCTGTCCGTAACCTGACGGACGAGGGTATCCGGCAGGCCTTCCGACTGGTCGTGGCCAATCGGGTCCCCTACTACGGAGTCTACGTCACAGACTTCCCCCAAAGGGGTCAAGGGAGGAGGGTGCCCATCGAGTTCAGCGCCCTTCAAACGTGATGGGAGGTCGAGGAAAGGTTGATTATCTGCAGGATGATTTGTTGAAGGGTCTCTGACGGAAAATGGAAGCCATGGACCTCAGGAATTCCTTCCGTGGGGTGGAAGCGGTCATCAAGGGCCTGGGGAGACAACAGTACGTCGCCGACAAGTCCATTGGAATGGCCATCTACCTGGCCCTCAAGCTCGAGAAGCCCCTGCTTGCAGAGGGGGAGCCAGGCTGCGGCAAGACTGATATCGCCCGATCCCTGGCGGAAGCCCTCGGGACTGACCTCATCCGCCTGCAATGCTACGAAGGACTGGACGCCAGCGCCACGCTTTACGAGTGGAACTACCCCAAGCAAATCCTCACCATTCGTCTTCAGGAGAACAAGAAGGAGCCGGAGGCGCTGGAAGCAGAAATCTTCAGCGAACGCTTTCTTCTGAAGCGGCCCCTCCTCCAGGCCATCGCCCACGCTGGCCCTCGGCCCCCCGTCCTCCTCATCGACGAGATCGATCGAGCCGACGAGGAATTCGAGGGTCTCTTGCTGGAGCTCCTTTCCGAGTTCCAGGTCACCATTCCCGAGGTGGGAACCCTCCGGGCCAAGCACAAACCCTTCGTTTTGATCACCTCCAACCGGACGAGGGAGTTGAGCGACGCCCTCAAGCGGCGGTGCCTCTACCTCTACATCGGCTACCCCTCCATGGAGAAGGAGCTGGCCATACTCCAGCGCAGGGCGCCGGAGCTAGAGGCGGGGCTGGCCAGGGAAATCTGCACTTTCGTGCAGCAGGTCCGGGACGACGGGGAGATAATCAAGAGGCCGGGTATCGCGGAGACCCTGGACTGGGCCTCAGCCCTTCTGGCCTTGGGGGCCAGCGCCCTTGACAGGGAGACAGTACTGGATACCTTGGGGTTTGTAGCAAAGGAGGCGGAGGACCTGCGGCTCCTGGGAGAGAAGGTGGACAGCCTACTAGGGCCCGGAGCATGAGGAGGGAGGTTCGTTCCCCAGGAAGCCTCATGGAGGGCCTTTGGCGCCCGCATAGCGGGTTTTTGTAACCTCCTGCGTTCGCGGGGCCTTCCGGTGGGCATGTCTGAAGAGCTGGACCTCGCCCTGGCCTTGGAACACGTGCGGAGACTGAACAGGGACGACTTCTACCTCGCCTGCAGAAGCACCCTCGTCAAGCGGGGGGAGGACATGCAGCCCTTCGACGAAGCCTTCGATGATTACTGGTCAGCCAATGTCATTGAGAACATCCTCCAGGCTAAGCGGATGAGGCATCAGGAGCTTGAGCCCTTCCAGCATCCTGCCGGGGACATGCGAAGAGCCTGGGGCGGGCCATCGACTGATCGTGCGGGTCCCGAGGAGGGGTCGAGGCCAGAGGGACTGCGAATCTTCGTGTACAGTCCCGATGCTCCACCGGGCCGGCGCCGGATGGAGCACATGGACCGTCGAGAACTCGACGCCATGAGGCGTCTGGCCCGTCGCTTTCGCCGATGGGGGGCGACCCTGGAAGGACGACGCTTCGAGGCAAGCTCGCGGGGAGAAGTGGACTTCCTCCGAACGGCACGGGCCAGCCTGCGCTTCGGTGGTGAATGGATTTCTGTTCGGCGCCGCCGGCGCAAGCTACATCGGGCCCGCCTCATCATTCTATGGGACGTTAGCGGCAGCATGGAGGGCCATGGCCCCCTTCTCATTGCCTTGATCCACGCTCTCCTTCGGGCGGTGCCCTCCACCCAGGTATTCGCCTTCAGCACCCAGCTGGAGCCCGTGACGATGGCCTTCCTCGGTCGTCCTTACTCTGAGGCCCTCGTGGAGGTCTCCAATAGACTGGCGCACGCCCGCGGAGGGACCCGTAT
>JABAOD010000227.1_pt1 | contig 18873 bp, 17 predicted proteins | sample 7062151 | NCBI WGS metagenome assembly JABAOD01 (sample SAMN14538626, study PRJNA623070) | marine sediment metagenome | biome: marine biome [ENVO:00000428]; feature: marine pelagic biome [ENVO:01000023]; material: deep marine sediment [ENVO:00002113] | place: India: Gulf of Khambhat ... | reverse complement strand
GGGCTCCAGGTAGTTGGTGATCAGCCGCATCGTCGTGGACTTCCCGGCCCCGTTCGGGCCGAGAAAGCCGACCACTTCACCGCGATCGATCTCGAAGCTCACACCGTCGACGGCGACCACGCCGTCAAATCGCTTCGAAACGTCCTTCAGGGAAAGCAGTGCCATGTCGTGAGTTATGAGGCGCGAGGGCACTCCAATCGGGCCGGATTCTAATCACGCCCCACGGGACATTCAAGCCTGAGTCGGCCAACCCTTGCGCCACGGACGCCGACATCTACTTTATCATACAAAGTCCTTTGTCGTTCTCGTCGCTCGCGGGGGGCCCGTGACCATTCCGACGCACGAAGATCAGGAGCACGCCAAGGAGACCCTGGCGTACATCCGCCGCACCATGGAGTCCGCTTCCACCTTCACCGCGGTGTCGGGGTGGGGTCTGGTGACCGTGGGGGCGGTGGGACTGGGGGCCGCGTGGTTCGCCTGGAGTGGCAACCTCGGGGCGGATCTTCGCGTGTGGATTCCGGCCGCGCTCATTTCGGTTCCGATCGCCACCGGGTTCAACGCGGTCAAGGCGCGTCGCCTCGATGTCCCCATCTGGTCAGGCGCGATTCGCAAGATTGCCTGGGTGATGGCGCCGGTCCTGGCCGCCGGTGGCCTGTTGACGTTCGCCATGGCGGAGGAGGGCTCGGCGCACCTCCTCCCGGGGATGTGGCTGGCGCTCTACGGCGCCGGGGTCACGGCGGGCGGCACGTTCTCGGTGCGCACCCTTCGCTGGATGGGCATCGTGCTGCTGGCCCTGGGGGCCGTCGCGCTGTTTCGGCCGGAAGCCGGGCTCCTGCTGCTCGCCGTGGGGTTTGGCGGCGTGCACCTGGCGGTCGGCCTCGACGTCATCGTCAAGCATGGCGGGTAGCTTGACCGCCGAGACGCTCGATCGGCTCATCCACGAGCGGATCCGCCTCGGCATCGTCTCGGCGTTGGCGGCGGAAGACAGTCTGACGTTTGCCGACCTGAAGACCGTGCTGCGCACCAGCGACGGGAACCTGAGTGTCCACGCCCGCAAGCTCGAGGAGGCAGGCTACATCAAGGTGACCAAAGGGTTCGAGGACCGAAAGCCACGCACCGAATACCGGCTGACGCCCAGAGGCCGGCGCGCACTCGAGTCCTACCTGGAGCAGATGGAAGCCTTGCTGAGCGAGGCCCGTGACGCGCTGGAGAGATCATGAGCGGCTTGCACGTCGGTATCATCATGGACGGGAACGGGCGGTGGGCCCGTCAGCAGGGCAAGCCGCGCTGGCGGGGTCACCTGGCCGGCGTCGACAGCGTGCGAGACGTGGTGCGGGGCGCGCCGGACCTCGGGGTCACGACGCTCACGCTCTATGCCTTCTCCTCCGACAACTGGAAGCGGCCGCCGACCGAAGTGGGCAGGCTGTTCTGGTTGCTGCGCGAGTACTGCCAACGAGAGCGCGACGAACTGGTGGGGAATGGCGTCCGCGTGTCACACCTGGGACGCAGGGACCGCATCCCGGCATCGGCCCTGGCCGAGCTGGACAGGATCGAGCGCGACACGCAACGTGGCGTGAGGCTGCACCTCCGACTCGCGATCGACTACAGCGCCCGCTGGGCCATCGCGCAGGCCGCCCAGCGACTCGCGCGGGCCGCGGAGGCGGGCACGCTCCCGCCGGACCGGGTGACCGCGGAGGAGCTCCACCGCGCCATCACCGACGGGGTGCCGGAGCCGGATCTCGTGGTCCGAACGGCGGGCGAGCAGCGGCTGTCCGATTTCCTCCTGTGGGAATCCGCGTACGCCGAACTCTACTACACGCCGGTCCTGTGGCCGGACTTCCGGCGTGCCGACCTCGCGCTGGCACTGTCGGCGTTCTCCCGCCGAGAACGGCGCTTTGGCGGTGTCCCCGCCCTGGCAAGCCGTCCGGAGGAGATGGCGGCGGGGTAGCGCGGGCCGCGCACTCGCGCCGCTTCTCCGGTCTGGCCGGCACACGCGCCCTCTGGGGTCGCCGCAACCCCCCGATCCCTCGTTATCTTGTACCCGTGTCTGCCATTCGCGCCCTCTTGGTCGGGCTTCTCACCGTCGCCGCCGCGCAGCCGCCCGAGGAGGTGACGCCCTCCACGGTAGCGTGGCTGCCAGCTACGCCGGCCCAGGGCGGGCTCGTTCATCTCATGGTCCGTCCCGACACGGCACGAGCCGCCCGCAACGGGGTGCGGTCGGTGACCGGGTCTCTGGCCGGGCAGGACCTGTACTTCGAGCCGGGAATCAGCGGGGCGTATCACGCGCTGGGAGCCATTCCCATTTCCGCACCCGGGACCGCGGCGCTGACCCTGACGATCACCTACGGGGACGGCGAGCCCGAGCACCGATTCGAGCGGGTGCCGGTCAAGGCCGGCGACTTCATGGTCGAGCGGCTCCGGGTGTCGCCCCGCTTCGTGGAGGCCCCAGACTCCGCGCTCACCGAGCGCATCGCCCGGGAACGCAACGCGGTGCGCGCCGCGTACCGGCGCGCCCGGCGCACTCCCAGGCTGTGGCGCGGCACCTTCCAGCGCCCGGTACCCGGCCCCGTCACCAGCGGCTACGGCACCCGGCGCGAGTTCAACGGCCAGCTGCAGAGTCGCCACTGGGGGGTCGACCTGGACGGTCAGCGCGGCGATTCCGTGGTCGCCGCCAATCGCGGCGTGGTGGCGCTCACCGGAGACTTCTATTATAGCGGCCGGGTCGTCTACCTCGACCACGGGCACGGCTTGGTGACCGGGTACCTGCACCTCAGCGAGATCCTCGTCGCCATCGGAGATACCGTCGCATGCGGGCAGCCCATCGGTCGGATCGGTGCGACCGGCCGGGTCACCGGACCGCACCTCCATTGGCTGGCACGCTATGGGGGGCTGTCGGTGAATCCACTGAGCGCCCTCGACTTGGACCTCTCCGGCTTCGACCCCGCGCCGCCCGTCTCGTTGAACCCGGGCGCCCGCGACGCTCCGCACCCCTGAGCCCCGGACCGGCCGCAAGAATCGGGTTGCCGCCGACCGGGGCCGCCTCCAAGTTGCGGCCACCACGGCGAGCGACGAGGAGAGCGATGTCCCCACGAGATGCCGAGCGGGTCGAGCGCGCCATCCGCTATCTCGACGCGCACTATCGGAGTCAGCCGCCGCTCGACCAGGTCGCGGCGGCCGCCGGGCTCAGCACGTACCACTTCCAGCGCGTGTTCAAGCGGTGGGCCGGTGTGAGCCCCAAGCGGTTCCTCCAGTTTCTGACCGTGGAGCATGCCAAGACCGCCCTCCGCGAAGGGCAGAGCGTGCTGAACACGGCATACGATGCCGGGCTCTCGGGTCCGGGTCGCCTCCACGATCTGTTCGTCGCGGTCGAGGCCGTTACCCCCGGGGAGTTCAAGGACGCGGGAGCGGGCCTCTCGATCCGATACGGGTTCCAGGACTCCCGGTTCGGCGAGTGCATGTTGGCGGCCACGGATCGGGGCATCTGCCGGCTGGCGTTCTCGGCCGACTCCGACCGAGGCCACCTGGTCACCGAGCTGGGACGCGCCTGGCCCGGCGCCTCGCTACAGGAGGACGCACTTGGGACGCGTGCGCTGGCGCGGCGGGTCTTCGCTGGACCTGGGAGTGAGCATTCACCACTCACGCTGGTGCTGCGCGGCACCAACTTCCAGCTCAAGGTCTGGGAGGCGTTGCTGCGCATCCCGCCCGGTGCGCTCGCGTCCTACAGTGACGTGGCCCGCAGCATCGGACGGCCGCACGCTCAGCGGGCCGTGGGCACCGCCGTCGGGCAGAACCCCATCGCGTATCTCATCCCGTGCCACCGAGTGATTCGCAGCACCGGTGCGTTCGGGAGCTATCGGTGGGGGGCAACCCGGAAGAAGGCCATCGTCGGGTGGGAAGCAGCCTGTCGCGAGCGCCTCATCGCGCCGGTCGTCTCGTGAGGTCGCGCGCCTAAGCCCGCGCCTCGCGCACCGGGTTGCGCAGCAGCCCCACGTCGGGAATCTCGACTTCCACCTGATCCCCCGCCATCAGCGGGCCCACGCCGGCGGGCGTGCCGGTGGCCACCAGATCGCCCGGCTCGAGCGTCATGATCGTGGAGATGTAGGCCACCAGCGTCGGAATATCGAATGCCATGTCCCGGGCGTGGCCGTGCTGGCGAGTCGCCCCGTTCACCCGGCACACCACCTCCAGCTCCCCAAGCGGGGGGAGCGCCTCGAGCGGGACGACGCGCGGGCCCATCGGACAGAACGTGTCGAACCCTTTGGCGCGGGTCCACTGCTGGTCGGTGCGCTGCAGGTCACGAGCCGTCACGTCGTTCACGCACGTGATGCCCGCGATTCCGGCCGCCGCTTGCGCCTGGTCGATGTGCCGCAGCGTGGCGCCGATCACCACGCCGATCTCCCCCTCGTGTTCGACCCGTTGGGACTGCGTCGGGAGGATGATGGGCTCTCCGTGATACACCACTGCCGACGGCGGCTTGAGGAACAGCAGCGGACGCTCGGGCACCACGTTGCCGAGTTCCTCCGCATGCGCCAGGTAGTTGCGCCCGACACAGACGATCTTCCCGGGGCGTCTCACCCGCGTCATGGGAGTCGGGCGCTGTCCCTCCGGGCCATGCGGGCGCGCAGCACTCCGTCGAGCACCCGCCAGGCGTTCTCCGCAACGATCCGGTGGCCCTCGGCCGTCGGGTGGATGCCGTCCACCTGATTGCGCTCCGCGATGCCGGCAACGCCGGCCAGGAGGAACGGGATCAGGTAGCCGCGGTGTGCCCGCACCAGGTCGGGAAATACCGCGCGGAACTCGCCCGTATACCGGTCCCCCAGGTTGGGCGGGGCTTCCATGCCGGCGATGACGACCTCCGCGTCGGGATACGCCTCACGCGTCCGCACGATGATGGCGTCCAGGTTTCGCCGCATGGCTCGGGGATCCAGCCCGCGGAGCCCGTCGTTCGCGCCGAGTTCCAGCAGGAGCACGCCCACCGGCTCGCGGAGCAGCCAGCCAATGCGCCGCAGTCCACCGGCCGAGGTCTCGCCACTCACCCCCGCATTCACGACGCGAAACGGCCAGCCGAGTGAATCCACCCGACGCGCGAGGAGCGCGGGGTACGCCTGCTCCGGATCGAGGCCGTAGCCCGCCGTCAAGCTCGTGCCGAGTACCAGCACGACCTCGCGTGCCTCGCGAGCCGCTGCGGCACGGCTCTCACGCGCCCTGTGATCCCCCGACGCGGCAGGCTCGGCAGCCTCCTCGCCGGCGCGATCGCACGCCATCACCGACAGGGCGCACAGCAGCAGTATCTTTCGAGTCATGATGATTCAAGCGGAACACCTCGAACAAACATACATGAGCGGCGGCCGACCGCTCACCGTGCTGCGGGACGTGAGTCTCACGGTCAAGCCCAAGGCCGTGGTGGCGATCGTGGGGCCGTCGGGGAGCGGCAAGACGACCCTCCTGGGTCTGCTCGCGGGACTCGACCGTCCCACTCGCGGCACCGTCCGACTGGACGGCCAGGACCTCGCGACCCTCACCGAGGACGCGCGCGCCCGGCTGCGCGCCGAGAAGGTCGGGTTCGTCTTCCAGACGTTCCAGCTCATTCCCACGCTCACGGCCTTGGAGAACGTGCTAGTGCCGCTCGAACTCAGACGCGCCCGGGCCGGGCCACCGAACGCGCAGCGCGCGGGCGAGCTGCTGGATCGGGTCGGGCTCACGGAGCGCACGCACCACTACCCGGCACAGTTGTCGGGCGGGGAGCAACAGCGCGTGGCCCTGGCGCGCGCGTTCGCCAACGACCCGAGCATCCTCTTTGTCGACGAGCCAACGGGCAACCTGGACGCGGACACTGGCCGATCCGTCATCGACCTGTTGGTAGCCATGAACGCGGAGCAGGATACGACCCTGGTCCTCGTTACTCACGACCAGGAGCTGGCCCGACGCGCTCCCCGCGTCCTCAAGCTGACGGGCGGCCAGATCGCCTCCGACTCGCGGCCGACTCCGTGAACCTGCGGTTCGTTGCGCTGACGGCCCTCCGCGAGTTGCGGGCCGGCCGGAAGCGGATCGTGTTCTACCTCGTGTCCATGGCGCTGGGGGTAGGAGCGCTGGTTGCGATCAACGCGTTTCGCTCCGATATCGCGGCGGCCGTGCGTGCGGAATCTCGTGCGCTCCTGGGCGCCGACCTGGAACTCAGCAGTCGAGACCCCTTCCCCGATCCAGTGAGCGCCTTGCTCGACTCGGTCGCCCGCGCGGGCGTGCCGGTCTCGTTCGTGACCAGCTTCTCGTCCATGGCTCTGGTGGAGCGCAGCGGACGGACACGGCTCGTGGAAGTCCAGGCGCTCAGCGGCGCCTATCCGTACTACGGCCGCCTCGGGACCGACCCGCCGGGCGGGCGCCGGGCGCTCGACACCGGGCGGGTCGCGCTGGTGGACCCCGCGGTGCTGGTGCAGCTCGACGCCGAGTTGGGCGACACGGTGCGCATCGGCGAGGCGGCCTTCACGATCGTGGCCGCCGTGACCAGCGTGCCCGGGGACATCGGGCTGCGCTCCATCGTCGGGCCGCGGGTGTACATCCCCGGCGCGTATGTCGCAGAGACCGGTTTGCTCAGGTTCGGGAGCCGTGTCCGATATGCGGCCTACCTGAAGCTCGATGAGCCCGACGGCGTGGAGCAGTGGCTCAACACCAACCAGCCGACACTCGACGACGCGGACGTGCGCGCCGAGACGGTCGCCGACCGCGAAGAGCAGTGGGCGGAGGCGCTCGACATCATGGCGAGATTCCTCGGGCTGGTGGGTCTGGCTGCGCTGCTCTTGGGCGGCATCGGGGTCGCGAGCGCGGTGCACGTGTTCGTGAAACGCAAGCTCGACACCGTGGCGGTGCTTCGCTGCCTCGGGGCGTCACAGGGATCGGTCTTCGCCATCTACCTCGTGCAGGCGGCGATCATGGGGATCGCGGGTGCTCTCCTGGGGGTCGGGTTGGGCCTCGCGGTGCAGCGCGCGCTTCCGGGCCTGTTGGCCGACTTCCTCCCGATCACGATCACCCCGGTCACGCGCGGCTCCTGGATCGTCGCGGGGCTGGGCATCGGGGTGGGCGGCGCGCTGCTGTTCGCCCTCCTCCCGCTCCTGACCATTCGCGAGGTCACGCCGCTGCGCGCGCTTCGACGCGAGTACGAGGGACCCACGCCGCGACGCGATGCCGTGCGCCTGCTGTGCTATGCCGCGCTCGGTATCAGCATCCTCGCGCTCGGGTTGTGGCAGGCGCCCTTCCTGTGGGCCGGCTTGGCCTTCGCGGGCGGGGCCGCCGGCGGCACGCTCTTCTTGTGGGCCGTCGCGTGGGGGCTGACCAAGGCCACACGTCGTTTCTTCCCGGCCCGTGCCCCATATGTGGTGCGCCAGGGCGTCGCAAACCTGTTCCGCCCGCACAACCAGACCGTCGCCGTGACGCTCGCCGTGGGCTCGGGCATCTTCCTACTGGGCACGCTCCACGTGGTGCAACGGAACCTGCTCACTCAACTCGCGTTCGAGACCGCGCCCGACCGACCCAACGTCGTGGTATTCGACATCCAACCCGACCAGCGGGACGGCGTGGCGGCCATCGTCACCTCGCGCGGCGAGTCGATTCGCGACCTGACCCCGATCGTGCCCGGACGGATCGCCAAGATCAACGACCGCACCGTCGCGGACCTGCTGGAAGACACGACCGGTTCGGCGCCGAGCCGCTGGGCGGTCCGGCGCGAGTACCGCAACACGTATCGCGATACCATGACCTCGTCGGAGGGGCTGGTGAGGGGTGCCTGGTTCGACGACCAGGCCCGCCGGCACACGGACAGCGCCGGCCGCCGCGTTCCCCTCGTATCTGTCGAGATCGACCTGGCCCGGGAGCTCGGGGTCGAAGTCGGCGATCGCATAACCTGGGACGTGCAGGGTGTGTTCGTCGAGTCGGAAGTGGCGAGCCTGCGCCGAGTCCAGTGGGCGCGCTTCGAGCCGAATTTCTTCGTGGTATTCGAGCCGGGCGTGCTGGAGGACGCTCCGCGGACCTACGTGGCGCTGCTAAGCGTCGAGGGCGCCATTCCCCGGGCGGAGCTCCAGCGCGACCTGGTCCGCCGGTACTCCAACCTCTCGGCGCTCGACGTCACGCTCCTACTGGAGACGCTCGACCGCATCGTGGGCAGCGTGGCCGCGGCCATCCGGTTCATGGCGGTGTTCACCTTGGCGAGCGGGCTCATCGTGCTGCTCGGAGCCATCGCGACGTCGCGGTTCCAGCGGCTGCGGGAAAGCGTCCTGCTCAAGACGCTCGGCGCGGCGGCTCCACAGATTCGAGCGATTCTGGTCGCGGAGTACGGCACGCTGGGTGGGCTCGCCGGACTCACCGGCACGCTGCTCGCCGGCGCCGCCGGATGGGCGCTGGTCACGTTCCTGTTCGAGCTGTCGTTCCGCTTGCCGGTCCTCAGCTTGGCCGGCTTCACCCTGGCATCGATCGTCGTGACGACGCTGATTGGGCTCCTGAGCAGCGGCGACGCCGTTCGGCGGCCGCCCCTGGCCGTGCTGCGCGAGATGGCTGAATAGGCGCGCGGGCGACGGCCCCCAAAGGAGCCGTCGCCCGCCGCACCCCCGTTGGACCGTACTACGACGCCTTCTCTTCCGCCCGCATGTCGCGCACCGCCTCGTGGATGCGGCTGGCCAACTCGCGCTCCTCCCGGAGCGCGGCGATGATCGCTTCCGCCTCCTTGGTCTGGTACGTGAGCTGGCTCACCTTGTCGATGGTGTGGTCCACCATGGCTTGCTGCCCACGCACGGTCTCGAGGTTCGATCGCACTTCGCCGATCAGCGTGTCCAAGCGGGCAAGCCGCTCTTCGGCCTGCGCCACCCGCGACCAGCGCTCTTCCACGGCCGCGGACAGGTCGTCGAGCTCGCGCGCCCGGTCGAGCACGGCGTCCAACGCCTGACGGCTGTCCTGCACGTCCTGCCGAGCCGCGGTGACCGCACGCACGCTCTCGACGGTTCGCTCCGCAGTCTCGAACATCTCGGTGAGCTGTCGCCGCACGCTATCCACGCTCTCCCCGCGCGCGGCCAGCGTCTGAATGGCCGCCTCCACGTTGCGCTGCATTTGATCGAGCTGCGCGATCTTCTCCTCGAACTGCGTCACCCGCTTGTCCGCGAACCGCAGACTCCCGGCTCGGGCCTCGAGCTGGTCCGCCAACTCGCTCACCCGATTTGCCTGCGCCTCGGCTCCGGCCAACGAGTCCGAGAGCTTCCGGTTCTGCCCCTCCAGGTCCTGCGAGGCCTGGGCGGCCTGTGCCCGAAGGTCGGACGCGCGCTCTAGCTGCGCCGCGGCCTCCTCGAGCGTGCGTTGGCGCTCATCCAGCTTCCGGCCCAGCGAATCCGCGCGTTCCGCCAACGCCTCAATCTGGGCCGCCCGCTCCGTATGCTGGCTCACGCCCTCCACCAGCCCGCCCATCTGCGCTTCCGCCTTGCGGAGGTCGCTGCTGGCAGCATCGATGCGTCGCTCAAGTTGGGCCACCTCCTGGTCGCGTTGTTGCACCGCCTGGAATCGCCGATCGGCGTCCTCCAGCCGCTGCCTCAGAGTCTCGCCGCGCGCCTCCAGATCGGCGAAACCGCTGCGCCGCTCCTCCAGCGCGCCGGCCCGCCGCTCCAACTCGCTGCTGAGCGTGCCCAGCTGGTCCATCCGCTGCTCGAGCCGCTTCACGAACTCCTCGCGTGCCGCCAACTGTTCCGTCGTCTGGAGCGCCTGCTGGGCCGCGTCCCGTGCGCGCTCGACCCGCAAGGACGACTCCTGGATGGCGTCGGCCTTCTCATGCAGGTCCGTCACTCGGGATTCCATGTCCGTCAGCCACTGCCGGGTCGCTTCGTGCGTCTCCCGCGCGCGCTCCACCTCGGCCCGCGCGGTGTCCAGCCGCTGGGTGGCGTCGCGTACCGACTCGGTGGCGGTGCGCAGTTCCGCCACTTCGCGTCGCAACTCGTCGAGTCCTGGCTGAGCACTCTCCAGCTGCCGCATGCGCCCGGCGAACTCCTCCGCGGCCCGCTCGGTCCGCTCCAACTGGCTCTGCACCGCGCGGACGCGCCCGGCCTGCTCGTCCAGCCGCCCGATCTCTCCGCTCAGGCTCGTCATCCGGGCGGCGATCTCGTCGGAGCGCGCATGGGCCTCCGCCACCGCCTGCCCGGTCCGCTCCATCTCCCGCACGCGCGCCTCGAAGTCGGTGAGCGCCGAGCGCACTTCGGCCACCTGACGGGCCATGGTCTCCAGCCCTTGCCGCTCGACATCGAGCCGGCCGAGCCCGTCGCGGATGTCGCGATTCAGCTCCTCGAACTTGCCCAACACGACCTCGGCGCCCTTCGCCATGGCGGCGTGATCGGACTTCATGTGGGCAATGCTGCCCTGCGTCTGCCGGAACAACTCCTCGAGTTCAGTCAGCCGGTCCTGCGTCTTCTTGATCAGCTTGCTGTCTTGTTGGAGCTTCTTCAGCCTCGAGTCGAGGTCCCACACCAGGTCATCGAGCCGCGCGGCCTGGGCCGCGGCCCGATCGACCACCTCGCGCTGCGCCTCCAGCGAGCGGGTCTTGACCGACACGTGATCCGACAGGGCGGATAACGACTGCAACTGCTCGTCGGTGCGACGGACGCGCTCCTCGAGCTGCGGCATACTCGCCATACCGGACTCGAGCACCGCCATCCGCTTCGACGCGGCCTCGAGTTCGGTTTGCATCCGCGTCGCCAGCTCAGCGAACCGCTCGAACTGGGACCCCACGCCCTCCTGGTCGCGCATGATCCCATCCTGCTGTTCTCGCGCGACCGTGACGTCGTGGCTGTAGTTCAGGAACTGCTCCCGCATGGCGTCGGCCTTCACCGCCATCTGCGAGATCAAGCCGGACGGTCCGGTGAGCACGTCCAGGTCCTTGCGCAGCTGGACGGCCTCATCCACGGTGGCCTTGACCCCCGTGGCCACGCTCGACACGTCGCCGACATCGGCCGCGAGGCGCTTGGCCTCTTCCCGTGCGCGCTCCTGGGCCTGCTGTGACTGCGCCACACCCTGCTCGACCTTCGCGAGGGCGGCGGCGATCTGCTCGATACGTGCGACCTGCTGCGCGGCTGCCTCCATCCGCTTGTCGAGCTCTAGTTGACGCGCGTCCACGCCGGACACGCGTTGCTCGATCGGGGGCAGAGCCGTCGCCGACTGCTGCACGCGGGTGAGGAGGGCCTCGAGTTCCACCCGTTCCGTATGGAGCTTGGCGAGCAGCCGCTTGACGGCTTCCGGAAGCGGCGGCTCCGGAGCCGCCTGGGGCTTCGACGATCGCTTGAAGAGGGACGCCATAGCGACGGTCCTGGTCAAAGGAGTCTCAGACTACGAGAAGTTCGAAGCGCGGCCGGGGGGAGTCAATATCCTGCCGGGGTCGAACCCGGATCGTGAGGACCCGCGTCAGGCCGCCGCTCTGCCCCTCGTGGGGCACCATCCTGCCGGGCGGCATGAGGCCGACCTCTCACCTCCCCGCCCCCCGGCTGACGCCTGGGTCCGGTTGTCCTGCTGGCGCCGGGCGCGACCACGCATTTCCCGGTCTGGCAACCAGACGCCGCCCGCCCCGCAAACGCTCCGGCAACCTCAATTTGCAGCGTCGCGCGGTCCCTGTCTGTGACGTATCCCTCCCTTGCGTGTTCGCGTCGCGGCGGGGAAGCCCGGCACCGGGACATGCCCCCGGCAGCCCACGGTATCGTGCGTGTTGGCAAGCACTTGGCGCTCCACGCCTCGCCGCGGGTCGGGCCGCGGGAGGGGCGTCGGCAGACCCCTGGCATCGTGCCCGCCGCCCGCTTTGATTTCCTGGTATGACCGACCCACGGAAGAAGCTCGTAGTGGTGGGTGACCGGGTCCTCGTCACTCCCGAGGAAGGCGAGGGACGCACCAGCGTGGGCCTCTACCTGCCCCCCACCGCGATCGACCGCCAAGCGGTCCAAGGGGGGCGGATCGTCGCCACCGGACCCGGCATTCCGCTGTCGGGCCCCACCGAGCTGGACGACGAGCCGTGGAAGGTCAGGGGCGGGGAGCCCCGCTACATGCCGATGCAGGCGCTGGTCGGCGACTACGCGCTGTTCTTCCGCAAGGCGGCCGTCGAGATCAACTACGACGACGAGCGGTACCTCGTCGTTCCTCAGGACNNGCTTCGAGGGCACGCAGTACCTCGTCGTCCCGCAGGCGGCGATCCTCGTGCTGGTCCGCTCGCGCGACGTTCTGGACGAGCTCACCGAGCAGTAGGCGAACCCACCCCCCGGGCCGTGCCGTCGCTCGTGTTCCTCTGTGTGGCCAATTCCGCCCGTAGCCAGATGGCTGAGGGGCTTGCCAGGGCGTCGGCCCCCGACGGGTGGCGGGTGTTCAGCGCCGGCTCCGCGCCTTCGCAGGTGCACCCGCTGGCGATCGAGGTGATGGCCGAGCGCGGGATCGACATCCGCCACCACACGTCCAAAGGGATGGACCGGGTCCCCCTCGCCGACGCGGACATGGTGATCCGGCTGTGCGCCGAGGAGCAGTGCCCCGTGGCGGCGACGACCGCGCAGCGGCTCGAGTGGGAGCTCCCGGATCCCGCCGCCCCGGCCGACTCCCAGCAGGCGCAACGGGCTGCCTTCCGAGCGGTCCGAGACGAGATCGGCGCGCGGCTGCAGCGGTTCTGGCGCGACCGGGGCGAGGTTCCATGAGCTCGTCGGTATCGCTGGTCGTCCTCTTGGTCCTGTTGGCCGCCCTGCTCGCCTGGATCTTCGGCCGACCCGACCTGGCCCGCCGACGGGAGCCACGACGGTTGGTCACCGATGACGGCGTCGACGCCGAGACGGTGGAGGCGGCGGAGGAGGAAGTTCGCGGCCTCGACGCGTTCGCGTCACCGCAGGACGCGGAGGAGGAGCTGCCCGATTGGGGGCCGGGCGCTCCCAAGTCCTAGCGGTCGGGCTGGGAGGGCTCCACGAACAGGTCGCGGCGCACCACGCGCGACCCGCCGAGTTCGAGCGCCCCCGCCTCTCGCAGCTTCCCGTCCATGCGGGTTCCGATGACGAGGGGTATCCCCGCCGGGACGTCGCACACGCGATAGTATCCGTTCCCGTCCGACACGCCCTCCGCCCGTAGCTCGCGCGCTTGGACGCGAGCGCCCTGCACATCCCACCACTGCCAGGTCACCACGACCGTCACACCGCCCCGCACGGCGCCGCTCTCGCGGGTCCGCACCAGCCCCCCCACCATGCCGGCTTCCTGTCCCGGGTCGCTGTGGGGGCAGGAGGCTTGCCAGAGATCCTCGGGCGTCGGCACCCCGAGCGTCACGCTGACGGTGTCGCCACCGCGCAGGACGACCGCCGTCGGCGGCACGGGGAGCGCTGGCCCCTGCCCCGGATCGAGCAGAAACCGCCCCGCGTGCAGGCTATCGAAGGCGAAGCGTCCTGCCTCGTCGGTGGGCGCCACGCGCTTCGCACCAACCAGATGCACCGACGCACCAGGCAGCCGCGCGCCGGTCCCGCCCTGAATCACGCGCCCCTCGATCCGCGCACTCGGCGCGCGGAGCAGGGTGCGCCCGTCCCGCGTGCGCACCTCGTCGACCCACCCCCCTTCCTCCCGCAGGGCCTCAACCAGCAATCCCCGCCGCATGCCGAATCGCAGGTCGGATCGCCGCAGGGTGGTGCGAAGGCGCGGCATGCGAATCCACCAGCGGCTCACGATCCACGGTCCGTCCTCCAGCCGCACGAACTCGAGTCGCCCACCCAGCTGCCGTGTGTCGATGCGCCAGGGAAGCCCGGTGTACCGGTATTCCAGGTAGCGGAGCTCGGCCGACTCGACGTCCAGCCATAACACGCCTTCCACGTCGGGGACCTCGCGGTCGCGCACCGGCTCGAATGCCAGGCCCACCAGATCGGTGCGCGGCGCGCGCCCAGGATCGCGCACGGCGAAGCAATGCAGGTCGGCGAACTCGTCGGAGAGCAGCACGCGTGCGTCCGGCGCGAAGTATTCCCAGTCCGACCCGGCGCGGCGCACGTACCCCTCCGCCGCGAGCCGGTCGGGCGCCATCGCGATGAACGAGCTCCCACCGAACCACCCTTCCCGACTCCTGGTCTGCTGACTCTTCACCACGAGCGTGCGACGATCGAGCTCGCGCACGTAGCGCACGATGCGATGCCGCAGCAGACCGGTCCGCTCCGTCCACACGACCGCCTCAAGCACCTTGCGTGCTTCCTCCCAGAGCTCCCCTGCCGCCACGCCGGCCTCCGGCCGAATTCGGCAGTCCCGGTCGGCTTCAACCACCAGCACCGGCAACCGGACCGGCGTGGCCGGCATGCGAATCGGATACCTACGAGGCGTGGTACCCCCGAGGTCCAACAGCGGCGAGGTCCAGGCCTTGAGACCCACGACGGCTGCCCGCAGCCGATAGCGACCGGCGGCCGGCGCCCGCACTCGGAACGCCCCTCGCGCATCGGTGAGGACACGAGCGCGCTCGACGCCCGCCGTATCGAGCAGCACGACGAACGCGCCGGCGATGGGCCGCTCGGAGAGCTGGTGCACCAGGGTGCCCTCGACCGTCTGCGCCTGGGCGGGGACGCCCCCCGCGATCAGAGAGGCGAGGGCGAGTGCCCCGCCACCCGCGGCGGGTCGTCTACTCCACCAGCGACACGGCATCGGCGGTTATCCGGTGCGAGACGAGCGGGAACGCGCCGGGCGCCGGCTCGTCCCTGATCCGAACCGCCCGGTCGAGAGCCTGGCGGCCGAGGACGATACCGGCCTCGTCGCGGGCATAGAGCGACGCGATCGGCTGACCCTGTTCCACGCGCGCTCCGGGCTTCACGGTGATCACGAAGCCCACGGTCGGGTCGACCACATCGTCCATGCGCTGGCGTCCGCCGCCCATGGCCACCACGGCTTGCCCGATCATGCGTGGCTCGATGCGGTGCACCGTGCCAGTGGCGACCGCCTCGTACACCGCGACGGCGGGCGCCTGGGCGAGCACCGCCGGATCCTCGATCACGCCGGCGTTGCCTCCCTGCGCGTCGATGATCTGGCCGAACTTCTCCGCCGCATCACCCGTGGCGATCGCCTGCTCGAGGGTGGCCCGGGCCGCCGCTGCCGTGGGGGCTGCGCCGGCCAGCAGCAGCATCTCGACACCCAGCGCATACACCACCTCCATCAGGTCGGGCGGGCCCTCGTTGCGCAGGGCGGCGATGGCCTCCTCGACCTCGAGCGTGTTGCCACAGGCACAGCCCAGCGGACGATCCATGGCGGTGACGAGCGCCACGGTGGGGCAGCCGCGGCGTTCGCCGAGCGCGACCATCGTGCAGGCCAACTCGAGGCCGTCGTCGACGTCCGGCAGGAACGCGCCCGACCCGCGTTTGACGTCCAAGACGAGTCCGGTGAGCCCTTCGGCGAGCTTCTTCGACATGATGCTGGCCGCCATGAGCGGAATGGCCTCCACGGTGGCGGTCGCGTTGCGCAAGGCGTAGAGCTTGCGGTCGGCCGGCGCGATCTCGTCGGTTTGTCCGATCATCGCCGCTCCCACCCGCTCGATCTGGCGGCGCACGTGGTCCAGTGCGAGATCGGTACGGAATCCGGGTATGGACTCGAGCTTGTCCAGGGTTCCCCCGGTGTGGGCCAGCCCCCGGCCCGAGATCATCGGCACCGCCACCCCGACACTCGCGACTAGGGGGGCCAACACCAACGACACCTTGTCGCCCACGCCTCCGGTGCTGTGCTTGTCGATGCGCGGGGGAGCCTCCGGACCGAAGCTCAGCTGGACGCCCGTTTGGAGCATGGCGTCCGTGAGGCCGTCCAGTTCGGCGTTGTCCATCCCGTTCAGCAGTGTTGCCATGAGGAGGGCGGCCATCTGGTAGTCCGGAACCTGTCCCGCTGCATAGGCCGTCACCAGCCCCGACCAGTCCTCGGCGGTGAGCGTCCCGCCGTTGCGCTTGCGCTCGATGAGAGGCACCACGANNTCGGAGGGTCGTCATGCGTAGTCTCGGGCTCTTGGTGTGCACGCTTCTGGTACCCCTCTCTCCACTATGTGCGCAGACATACGCCAGCCACCTCGCGAGAGGGGACAGTCTCACCGAGGCGCTCGAACCCGCGCTGGCGTTGGAGGCCTATCGCGCCGCCTTTCACGCCCAACAGAGCTACGAGGCCATGTGGAAGTTCGGGCGCGCGCAAGTCGACGTGGCCAAGCAGCTTCGGGGGAAGGACACCGAAGCCCTGCGCGACAGCCTCTACGGCGTGGCTCGCCTCTACGCGGAGGCGGCGGTCCGCGCCGACTCGCTGGACCCCGAGGGGCACTTCATGCTGGCGAACGCGCTGGGTCGACTGTCCCGCACGCGCGGCGGGCGAGAGCGGGTGCGCTTCGCGCGGGAGATCTACGACGCCGCAGCCCGCGCCATCGCCCTCGATCCGGAGCATGCCGGCGCCTACCACGTCCTCGGTGCCTGGCATGCCGAGATCATGCGGCTCTCAGGTCTCACCAAGTTCTTTGCGCGGACGTTCCTCGGGGCGGGCTTCATGGGTCGGGCGAGCTGGGATTCCGCCGCCGCGCACCTCGAACGATCCGTGGCGCTGGAGCCCGACTACCTGTACCATCGGCTCGAGCTCGCCCAAGTCTACGCCGACGTCGAACGGTACGAGGACGCCGGTCGCGCCCTCGAGGCGATGCTCACGCTCCCGCCCACGAGTGACGTTCTGGACGCCGAGCACGTCGACGAGGCGAACCGGATGCTCCAGGAACTGCGCGAACGCGCGGCCCGGTAGCCCGCGCGCCGCTCAGCTGCTCCCCCGGCTGCGGAGGCGCCGACGCAGCTTCCGCCGCTGTCGCCGAAGCTCGCGCTCCGCATCACCGCGCCAATCCTCGAGCTGATCCCGCGCTTCCGACCGGACATCCTCGAATCGCGACCGCAGCCGGCGCCGAGTCGCTTTGCCGCTCTCCGGTGCCACCAGCAGCGCAATCCCCGCACCTATCAGTGCGCCGAGCAGCAGGCCCCCCACGAATCCCACCACACCCCCGGCCCGCTCCGCCTCACCGACCAACTGCTCCAGCTCTTCTCCGAATTCCTCGTCGTCTTCGCCGCCCTCGCGCCCCTCGACGAGGTCCAGGTCTTTCTTTCGCGCCATCGCTGCCTCCCCTTCCTAGTTTCGTGCCGCCGCCGACGCCATGAGGTGCTCGATCGCCGCCGCGGTTCGTGGTGCCCCGCGCGACAAGACTTCGGCACCATCCGTCGTCACCAGCACCACATCTTCGATCCGCACGCCCAGCTGCTCGTCATCCAGGTAGATGCCCGGCTCGACCGTGAGAACCATGCCCGGCGTGAGCGGTGTGCGATAGTCACCCACGTCATGCACGCGCATTCCCAGCCAATGGCTGACGCCGTGCGCGAGATAGCGGCTGCAATCCGACGCGCCGCACACCCCGCCGCTGTGCGTCACCAGATACTGCCGGGCAACGGCGTTCAGCTCCCGCACGGTGACGCCGGGCCGCACCGCCGCGATCAGCGCATCCTGCGCCGCCAGCACCAAGTCATACACCGCGTGCTGCCGCTCGGTGAACCGCCCGCTCACCGGGAACGTCCGCGTGACGTCCCCCGTGTGCTGGGCATATTCCGCTCCGACGTCGACGACCACCAGATCACCGGACTCCATGCGTCGCCGGTTAACGTCGTAATGCAGCGTCACGCTGTGAGGCCCGCTCCCCACGATCGACGGGAAACCGAGCCGATCCGCCCCGAGACGGCGGAAGGTGTATTCGACCACCGCCTCCAACTGATATTCGGTCATGCCCGGCTCCGTGCGCCGCATGCCCTCGACGATCCCCGCCACGGTGATGTCGATCGCCCGCCTGAGGGCCGCGAGCCCCACCTCATCCTTGACCAGCCGCAGCCGGTCGAGCGCCGGGCCGACGTCCCGAATCGCTGCCACATCGGCACCGGCCACGACACGCTCGTACCGCGGGTCACTGGGCCGGGTGGCGAACACTGGCGCCTCCACCTCGCGCGCCGCAGCGGCCACCGCGATCCCCAGACTGTCCGGATCCAGATGGCGCACCGCGGCGATGCCCGTGAGCCGGGCGGCATCGCCCCCGGCGGCCAGCGCGACGCCGGTCCATCGGGATGCTCGCGGACTCACCCGCGGCAACCACAGTGTCGTACGGATGGGCCCGTCCTCCGGGGCAACCATGACGAGCCAGGCCCCGGGCGTCTCGATGCCCGTGAGATAGAAGAAGTAGTCGTCTTGGCGGAAATCGCGGTCCTGCAACACCTCACGCTCGAGGCTTCGCCGCTGCGCCGCCGGCACCACCACCACGGCGGGCGCCACCAGCGCCCCAAGTCGGTCTCGCCGCGCCCGATACGCCGCGGTGTCGACCGCCCGCCCCGCACCGGGAAGCATCGCCACCGGATGTGGCTGGGGCGGAAGGGTTTGTGCCGCCAGCGGCCCGGCGGCGACCAGCGGCAGGACGACGACCAGTCGAGCCAGCACAGAACGCTCCTCTCCTGAGCAGGATTCTAGTGGCTTGACGGTACTCCGTCGAGGCTGCGAACATTGGAGCGTTGAGCGCCCTAGCCTTCGGAGAGGACATGACAGACCCTGGCGCCGTGAACGCACCCACCGAGGTCGAAGAGCTTCACGCCCGGATTCGAGAGCTGGAGCGCGAGCGGAAGCACCTGTTGGCCGTCGTCGAGATCCTCCAGGAGATCTCGGCCACCCTCCACATCGTCGACATCTTGCAGGGCATCACGCGCAAACTCGGCGAGAGCTTCGGCCTCGACCGCTGCTCGATTCTCCTGGCGGAGCCCGGCGAGCGGACCGCCCGACTGGTCGCGTCCTACGAGGATCCGTCCATTCGCAACTTCGTGGTGGACCTCGACCGCTACCCCGAACTCAAGC
>JABAOD010009834.1_pt1 | contig 18877 bp, 17 predicted proteins | sample 7062151 | NCBI WGS metagenome assembly JABAOD01 (sample SAMN14538626, study PRJNA623070) | marine sediment metagenome | biome: marine biome [ENVO:00000428]; feature: marine pelagic biome [ENVO:01000023]; material: deep marine sediment [ENVO:00002113] | place: India: Gulf of Khambhat ... | reverse complement strand
GGTTGGCGATGAAGAAGCGGTAGGTGTAGGCGATGAACTTGCGACGAGGGAGCTTGGCGACGAGCGCGGCGAACGGCGGATGAACGATCAGCATCAGCACGAGCGTGCCGGTGAACAGCCAGGGCAAGGTTACGCACGCCGCTGGCCACGGCCATCTCGTCGCGTATCGGCCGCAGGATGTAGTAGCCGGAGAGGATGAAGAAGTAGTAGGCGCAGGAGAGGAGCAGCGCCTGGACTTCTTCCGGCTCGACGGCGACGGCGCGCTGGAGCAGGCGCGTCGCCGGGCCCGGCCGTGTCCGGTCAGTGATCTGTCGAGCGTTCACTCAGTCTCGCTTGGATGTTCAACCCTGCCTAACCGTCTGCTTCGCGCGCATGCCACGCCGCCAGCACCTGCCTCTCCTTTTCCGGATCCAGCCCCGCCCGCGGCTTCAACCGCCGCTCTTCCGGCTGGCTCAACCACCAATCCAGCGTGTCGCGCGCGGTGACGGCCAGCGGCCGGTAGCGCAGCCCGGCGGCGACCGACCGGCTGTTGTCGAACAGGCTGAACCCCTCCATGCCGTCCTTTGGCGGAACCCAGGCCGTCATGTGCTGCCAGGGCGCGACCTCGTGCTCGGCCAGGAAGTCGGCGTCCACCCAGGTGAACGAGATCTCGTTGCTGACGGTGGCGCGGATGCCGTAGAGCAGCTCGGCCATGCTCAGCGGCGAGAGGGGGCCGACGCCGCTGTACGTCCCGAAGGCGCGCTGCTCGATCAGGTGGATGTCGAACTCGGCGAGGTCGCGGGCGTCGATATACTGGGTGGGATCCGTCGGTTGGCCCGGCGCCATCACCTCGCCGCCCCGGGCGATGCGGGCCGGCCAGTAGGTCCAGCGATCGGAGCGGTCTCCCGGTCCGACGATGAGATGAGGCCGAACGATGATCGCGCGGCCGGCGAACGCTTTTCGCGCCTCCTCCTCGCACAGCGCTTTCAACGGCCCGTAGGTTTGGCCGGTGATCTCCTCGACGGTCGGGTCGTCGAGGGTCCCGACCGGATCGTCCTCGGTGATCCCCGCTTTGCTGAAGTCGGCGTGCACCGAGAGCGACGACGTGAAGAGGTAGATCTCGGCCTGATCCTTGAGCAAGCCGGCGGACTGGCGCACCCAGCGGGGGATCGAGGCGGAGTTATCGATCACCGCATCCCACTGGTGTCCTTTGAGCGACTCCAGGTCGTTGTCCCGATCGCCGCTGAGCGTCTCGACCTGGGAGAACACCTCTTCGTGAACCGTGGGCTCTGTCTTGCCGCGATTGAAGATGCTGACCTTATGGCCGCGGCTCAGCGCGTACTTGATCTGGTGCGGCCCGGTGAAGGCGGTGCCGCCGAGTATCAGTATCCGCAGCGACTTGCCGGCTCGGGGGATGGCCTGTGCGCGAGGCGCCGGGCCCAGCACCCCCAGCCCCAGCGCGCCGCCCGCCACAGCCGATAGCTGCAGGAATTCTCTTCGCGTCGTCGACATTCAGATCTCCCTTCGCGCGCCGGTCGTTGACCTCTGTCGATCTGGACGAACCGGGGCATTCGGTTCGCCATTCGCGTCGGCACGCCCGTCGATACAGGGGACCCAAACTACGAGCTTCGGAGCGGTGCGACCAGCCGGCCAGCCGGATCTACGTTTGATAAACCGAGCTGCGACCGCTTGACCGCTCCCGTTAGACGAACGAGAATTCGTTACCGGACACAACCTGACCCCGACCGGGGCGGTCAAAGCGCCACACCGAGGCGAACCGATGCCGACCCACGCCCGAACTTTCCTGGTGGCGATCGTTGCGCTCTTCGCCCTCCGCGCCGAAACCTGCGCCGAGCGCGCCGAGCCGCGCGGCGAGGGCGCGGCAGCCGGGGCAACCGCGGAGCAGATGGCCGATCACTTCGATGAGGGCCTGGCCATACGTGATGCCTTGATCGAAGGTGACCTGGACGCCGCGCGCCGCCGGGCCCGTTCTCTCGTCGAGCGTAAACCGGAGGCCCTACCCGCGCAGGCCGCGGGTTACGTCGCCGAATTCCGTGCCGCCGCTCAGGCGGTCTGGGAGGCGCCCGACCGGGGGACCCTCGCCCGGGCGGTGGGCCGGCTAGCCGCGAGTTGCGGCGCTTGCCACCGAGGGTCGAACGTTCACGTCGAGTTCGAGCCGCCGGCGCCGCCGCCAGCCGACCCTGGCGTGGCTGGTCACATGTGGCGCCATCTCTGGGCGGCTGACCGGTTGTGGGAAGGCCTGGTCGGCCCCTCGGACGAGGCCTGGACCCGGGGCACCGCGGCGCTCGCCGATGCGGCGCTGCGGCCTGAGGTGCTGTCGCCTGACATTCCCGTTTATCCGCGAATCGAGGCGCTGGCCCACCGCGTTCATGCCCTCGCTGAGGAAGGGAGCACCGCAGGGGACACACGCGCCCGCATCGACGTCTACGCCGGTCTTCTCGCGACCTGTGCCCGTTGCCACGGGCTTTTGGCCGAGTGACCCCGACGCAGCGTAGTTCAACGATCGGTGGAGGCCACGTGAGAGCGCTCTTCATCATACTACCGCTGACGATCGCCGTCTCAGGATCGGCCGCAGCGCAAGACGCTAAGATCGATGCGGCGGTCGAACGCCATCGCGCCGCCATCATCGAGCTTCGCCATCAAATCCACCAGAACCCCGAGCTGGGAAACCGCGAGTTCAAAACGGCCCAGCTCGTGGCCGGGCACCTGCGGGCGCTGGGGTTGGAAGTGCAGACCGGCGTCGCTCACACCGGCGTGGTCGGCATCCTCCGCGGCGGGCTGCCGGGGCCCGTCGTGGCCGTGCGGGCCGACATGGACGCGCTCCCCGTCACCGAGGACACCCCGTATCCGTTCAAGTCGACCGTGCGGACGACCTATCTGGGCCAGGAGGTGGGCGTCAGCCACGCCTGCGGACATGACATCCATACGGCGGTTCAGTTGGGCGTGGCCTCGACGCTCGCCTCGATGCGCGACGAGCTGCCGGGCACCGTCAAGTTCATCTTTCAGCCCGCCGAAGAAGGGCCGCCGCCCGGCGAGGAGGGCGGCGCCCCGTTGATGGTGAAGGAAGGCGTGCTGGAGAACCCGCGACCGTCGGCGATCTTCGGACTTCACACCAATCCCGGTCTCGAGGTCGGGCACATGGGGTACACCATCGGCCCGGCTCTGGCCAGCTCCGACCATTTCCGGATCACGATCCGCGGCGTTCAAGCCCACGGCGCCTACCCCCACATGTCGATCGACCCCATAGTGATGGCGTCGCAGGCGATCATGGGGCTGCAGACCATTCGCTCCCGCAACCTGCCGCCTCTCCAACCCAGCGTCATCTCGGTGGGCATCGTCCGCGGCGGCACCCGCTTCAACATCATACCGGACGAGGTGCAGCTCGAGGGCACGGTGCGCGCCTACGATTCTCAGGTCCGCGACGATGTGGAGCGCCGTATGGGCGAGATCCTCGCCGGCATCACACAGGCCGGCGGCGGAAGCTTCGAGCTCGACTATGAGCGGGGGGCGCCGGCCACCATCAACGACCCGGAGCTGGCCGGTCGAATGCTCCCGACGCTGCAGCGGGTGCTCGGGCCGGGCCGGCTGCACCAGCTCGACCCGATCATGGCCGCCGAAGATTTCGCCTACTTCGCCAACGAAGTGCCGGGCTTCTACCTCAGCCTCGGCACCACGAAGCCGGGCACCACCTCGGGTGGCAACCACACGCCCAACTTCATGGCCGACGACAGCTCCGTGCCGGTCGGCATCCGGGTGATGGCCAACCTGGTCCTCGATTACCTGAGGGGCGGCGCGCAGGGGCGCTAGGGCGGCCGCGGATGTTGTCTAGCCAATAAATAGACAAAACATCGTCGCTTTTGATCGTCCAGTTTATAAGATCGACAACGGACCGACGGAATGACAATATCGTGAACCGGCTTACGTTCTGGCGCTTAAACCTGTCTACTGCCTCACCGTTAGAATCGTCGCCTCTCTCTCGTCGAACGCTTCGGCCGGGGAGGGGAGTTCGACCTCCGGCAGGTGAAGCGCCCACCATTGCTGCGCCGTTTCGCGGCTCCAGTCACCGTCCAGGCCGCAGCCGGCGAGCAGCCGGTCCAGCTCCGCGGCGCTCTGCGGTCGATCGGCGGGATCCTTCTCCAGACAGGCGAGGATGATCTCATCCAGAGCGCCGGGTATGTCGAGCTCGCTGCGGCGCGAGGGCGGAATCGGCTTCTCTTGCACGTGGGCCACCACCGTCGCCAGCGGGCTGTCCGCCTCGAAGACGCGCTGGCCGCAGACGAGCCAGTAGGCCACGCACCCGATCCCATAGATGTCCACGCGGCCGTCGACCTCTGCTTTCCCCAGCGCCATCTCCGGCGCCATGAACGCGGGTGTGCCGGTCGCGACGCCCTCCGCGGTCAGATCCGAGGCGCCCGCCTCCAGACCGCGACTGGATTTGACCAGCCCAAAGTCGAGCACCTTGACGAAGTCGTAGTCGAAGCCGAGACGGCAGGCGTAGATGTTGGCCGGCTTGATGTCGCGATGGATCAGCCCGCGCTCATGGGCCTCGGCGAGCGAGTGACAGGCCTGCCTCAGGAGGTAAACGGCGCGGGCCGGGGCGACGGGCCCGAAGCGTTTGACCAGCACGTCCAGGCTCAACCCTCGCAGTAGCTCCATCACATAGTAGAACGCGCCTTCCTGCGTGATCCCGAAGTCGTAAAGCGTGATCGTATGATTGGAGTCGAGCGTCGCCGTGGCGCGGGCCTCGCGCTCGAACCGGCGCAGGACGGTTCGGCGCACCGACTCGTCGGCGCCGAGCACCTCGGGACGGATCAGCTTGATGGCGGCCGGCCGGGCCAACATGCGGTGACGCGCCATCCACACTTCGCCCATACCGCCCTGACCGAGGGGCTTAACGAGCTGGTAGCTTCCGATCTCTCGGGCCCGGCGCAGTCGCTTGCCGAAGCGATAGACCGCCCTCGAGATCACGAAGGCGATGCCCGCACAGAGATATGTTGTGAACAGGTACCAGCCGAAAAAGTAGACGAGCGGGGCCGCGGGGCTCGTGAGGCCGGCGGCCTTCGACAGGATGATGGTGAGCATGCCGGTGGACGCCGCGGCCAGCGAGGCGAGGAGTGTCTTGCCGGGCGTGTTCGGCGCCAGGAGCGGAAAGATGATGATCCAGACGCACTCCCAGGGAATGCCCGGGAATTCCTGGATCCACTCGCCGGTCCACTCCGGGAAGACGCCCCACATGGTGGACATCGCGATGCCGAAGGCGCCCACCACCTCGAACACCAATCCGATGTCGAGGAGCAGCGCGGGTCGCAGATTCGCGAATCGCGAGAGCGCGAAGACGGCGAGGGCGAGGCCGATGGAGGCGATCGCCACGATCGTCTGGATCGCACGCTCGGGGCTGACCAGCCTGTACCCCGCCGGCATGACTTCCTCTTGGCCGGCAAAGAAAAAGTGGGCGCCGAAGTAGGCGAGAAAGAAGGTGGCCGCGTAGATGAGCGCCGCCCAGCCCAAACGCCGCGACGCTTCCTCGAGCAGATCGACGGGCAGGCCGCTGACCGAGGCGCCCGCCAGGCTCGGGCCGGGCGTCGGCGTCTCCACTTTCTTGTGCAGGGTGTGCTTGTCCATCCGATCTTCGTCCAAGCCGACGGCGCGGCCGCCGAACCGCGCCAACTCAGCCGGTCAGCGCGGGATCATCACGTGTGCCCAGGGCCTTCCCGGAAACATCAGCCAGGGACGTTCGCGCGATGCCACGGCCGAGATGCCCGTGCTCGCCTCGGTGGCGTACGGCATATAGATGACGTAGAGGCCGCGAGCCCCCTCCGCCTCTCCGGTGGCCGGATCGAAGATCCCTTCGTTGGCGAAGAGCGAGTAGAGCGCCGTAGGGCCGTCGGGGAACAGGAGGCGGCCCGACTCGATCTCGGCCTGTCTCACCGAGTCGATGGCCGCCCGGCCCGTCACCCCCTGCGCCCTCAGCTCGCGGCCCCGTGCCATGAACGGCTCCAGATCCTGGTGATAACAGGCGACGTGCCAGCCTTCCTGCGACGGGTCATCGCCCAGACAGATCATCCCGTTTGTCCCATCGCGGACCTTGACCAGCTCGCCGCCGCGAAACGCGCGGACCTCGGCGCCGGCACGCAACGGTTCCGGCAGCGCGCTCACCGCCTCGGCGATCACGCGGGCATCCGGCTTGTCCTGGGCTCCCGCGATGCAAGGGACGCCGGCCCCGACAATCGTCAGCACGAGCACTTCTCTCAGCATAAACCGCTCCTGGTTGGGGTCGCTCGCGGATGATGGGCAGGGAACGGCGGCGCCGCCACGCCGGCGTCGCAACCGTACCCGTTATGTAGATGTTTTGTTAGAGACGAAAGCGCCAGCCGAAGGAAAAGGAGACGTCCGGGCTCGACTCGCTCAAGCCAAAGGCAGCGCTGCCGATAAGGCTGCGTCCGCTCCCCAGCAGGTAAGACAACCCGAGCGAGACCTGAGCCGGTGGATCCACGCCCTCAAGGATCCGCGTGTATCCGAAGACCGACGCGAGTAAGCCCACCCGGCCACCCGGCAGGGCGTGGCCGAACCCAAAGCTGTAGGCGAGCGGATCCTTCAGTTCCAGGTCGGGAAGGTCGCCGAGCACCCAATAGGCGAGGTCGGTGAACAGCATCGTCCGGCCCAGCGACTTCGCGAGCGAGAGGCCGGCGCTGTAGTCCCACGCTCCGGTCCCGAAGCCCCGGTCCACGTCGGCGATCGGCGCCTTGACATCGGCGGTGATGCGCAGCGAGGGCAAGACGGCGCCCTCCTTCCACAAGCGGAAGTCGGCGTGGGCTAGCGGGTCGCCGATCCCGAACTCTTGGTAGGTCGTCGTGTCGACCAGCGTCACCGCCTCGTGGTGACGCCCCTCCATCTGCCGGCCCAGCTCCGAGTGCTCGGTACCGCCGGAGGGGATCGCTGTCAGCCCGCCGTAGGTGATCCACGGCGTACTCTGCAAGATCAGCGGCAGGCTGAGCGTGAGCCCCAGCGCGCCCGCCGACGCCGATATACCGTTGAACAGCAACGCGCTGTTCGTTCTCTCGCTGAAGATGTAATCGCCGCTGGCGAACTGAACGGAGCCGATGTAATCGACCTGGCCGGCGAGCGGCCGGGCGGCCAGGGTCGCCAATGCGACCCCGGCCACTACGCCACGACGCCAGCGAATCATTGAGCTGCCGGCTGATTCAGCCGCCTCTGAATCCGCTCCATGATCTGCAACGTGTTTTCCATCCGATCGGCCATCTCGTTCATGTGCTCACGCAACCGCTCCATCTCCCGCTGCATCTCACGGTCGCGGGCGAACGCCTCGTCACGGATCATGTTACGCGAGTGTTCCATCAGCCGGTTCATGTGCTGCGCCATCTGATCCAGCGACTCGCCCATCTGCTGCATCTCGCGATGCTGGTTCATCGAGCTGGCTCTGGTGCTGTTGCATGTGCTGAGCTATGTGCTGATTCAACTGTTGAGTTCGCTCCATGATGCGGTTCATGCGCTGCTGCATCTCCTGCATCTGCGCCAATTGCCGTTGCTGTGCCTGCTGGTGCTGTCCGCTCTGCGCGTACAGCGCCGGGCTGACGGCAAGCGCGAGGGTTAGGGCCAGCGCGGCCTCTTTCCATCCCGTCTTCATCGTCTGTCTCTCCCTGTGTCTTTGCACACGTCCACCCCGCTGGCGATCGATACGGTAGATCCACCAGCTCGATACACTCACGGTGCCACAGACTCGAGAAGAAATCTTTGGAGGTTCTACCCTAGAGACGATGCGCGCCGCTGGCAGGTCACCGCACTGAGAAGAATCGGACACCCGGCGCGCGCCGCCGTCACCGCACTCATCACCTCCAAGGTAGAGACAGCGCGGCGTCCGCGAGCGTTAGTGGTCGGCGACGACGAAGGGAAAGCGGGTCGACGATGTGGCGAGACGAAATAGGAGGCCCGGTGAGCGCTGTGGAAGACTATTGAAACGGTTGGAACGGTTATTAAGAGGAACGCGGCGGTGCTCGCGCTGCTAAGAAAGCCGTTTTTCCGTCTCAACCTGCCGCTTGCTGGCCCCCAGCCGCCGGTAGATCGCGGCGGCGACCTCCAGGTCGGCGCGCGCCAGGCCGCCGCGTCCCATAGACGCGTGCAGCTCCCCTCGGCCTTCGAGGATCTCGGCCTCGAGCAGCGGGTTGGCGTGCGAGCGGGCGAGGCCGAGCGCCTCGTCGAAGTAGCGGTTGGCCGCGTCCCAGTCTTGCCGGGCGGCCGCGATGGTACCCAGCAGGCGGAGCGCGTCGGCCTGGCCCAGCTCGTCGCCGATGCGCAGGTAGGTCTCCAGTGCGTGATTGGCCTCGGCCCGGCCGTACTCGCCATCGCCGCGCCGGTAAGAGACCTCGGCGCGTCCCACGCGGGCCATCGCCGCCAGCCGCTCGTCCCCGAGCTGACGGGCGCGGCGAAAGGCGATCTGGAATGCACGCTCGGCATCGAGCCAGTTGCCCAGATCGCGGTGCACGATCCCCAGGTTGTGAGCCGTCTGCGCGAGTCCCGCCAGGAAGCCAACCTTTTGGTATGCGGGCAGCGAAAGGCGAAAGAGCGAGAGCGCCCGTTCGTGTTCGCCGCGCAGGCTGGCGATCGCCCCCAGGTTGTTGGTGGCGCGGCCGCTCATCTCGTCGTCAGAGCGCTCCCGCGCCAGCTCGAGCAGCTCCGAGAAGCGCTCCTCGGCGCCCTTCAGATCGCCCAGCTCGAACAACGCCGCGCCCGCCAGGTTCAGCGCGGCCAGCAGGTTGACGTGATCGTGCCGCGCGCGAAACTCGGACTCGGCGGCCAGAACCAGGTTGAGGGCACGCTCAATGTGCCCGAGATGAACGAACGCCTCCCCCGCAAGGAAAGCGATCTTGGGATCGGCGGTGAGCTGGCTGTGATCCAGGCCTGCGATGCGGTCCCGGATCTCGCTCCAGCGTCGCTCTCCCTCGAGGCGCTCGAGCGCCGCCTTCAGTGCCCCGACGTCCTCGGGCATGGCGCTCATCCCAGACGCTAGCGCCCGATGGCCAGGGCGTAGCGGGTGAAGCTCAGAAGCTCGGCCTCGATCTCATCGAGGTCCTCGATCTGGATCGACCCGATGCGCTCCCAGGGCTGATTCGCCAGCTCCTGCCGCCATATGTCGAACTCCATCTCGCGGCCCAGGAAGCTGACATCTGCCTCATCGTACTTGAACTCGAGCCTCGCCGGCTCTTGCGGGTTGAACTGAAGCCCCGAGGGCTCGAGGGTCACGCGGAACAGCTGCGCGTCCTGCACCGTCACGAAGATCTGGATCGAGTCGCCCAGCGCGAACAGCGTGCCGTCCGGACGGCGCAAGAGCGCTTCGTCGTCGACCTCCAGCTCCAGAAACCGCGAGCCCGTCCCCGGTCCGCCCTGGCCCGCGAAGCGAATCTCCAGCTCCCGATCCTCGCCCCTCACGGCCCAGAAAGAGGTGTCCGTCGTCTCCAGCGGCGGAGCCGCCGCCCGGACGGTGACGAACTCGAGGTCCGACTCCGGTACCATGTCCGGCGGCCCGCTCGAATTGGAATCATCACAGCCGTTCAGGCCCAGCGCCAGCGCCAAAAGCGCCAGCCCCGGACCCAAGCTCTGTCTCCTATGAGTCCGCACTGCTCCTCCTTGTAGGTCTCGCCGATCCGACGCGGCGCCGGGCGTTGAACGTCCGCGCGCCGGGCCCGCTCTGCGAGAGGGCCGCAAGCGGCATACCGCATGCATTTCTTTGAAAAACCAAGACTTAGCCGCCCTCGGATCTGTTCCGTTTCCGTCCAGCTGTAGCGATTCGCGACAGCTGACCTCACTCCGCCCTCCCTTCAAGCTCCGCCAGCCGGTCCAGCGCGCGGTGCAAGCGTGAGCGCGAGATTCCCAGCCGCCGGGCGGCCGCGCTCTTGTTGCCTTCCGTCTCCTCCAGCATCGCACGCACCGCCTCGAGCTCGATCGTCTCCAGCGTGGCCGGGAACGGGAGCACCCCCGAGCCAACGGCGGCTGGCGCCGACGCCGACTCCATGAACAGATCCTCGGGACGCAACTCCCGGCCCTCGCTGAGCAGGAGGGCGCGCTCGATGGCGTTGCGGAGCTCGCGGACGTTGCCCGGCCAGGGGTGGGCGAGAAGGCGGTCTTTCAGCGCCGGGGTGAGGTCGGGGCGAGGCAGCTCGTACTCAGTGGCGAGCGAGTCGATGAAGTGATTCGCGAGAAGCAGGACGTCGTCACCGCGCTGGCGCAAGGCGGGCAGGTGTACCGGAATGACCGAGAGGCGATAGTAGAGATCCTCGCGAAACTCCCGCTCCTTGACTCGGCCGGCGAGATCACGATTGGTCGCGGCGATGATACGCACATCGACCTCCTGCGTGCGCGTGCCACCCACGCGCCGCACCCGCTTGTCCTCGAGCACCTTGAGGAGCTTGCCCTGCAGTTCGAACGGGAGCTCGCCGACTTCGTCTAGAAAGAGAGTGCCGCCATCCGCCACCTCCAGCAGCCCTGGCTTGGCCCGCCGAGCGTCGGTGAACGCGCCCCGCTCGTGACCGAAGAGCTCGGACTCGAGCAGGTTGGCCGGGATCGCCGAACAGTTGAGCTCAACGAACGGACCCTGTGCTCGGGGGCCGTTGTAGTGGATCGCCTGAGCCAGAAGCTCTTTGCCCGTGCCCGTCTCGCCGGTGAGCAGGACCGTCGCCGTCCCTCGCGGTATGATCCGTGCCGCCTTCGCCAGCGCCTCCTTCACCCCGCGGCTCTCACCCACTATGCGGGAGAAGTCGAAATCACGGCGCTCCGACTCGGCCAGCTCGGCACGCGCCTCCTGGCCGCGTGCCGAGTCCGCCCGGGCGCGCACGTAATCCCTCAGCCGTTCGGCTTCCTCGGGCAATACGAAGTAATCGTCGGCCCCCGCACGCACGACCTCCACCGCCAGGCGATGATCCGCCCGCGTACCCACGACCACCGGTGGCCGCGCCGCCACGGCGCGTGTGTCCCGCACACGATCGGCGGCCCTCCCCTCCACACCCGGGCACGAGATGATGACGACGGCAGCCGTCGCCGCCCCTCCCAAGTCCCGGACCATGTCTAGCTCGAGCCCGGCCGCCTCGCCGAGCTCCTGGTAATACTCCCGGAAGGAGTCGACCTCGCTGAACACCAGTAAACGGCTTCTCATGACCTCCCCAGCTCGTGTCCTCACTGCCCCGAAACGATACAAATCCCGTGCTAGCTCTTCAACTGTCTCGAGTTGCTACACCCCCGGGCCCGGGATTGCCTGCCGGTGAAGGGCTAGTGAGGCTCCAGCCGGGTATCGCAGCGCCCAATTTTCGAAGCTACACCGGCTGCATGGCGAGGCCCGGGATCTGTAGCGAAACGATACAGACGACGGTCTCTGTCACACATCGATACAAGACCTTCGGTGGTGAAATCGGCGGCCCCGCCAACCGATCTCTCTTGGTCACAACGAGATAGCGCCATGGTCCGCGATGGGCACCGCCGTTGCTCAATCCCAGCGCGGATTCGACAAGGTGACTCTGTCCCGGTGGCGGAGGAGTGCAGAGAGAACGGAGAGGAGAAGGAGCGAAGACGATGAACGGCAAGCTGAAGACCCTTCGACAGCTAACGCGCTTTTCGCTGGCGCTCGCACTGATGGCGGCGCTCGCGGCCTGCGACGACGCGACCGGTCCCAATTCCGGACGCACGCTGAGCCTGTCGGTACGCATCGCCGGGGGCGGCGCCAACCCGGCGCCCGGCCTGTTCGCGCAGGGGCTCGAGTTGACGGACGGGACGAACACGCTGGTGATCGAGAGTGCCGAGGTCGTGATCCGCGAGATCGAGTTCGAGCGCGTGGAGACGGCCGGGTGCGACTCGGAGGTCGGCGACGACGACTGTGAGGAGTTCGAGGTCGGTCCGTTCCTGGTGTCGCTGCCGCTCGACGGGAGTGTGACGAAGAAACTGGAGGCGCAGGTGGAGCCGGGCATGTACGATGAGATCGAGTTCGACATCCACAAGCCCGATGATGACAACCAGGCCGATCTGGATTTCATCGCGCGGAACCCGAACTTCGCGGACGTCAGCATTCGCGTGACGGGCACCTACAACGGGGCCAGCTTCCTCTACACCTCCGATCTCAACGAGGAGCAGGAGATCGAGTTGACGAGCCCGTTATTGGTGGCCGCAGGGGCGGGACCGCTGAACGTGACGCTGACGATCGACCTGGCGACCTGGTTCAGCTCCGGGGCCGGGGTCCTGATCGATCCCCGCACGGCGGTGAAGGGTCAGCCGAACGAGAACCTGGTGACGAACAACATCAAGAACTCGATCGAGGGCTTCCGGGACGACGATCGCGACGGCGTTCCACACGATGACGACGTCGACGAGGACGACAGCTAACCTGAGAGACGAGACGGGTCCCCGAGGGGCGGCTAGTTCTTGGGGGAGAGCCCCGGAGGGGACTGACGAAGGGCGGCCGGTGTATCAGCCGCCCTTCTCTTTTCTTGGCTAGCGGACCGAAGTCCGATGGTCCGAGCCGACCGATCCGACGACGCTAGTCTTCCAAGCTCCACTGGTGGAGGTTCTGGTAGCGGCCGTAGGTATCGATGCGCGTGTTCTTCACCCGTTCGTTCACCACCATCAGATCGTCAAAGTACCAGAGGAACGCGTAGGGCCGATCGCGAGCGATCACACGAGCCGCCTCCCGCCAGCGGGGAGCCGCCTGCTCGGCCGTCGCTGCCGACTGAGCCAGTGGCATCAAGCTGTCGAGGACGGTGTTCCCATATCCCGTGATGTTGAAGAAGTGGTCCGGCGGCCAGAAGTGTCCGACCAGATAGTCCGGCTCCAGCGCCACCTGCCAGCCGAGCAACACCGCCTCGTAGTCACGCTCCTCGAACACCTGGCCGATGAGCGTGTTGAACTCGACCGCCTGAATCCGCATGTCGATCCCCAGTCGCCGATACTGGGCCTGAATCAGCTCTGCCGTGTCAGTGCGGCGCTCGTTGCCCGCCTGGGTGACCAGTGTGAAACGGAACGGCCGACCCCCCCGGTCGAGCACCCCGTCGCCGTCGCTGTCCCTCCAGCCGCGCGCCGCCAGGATCGCCCGGGCGCTATCTGGACGATAGGCGTCGGCCACGACAGAGGGATCGGCGACTCGACTGAAGATGGGCGGATACGGTCCGGCGGCGGGCACGGCGTGCGCCGAGATCTCCAGCCCTTCCAGGATCTGTGTTCGATCGATGGCCAGCGACAGTGCCAATCGCACGCGGGGGTCGCCGAACGGCTCGAACTTAAACGGGTTCCAGGCGATGTAGTCGTAGAAGCGATCCTTCACCGACTCGACCCGAAAACGCCGGTCGGCGGCGAGCTGCGCCGCGCGAGCCATCGGCAGGGGCCCGGCGGCGTCGAGCTCACCGTTCTCCAGCTCGATCATGCGGGTCGATTCCTCCGCCAGGAAACGAATGACGACCGTGTCGGTCGCCGGAGCGGTCAGCGCGCGCGGGTTCGCCGTGAGCATCAGCCGCTCGCCCTTCCGCCACTCCGCCACCCGATACGGGCCGCTGACCACCTGATTGCCCGCGGGACTCACGACCGCCGGGTGGCTCGTCAGGCTGGCCGCGTCGTCCGCGACAGCCGCGAACACGTGCTCGGGGATGATGCCGATGCCGGTGTGGAAAAGCATGCGCGGATAAAGCCGCTTAAAGTAGAAGGTGACCTCGCGATCGCCCCTGGCGACGACCGAGTCCAGATGCTCCCACGAATCCACGTGAGTCGAGGCGATTGCGGGTTTGCGTACCAGCTCGAAGGTGAAGACCACGTCGGCGGCGTCGATCGGCTGGCCGTCGGACCAGACGGCGCCATCGCGCAGACGGTAGGTCAGCGTGGTCGAGTCGGGGCCGAACTCCCAGCGTTCGGCCAGCGACATATCATCGATCGCGTATTCGATGGCGCCATCGCCCCAGTGGGCCGAGTTCAGGCTCAGGTAGAGCAGCGTGTTGATCTCGCCGTCCAACGCGCCCGCCTCGACTACCGGCAAAAGCACGCCCACCTCCGTCCCCTCGCCGATCACCAGATAACGCCGGGCCGGCGCTTCGCAGGCGCTCAGCCAGAAGACGAGCGCGGCCGCCGCGATTCTCGTGAGAGCCCGCCCAACCATCCATGCACTCCAGTTGCTTTCTGTTCCGAGTCAACCCACCCGAGTCCAGACATGGCCGACACATAGTAGGTCGGTCTCGGGCCCGGCGACAGCCGGCGCGGTATGAGCCGGGCCGGCGGTTGTGTCCGCTCCCTTGCGTGCCGGCGCCGGGCGCCCAGAATGAGACCCCACAAAACCTCCACGGCCCAATCAACTCGAGACCCAGTGGGGAGACCATGGAACGCCGAACTTTCTTGCGAGCCGGGCTGGCTGCGGGCGTGGCCGGTCTGGGAAGCGGACTCGGCTTGCTACCGGATTTCGCCGAGGCCGGTATCGCGCCACAGGGCGATATCCTGAGGTTGAACTCGAACGAGAACCCGCTGGGCCTGGCGCCGGCGGCGCGGCGGGCGATCGTCGAGGGGCTGGGTGAGGCGAACCGCTATCCACGCCAGGGCCGGGTCGATCTGATTCAGGCGCTGGCGCAGCTCAACGGGGTGGCGACCGAGAACATCGTCCTGGGCAACGGCTCCACGGAGGTGCTGCAGATGGCGGTGCAGGCGCTGGCGGATCCGGGCGCCCGGCTGGTCCTCGCGGATCCGACTTTCGAGGACGTGCCCTGGTACGGCGAGCCGTTCCGCTATCGGCTGGAGAAGGTGCCGCTGGACGTGCGGCGGGCGCACCACATCGGCCGCATGCGCGAGCGCGCCAGGGCAGCCGGAGGGCGCGCCCTCGTCTACATCTGCAACCCGAACAACCCGACCGGGACCTTGACTCCCAGCGCCGAGATCGACGCGTGGATCGAGTCGGCGCCCGAGGATACCTACTTCCTGGTCGATGAAGCCTACTACGAGTACTGCGTCTCGCCCAACTACTGGTCGTGCGTCAAGTGGATCGGCACGCGGCCAAACGTGATCGTGACGCGAAGCTTTTCGAAGATCTACGGGATGGCCGGTATGCGGCTCGGCTATGGCCTGGCCCACCCGGAGACCGCCGAGCGCCTGCGCCGCTTCATTGGCCGGAACAACGCCAACCAGCTGGCGCTCGTCGCCGCGGTCGCCGCGCTGGGCGACGCCGACCTGATCGAGCGCAGCCGCGAGGCGAACCGGCGCGCCATGCGCATACTACACGATTGCCTCGAGGAGCTGGATCTCGAATACATGCCCAGCTACACGAACTTCGTCATGCATCGAATCAACGGCGACCACGAGACGTACCGGAAGCGTATGGATGAGCACGGCGTCCGCGTCGGCCGCCCCTTCCCGCCGATGCTCGAACACAACCGCATCTCCGTTGGCACGCCCGACCAGATGGAGCGGTTCACGGCTGTGCTGCGGGAGTTCCGGCGCCAGGGTTGGGTGTGACGGCTGCGGGGCTCGCAATGCAAGCTGAGATCATTCGCTGGTTCCAGGAACTGCAGGGCCTGCCGCGAATCCTGCTGATCCTGGTGGTCGCCGCGCTCGCGCATTTCGTCGTTCAGGCGATCCGCAAGCTCGGTGAGTGGATGATGGCGCCGGCGCACGCGCCCGGCGTCAGCGCCAAAATGGCGTTCACGCGCGGCCACCCCAAGATCGCTACGGTCGTCAGCCTCACCGTCAGCGCCCTGACCTTTGCTATCTACTTCGCCGCCGTCGGTTTCATCCTGGAGGAGCTGAACGTCTCGCTCACGGCCTATCTCGCCACCGCCTCCGTGCTCGGATTGGCCATCGGCTTCGGCTCTCAGAGCCTGGTCCAGGACGTGGTCGTCGGCCTTACCCTCGTCTTCACCGACGCGATGGATATCGGCGACATCGTCGAGGTGCCGGGGCAGATCGGGCGGGTCGAGGAGATCGGCCTGCGCTTCACCACCCTGGTGAACTTCAAGGGTCAGCGGGTCTACGTGCCGAACCGCAACATCGGGCTGATCAGCCGCTATCGCGGCGGCGTGGTCCGCGCGTACACGGACATCCAGATTCCCAGGGGCGTAGACGCGACGCGGGTGATCGAGGTCGTCGACCGCATCGCCCGGGGCATGCGGGCGCAGCACCCCGCCATCATCCTGAGCGACCCTGAGGTCTTCGGCGTCCGCGAGGCGAAGCCGGCGGATTGGAGCTACCTGCGGATGAAGTTCAGGCTGTGGCCGGGGCAGGAGCCGCTGATCCAGGAGACGTTCAAGCAGCGGGTGATCATGGCGCTCAAGGAGCTGGACGCCAACTTCGCCGCCTGGATGGTCGATATCACCTTCCGAGTTGAGTAACGCACACGCTCAGCGCAGGCTCAGCGTCGCCACGACGGGAAAATGATCGGATGGGTAGCGGCCGTCGCGCGAGCTGCGGACGATCGCGGCCGCGTCGACGCGCCAGCCGTCGGAAACGAACACGCCATCGATCTTCGGGCCCGAGCTATCGCCGCGGAAAGCGTTGAACGTGCCCACCTCGGCCGCGTCCGGGTGAAGCACCCGGTAACTGTCGCGCAGCCTCGGGCCGTCGGTACGATCGTCACCACGCAGTATCCGCATCGCCGGGTTGTCCTCACCCGCGTTGAAGTCGCCGGCGACGATCAGCGGGTCGCGGTTTGCTGTTCCTTGAATTCGCTCGATCAGCAGCGAGGCGCTGCGCTCTCGCGATTCCTGCGACTCGTGATCGAGGTGGACGTTATAGATATAGAGCGAGCGGCCCGAGCCGCGGTCCAGCAGCCGGGCCCAGCTGCAGATTCGCGGCAGCCGCGCGCCCCAGCCCGTCGAGCCCGGCACCTCGGGCGTCTCGGAGAACCAGAAGGTCCCGTGCGCCAGCACGTCGAAGCGATCGGCGCGATAGAGGATCGCCGCGTACTCGCCGTTCGTGCCGCCGTCGTCGCGGCCCACCCCCAGCTCCGCGTAGCCGCTCAGGTTTGCACGCAGCTCATCGAGCTGGAATCGCAACGCTTCCTGCAACGCGAGGACATCCGGCCCCTGCCCCTGCCCGCGGATGACGTCGAAGACCAGGGCGCGTCGCCGCTCCCAGCGGTTCGGCCCGTCGTCCGCGGTTCCGTAGCGGATGTTGAAGGTCATGACCGTGAGCGGAGTCGTAACAGGTTGACTCCGGCTCGAGCCGTCCGGCCCGCAGCCGCTCAAGCCGGCAAGCAGGAGGAGGGGCGCGATCCCTGTCCTCGTCACGGCACCTCGCCCAGTCAGCTTCCGGGACCGTGAACCGNNTCCCGCGTCACCAGGCTCACCGGCACCGCCACCAGCGGCGGCACCGATCGACCCGCCAGGCTCTCGGCCACGACTTCGACGGTGCGCCGGCCGATGGTGACAGGATCCTGCACCGCGTCAGCGATCAGCGGCGTGCCGCCGGCGATGGCGGTCCGCGCCTCGGGTATCGCGTCGTAGCCGACCACCAGGATGTCGGTCCTGCCGGCCGCCTGGATGGCGGCGAGGGCGCCGAGCGCGCAGTCGTCGTTGCTGCCGAAGATGGCATCGATCGAGCGGCCGCCGGCCAGCAAGTTGTCCGTCTTTTCTTTTGCCACCTGGCGGATGCCGCGCTCGACGGCCGGCGCCGCCACGATCCTGATGTCCGGATAGGCGCTCAGCGCCTCGCGGAAGCCGGCCACGCGATCGATGACGCTGGCGACGGTGGGCTGGTCGAGGATCGCCACATCGCCCCGGCCGCCCAGCCGCGCCGCCAGGAACTCGCCGAGGATGCGGCCGCCCTGCTTGTTGTCGCTGGCGACGTGCGAGACGACCCGGCCGCCGCCCGCCGCGATGTCGGCGGTGAACACGGGGATGCCCGACTGGTTCGCCTCCTCCACGGCGCTGACGATGCCGTTCGAGTTGACCGGCGCGATGACGATGGCGTCCATCTGGCGGGTGATGAAGTTCTGGACCTGCGCCGTCTGCCGGGCGAGGTCCCACTCACCGGCGACGATGTGCAGGTCCACGCCGAGGCTGTCCGCCGCCTCGATCATCCCCCGCTTAAGGTCCTGATAAAAGACGTGGGCCTCGGTGAGCAGCGTGACGCCCACCTGCGGGCGTTCGCTGTCACGCTCGGGGGCGCAGGAGGCCAAGAGCGAGATCGACCCGGCGAGGAGGGCCGCGACGATGCGATTCCAGGCTCTGCCTATCCACTTGCGGTTCATCTGATTACGACTCTCGATTGTGGGACTTCCGATCATATTACCTCGTCCAATAACGCCACTCTCGGTCGTGATGCGAGTGGGCGGGCGTCACCGCTCACACTCGACCAGCAGCGTCACGATCTCATACGGCCGCAACGACAGCCGCAGCTTCTTGCCGCTGACGGGGACGTCTTCCCCGGGATCTTCCAGCAGGTTGGCGCGGCGCGCTCGGGCGATCTCGCAGTCGAGGGCGACCTGCGCCTCCGTGCCGCGGCCGTCCCATTCCACCAGGCGCAGCACCCGGGCGTCGCCGTCTTCCGCGCGCTTCAGCCACGCCAGCTCGATATTTGCAGGCTCAGCCGAGGCGAACGACGCCTCTTTTCCCAGCGGCCCGCGATGCTCCGGCTCGAAGGCGGCCAGCAGCGGCACGTTGTACTCGGCGGCCAGCCGTTGCGTGCCGGCGGCGCGCCAGTCGCCGGCGTGGGGATAGACCGCGAAGCGGAAGCGGTGGCGGCCGCGATCGGCCAGCGAGTCGGGCCAGATGGGCGCGCGGAGCAGCGACAGCCGCAACACGTTGCCGCGGTAATCCCAGCCGTACTTGCTGTCGTTCAGCAGGCTCACCCCGTAACCGCCGCCGGAGACGTCGGCCCAGCGCTGGCCCGGCACCTCGAACTTGGCGCGCTCGGCCTG
>JABAOD010000513.1_pt1 | contig 18914 bp, 21 predicted proteins | sample 7062151 | NCBI WGS metagenome assembly JABAOD01 (sample SAMN14538626, study PRJNA623070) | marine sediment metagenome | biome: marine biome [ENVO:00000428]; feature: marine pelagic biome [ENVO:01000023]; material: deep marine sediment [ENVO:00002113] | place: India: Gulf of Khambhat ... | reverse complement strand
AGCGGCGCACGCGGGAGCAGCTGCGGTCGATCGATGATGCCGGGGTCCCCACCCTGTGCCCGAACGATCGCCGCGAATTTGTCCGCGGCGCGGCCATCGGCGAGCGCGCCCGCCAATGTACTCCTGGCCGCGGCACGGTCCGCCTCCATCCCGGCAAGGAGCAGCATCTCCACCCCGAGCGCGAGCACCACGTCCCGGAGATCCGCCGGGCCGTTCCCGCGGAGCGTCTCGACGGACTCCGCCACCTCGAGCGCGTTGCCGCACGCCCGTCCGAGTGGGCGATCCATCGCGGTTAGCAGCGCCACCGTCGGACAGCCGCGCTCCTCGCCCAATCGGATCATCGTGGAGGCCAGCTGCAGGCCGCGATCGAGCTCCGGCAGGAACGCCCCGTTGCCCCGCTTGATGTCGAGCACCAGTCCGTTCAATCCCTCGGCGAGCTTCTTCGACATGATGCTCGCCGCCATCAGGGGAATCGCGTCCACCGTAGCCGTGACGTCGCGCAGAGCATAGAGCTTCTGATCCGCCGGCGCGATTTCCGCCGTCTGACCGACCATCGCGGCCCCGATACGCTCCACTTGCCGACGGGTGGCATCCACGGAGAGATCGACGCGAAAGCCCGGAATGGACTGCAGCTTGTCGAGTGTCCCGCCGGTGTGCGACAGCCCGCGACCGGAGATCATCGGTACCGCCACCCCCAGCGATGCCACCAGCGGTGCCAGCACGATCGAGACCTTGTCACCGACACCCCCAGTGGAGTGCTTGTCGATGCGCGGCGGCACGTGGTCGCCGAACGTGAGCTCCCCCCCCGACGCCCGCATAGCGTCGGTGAGGGCACCCAGCTCGCTGTCATCGAGCCCCCGCCACACGACCGCCATCAGCAGGGCCGCCATCTGATAGTCCGGGACGTCCCCCGCGGCATAATCGCGCACCAGGGCACCCCATTCGTCGGCGGTCAAAGGCTGACCGTGCCGCTTGCGCTCGATGAGGGAGGGCACAATCATTACGCGGTCAGTCACCTTTCGGCGCAAGTGGAGTCATCATGCGTGCTCTGTTCTCGATCGTCGTCATGCTCTTTGCCGGAGCACCAGCCGTGGCCGCGCAGTCGCCCTACGCCGAGCTGATCCGTCAGGGCGACAGTCTGTCCAACGCGTTGGACCCTGCCGCCGCGCTCGAGGCGTATCGTGCAGCCTACATGGCTCGTCAAACCTACGAGGCCATGTGGAAATTCGCCGAGGCGCAGATCGAGGTGGCAAAGCAACTCGAAGATACGAAACAGTCCAGGCTACGGGACAGCCTGTATGCAGTCGCCGAGATGTACTCCCGTGCGGCGATCCGCACGGACTCGATGGATGCCGAGGGGCACTTCATGCTCTCGAACGCCCTGGGTCGGCTGTCGCGCACTCGTGGCGGCAAGGAGCGCGTGCGCTTCGCCAAGGAGATCTACGAATCCGCCACCCGTGCGGTCGCGCTCGATTCGACGCACGATGGGGCCTATCACGTGCTTGGGGCGTGGCACGCTGAGGTCAAGCGTCTGTCCGGCATCGCGAAGTTCTTTGCGAAGACGTTCTTCGGCGCGGGGTTCCTGGACCGCGCGGACTGGGATTCGGCGGCGGTCAACCTCGAGCGGGCCGTCGAATTTCGGCCGGAGTATCTGTACCATCATCTGGAGTTGGCCGAGATCTATATCGATCTGGAGCGGTATGCGGAGGCGCGACACGCCCTCGAGACGGTGCTGGCGCTCCCGCCCACGAGCGACGTGTCGGATCCACAGTACCAGTCCCGGGCCCGGGAGCTCCTCTCGACGATTCGCGACCGGCCCTGACAGCTGCGAAACCTGATCGCTCAGTCGTTACGGTGCAGGCGACGACGCAGCTGACGCTGGCGACGCCGGAGTTCGCGCTCGGCGCCGTCGCGCCAGTCCTCGAAGTGCTCGCGCGCGTCATCCGACACATCGCGGATTCTCGCCCCTAGGCGTCGTCTCGTCACATCGCCGCGCTCCGGCGCGATCAGAAACGCCACCCCCGCGCCGATGAGCGCGCCCACGAGCAAGCCACCGATGAATCCCACGATCCCGCTGGCCCCCTCATGCTCTTCGAGGCCCTCGAGCTCCTCCTGCTCCTCCTCGAGTCCTTCCTCGTCGTCGACGAGGTCCAATTCCCGATCGCGTGCCATGGTCGCTCCCGGATTGTCCATCGTTGTTCGGTCGAGCGCATCGTGCGCCCGCTCATGTCGTGCCTGAGTCGGCCCGGTGCCGACATCGTCGGGATTCCATGCCCGACACGCCTGCCCTGCCGTCTTCGGATACTACTGAATGGACGGCATGGCGTCGAGGGCGATCCAGGCGATGGCACGTCCAAAACGGCGGCCGACGCTCTTGCGTCACTCCCCCGGGCGCCCCTATGTTGCCACGTCTGCTACCGGGTCATCATCATGACACACGCAGTGTACCAGCAGGGGGTGGTTGGCATCGGCGCAAATGCGCTGCGCGTCCTCCGTGCGTCACTCGTCCACGACCTCGGCGACGACCAAGGTGCGACCCGTTTACAGGAGATGGGCTATGCGGCGGGAACGGAGGTGTACGACGCGTTTTGCGAATGGCTGCCGTCGCGCACCGACATCGAGGATCCCGCCGACCTCGATGCGTCGTTGCTCCCCGAGGTCCTCTCCGACTTTTTTCGCAGTCTCGGGTGGGGCACCGTGCAGACCGCGCGTATCGGCACGCTCGGTCTGATGATCACCACGAGCGATTGGGCCGAGACCGCTCCGGCGGCCGGCGACGGTCCCATGTGCTTGTTCTCGACCGGCATGCTGGCGAGTTTCCTCACGGCTCTGGCGGATGGAAGCCCGATCGCCGTCATGGAGATCGAGTGCCGCGGTCAAGGCGATGCGCAGTGTCGCTTCCTGACCGGTTCGCCCGAAACCCTGGGGAGCGTCTACGAGGCGGTGAGCCGAGGCGAGGACTATCGAGCGGTGCTGCGATGAGCGGGGGCGGGGACGCCCGGTCCCGCCCTTACTCCTTCTCCAGCTTCTCCGCGTACTCCGGCCGCAACGCGAGGCGGCCGTCCAGCACGACCTCCCGATCCCAGGGAAGAATGATGAAGCTCTTGGTTTCCAGGGCGTAGAAGTCCGGCTCGTATCCACCCGTCTTGATCGACACGGCGGTGCGGACTTCGGTCGGCCCGAGCTTGCGCGCAGCGACGTGGGCGACCTTCAACGTGTCCCCCGTATCACATGTCTCATCGACGATGAGGATGCGGTGACCGCGCACGGCGGGCGGCGGCCCGGAGACGAGCGTCGGCCGACCGGCCGCTGTGCGTCGCGTGATCGACATCGCGGCGAATTCGCATCCCAGCATCGATGCCACCACGGCACCCGGCACGACACCCGCTTTGGCGATCCCCAGCACCAGCTCGGGTTGGTAGTCGCGTGCGATCTTCAACGCCAGCGCCCGGCACAGCTCACCAAAGAGGGGCCAGTCGACTTCGAGAACATCTCGGGGACCGGAAACGGCGATCGCGTCACGCATAGGCGTATCCATCATATCGTCGCCGCTCGATCGAGACAACCGGAGGGGGACAGCGCCGGCCCAGGCGAACCGTCCCGCTAGGCCTCGCGGCAGCTTCACGTTATCTTCCCGCTCGAATGCACTTCTGGAACCGTCTTTTCGGTCGCCGCCGGCGGGCGAGCGTCCAGCCGCAGCGACTGGACTACCTCAACGAGGCGCTCGCGTTGGAGCGGCAAGGCGATTACGATGCCGCGCTGACCTCGTATCGCCTCGCATTGCGGGACCACCCCACGGACCTGCGGGTCCTCCAGAACATCGCCATCGCGTTCACCAAGACCAACCGGCACGACGAGGCCATCCGGCACTACCGCCGCGCCCTCGAGATCGACCCGGATCTCGCGGGGGCCCACTATGGCCTGGGGTTCCTCCTGCTCCGTCGGGGGGAAACGGACCGCGCAGTCGAGCACCTGCGGACGTTCCTGCAGCGGCCGCCGCGCGGACCCGATGCCGACAAGTGGGTCGAGCACGCCCAGCGCGCGCTGCAGCAACTGGCCAAGGAGGAATCGCCCTGAATCGTTGGATCGCCATCGCCGCGGGCACGGTGGCGTGTTCCCAGATCGTGGCGGATTTCGACCGGATCGTCGCCATCGAGATCCTCGGCGCCACGACGCGAACGGTCGAAGAGGGGGATACGCTGCGGCTTGCCGCCCGCGCGGTGAGCGCGGCCGGTGCAATCGTGCCGGATGCGCCCGTCGTGTGGGGGATTCTGGACGTCGACTCGGGTCAGGTCGGTTTCACGATCGAGCGCGAGACCGGCTTCGTGAGGGCCGTGTCTCCCGGCTCGGGGCGCGTGCGGGCGCGCGTCGACGATCTCACCTCGGGCACGGTGGTCGTCACCGTCACCGGAGCCCCGGACTCGACGGCGGCGGCGGGGCCCACGCGCGTCACGGTGGATACGGCGGCTACCGTATCGGCCGCGCTTTCGGTGACGGTGCTGGACCTGACCACGAGCCCTGGAGCGCAACTCGCGCTTGCCGGAAAGACGGTGCATTTTCTGACGATCGATCCGGTTCCGGGGTCGGCCGCCGCTGACGGTTTCTATCTCAGCGAGTCCGGTACGGGCCCCGGCACGGATCCCCATCGTGTCGTGGTCACGACCGGCACCGACGGCCTGGGGAGCATCCTGGTCGCTCGCCAGACCGGGATGTCGCAACCGGACAGCGCGTCGATCCACGCCGTGGCGCTCACTGCCCGCGGCGACACGGTTGCCGGATCGCCGGTCCGGTTCTTGGTGGTGTTCGAGAACAACTGACGCCGGAGCCCGAGACTCCGGAAGCGCCCGATCCCGACAGGGTCGAGGAGGTACGCCGTGAACGCCCCACGCACCCTCAACGAACTGTTCTTCACCGCGGTCGAGCGGTTCGGCACGAAGCAAGCGGCTCTGCGGTACAAAGACGGGGACGTCTGGAAGAACATCACGCACCAAGAGCTGGCGCGGCGGGTCAAACACGCCGCGCTTGGTCTCAAGGAATTGGGCATTCAGCCCGGAGAGCGTGTTGCGGTTCTCTCCCAGAATCGTCCGGAATGGGCGATGGCCGACTTCGCGGCCCTGACGGCCGGATGCGCCGATGTGCCCGTCTACCCCACGCTTCCCGCCGCGCAGGTCGCGTACATCCTGAACGACTCCGACGCGCGAGCGGTGTTCGTCGAGGATGCCGAGCAGTTCGAGAAGATCGCCGCCGTCCGGGATGCGACGCCGACGATCGGATCCGTGATCGTGTTCGCGGTCGCTGAGGGCATGGAAGGCCCGGGGGTGATCAGCTTTCAGGAACTGCTGCAGCGCGGTGCGGCTGCCGAAGGCAAGTACCCCAAGTACCGCGAGGATGCGCTCGCGGTGGACCCGGACTCGCTCGCGACGTTGATCTACACGTCCGGCACGACGGGACCGCCGAAGGGCGTGATGCTCTCCCACCGGAACTTCTGCTCGAACGTGCACGCGGGGCTGCAGGTCCTGTCCGTCGGGCCGGACGACTCCTGCCTGTCGCTCCTGCCTCTGTCACACAGCTTCGAGCGCATGGCCGGCCACTACGTCATGATTCACGCCGGGACCACGATCAACTACGCGGAGAGTATCGAGAAAGTCTCGATCAACCTGGGTGAGGTGAAGCCGACGGTCGTGTTGTCCGTGCCGCGGCTGTTCGAGAAGATCTACGCCCGCGTATTGGAGAACGCGATGGCGGGGAGCGCGGTGAAGCGGCGGATCTTCTTTTGGGCCCGCCGCAACGCGGAGCGGTGGGCGGATCTCAAGCTGGGTGGACACCCCATTCCCGCTCTCCTCGGGATCAAGAAGGCGATCGCCGACCGGTTGGTCTTCTCCAAGCTCCGCGCCCGCACCGGGGGACGCGTGCGCTTTTTCGTGTCGGGAGGAGCCCCGTTGAACCCCGAGATCGCCAAGTTCTTTTTCGCCGCCGGCCTGCCGATCATGGAAGGATACGGGCTGACGGAATCATCACCGGTGATCGCCGTGAATCCGTACGACGCGCTGAGGATCGGCACCGTGGGTCCGCCGATCCCGGGCGTGGAGGTCAAGATCGCGCCCGACGGCGAGATCCTGGCCCGGGGGCCGAACATCGCCACCCGGGGCTACTTCAAGCAGCCCCNNTGGCTCGCGGCCCGAACATCATGAAAGGCTATCACAAGAAGCCCGAGGCGACCGCCGAGGCCGTCGACGCCGACGGCTGGCTCCACACGGGCGACATCGGAGAGCTGGACGACGCCGGCTACGTCAAGATCACCGATCGGAAGAAGGACCTCATCGTCACTGCGGGTGGGAAGAAGATCGCGCCGCAGCCGATCGAGAACATGATCAAGACGAACCGGTTCGTGTTGAATGCGGTGATGATCGGCGACAAGCGAAAGTTCCCCGCCCTGATGGTGGTCCCGGACTTCGACGCCGTCACGGCGTGGGCGAAGGAGCGCGGTCTCACGTTCACCGACATCCCCTCGTTGCTCGCGCTGCCGGACGTCGCGGCGAAGGTCGAGCGCGAGGTGATGGGCGGCCTGCGGGACCTGGCGAGCTTCGAGATGCCGAAGAAGCTCCTGATTCTCGACGCGGACTTCACGATCGAGAGCGGCGAGCTCACGCCGACGCTGAAGGTGAAGCGGCGTGTCGTCGAGGAGCGCTATCGGGAGCGGATCGACACGCTGTACGCCGAGTGATCGCGGCGGTGGGCCGGAGCGGTGCGATCGGGCCGCTTCGGCTCACGCTCAGTGCTTCTCTCCCACCCACATACCCTGTCCCGAGGCCAGGCGCTTCACACCGTCAATCGCCCCCGGATCCCCCACGACGACCACGCGCAGTCCCCGAAGCAGCAGGCGCGCCGACTCGGCCAGCCACGGAGCTCGAGCGTGATCGTGACCGATGACGACCCCCCGAGCCATGGAGGGAGCGAGCGGAATCGCGTGTCGGCAACGCACGCGGCTCGTCATGCCGCTGGACGCGACCCCACCGGGTGGATTGACCAGGACGAAGTGGACACCGGGGACGAGGGGTGTCATGGACGGCACGAGCAGGCACGCGGAGCCAAGCGCGACGATGTATCCCCCGGGTCCCGCCACGCCGAGGAGGGCACGCACATCCTCCGCCGCCGGGAGGGTCACGCCTTGGGAATCGACGCTTCCTGCGTCGTCCTCCGCCGACCCGCGGAAGTCCGCGATACCGTCCACAATGGGGTACGTCGCCTGGCAGGCCGGGCAGGCGATGGTGCCGGCGCGTACGTCACGTGCCTCGACCGTTTCCGGCATCAGCACGCAGTAGTCCCTCGCCCCGCAGTGCTCGGGGCACCGGAGGAACTCGGTCAACTCGATATGCATGGATCGAACGCGACGCGACGGCCGAGCGCGTCGGCCAACCGTCAGGTCGCCGGCATCAGGCGGATCCACTCCACCGCCACACGCTCCGGCTGCGTGACCGCGTACACGACGGCTGCAGCAACGTCGTCCGGCGCCAGCATGTCGCTCCTCGCCGGCATCTCGTCGGCTCCCCGAGCCTCCATCGGATCCCACAAGCGCGTGTCCGTCGGCCCGGGCGAGATCAGCGTTGCGCGCACACCGGTCTCACGCAACTCCTCCACCAGGATCTCGTGCAGCCCGCGCAGGCCATACTTGCTGGCGCCGTAGGCGGCGTTCCCGGCATAGGGTCGGTGGTCCACGACGCTGCCGATCGTGATGAGGTGACCGCGTCGAGCACGCAGCAGGTGGGGCAGCACTTCCCGAATGACGAGGAACGGACCCAGTGTGTTGACACGGACCTGCGTGAGAAACTCCTCCGTCGTCGTGTCGCCCAGAGACTTGAGCAAGAACGCTCCAGCGTTGTTGACCACGATGTCGGGTGGACCGAATCGCTCCACGACCAGGGCCACCCCCCGGCGAACCGCGTCCTCGTCGGTGACGTCACATGGGATGTCGAGGCGCATGCCGTCCTGCGCGGCCGCGACGCTGCGTGCCAGACAGGCCACCCGCGCGCCATTCCACTGCAGTCGGTCCGCCACGGCGCGTCCAATGCCTCGACTCGCCCCGGTCACCACCGCGATGCGATCGTCCAGCACCTTCATTCGAGCCACGAGCCGCCGTGTGCCAGGCGCAGGAATTCGTCCCGAGTCGTGCCATCGAGAAACGCGCCCCGCAAGGCACTGGTCACCGTCTTCGAATGCTGCTTCTCCACGCCGCGCATCATCATGCACAGGTGATACGCCTCGATCACGACGCCGACGCCGCTTGGCTCCAGCACATCCATCAGCGCATCGGCGACCTGATCGGTGAGTCGCTCCTGAACCTGAAGGCGCCGGGCGAAGACGTCGACGATGCGCGGGATCTTCGAGAGGCCGATGATCTTGCCGTCCGGCAGATACGCGACATGCGCTTTCCCGAAGAACGGGAGCATGTGGTGCTCGCACATCGAGTACAGTTCGATGTCGCGAACCAGAATCATGCTTTCGTGCGGTTCCTGGAACACCGCGTCGCGCACGACCTCCTCCACGGACTGGTGATAACCGCGGGTGAGCCACCGGAGCGAGGTTTCGACGCGCTCAGGTGTTTGGAGGAGACCCTCCCGGCTGGAATCCTCACCCAGCAGCTGCAGCATGCGCCGCACCATCGCCTGGAGCTCCGGGTCGTCCACGCCCCGGTCGATGGCCACGATCTTGTCGTCGGGTCTCACATCGCGCTCCTCTCGTTGCGGTCCGGCGCGCGCTGGGCACAGGTCGCCCTCACCGGAATGGCAATGTAGCAGATCTACGACGTGGCTGTAACGGGGAAAATCCGTTCAGCAGAGGCGACTCCAGGGGGTAAGCGGCAAGAATGCGGGAACGAAGAGCGCTTATTGAAGCCCGAATCCGAAGGAACCGTGCCAGCCCAGCCATGTTTGACGTCCCCGAGGGGGCATGTCATCCATTGTCCAAAGCAGACACGCGGTCGAGCCTGTTGGCTCAATAATCCAGCTCTTCGCTCCCGCTGACGTTATATATAGAGGTGGCGCAACAACGCGTCAAGCGAGAATCATCGCAAACGAGGTCGCAATGCACCTGGCAACGGCTCTCGCGATCCTGAGTCTCGCTCTGTGGCTCGTGCTGGCGTTCGTGCTCGCGATTCCCAGTGGATGGGTTCATGCGGCGTTGGGAGTAGGATGTGTGCTCCTGGCACGCGGCATCGTCGGACGTCGAGGCGACTGAGTCAGATCTCCCAATTCGAAAACAGGATCTCGCCGCGCGGGACGCGTCCTTCCGGCCGTCCCCGCAGGGTCATGCGAAGATCCGTCCACCGTACACGATACCCGCGTTCCACGAGGGTGGCATACGCAGCCTCGTATCCGGTCTGGCAGCGGATGGCCACCCGGGGCAGACCCTCGGCATGCGCGCAGGCCTCGAGAGCCGCCATCACGCGCAGGAAGCTCGCCGTGGATTCGGCGAACAGCTTGAGCACGCGAAGCTCGTCGGCGGGTCGGCCCGCGGGCAAGGCTGCCGAGTGGAACACCGCGAAGCCCGCGACGCCTCGCGGACCGCCGAGGACGACGGTATCCCCCAATCCAATCTCGCCGGTCAGATTCATCTCTCGACTGTAGTCGTATCCCGGCAGGGACTGCCGCAACCGCTCCCGGCAATGGCCGATCGTGGTCGCGCGTTCGGAAGCGGGGAGCGCTTTCAGGCGGACGGCGGCGCTCTCCAGTTCGTCACGGGTCACATTGCTTGTGAGCGTCACCGTCAGGTGCTGGGGTGCGAAGCCGAGCCGGCTGTAGAATCCGATGTTGTCGACCGTGCGAGGCATGGTTTCGAGTCCGACCGTCGTCGCACCTTCGGCGATGAGCCAGTCGATGGCGGCCGAGACAATGGCCCGTCCCACGCCGCGCTCTTGCCGATCCGGTCGCACCGCCAAGGGCCCCATCCACCCTTCCGCGCCCGAGCGGTGAGCCATGTTGAAGGCAACGAGTCGGTCGTCCCGATCGAACCACAGCATCGCGCCGTCACCCGCATCCCGAATCGCATACCGCCAGACCTGCGGGTTGAGCTGCGGAACGCGCACGCCGATCAAGCCATCGCGATGGTACCGCTCCGTGAACGACTTCGCGAACATGCGATTCAGAGCGGTGACGTCGTCCTCCCGGGCGACGCGCGGCCCGCGGAGCGCGTCCTCAGGCGGCGACATCGGCTCCGTCCAGCGTCATGGGGTCCTCGGTCACGACCGAGGCACCCGTCTCGGCCACCTGCTCGACGCGCAGCACGCGATCCACGCCTTCACGAACCGAGTCGATGTGGGTGATGAGGACCACCTGAGGAAACCGGTCGGCCAACCCGCGCAGCAGGGCAACCACGTTGTGCCGGCGCTGCTCGTCGAGACTGCCGAAGATTTCGTCGAGGATCAGCAGAGACAGCGGCTGCCCGGCGCGCTCGGCAACCATCTGACTGATCGCGAGCCGCAGTACCAAGTGCAGTAAGTCCTCTTCGCCACCGGATACCACCGGCTTCATCTGGCCCTCCTCGACGACGAGGAGACGATAGTCTTCGTCGAGCTCGAGCTCGTTGTAGCGTCCGTCGGTGAGATCGTTGAGGAGATCCGACGCGCGTTCCGCCAACTCGGGCCGCATCCGCGCATTGAGTTCGAGTCGGAGATCGTGGAGCGCGCGATCCAACTCGTCGTGCAGCGTGAGATCGGCGCGCACCACGTCGATTCGTTGGACCCGCTCCTCCCGCTCCCGTACCCGCCGTTCGGCGCTCGCCAGCGCGGCCTCGGCGGCACGCACGTCTCCCTGAACCGTTGCCAGTCGCAGCTCAGCATCGCGGAGCGTCGTTTCCGCCGCCTGATATCGCTCACGCGCTTCGGCGAACGCGGCATCGCTGAAGCCAAGGTCCACGATCGCCGTTTCCAGAGCCTTGACTCTGGCCTCGCACTCCGACGCCGTCCGTTCGGCCGATTCGGCCTTGCGTACCAGCTCTTCCGCCTTGCCGGCAGCGGAGCGGAGCTCGGCGGCCCGAGTGACGGTGGGCTCGAGCTCTCGGAGCGCATCGCGCACCTGATCGTGGCGATCGGCATCGTAGGACTCGGGCAGTGCCGTAATCTCCGCAAGCAGCTCGCGCCGCCGCTTGTCGAGTCGCTCGAGATCGGATTGGATGTCGCGCCGCTGTCGCCCGCGGTCTTCGCACCGCGCCACCCGCTGCGCCGCATCCTCGACTGCCGTCTGTGCCACCTTCACGGCGGCCTGCGCCGCGTTCAGCTCGTCAGGCGGTCGCTCAAGCTGCTCCATCCTCCGTTTGAAGAACTTGCCCTTGACTTCGATCTCCTCCATCTGCCGGTCGAGTGTTTCCAGCACTTCCTGGTACACCGCGCCGAGCGGTCGCTTGCAAATCGGACACTCACCCTCCGACCCGGCCTCCAGGACGCTCTCCCGATGCTTCTGGAGATCGACGTACTGGTCGCGGAGACTCTGGCGTTTGGTTTCGGCATCTTGCCGGTCGCGAACCCACGTGGTGCGCGCTGCCTCTTCCTGTACCTCCGCTTGCGCGAGCGCGGCGCGGGCGGCGTCGAGCGCCGCCTGCGCCTCGGCAAGGGCCTCAGCCGCGTCGCCGAACTGCGCCGCCCGCTGGCGTTCGCGCTCGAGTTGTCCATCCACCTCCCGCAGCTGCCCGGCGAGGGAGCGCCGCTGCCCCGCCGCCCGAGCCTGACGTTCGAGCGCCTCCACCTCCTCCCGCAACGGCGCGACCTGCGAGAGCGCCGGCTCGAGTCCCGTCAACTCCGTGCGCGCCGAGAGCGCTTCCGCCAATTCCTTGTCCAATCGCTCGAACTCGCGGCGCGCCTCACCCACGTCCCGCTCCGCGATCTTCAGCTCACCTTCCAGCTCGAGCACCGATTCGCGAAGCTCCGCCATGCGTGTCCAGACCGGTCCCTCCCGCTCCAACGCGGCATTCGCCTCCTCCCGCGTCCGGATCGCCGTGGTCAACAACTCCCGCATCTCGGCGAGCTGCGCCGCGGCATCGGTATGCTCTCGGGTCAGTGCTTCGGCGTCGGCGAGCCCGCGCTCCAATCCGGTCAGCTCACCGCGCAACGCCGACCGAGACTCCCGAACGCGATCCTGCGCCAGGCGCAACTTCTCGTAGCCAAGGACACGCGACAGAAAACGGGCTCGGTCGGTGGGACCGAGCGTGGCCATAACGGCGAGTTCCTTCTGTCCGGTGAAGTACGTGTTGAAGAACTCGTCCCGGGTCATTCCGAGCAGGCGCTCGACCCGACTCGAGACCTCTTGGTGCCCGACGACGGTCGGCGCGTCGAAGCGATCCTGAAACAGCTCGGCGTTGTAGAGACTCCGACCGACGCGAAACTCGTGTGCACCGAGGGAAAACTCGACGTCCACCCGAACCGAGGCGCGGGCCGGCGCGCGGTTCCACCGGATCGTGTCGCGGCTGCCCCGGGCCGCCGGATTGCCATAAAAGGCCCAGGCGATGGCCTCGAGGAGCGTCGTCTTTCCCGAGCCGTTCGGTCCGATGATCGCCGTGATGCCCTGCCCGAAGACGATCTCCGTGGAGGCGTGCTGCCGGAAGTTCAGCAGCTTGAGCCGATGGAGCTGCATCTATGTCTCGCGGAGCTCCTGCTCCACCGCCCGCATGTACCGCACGCCCAGGTCGACGAGACCCTGACGATCGACATCGGCATCGAGTGGTCGTCGGCCGAGATAGTCCGTGAGAACGTCCGTCAGCGTCTGCCGCACGCCCGGTGCCCCGACGCCCACCTCCCGGTGCGGCAGCGGTCGGCGGAGATCCAGATGAAAGTGCAGCGCCTGCGCCTTGAGCGTTCGGATACGCTCGTGATCCAGATCGCGTGCGATGGGTCGCGGAATGTCGAACACCACCTGCCGGACGATCTGGTCAACCACGCCCGACGTACACGCCTCCACGTGGGCCGCGATCTCGGCATCCACGTCCGCCGCACCGAGACCCGCCGCGTGAATGGGTGGGAAATCCACGACGCGTCGAGCGAGTGGGACGGGTTGGAATTCCACACGGAGTCGATCGCTCAGGTCGACGAGGAGCCAACCCTTCTGACCCGGCCGGCCCTCCCGCGCTTCGTCCTGGATCTCGCCCCACGGGTTGGAGCTCACATACTCCAGCGATCCACTGTACCACGCGTTGTCCGCGACCTGATGCGCCACGTGGTAGTGTCCCAAGGCGATGTAGTCCCAGCGGTCGGCATGTAATTCCGCCGGATCGACCAGCGCCCCGCCGTACTCGAGCGCCGTCGCGTCGCGGCGCAGCACGCCGGCCACTTCGCCGTGGGTCACGAGCACGTGCCGCCCGGCCCCGGGGGGCGGCGTGAGTGTCGGTCGCTCACCGGTGAGCCACGCCGTGTGCGGCACGCAGGTCAGCGTCACGTCGAGCTCGTCGAACACCAAATCGGTCGGTCGTTCGGCCACCACGGACACGCCGTTCACCGCCTCGAACAGACGCAGGATCGTCCCCGTCTCGACGGATCGCGGCGTGTCGTGATTCCCGGCAATGACCACGACGGGCGCCTGCGGCAGGGCGTCGCGCAGGGTCCGGAGGAGGTTGAACGAGTGGAGAATGGCGGGGTTGCTCGGCCGAACCGAGTTGAAGAGGTCGCCGGCGATGACCACCAGGTCGGGCGCTGCCTGTACCACGCCGTCGATCGCCCGCCGAAACGCGGCAGCGACATCGGCTTCCCGTTGATTGATCCCGTTCGGCGTGAGCCGGTGGTATTGCCGGAAGCCGAGGTGGATGTCGGCGAGGTGGGCGAGCTTCACGACTTACGGCAGCACCGCATGACGAACCGTCGTTTCGATCTCGAGCCGTCGAGAGGGCAGCCCATTCGGCCCGCGTTCGTCCGCGACGAGGTCGTAGCGGACCGCGACCGAGACCAGGCCGCGCCACCCGGACGACCACACCAGCGTGCCGGTGACCTGACCCCCGTAGACGACCCGGATGCCGTCAGGCGACGTGGCGGACTCGGGCTCGATCGGGCCATCGACGGAGAGAAACGCCAGGGTGTCTTGGCTCCGCGCGACGAGGCTGTCCACCGTGACCGTGCTGCGAGCGAGGAGGACGGGACGCTCGATGGTGAGCTCAGCGTCAGGCCCCGGCGCGTCTCCGGGGATCGTTACCGGGACCGTCCATTGATCTCCCGGCCGCACCGGTCGGTCCGGCACGGTAAAGCCCGGTATGCCGACAATGAGCTGGTCGAGCACGCCGCGCTCCACGAGTGACGCGGGCCGGATGACCCGACGAACCCGAAGTCGGCGATCCACCGTCAGCTGGACCCATTGGCTGTCCCTGGGCGCGACGGCAAACTCCTGCCACGGCATCGCCGCCACCCGCCGCCGAATCCGCACCGAATCCAGCGCGAGGTGTACGGAGAAGTCCTCGTCCGTGGCGGCCAGCCCGAACTGACTGGCGCCACCGAGGCGTGCAATCTCGCTGCTCACGCTCGTCCCGCGCGCGTGATCATCCAGCGTCACTCGCGTGAAGACCTGGAAGAGCCGCCGGATGAGCGTCCCCTCCTCCATCCCGGCACGCAGATCCAACGCCCCTTGAGCGGCGACGGCCGACGGCCACACGAGCAGCGCAGCGACAAGCGGCAGCCAACGTCGTGGCATCACTGAACCCGGAACCTCCCCGCGATCTCCGCGGTCATGGTATGGACCTCCCGCTCCTCGTCCGGCGTCCCCACGTAGACCCGGAGTCGGACGTGCCGTTGGACCGTCCCCGACACGAACGTGTGCCACCCGGTGGACCAGATGAGCCGCGCCCCGAACGCGCCGTCGATCCTCGCATGCCCCTGCGCCGTCTCTACCGGGGCCGTGAGTGTCGTGGGGAGAAAGCTGCCCGACACTTGCAGATACGCAAGCGTGTCCGCCCCGCGATCGACCACGCTGTCCAGCGTGAACGTGGAGCGGGCGATCATCGCGCCGGCCTGCGCGAGCCATCGCGCCGCGTCGGGCTCCACATCGACGCCGACGACGGCCACCAACGGATCGACCACGGTTTCCACCCAGGTGTCGCCGGCCGCGACCGGCCCGGCGGGTAGCGAGAACTCGAGACCGGACGCGAACGCCCGGAGTCGCCCGCGCACGATGTCGCCCTCGGCGATGGCGCCGCCGAGGGAGTCCAGCCGCATGCGGTCGTCGACGACGATGCGCGCGGACGTCCCCCCGGCCGGTGCGCGGACCGTCTCCCACGCGCCAGAACCCGATCGCACCTGCACCACGGTCGAGTCGATCGTCACGTCCACGATGATCCGCCCGTTCTGCCGCGCCACGGTGCGCTGCGTCACGCTGGTCACTTCCGTCGCCTCGACCACCCGCACGGTCATGCCGCGCGGCGGCGTCGTCACCGTGCGGGTGGCACTGTGCCGCCAGAGGGCCTGCACCATGGCCCCGGCGGGCGGATCGTAACGCAGCTCGACGGTGCGCTGGCCCGACGCGTCGGATGGGATCAGCACTGTGGCGGCCACGGCGAGGCTCACCATCGAGACGCTACGGCGCATACGGGTCTTCCACCGTCCGGAGCGGCACGCCTTCACGCCGCATCGCGATGCGCTCGCGCGCCACCGCCGGTCCGAGGGCCGTGCGAAAATACTCCAGGGCGTCGTCCGGCGCGGCGCGCCTGGTGGCCAGCAACGCGCGCCGCACGTCATCGTCCCGTCGATCGGCAATGAGATCGCGAACACGGCCCGCCGCGATGCGTCGGTCCATGGCCGTCAGCTGGCGCACGACGGCCTCCTCGAACGACACGTCGGGCGCGGGCGGAAATCGCTTGCTTCCGATGGGACCGCTCATGACGGCCGGGCGTGGAAACCGTACGAAGACGGGTTGAGTGAAGTGCGGGTGCCGCACCATCAGCTCGCCCTTCGGCAACGTTGCCAACTTGATCTTGGTGGCCGGCGACAACACCTGGTACCCGGGTGTGGCCAACTCGTCCATGTCCATGCGCCCGAACACGACGGTCCCTGCGTTGCCGACGACGCGCCGGTGGACCTGTGAGCGGAACTGCTGCGCCGCGAACAGCACGAGTCCCAAGTACCGTCCCCGCTCCGAGATGTCCAGGAGCATCTTGCGTACGTACGTGTCCTGACCGTCTCCCGGCGCGTATTTGTTCAACTCGTCGACGAACACGATGACGTGGTCCACGCCGAGGGCGCGCCGCTCGAGATGCTCGCGGAGCGTCGACACGACGCGCGTGAACGCCAGGTCCTGTGCCACCTGATCCATCCCCGCGACGTCGAGCACGTACACCGCCCGATCCTCGAACTGTCCGAACGGCAGATCACTCACCGACCCGTCGTCGGTCACGAGGCCCTTGCAGCGTGTGGAGATGTTGAGGAGGCGGTTGCGGACCTTGCGGATCGTGGCGATGTGATGGGTGCGCCACACGTCGGAGCGACCGGCGTGCTCCAGCCCGTCGAAGACGGCACGAAACAGCCGATCAAGATCGGCAAAGCTCTGCACCCGGTGCGTCGTGCCCCACTCGTCACTGAACTCCTTCTCGACCACCCGGTCCACGAGGAAATCGAGCAAGCCGTCGGCCTTGGCGTCGAGGTCGTCGCGATTCAGCAGCACCTCGTGGAATCCCAGCACCTCGCGAAGGCCCCAGACGAGCGGCTGTACATCGGCCACCAGGTCAGGGTGCGAGCGAAGCGTGTTGAGGTTGATCCCGTCGGCGCGAAACGGGGCGAAATACCGCACCCGCTCGAACGGCCTCGGCTCGATGCCCAGGATCGCATAGAGCTCGCGGTCGGCCTCGGTCAGGTCGCCCGGCTGATCGAGGAAGCAGAGATCGGGGCCTTTCACGTTGAAGCACACGGCCGCCACCGACCCCTTGAGTGCGGGAAGCCGCTGGAAGATGCTGGCGAGCAGGAACTGGACAGCGCTCGTCTTCGTGGCGAGGCCCGAGACACCCGAGATGTTCAGGTGGGCCGATTCGGGGCCGAGGAGGAAATCGGCATCCATCCAGACCGGCGCGGACAGGCCGCCAGCCCGGTAGACGCCTATGGGGATCCCGGTCGGCCGCTCCCCGCGTACGTAGGCGTCCATGCGGAGTGCCACTTCCACGTCCTCTTTGGTCGCGAGCCGGACATCGGCCAGCGGCACCGGTTGCACGGGCTCTTCAGGTTCGTGACGGAGCACGGCCGCCGTCCACAACCGGACCTCCGTGCGCCGGGTGGGCGCCCGGTCACCGGCGGGGTCGCCGTGCGCCACCACCACCTCGTGCAGCGGCGACGCCAGGTCGGAGTACCCTTTCCCATCGACGACCACGGCGTACACGGAGCGGGCGGGTCCGTCATCCACGCGCACGATGGCCCCGATACCGATCGGCGTGTCGATCGCACTCCAGAAGTAGAACTGGTGGGTGCCGGCCGGGAGGGTCTCCGTCGCGACGACACGACCGATGGGGGCGTCTCCACCCATTTGAATCACCACCAACCTCCTGCGAGGGCGCGCAAGTACATCTCGACCTGCTGGATCGGATACACGAGCCGATCCCATCGGCCGTCGGGCGCCGACAGCGGCGCCCGCTCGGCCAGCAGCCACCGGCTCACCGTCGTAGCCTCGTCCACACCGCGTGGACTCGGTGGGCGTTCGATGCGGACGAGACCGTGGAGCAGCTCATGGTCCTCCCACGGCCAAAGTCGAAGATACCACGTATGGACCGTGGCCCGCTCCCCGACCGTGCGCGCAAATACGCTCGTGCGGTGGCCGACCGGCAACGTGAGCGCCACCTCGAGATCCGCGCCGTCGAGAAACTGGGTCTCGTGGCTCTTCACGAGTCCCAACAGCCGCCCAGACCCGCCGCCCGGCACCTCGCCGATCCCCGCGAGGGATCCGTCGAGCACCAGCCACGTCGTAGGCTGGGCAACGAGGGTGCGACGGGTCACGTCGATCTCGGCCTGCTCGCGACGGCCCTCGACCACCTTGGCCGCCAGTTGGACGTCGAGAATCGGATGCGATCGTTCGGCGACCGTACAGTCGACGAGCGGCAGACCGCACTGCTCCAGGGCAGCTCGCTGATCGGTGCCGAGTCGACGCAACGGCGCGACGAGAAATTCGCGGGTCGCGGCATCGACGACGCGCAGCTCCCCCCGCTCGCGGCGCAGCGCCGCGGCGGCGACGTAGCCGCGAACGATCGGGACGAGGCCGATGCGCCCTGCGACCGCGTATCGCTGGATGCCGTCGATGAAGATCATGGGCTCGGGGGGTGACAGCGGCGTGCCCACGTCGATCGCCCGAACGGGCCGTTCCTCCACATAGTCGGCACGCCCGAACGGCGCGCCGAGCGGGGGTGGGGCGTGTGTGAGCATGGCCCCGGCCCCGACCGTCCCGCCGGCCTGCTGGAGCGCTGCGATCAGTCGTCGGCGTGGCGAGTCCGTCAGACGCTCACCTGCCGGGGTTGGGGCGGGACATCATGGATCGAGGCCACCGGATTCACGGTAGACCCACCGCCCCGCCATCATCGTCCCCAGGACACGGATGTCCTTGATCGTCTCCGCTGGGATCTCAAACGGATCATCGGAGAGGACGATCAGATCGGCGACATAGCCCGGACGCAGCTGGCCCTTCCAGCGCTCCTGGAACCCGGCGTAGGCTGCGTTCACCGTATACGCGTCGAGGGCTTCCTGCACCGTCAGGCGTTCCTCGGGAAACCACCCCCCCGCGGGCTCGCCGTCCAGCGTCTGCCGCGTCACGGCGGCGTAGGTCCCAAGGACCGGATCGGCCGGATACCATGACGCGTTCGTGCCGGGCCAATCGGACCCGAACACGAGGAGCGCCCCGCCGTTGGCCAGGGACCGGAACGCGTACGCTCCACGAGCCCGTTCGCCGATGCGATCCTCCATCCACCGCATGTCGTCGATCGCA
>JABAOD010001505.1_pt2 | contig 18916 bp, 16 predicted proteins | sample 7062151 | NCBI WGS metagenome assembly JABAOD01 (sample SAMN14538626, study PRJNA623070) | marine sediment metagenome | biome: marine biome [ENVO:00000428]; feature: marine pelagic biome [ENVO:01000023]; material: deep marine sediment [ENVO:00002113] | place: India: Gulf of Khambhat ... | reverse complement strand
AGATCGATCCCGATCGGTTCGCCGACCGGCTCCAACCCTCACTTCCCCGTTTGATGGTTGCCCACCCCAGCAAGCCCCGGAACGTCGAACGCCGCTCCGGCCTGGCCTACGGGCCCCACCCCAGCCACCTGGTCGATCTGTACTTGCCACCGGCCACCGACGGGCCGGCCCCGGTGCTCCTCCAGATCCACGGGGGAAGCTGGATGCGCGGTCGGCGAGACCGCCACGCCCGTCCGCTGATGCACCACATGGCACAGCGGGGCTGGATCTGTGCCGCCATCGACTACCGCCTCAGTCCCGAGGCGACCTTCCCCGACCACCTCGAAGACGTGAAAAGGGCCATCTGGTGGTTACGGCACAACGCGCCCGACTACGGGGCCGATCCCACATTCATCGCGGCCACCGGCGGTTCGGCCGGGGGCCACCTGGCGGCCCTGGCCGCGCTGACCGCCGGGCAACCTCGCTACCAGCCCGGCTTCGAGGGGGCCGACACGTCCCTCCAGGCCTGTGTGCCGTTCTACGGGATCTTCCGGCTCACCAGCCGCGACGGCACCAGGGCGAGGTGGACCTTTCTCGAAAAGCATGTCATGAAGTCGTCGCCGTCGAGCAATCCGCGCCTATGGACGGAAGCCTCGCCTGCCGAACAAGCTCACGGCGGCGTTCCCCCGTTCTTGATCGTGCACGGCCGCCACGACTCGCTGGTGACCGTCGACGAGTCGGCCCGCTTCGCAGCAGCCTTGCGGGCCGCCGGTGACGGTCCGGTCGGATATGCCGAGATCCCCGGAGCCACCCACGGCTTCGACTACTTCTACTCGGTGCGGAGCGCCGCCGCCGTGAGTGGGGTGGGCCGGTTCCTGGCCGCCGTCTACGCCGCTCATCAGGCCGGAGTCCGTCCGGCCCGGGGCCGGGGCGGCGATCCCGCATCCCGGTAGGGTCGGGCCGCTGCCTCTGGAAACGCTCGTCGACGCCTTGCGCCGAGAGCGCCGGCTACCCGGTCCAGTTCTCGGCGGCCGGAGGTCGGCTGTGGGGAGGAGGGGTGGAGGGACCCCCAACGGAGTTCCAACGCCGCGAGGTGGTCCGCTTCGAGGGCGACAGCGATCCGGGCGACGAGGCCTGTCTGTTCGCCTTGGTCCATCGTCCCAGCGGCAAGAAAGGCCCCTACCCGGTCACGTACGGCCCGGAGATGGGCCCTGACGACGCGGCGGTCGCCCGACCGCTCCACTAGCGCTCGAGGTCCCCGCGGGTGGGGAACTCCAGCTGCAGGTCGATCCCGGCCTGCTCCACCAGCGAGGCCGGATCGATTCCGGCCCTTTCGGCGAGAATCTGATCGGCAACCCGGTCGATACCGACCTCGATCGGCTCGGGATCGATGGGGACCCCGGCTGAATCCTTGGCGATGACCCCATGGAGGCGGCGGAAGTCGTCATCGCGGTGATGGGTCACCACCATCAGCTCCCCCGAAGAGAGCCGGACGACCGATCCCGGCGGGTACAGCCCCATCACCTTGACGAAACGTCGCACCATGTCCGGGTCGTACACAGTGCCCGCGCCATCCGCCAGCACGTGCAGGGCCCGGTTGGGAGTTTCTGCTCGCCGGTAAGAGCGACGGGTGGTGATGGCGTCGTACACGTCGGCCACGGCCACCAGCCGGCTGAAGAGGTGAGGACGGCGCCGCTCGTTCCCGTTGGGGTAGCCGGTTCCGTCGTATCGAGTGTGATGCTCCAGGGCGATGGCGGCGGCCACGGCGTGGCGGGGCCCGGCGGCGGCCAGGATCGCCTGGGCGCCCTCTTGCGGATGGAGCTTGACCTCCATCCATTGCTCCTCGCTGAGACGTCCCGGATAGTTGAGTGTGGCGGTCGAGATCGCCACCTTGCCGATGTCGTGCAATACGGCCCCGGCTCCGACGGCCAGAAGCTCGTCGTGCTCCAGGCCGATCAGCCGGCCCACCGCCAACGACAGAATGCAGGTGTTGACCGAGTGATAGAAGGTGTATTCGTCGTGGCTCTTGACGGTCGACAGCAGCAGCGAGGCGCTCGAGCTGAAGAGGGTGGCATTGAGCAGGTCCTCGACGGATTCCATGACGGCCTGCAGGTCGAAGGCCCCTTCACCGGCCAGGGAATTGGTGGCCGTGCGCAAAGCCCCAAGTGACCCGGCATAGGACCGCCGCATGTGGGAGAGCACGCCATCCTCGCCTCCTGAGACCGGGGCCTCATTGAGCTTGATCGTGCCTCCGGCAGGCAAGTCGTCGGAGACGCCGGCCACAAAGGCGGCCAGATCGAACAAATCCGTGCCCAACACTGGATTGACGACGGTTATCGACTCCAGCCCGCGGCGATGCATCTCGACGATCAGGCTGTTGTACTCCAATGACGTGTGCGGCAGCAGGGTCCGGTTGAAATAGACCGAATCCTCGGTCACCGCGATCACAGCTTCCTCTCCACCCGTCGAGCTGAGGTCGCGGACCGCCTTCTCGGCGGCCTCGAGGGCCTCGGCCGTCAAGGGGTGACCGGCCGGATACAGGCCCACCTGGCGCGCCACCCGGCGTAGCGCCTGCAGGAAGTCGCGCACCACGTGCTCGTTCACGATTTCATCCTTTGCAGGGCACTCTTGGCGGCACGCCCCAGAGCCCGCTGACGGGCCCGCAAGGAGAAACTCCTGCCCCCCATCTGGCGGAGTTCGAGGACGGCTGCGGCGTCGCCTCGCTCGACGATGGTGAGGGCAATGCGGTCGAGATCACCGACGGGGATGTCATCGGCCTGGAGGGCACCGACGAGTGCTGCATCCACCCCGGGAGTAGATGCGCTCTTGAGCAACGCCAAGGCGGTCTGGCGCACCCGTTCGTTGGGATCGGCGAGCCGTCCTGCCATCTCTTCGGCTATTCGCTCGTCGAGTATGGGGACCAAGGCTCGCAGGGCTTCCACTCGCACCCGGTGGTCGCCGTGCTTCAGGAGCTTGATGAGCGGCTCGGCCGCTTCCGGTCGACCGGTCTTGCCGAGGGCGGTGGCCAGGTTCCGGACCACATACCATCGGGAGTCGTCGAGGCGGCCCAGCAGGGAAGCGGGGTTCTCGCCGCCCACGGCGGCCAGCAGCTCGGTCAGTCCCCGACGCAACACCCGACTTTCCTCGACGGCCAGCTGCTCGACGAGGCGCTCGGCGACCGATGGGCCGAACCGGGCCAGCAGCTGCACGGCCTCATCGCCGCTCCCCTCTTCGGTGAAGCGGGCCACGAATACCGCAATGAGCTCGGGTGTGAGCACCTTGCCCAGCGCTTCCTGAATCGCCGGTCCCTGCTCGCTGGGGTAGGACGCATCGCTTTCGACGGCGTCGAATACCCGCTTGGCGTGATCGAAGTCCCCGGCCCGAATGGCAGTGCCGATGCGCCCGGTCCAGATCCTCAACAACCTCCTGAACCGGTGGGGACGCTCCTCGACCCCGATCAACATGCGCAGGGCGTCCAGACCGACATCTTCGTCGTGTAGGGGATCGAGCTCTCCGCGCAGCTCCTCGAGCTGGACGTTGGGGCCGGACTCGTCGGAGGGATCATCGAGGATGTCGGTGATCCGGTCGGCGAGGGCCTGGCGTCCGGCCCGGACCTCGCTGGCCGAGTGCAGCAGGGAGAACAGCTCCTCGGCGGCAGTGCTATGGGCCTCGGCTGCCTCCTGGGCGTAATCGATGAGTGCTGAATACTCGTCTGCGCTCAGTTCGGGGGCGAGGTCGGCGAGCTCGTGACCGGCGAACTGATCGAGGAACATGCGATCGTTGCCATCGTCCTTGGACTGGAGAAAGGCGCGCATGACTCCCACCCGGGCTTGACGAGGAAGATGGAAGAAGGTCTCCACGAAGGTGCGGATCGCCGGCCAGGGCGCGGTCGGCGACAAGTAGGGAGCCAGCATGACGTTGAGGTCTTCGGTCGAAGACGCCGCAGTCTCGACCTGGCCTACCCCGTGGATCTCCCGGTAGGCTTCGACGAACTCCTTGGCCATCGCCTCATCGTCGCCGGCATTGCGGGCAGTCAGTTCTTGGGCGACGTCCTCGGGCGAAGCGCCTTCCTCCACCAGGTTGGCGATCTCGCTCTCGTAGCGCTCTCCTTCACCGTCGCCCTCTCCGACGCCGGCGGTGCGGCCCTCGTCGCCCCCCTCTTCCCGCAAGAGTCCCCGCTCCGATATCTGCAGCGAGCGGATTCCTTTGTCGGCCAGGGCCGCGCCGAAACCGCCGCCGCTGCGCACCTGATCGTCGTCGAGGTCGAGCAAGCCGAAGAACCCGCACAGGTCGTCTGCCGTCGGCGGACCGGCCAACCGCACCGCCTCGATGTCGTGGATGAAGCACTGCTTGGCCAGCCGCTCGACTCCCTCACGATCTCGGCCGATCTCCTCGCCGGCGTACGAGAACCACCCGGCCGCCACATCGAACATCAGCCCGCTTCCCTCGAATGAAGCCAGCGTCTGCACCGATCGCTGGAACGCCGGCTGATTACGGGGGTTGGGATAGAGCCGATACGTGGTCCAGGCCGCCCCCAGGGCCGTGAGAAAACGAACCGCCTCCTCCTGAGAGGCCGGTGCCTCGAGGGATTCAGACATCAGCGCAGCAGTCCCCGCCGCACATCGGGGTTCGTCTGATCACGCGCTGCAGCTTGGGCATGATTCCCCACTGGTTCGAACCTTTCCTGGTAATCGGTCGGCTTCGTGGGGGCCTTGAGGTCCGCGACGGCGGGCTGGTGCGGCCACCGGCCCGTTCTGGTCCCGGGCAACCCGGAGTAGCCTGGGACGGAGCTGCAAAGGGTTCTTGGGCATGGGTAACACGGGCCCCGACGCCGGAGGGGGCACCGCCCCGGTCAGCCGGGTCCTGGTCGGCACCGACCGCTCCCACACCGCCGACAACGCGGTCCGCTGGGCCGCCGCCCTGGCCAATCAATACGACGCCGAGCTGCTCCTGGCTCAAGTGATCATTCCGGAGAACCCACCCGATACCGAGGCGGGAACGGTCGAGGCCACCCAGGCCAGGTATGCCGCCACCCAGCTCAGCGAATTTGCCACCGAGCTCGCCGGCTCCAGAGGGCAAGCCCACGTGGTGGTCGACGAAGATCCGGCCGGCGCCATCTTGCAGCTAGCCGAGGAAGCCGACGTCGACACCCTCGTGGTCGGCAACGTGGGAATGGCCGGCCGCAAGGAGTTCCTCCTCGGCAACGTGCCCAACCGCATTTCCCACAACGCCCGCTGCACGGTCATCATCGTCAACACGACGCTGGACGGCGATGGTTCGTCGGCCCCGGCGTTGTCGGCCGCCCCGATTCGAAAGGGGGCCGACGCCCCCGAGGTCGAGCCGCACTTGATGGGTCGGGCAACCCGCTTGGGAACGGTGATGGCCAAGCACGGCCTCAAGGAGCTATTCGGTCGACGCGATACCTCCGAGTCGGCTCGGCGCGAACAAGCTCGAAACCTGCGCAGCGCCCTCGAGGAGCTGGGACCGGTGTACGCCAAGCTCGGTCAGGTGCTGTCCACTCGGCCCGACCTGTTGCCCCCGGAATTGATCGACGAGCTGTCCACCCTGCAGGACGACGTCCCTCCCCTATCCGAAGCCGAAGTGGTCGAAGTCATGGAGCAGGAGCTCCAGGTGCCCTGGGAAGACGTATTCGACACGATCGAACCGGAGCCCATGGCCGCCGGAACCATCGCCCAGGTGCACCGGGCCACGCTGGCCGACGGCAGCCGGGTAGTCGTGAAGGCGCAGCGCCCCACCGCCCGTGAGGACATCATGCAGGACCTGGCCCTGCTCGAGCTCTTTGCCGAAAAGACCCAACATCGACCGGCCCTCCGGCAGGTGATCGACGTACCGGCGGTCTTCCAGCACCTGTCTGAGTCGCTCCAGCGCGAGCTCGACTTCCGCCGAGAGGCCACCAACATCGAGCGAATGGGCGAGGTCCTGTCTCCTTACGACCGGCTCGACGTACCCGCGGTGCACCGCGGCTACTCGACGTCTCGGCTACTCGTGATGGAGGAGATCCAGGGAATCTCGATACACGACGCGCCCGAGGGTCCCGTCCGCAAGGAGGCCGCCCGCCAGCTGCTCGAGTCCTACTACCGGCAGATCCTCACCGACGGCTTCTTCCACGCCGACCCCCACCCGGGGAACCTGATGTGGTGGAAGGACAAGATCTACTTCCTCGACTTCGGCATGGTNNGTGGTGGAACGACAAGATCTACTTCCTCGATTTCGGGATGGTCGGCGAGCTGGGCCCGGGCCTGCGTGAGCACCTCATGATGCTGCTTCTGTCCTTCTGGCAGGACGACGTCTCCTTCCTCACCGACGTATCGCTGATGCTCTCCGGGGATGAGGACCGGCCCGATCTCGACGTTCCCAACTTCACCAAGGAGCTCGGCAACCTCATGGCCAAGAATCGCAACGTGCCGCTGAAGGAGCTCCAGCTCGGACCCATCCTGCAAGAGATGACGGAGATCTCCATCCGCCACGACGTGCCGCTGCCCGCCTCCCTCACCCTCACCGGCAAGGCGATGGCCCAAATGCAGCTGGCTACTGCCGAACTCGACCCAGACCTGGATCCGTTCGATGTCGCCGGAAGCTTCATCATGCGGACCATGACGCAGAGCATCCGAGGCAAGGTCGACCCGAGGAAGCTCTTCTACGAGAGCCAGAAGGTCAGGATCAGGCTCACCAGGATGCTGGAGGCCCTCGAGCGTCTGGCGGGAGCCCGGCCCGGCCCCAAACTCCAGGTCAACTTCCGAGCCGCTCAATTCGAGGCGGCGGTGCATCACGCCGCCCAGAGGCTGGCGCTCGGAGTCACCGCCGGAGCCATTCTGCTGGGTGCCGCCATCACGGCCGCATCCGAGCAGGTGGCCACGTGGGTACCGATACTGCTGGGTGTGGTGGGAGGCCTGCTCGTGGGAGCCCTCTTGGTGAACCTGATCCGAAGGCCCCACCGACCCGAGCACCCTTCCGGGTCTAGCGGGGAGCCTGAGGCGTGGACTTCTCGCCACGCTTGATGGCTTTGACCACCCGCAGCTCGATGATCCAGGCAATCAGCCCCATGACTTTGCCGAGGACGTAACGCTCTAGCCGGCGGAACACAGATCGTGTGGCCATCGGCGAAACTGCCTCCTTCGACCAGGCGGTCCGGCTCTCCGCACAAGACTCTATTCGTGACCGGACGAGAGCGGTTTCCCCTTCGTTGATCAGACTTGGATTCAGGCCACCCGGACCTCAATGGTGTGGTATCCGGTGGCGCCGTCGGGCCGGGGCGGCTGCTCGGCGGCGATCTGGACTTCTCCGCTGCCGTCGATGGCCCGCACCCGAACCACGTGGTCCCCGGGCCGGGCGTCCCAGCCGTATGACCACTGCACCCAGCTGTCGTCCGACAGGGGCTCGGAGATCTGGGCGACCTGCCACGGGCCGTCGTCGACGGACACCTCGACCCCTGCGATGCCCCGGTTCGGCGCCCAGGCCACCCCGGCGATCGGATTCAACCCGGCATCGAGTCGGGCTCTTTTGCGAGGAACGTCGATGCGCGATTGAGTCTTGATGGGCGCCTCCTTGGCCCAGCCGCGCGGCACCCAGTACGCGTCGAAGGCCTCGAGGGTCGTCAGCTCGATCTCGGAAAGCCATTTGGTGGCCGAGACGTATCCATACAGGCCGGCCACCACAAGCCGGGCCGGGAAGCCGTGCTCAAAGGGCAAGGGCTCACCGTTCATGCCCACCGCCACCAGAGCCACACGACCGTCGAGCGCCACCCGGGTGGGGAATCCGACGGTGAAGTCGTCCACCGAGCGTCCCACGATCTGGGTGGCCTCCGGCGACACGTCGGCCCGTTCCAGGATGCGCTCCAGCGGCACACCGAGCCAGAGGGCGTTGGAAATCAGGTCGCCCCCCACCTCATTGGAGACACAGGCCAACGTCACGTAGCGCTCCACCATGTCCATGTCCAGCAGGTCCCCGAAGTCCAGTTCGTACGGTCTGTCCACCATCCCAGTCACCCGCAGCCGCCAGGTTTCCAGCTCGACCATGGGCACCGTCAGCGCCGTGTCGATGCGATAGAACTCGCCGTTGGGAGTCACCACCGGTGAAATCCCTGGGACGTCGAGAGCGGCGGCCGGGGGCGGAGACGCAACCGGCTCCACGGAACCGGGCAGCACCACCTCGGAACGACTGCGCGCCACCACCCGTCGGGCCCGATCGACGAGGAAGCGGCCGGCCGCAACCGACAGAGCGGCCGCCCCGAGGGCAAAGCCGGCCCCCACGAGAAACGCCCGGCGGTCGACCGAAGGAGGCCCGGCTTCCGCCTCACCCACCCTCACTCGCCGTGGCCGCAACAAGGCTGCCAGCGTCGCCACTCCGGCCCCGGCTGCCGCTCCCGGTCCTATCCAGGCGAAGGCGGTCGACAGCTGCGGATCGTTGAAGACGGCCACGACGCCGAGGAAGGCAAAGGCGAGGAAGCCGGCGGCGCCGAGCCAGAAGCGGCGGACCGACACCCAGCCGAGAAATGCCCCGAAGAGAAGGGCCAGCACGACGATGCCGACGACTAGAGCCGGCTTGTCGGCGGTCCCGAACACACTGATGGCGAAGTCCTCGACCGACGGCGGCACCAGATCGATCACTCCCCCGCCCACCGCCACCACCAGCCCGGACTCCTGGCCGAGCAGGCCCGCTACGAGCTCCCCGACCGCCAGCGCCACCAGTGCGGCCAGCAGCCCGGCCACGGCACCCCGCCGGCCGCCGGATCGCGTGTTCGTGAGAGAGCCGTCTTGGTCCAAGGGAAACAGGCTACGACCGATCGTCCCCTGCGGTAAGGGTCTGGTCGTCGAGTTTCGAGTTTGTTGAGAAGTGAGTTGCGGCGAGAGGCCAATGAACACGGTCCGGTGAGACACTCGCGGCGGCGCGGGAGCGATCACCGACTCCGCACCGCGAGCGAGCCGCCCCGGTCCAGGGACCCGGACGGGCGATGTACGAAAAGGTGCCGCCGGGACGGGCGGCAACCAAGGAGGCGACGTTCAGCCCGGATAGGGCTGAGAAGGAGCCGACCCTCGCCCGAAGGGCGAGGCCGACGATCGCCGGTGAACGTGGATGGCGTGTGAGCCCTGGTCCGCCTGCTTCAGCGAAGAGCCGATGAACGAGGTGGGTCGGGTGGGAATCGAACCCACAACCTTCGGGTTAAAAGCCCGCTGCTCTGCCTGATTGAGCTACCGACCCGAGCTCAGGACCGGGAAGCTCGCCGCTTCCCGGCCAAGACCTGAGTTACCGTAGCGCCCCAACCGGGCCGACCGGCTGGACATCCCCGGCCCGGGACTGCTTGTATGGCCCAGGAGGGCGCGAGGGGTACGTTGAAGATCCTGCAATTGGCTCCACCCTGGGTGGAGGTGCCACCGGTCGGTTACGGAGGCATCGAGTGGATCGTGGCCGCCCTGGCCGACGGCCTCAGCGATGCCGGCCATGAGGTGACGCTGCTCGCGTCTGGGGGATCCCGGACGAACGCCCGCCTGCAGACCGTCTTCGATGCACCTCCATTCCCTATGCTCGGCGATGCGCGGATCGAAGCCATTCACGCCCTCACCGGCTACCTGGACCGTCATTCCTACGACCTCATCCACGACCACACGGCAGCCGTGGGCCCGGTGCTGGCTGCGGTGGCCGACGGGCCGCCGGTCGTGCATACCTTGCACCGGCCCTGGGATCTCTGGCTGGAGTGGTGGGCGAGAAAGGTGGCACCTCCGGTGCACCTGGTGGCAATAAGCCACGATCAGGCACGGTCGACTCCCACCGGCATTCCCATCACGGCCGTCGTCCACAACGGAGTGCCCATCGATCTGTATCCCTATCAGGAGCGAAAAGAGGATTATCTGCTGTTCGTGGGCCGAGCCCACCACGACAAGGGCCCGGAAGTGGCCATCGAGGTGGCCAGGAAGCTGGGCCGCAAGTTGATCCTGGCCATCAAGGTGAACGAGCAGGCCGAGCACGACTACTGGGACCAGGTGTTGGCCCCGTTGCTGGGGCAGAACGATGTCGAGGTGTACACCGATGTGCGCCACAAACAGAAAGTCGACCTGATGAGCCACGCCGCCGCGGTGCTGCTGCCCCTGCAGTGGTCGGAGCCCTTCGGGCTGGTGATGGCAGAGGCCAACGCGTGCGGCACCCCGGCCATCGCTTTCGCCCGAGGGGCGGCCCCCGAGATCATCGAAGACGGCGTTACCGGATACGTCGTGCCGCCAGATGATGTCGGGGCCTTGTGCGCCGCCGTGGAGCAGGTCGGCGACATCGATCCGGCTGCCTGCCGAAGCCGGGTCGAGCAGCACTTCTCGTCGGAGAGAATGGTGGTCGCTTACGAGCAGGCCTATCGGCGCGTGCTCGAAGACCACTCGTAATCGACTGCCCGAGGGTCGTTGAACGGGCGTTCCTCGCTCGTACCATGAGTGTCCCACACCGCCGGAGGAGCGTGCCGATGCCGTCAGATTGGGCCGCAATTGGCAGAGTCCCGCTGCCGTCGCCGAGTGGCATCGCCACGATCTCCGGACGCTCATTCACCGTGTCCGGCCGCAGTGGCAACATCGCCGAACCGGGTCCGCAGGGGTTCTTCCACGATGACACTCGCTTCCTCTCGGGACTACGTCTGCTGATCGATGGCATCGATCCCGAGGTGGTGGATGCCGCTTCCGTGGAACCCGGTGAGGCGATCTTCTACCTCCGCAGCCGGACCGAGGAACAGGGCGACCACACCGAGCCGGGCCTGTTGCTACGCCGGCACCGCTATCAGAGCTCGACCCTTCACGAGGACGTCATCTTGGAGAATCGCTCGGGATTCGAGACCACCGTTGCCATCGAGCTCGAGGTGCAGGCCGACTTTGCCGACCTGTTCGACGTCCGCTTTGCCGGCCCTGCGCCGGAACGGGACGTCCGGGCCCAGCGTGCCGACAACCGCCTGGTCTTCAGCTATCAGAAGAATGGGTTCGAGCGCTCGACAGAGTTGACGACCTCCCGAAAGGCCCGGATCGAAGGCAATCGAATCATCCTCACGGCCCACGTGCCGAACAACCGGCGCTGGAAATCGTGCATCGACGTCATACCGGTCATCGACGGCGAACGTCTGCCGGTCGAGGCGTCGTGCCGGACTCATCGCCACAAGCCGGAGCCCTTGCCCGGCATCGTCCCGAGCCCTCCTCGGCTGCGCTCGTCGGCCGACGCTCTCGAGCACCTGTGGGCTCACAGCCTCGAGGATCTCGCCGCGCTCGGCTTCCGCATGAACGGTCACCGCGCCTTCGCCGCCGGCATTCCCTGGTACGTAGCCCTGTTCGGGCGCGACAGCGTCATCACCGGGCTGGAGGCGATGATGCTCGACCGTGACTCCGCCCTGGGAACTGCAAAGCTGCTGGCCGAGATGCAGGGCACCCAGGACAACCCAAGCATCTCCGAGGAGCCGGGCAAGATCCTCCACGAGGTTCGGTTCGGGGAGCGCAGCCTGGCCGTCTTGAAGGGAAGCCGCTATTACGGCTCCGTCGACAGCACTCCCTTGTGGTGCATGCTCGTAGGACGGCTCCACCGCTGGGGCTGCGAGCCGAGGCGCCTGACGGAGCTGCTTCCTGCCTTGCGGGCCGCAACCGGCTGGATCGAGCGCAGACTCGAACTGCGCGACGGGCTCCTCACCTACGAAGGAGACCCGACCCGCCTGGTCAACCAGAGTTGGAAGGACTCTTTCGATTCGATGGTGGACGTCGACGGGCTCCCCCTCGACCCTCCGATTGCCGGGGTCGAAGTCCAGGGGTATGCGGTGGCCGCCCTGCGGGAGGCAGCCCGTATCGAGGCCGACCTGGGCGATGAATCCCGGGAGGCCGGACTCCTTGCCCGGGCCGACGAGCTGGTGCAGCGCATCGAGGATCGCTTCTGGCGTGAGGATCTGGGGACCTTTGCCATGGCGCTCGGCCGGGACGGGCAAACGGCCGACACCGCATCCTCCAATGCCGGGCACTTGCTGTGGGCAGGAGCGGTGCGGCCCGAGCTGGCCGATGCCGTAGCAGCTTCCCTGGTGAACGACGACCTGTGGTCGGGCTGGGGGGTGCGCACCCTGTCGAGGCGCAACCCGTCGTATCACCCGGTCTCTTACCACCGAGGCAGCGTATGGCCCCACGACACGATGTTGTGCATTGCCGGATTGCTGCGCTACGACCACAGCAAGGAAGCCATCAGGCTGGCCGGAGGGCTGCTGGCTGCCGCCGCCCACTTCTCCTACCAGCTTCCCGAGCTGTTCTCGGGCATCGGTCGAGACGAAGTGCCCTATCCGGTCCACTACCCGACGAGCTCGTCGCCGCAAGCTTGGGCGGCGGCGGTACCCGTGTACCTCACCGAGCAACTGCTGGGCATCGACCCCGACGTGCCTCAGGGCAAGGTGGTGGTAGCCCCCAAGCTCCCCGAGGGCATCGAGCTCACCATCGAGGGCGTACGAATCGGGGAGAAGAGCCTCTCCGTCCGAGCCGAGGGTCACCGGGCCCAATTCCTCGAGATCCCGAGCGGCCTCGACGTGGTGGTGCGCTGAGGAGGTTCGGCGTCACCGGAGTACCGCCGGCGAGGCCCTCTGCATTTCCTCTCCGGCTACTGCCGAAAGCCGACCGACCAAGAGTCCTTCGCCTCTGGAACCCGGCCCATCCGCCGTGATAGGAGGCTCCCAGAGGAGGAGGTCTCACGATGCGCAGGTTCTTTGCCTTGTTCTTTGGTGTCCTCGCCCTATTGGTGGGCGCAGCTCTCATCTCGGGGGCGGTTACGGTCTTTGCCGCCGACAAGGACGACGACGGGTTCTACGTCACTGAAGAGCATCGATTCGCGCAGGCGTCACACGCGATTACGGCCGACGACATCGAAGTCCTCTCCGATGCTCCGTCCTGGCTGACCGACTGGTTCACCGATCTCGTCGACTTTCGAATGGTCGGCGTCAGCAACACGGGGCAGGACGTGTTCTTGGGGATTGCCTCGTCCGCCGAAGTGGACGGCTACCTCACCGCCGTAGCGCACCATGAGGTCGACAACGTCAGCCTCGATCCGTTCGAGGTGGACTACACACTCCGAGAAGGGGCGACCATTCCGGACGCTCCGGCCCCCCTCGGCATCTGGGAGGCTTCGGTCACCGGTCCGGGAAACCAGACGCTCGACTGGGAAGTCGAGTCCGGCACATGGTCGGTGGTGGTGATGAACGCCGACGCCTCGGCCGGCGTCGACGTGACCCTGGTTGTGGGGGCCAAAGTGTCCTATGCCACGCCCCTCACGTGGAGTGCGCTGGGCGTCGGTGTGATCCTGGTCCTGGGCGGCGGATATCTGATGTACCGCGGACTCCGCAGGCCGATCGAGGAAGTCCCGCCCACGGCGCCGCCGGCCGAGCTCGAGGAGCCCGGCCCGGCTCGGCCAGAGCCGACTGGAGTGGAGGGCTCCAGGCACTGAGTGCCGGGGCGGACTACGGCATGGGCACGGGACCCCAGCCGGGTCCGAATACGTGGTACGTCGCCGTGATTCCTGGGAGGTGAAATGCTGAAGTTTCTGCTGTGGCTCATTCTGTTGGTCTTGGCATGGCCCCTGGCCCTTCTCGCCCTGATCCTCTACCCCCTCATTTGGCTGCTCGGCCTTCCATTTCGGCTGATCGGCATCTCGGTGAAAGGGGTGTTGGAGCTCATCGAGGCCGTGATCCGGCTCCCGGCTCGAGTGTTGCGCGGACCGCAGGGCGGCTAGCCCCAACCCGCAAGCCGGGCGGGGCCGGTACGCTCGGCCGCCATGGAAGACCGACCACGAGTCGTCGTCACCAGACGTCCGCCCGGAGAAGCCCTGGCCCGCCTGGGTGAATCGTGCGACGTCTGGCTGTGGGAAGAAGACCGGGCCATCCCCGCCGAGGTCCTGCATGAGGAAGCGGCCACTGCAGTGGGGCTCTACACGATGCTGACCGACCCGATCGGGAATGACCTGCTGGAAAACGCTCCTCAACTCGGGGTCATCTCGCAGATGGCCGTCGGCGTCGACAACATCGACCTGGAGGCCTGCACCAACCGTGGCATCCCGGTCGGCCACACTCCCGGGGTGCTCACCGAAACCACTGCCGACACCGCCATGGGGCTGTTGCTCGCGGCGGTCCGGCGTTTGGTCGAGGGCGTGGATTACGTGCGGGCCGGAAGCTGGCGGCGCTGGGAACCGGACCTACTCCTCGGTGCCGACCTCCACGACACGACGCTGGGCATCGTAGGACTGGGACGTATCGGGCAGGCGGTGGCCCGGCGAGCGGTCGGGTTCGGTATGCGCCTCCTCTACACCGGTCCCCACCGCAAGCCGGAAGCCGAGGTGGAGCTGGGAGCGGCCTACCGGAGCCTCGAAGATCTCCTGGCGGAATCCGACCACGTGATGATCACGGCAGCGCTCAGCGCCCACACCCACCACCTCATCGACGCCGGCGCTTTGAGGCGCATGAAGCCGTCGGCCACGTTGGTAAACGTGGCCCGCGGGCCGATCATCGATTCGGCCGCCCTCTACGAGGCACTCCGTGACGGTGTCATCGCTCGCGCCGCCCTCGATGTGACCGACCCCGAACCCATCGACACCTCCGACCCGCTGCTCACCCTGCCCAATTGCGTGATCACTCCCCACATCAGCAGCGCCAGCGAGCGGACCAGAGCCGCCATGGCCGATCTGGCCGCCACGAACCTCATAGAGGCCTTGGCGAGTCGGCCTATGCCCCATTGCGCCAACCCCGACGTCTACCGAGCTCTCTGACCGTCCGGACGGCACGGGGAGACACGTAGGGTGAAGTCGTGATCCGCTTCGGCATCTCCGGCCTGCCCCGCGAGGGGACCAGTGATGAGGAGTTCCTGGACCGGCTCGTTGCGCAGGGGCATCGGGCCTTCGAGCTGGCCTTCGTCACCGGATTCCCCTGGAAGGAACCGCGCTGCCGACGTTTCGGTGAGCTGGCCGCCGCCCGCGACATAGCGTTGTCGGTCCACGCTCCCTACTTCGCCGTCCTCACCGTCGAGGATCCCGAGCGCAGCACACAGACCAAGGCATCGCTGGAGCACTCGATGAAACTGGGCCGTGCTTTGGGAGCCCGCGTGGTGGTGGCCCACATCGGTCACACCAAGGGCCGGGCCCCCGACGAGCTGCACCGGCTGGTCCAAGAGGGTCTCGACGAGCTCGCCCCCAAGATCGCCCACCTGGGGGTGGCGCTCGGCCTCGAAACCAGCGGCACCCAGAGGGCGTTCGGCACGCTCGGCGACATCGCCCTCGTTGCCGCCAAGTTCCCTTTTGTCCGCCCCGTCGTCGATTGGGCTCACGTCCACGCAATGTCCCAGGGCGCCCTCACCTCCAAAGAGGCATTCGGGGGGGTGTTCGCCTTCCTGCGCGACCAGTTTCCCGGCTATGCCATCGATCCGCTCCAGTGCCAGTTCACCGACAACGAGTTCGGCCCGGGCGGGGAGATCCGCCACGTTGCCTACGGACAAGGAAGCCTGCGAGTCGGACCGCTCGTCGAGGCGGCGGCCGAAGCCGATATGCGGATGATCCTCATCTCCGAAGCCCGCGAGCGCCAGAGTCACGATGCCATCTACGCCGACCTGAGCGCCGCCCTGGGCGGAGCGAACCCAACCCGGCTTGACGACACCCGCCCGCTCGGCTCGGGGAAGATCGCCTTTCCTACTCCCATGAAGGTGGAGGAGGTGGGCGACGCCTACCTGCCCCGAGACACCCGCCGCCCCCTTCGGCTCACCAACATCGACAAGCCGTTCTTTGCGGACGGATACACCAAGGGGGACCTGCTGCAGTACTACGCGGCGGTAGCCCCTCTCCTCCTGCCCCATCTCGAGAACCGGGCCATCGTCATGGCCCGGTTTCCTGAAGGCGCCGAAGGCGACTTCTTCTACGAGAAGCAAGCCCCGGCCCACGCTCCCGACTGGCTGCCGACGGCACCGCTCTGGTCGGAGCAGCGCCAGGCCCCGATCGACTTCGTGACCGCCGGTGATAGCGAGTCCCTGCTGTGGATCGTCAATTTGGGGTGCATCGAGATCCACCCCTGGCTGAGCCGTGTCCACTCGCCCGATCGACCGGACTTCGCCATCTTCGATCTCGATCCCGCCGCGGGAGCTTCTTGGGAGCAAGTGGTCGACGCCGCCCTCCACGTCAACGTCGTCCTGGAACGGCTCGGCCTGGCCGCCTATCCCAAGACCTCGGGAGCGACCGGCCTCCACCTCTACCTGCCGATCGAGTCTGCCTACCCATATCGACGAGTGCGCCGCTTCGTCGAGACGGTGGGCCGGCTGGTGGCGGCCGCCGATCCGGACAACGTCACGATGGAGTGGGACATCCCCCGCCGGGCGGGGAAGGTGTTCATCGACCACAACCAGAACGTGGCCGGCAAGACCATCGCTTCGGTGTACTCGGTGCGGCCCCGCTCCGGAGCGCCGGTGTCAATGCCGGTCCGGTGGGACGAGCTCGACGCGGTGGAGCCCAACGATTTCACCATCGCATCGCTGTGGGACCGTCTCCAGCGTTTCGGGGACCTGTTCGCCCCCGTGCTCGAGGGAGGGCAACGCCTGGAAGCGGCCGAGGAGGCTCTGGGACTCGCCGGGGAGGCGAGCCGCTAAGGGGAGCCCGGCTCGGGACCGGTGGCCATCGGATATCCGGCCCCGCCCCAATCGCTCCACGATCCCGGATAGAGACGGGCCCCCTCGAAACCGGCCACCTCCAGGGCCAGCAAGGTGTGGCAGGCGGTGACCCCGCTACCGCAATAGACGACCACTTCGTCGCCGACCGCCACGTCCAGTCGCCGATAGTGCTCGGCCAGTTCCTCGGGTGAGCGAAACCGTCCGTCCCAACCAAGATTTTCCGCAAAGGGGGCGTTGCGGGCAGTGGGGATGTGGCCGGCCACGGGATCGAGCAACTCCTGCTCGCCCCGGTAGCGTTCGCCCGACCGGGCATCGACCAGCACCACTCGCCCGAGAAGATCACGGAGCCGATCGCGATCCACCGTATCGGCACGGCCTGGGCCCGGGGAAAACGAGGCGGACTGAAACTCGGGTTCGTCTCGTGTCAAGGGGAGCCCGGCCCTCAGCCAGGCGTGCAGGCCCCCGTCGAGCACAACGACCTCGGAGTGGCCCCAATGGCGCAGCATCCACCACAGCCGGGCCCCGGCCGCTCCGCCTTGATCGTCGTAGACGACCACCGTGTGCTCGTTGCCGATGCCCCTGTCACCCAGCATTGCGCCGAACTGCTCGCCGGTCGGCAGCGGATGGCGCCCCGGCCCCCGATCTGCCGACAGGTCGGACTCCATGTCGAAGAAGATCGCCCCGGCAATGTGGCCGGCGTCGTAGGCGAACCGATTGAGCACCGTGCCGCCCAAGGAACGGACGTCGGCGATCCGAAGGCGAGGTTCGTCGAGGTGCCCCTCCAGCCATCCGACGCCGACCAGGGGGCCGCCCACCTCAGGCCGGTTCGGGATGGGCCGCCTCCGGCGGGGCCTGCTCGCCACGCTCGGGGACCAAGACCACCGGGTAGGCAGCCGCCTCCCAGGGCCGGGCCAGTACCTGCCAGGCCAGCACCAACGCCGCCACTGGGACCCCGATCAGAGCATCGATGCTGAGCCGGTTGTAGGAGAGGGCCGACCCGGCCAGCTCGGCAATGGACTCACCGCCGATGGCCATTCTCCACCGCCGTGGCGCCGGGCGACTGAGGAGGTCGGTGGCAAAGCCAATCGTGCTGATCTCCCAGCGCCGACCCAGCCAGGAACGGCGCACGATGCGGGCGAACGGGACCCCCCCTTCGGCGGCCAGCACGGTACCCCAGCCCTGAGGAGCGATCGTCCACACCGTGCCGTCGGTCAGCCTCACACTCGACATGTGCTGGCGGGCAAAACGGCGCACGACGGCCAGCTCATCGTCGCCCTGGATCAGTCTCCATTCCGAAGAGAAGGCGAGACTCCGCATCTCGGCATGGCCGACGAGAGTGCGCACGAGCCGATTGGATCCGGCCATGGGCGAAACGGTACTAGGGGAATCACTCCTCAGAAGAAGGCCTAATCGGAGGGAGCGATGCTGAGGTCGATGAGGACCTGTAGGGCGCACACCGCGGCCAGGAACGCGGCCAGCAGATTGGCCGGCCAGCTCTCGCTCACCAGGCCCACGATCAGCACTACGGCGGCCGCCGCCAGACGTACTCGCGTCTGCAGGATGTCACGAGCGAGATCGGCCCGTTCGGTGGAGAAATGGATCATGCCCATGGCGATCAACGAAGCGGCGACGCCCCCGGTGACCAGCCACCGCTCGGCCGGGGTCACTTCCTGCGAAACCAGAAACTCCAGGCCGATCCCTGAGGCCGTGAGCGCAACGGCCAACGGGAGGTGGCTGTAGATCCACGCCGTGGGCTTCCAGGCGGTACGTTGGTCGGGCCGGCGTCTCACCACCGAGCCTTCCAGGTTGTCGAAGTAGAGCCACCACAGTCCGGCGGCGGTTAGGACCCCGAGAATGGCGCCCACGGTCGGACCTAGTTCCCAGTCGGCACTCCCGAGCCCGGGCACCTCGCTCAGTCCGGCGACCACGGCCGCGATCGACTCGCCCAATACGAGGATGGTGAACAGGCCGAACCGCTCGGGCAGGTGCGACACGTCGAGCGGGGCCTTGGCCTGTACCTGGCGGAGGACGTAAGGAGTGGCGAAGTCGATCGCGAGGCCGATTCCCCACAAGACGTATCGCCACGGCTCGGGCACCCATATCGAGATGAGCCAGAAGGCGCCGCCGGTGCCAAAACCCTTCAGATAGCCGGTGACCAGTTCCTGAGTAGCGGGCACGTGGCGGCGGGCCCGAGAGTACATCAGCAGCAGGACGGCCCGGGCCATGACGAACGCCGCAGCAAAGGCCGAGGTGGAATCGGCCTCGCCTCCGGTGATGCTGGCCGCCATCAGAGCGAT
>JABAOD010013425.1_pt1 | contig 18919 bp, 17 predicted proteins | sample 7062151 | NCBI WGS metagenome assembly JABAOD01 (sample SAMN14538626, study PRJNA623070) | marine sediment metagenome | biome: marine biome [ENVO:00000428]; feature: marine pelagic biome [ENVO:01000023]; material: deep marine sediment [ENVO:00002113] | place: India: Gulf of Khambhat ... | reverse complement strand
GGATAGATGATCAGTCAGACAGATCTCCGCGAGGGCTCCCTCGGGGAGAAGATGCTCGTCCGCCGTTGGCCCCAGCCCGACACTGTGCTGGCCGACCTGTTGATCGTGCATGGTCTCGGCGAACACTCCGGCCGCTACGAGCACCTGGGCGCTGCCTTTGTCGAGGCTGGATTCCGCGTCATGTCCTTCGACCTCCCTGGCCACGGAGGAACGGGAGGCCATCGGGCCTACATCGAGGACTTCGACCACTTCCTCGACGCCATCGATCTGCTCCGGCCCAGCGATGGGCCGTTCGTGCTCTACGGACAGTCCCTGGGAGGGCTCATCGCCCTCAAGTATGCGCTCGACAGGATTCCTCCGAATGTCCTCGTGGTCAGCGCCCCGGCTCTCGACAGCACTGCCCCTGCCTGGCAGAAGAAGGCGGCGCCGTTTCTCGGCCGCGTCCTCCCGCGATTGTCCTTTCCGTCCTTCTTCGACAGTTCAGGCTTGAGCCATGACGAGTCCGTGGCTGCGGCGTACGACGCCGATCCGCTGGTGTACGACAGGATCTCGGCCCGACTCGGGGCAGAGATCTTGGCCGCCCAAAAGGACGTCGTGAGTTCGCTCGGCGAACTCACGGTGCCGACGATGGTGGTGCATGGAGGCGCTGACCCCATCGTTCCGGCCAGATTCTCGGCACCCCTGATGGATGTCCCCAACGTCACTCGCAACCTGTATCCGAAGCTCAAGCACGAGTGTCACAACGAAGCTGAGGGTCCTGAGATCATTCAGGAACTGATCGACTTCGTCCGAGCCTCGTTGTAGCCGCCCACGACTCGGCGGCGTACCGATCGTCTCGTGTCGGCATCGCAGAACGCGGCGTCGATGCCGTTCAGCGTGACGGTTTCCAGGTCATCGACTCCGAAGTCGTGCGCATCGATCAGATACGCAAACTCGTCTGACGGCAACACGCCGGACATGAGGCGATTGTCGGCTGAGATGGTCACGACGAATCCCGCCCGATGCAGCATTCCCACCGGATGTTCCTCAGGCGCCCACCCGATCGTCTGCAGGTTCGAGTGGGGACAGACTTCCAGGGGAAGCCGGTTGTCGTGCACCCGCTGCGCCACCGGTCCGAGATCGACGATCTCACCATCCCGAAGTCGACAATCCTCGATGATCCGCACGCCGTGGCCTATTCGCTGGGCTCCCACGTCGAGTGCCGCAGTGATGGAAGCAGGACCGAATGCCTCGCCGGCATGGACGGTGATTCCAAGACCGCCGTCGGCAGCGAGCCGAAAGGCGGCCGCGTGGTCAGTGGCCGGATGGCCGGCTTCTGGCCCGGCGATGTCGAAGCCGACGACTCCGAGGTCTCGACAGGCAAGCGCAACGTTGGCGACTTCGACCGAGTCTCGTTCTTGTCGCATTGCGGCGACGATGGCACGCAACTCGATGCGGAGATCCCCTTGCGCCCGGGCCAACCCGGCAAGCACCGATTCGACGACGGCTCGCAGTGACAAGCCGCCCCGGGTGCTCAGGCTCGGCGCAAACCGGACTTCGGCGTACTCGACTCCGTCATCGGCCAGATCACAGCCAGACTCATACGCCACCCGCTCGAGGGCCGGCTCCGCTTGCATCACTGCCAGGGTGTGATCGAAGGCGGTGAGGTATTGCTCCAGACCCTCACCCTCGGGCTGGCGGAACCACGCTTCGAGTTGGTGTGCGTCAGCGGCGGGAAGTGCCTGGTAATCGCTCGACTGCGCCAGTTCCAGCACGGTCTCGGGGCGCAGACCGCCGTCCAGGTGGTCGTGGAGCACGACCTTGGGGAGCTGACCCTGGTTCACGCGCTGAGGGTCTCTCGGTACCAGCGACGCTCCACGATTCGTTCGCCGAACAAATCGCCGGGGATGGTCTCGCCGGGGACGAAACCGAGATGCTCGTAGAAGCGTTCGGCGAGGTGGTTGCCCAACATGACGTCTGCAGTGACCGGCCGATCACCGGCTGCTCGTTGGATGGCATCCACGAGCGCCGTGGCCGCGCCTTGCCCGCGCGATTCCGGATCGGTGTACAGCGCTCCGATCGTCACAGTCCCATCGTCGTCGTAGGCGTCGGCGAAGGCCACAAGGCTCGTTTCGTCCGTCACCACGAACATCGGATGGTCCTCCCAGCTGCGACGGACGGCCTCCTCGTTGTAGGCCGACTCGAGCCAGGTGGCGATGGTGCGGGGAGACAGGAGGTGGTGGTACGCGCCCGGAATTGCTCGCCGTGCGATCACGGCAATCGATGCCAGATCTTCCTGGGTGGCCCCTCGAACCTCCACCGCTGTCACGCTACACCCCCATGACGGCCGACGGATGTGCTGCAGCCGAGCCGGAAGTGGGGAGCTCGCAAGACCGAGACCATGCGGATCCACTTGGAGACCGTCGCCATGGCACCCGGTCTCTACGACTTCGACGTCACCTCCACCTACACGTACAACGGCGACCGAATCACCGAGCACGACACCGTGACGTTGCAGGTCACCGCTCCCTGACGTTTCGGGATGACTACGGCCGGAGAGAAGCATCCCTCAAGTGGTCGACGACGAGAGCCGATACCTGGAGGAGATCCTCTTCCGGACACCAGGGACGGGGGCCAACGGGACCTGCCACGGCGGGTCCCGTCCGCGTTCGGCGAGCCCCTACACTCTCCGTGATGAAGTCGTTGGTGGGCCTCACCGGAGCGTTGCTCCTGGTTGCCTGCTCGACGAGCGTGTTCGACTTGGAAGTCGGTGACTGTTTGGACGATCCGGGCAATGGGCAGGTCGAATCTGTCGACGTCGTGGGTTGCGATGAGGATCACTCGTTCGAGGTCTATGCCAATCTCACCGTTCCGGAGGACGTGGGGCTGACCGGGGCGGCCACCTTCGCGTTGGACGGCTGCTACGAGGCATTCCCCGAGTATGTCGGCATCGAGTTCGAGGCTTCTGACTATGACTTCACATGGTTGGAGCCGACGGCCGAGTCGTGGGAGCAGCGGGGCGACCGGACGGTCACCTGCATGTTGTTCGATTTCCAGAGCGGCGTGTCCACCGGGTCAGCGAGAGGGAGTGCAAGGTGACGAGTTGGGTCGTTCCATTTGCTGAGGGCGATTCGAGCCAGCGAGACCGGCTCGGAGGCAAGGGAGCCGGGTTGGTGAGCATGAGCCGAGCCGGTCTGCCGGTCCCGGACGGGTTCGTGATCGTCACCGACGCGTGTCGGGCCTACCTCGCCAACGATCGACTCTTCCCAGAGGGACTGTGGGAGGAGACCGTTGCCGCCGTTCGCGATCTCGAGTCACTGACCGAACGTCGCTTCGGGGGCTCACCGCCCCTGCTGGTCTCGGTGCGGTCCGGCGCGGCGGTCTCCATGCCGGGCATGATGGACACCGTTCTCAACCTGGGTCTCAACGCAACGACAGTCGAGGCGCTCGCCGAGCTCACCGGGGCGGAAATCTTCGCTTGGGATTCCTATCGGCGTTTCGTGCAGATGTTCTCCGAGATCGTCTTGGGTGTGCCCAAGGAGCCTCTCGACGCAGTTGTGCGCTCCGCTGAAGACAAGATGGGAAGCCACGTGTCGGCGTTCGATGTCGCCGGCTTCCAGGATCTCGTCGATCGGTTGAAGGACGTCGCCTTCGGACACGCCCGCCAGGAGATACCCGATGAGCCCTCCGACCAGCTCAGGCTGGCAATTGCCGCAGTGTTCGACTCCTGGATGAATAGGCGGGCAGTCGACTACCGGCGGCTCAACGGCATCGCAGACTCGATGGGAACTGCCGTCACCGTGCAGGCCATGGTGTTCGGGAACACCGGTGATCGCTCAGGCACCGGAGTGGCCTTCACGCGCAATCCGGCAACGGGTGAGCCGGGACTGTTTGGTGAGTTCCTCATCAACGCACAAGGTGAGGACGTGGTGGCAGGATTGCGGACTCCGAACCCCATCGCCGAGCTGGAAGGCCTCATCCCTGAGGCATACGAGCAGCTGGTGTCGATTGCCGGACGCCTGGAGTCGCACTATCGCGACATGCAGGACATCGAGTTCACCATCGAGGGTGGTCGGCTGTACATGCTGCAGACCCGGTCCGGCAAGCGGACCGGACGCGCAGCCGTGCGAATCGCCGGCGATCTGGTGACCGAGGGAGTGATCGATCCGGTCGTCGCCATCCAGCGTGTTTCGCCAGATCAGCTGGAGCAACTTCTCCATCCGATCGTCGACCCCGACGCAGATCGAGTCGTCCTCACAACGGGCCTGAATGCCTCGCCAGGAGCTGCGTGTGGACGAGTGGTGTTCAGCGCAGACGAGGCTGAGCGGCGGGTAGCGGAGGGCCACGATGTCGTCCTCATGCGACATGAAACGAGTCCTGACGACTTCCATGGCATGGCCGCCGCAGTGGCCATTGTCACGGCCCGTGGCGGCGTGACCTCGCACGCTGCCGTGGTTGCTCGGGGGATGGGTACCTGCTGTGTGGTCGGCTGCACGGATCTGGAGATCGACTACACGCAACGACTCGCCACCGCTGGCGACGCTGTCATCAGAGAGGGGGAGTTGATCACCGTCGACGGTGCCACGGGTGAGGTGTTGTTGGGGCAGGTTCCCACCATTTCGCCGCAGCTGGACCATCACTACGACCAGCTCATGAGTTGGGCCGACGAATTTCGCACGCTTGGGGTGCGGGCCAACGCCGACACGCCGGAGGANNCCTGTGCCGCACCGAGCACATGTTCTTCGGGGCGGATCGCATCACGGCCATGCGAGAGATGATCATGGCGCCGAATCATGCAGCTCGTGTCGACGCGCTGGCCAAACTCGAGCCTTTCCAAATCGCAGATTTCGAGGGGATCTTCACAGCGATGTCCGGGCTCCCTGTCACGATTCGGCTCCTCGACCCGCCGCTTCATGAGTTCCTGCCTTCCATCGAGGAGACGAGTGGACAGCTGACCGACCTGAAACTCCGCTTGCGGTCAGCGCAGAATCTCGAGGAGGTCGATCGACTGTTGTACGAGGTACAGGAGCTCGAGCTGCTGGCCACGCAAGTACGGCGGCTGTCAGAGCAAAACCCCATGCTGGGGCATCGAGGATGCCGGCTGGGCAATCTCTACCCCGAAATCACTCGAATGCAGGCTCGCGCCATCTTCATCGCTGCGTTGCGAGCTCGACGCAAGGGCTCGGATGTGCAACCCGAGATCATGGTGCCCTTGGTCGGGTACGCACCGGAGCTCGAGCACCAGAGGGCGATCATCGATGAAGCTGCGTCTGAGGTCTTCAAGGAGTTCGGAGATCGCCTCCCGTACACGGTCGGGACGATGATCGAGCTGCCGCGAGCAGCCATCCGGGCAGGAGAGATCGCCGAGCATGCCGATTTCTTCTCCTTCGGGACCAACGATCTCACCCAGACCACCCTGGGCATGAGTCGCGACGACGCAGGACGATTCTTGCCCGGCTACGTCAGGAGAGGCATCCTCGAAGGTGATCCTTTCCAGACCATCGACGTCGACGGGGTGGGATGGCTGGTCGAGGTGGGAGTGACCGAGGGGCGCGCTGTGAACGAGGCCTTGAAGCTGGGGGTGTGCGGCGAGCATGGGGGAGATCCGACATCGATCGACTTCTTCCAGACGGTGGGACTGGACTACGTCAGCTGCTCGGCCTTCCGGGTTCCGGTCGCCAGACTGGCCGCCGCGCAAGCCGCCCTGTCGGCCTCGGACAACTAGCCGACAGCGTTCACCACGGCACGAGCGACTGACTCCACCACGGCGGTGTTGAAGACGCTCGGGATGATGTACGTCGGGTGCAGTTCGTCGTCGTGGACCACCTCTGCAATCGCATGGGCTGCGGCCACCTTCATCTCTTCGGTGATCGATGGGGCCCGGGCATCCAGGGCACCCCTGAACACACCCGGAAACGCCAACACGTTGTTGATCTGATTCGGATGGTCGGACCGGCCGGTTGCCACCACCGCTGCGAACTTCCGAGCACCGGCCGGATCGACCTCCGGGTCCGGGTTGGCCAGCGCGAACACGATGGGGTCCTCGGCCATCGTGGCGATGTCTTCGGGAACCAGCACATCAGGGGCACTCACCCCGACGAACACATCCACTCCCTTGATGGCGGCTCGCAGATCGCCCGACCGGCTTTCCCGATTCGTGTTGTCGGCGAGCCATTGCTTGGACGCGTCGAGACCGGAACGTCTCGTGTTGATGATGCCGGTCGAGTCGGCCGCCACGATGTTGCCGACGCCTTCTGCCATCAGGATCTTGGCGATGGCAACTCCGGCCGCACCGGCACCCGACATGGCGACCTCGATGTCTTCGACGCTCTTGCCGACGACTCGCAACGCGTTCTCCAGTGCGGCAAGGACGACGATGGCAGTGCCGTGCTGATCATCGTGAAAGACCGGGATGTCGAGCGACTCCCGCAGTCGCTCTTCGATTTCGAAACAGCGAGGTGCGGCAATGTCTTCCAGATTGACGCCGCCGAAGACGGGTGCGATCAACTCCACCGTCCGCACCACCTCGTCGGTGTCGGTGGTGTCGAGGCACACGGGCCATGCATCGATGCCGGCGAAACGCTTGAACAGGGCCGCCTTGCCCTCCATCACCGGGAGGGCTCCCAGCGGACCGATGTTTCCGAGCCCCAGGACCGCTGAGCCATCCGAGACGATGGCCACGGTGTTGCCTTTGATGGTGAGGTTCCAGGCATCCTCGGGCTTCTCGGCAATGGCTCTGCTCACCCTGGCGACTCCGGGCGTGTAGGCCATGGAGAGTTCGTCTCGGGTGCGGAGGTCGATCTTCGAACGCACTTCGAGCTTGCCCCCCAGATGGAGCAGGAATGTTCGATCCGAGGTGTGGTGGACATGGACACCGTGCACGGCTTCCACTGCGTCGGTGATGTCAGCCGCGTGCACCTCGCCCCTGGCGTTGACAGTGAGGTCGACGGTGAGCTGGCCGGCCCGGCTCTCGACGAAGTCGAGGGCACTGACGCTCCCGTGATGGTCTCCTACGGCGGTGGTGACTCTTCCGATTGCCCCCGCATCATCGGGATCGAGGTGGAGGCGCATGGTTATCGAGTAGGACGCACTGGGTGTCGTCATGTTCCCCTCCGTTCCCACTGGAGGCTAACCGCCCGGAGGGTGGTAGGTTCCGTTGGTCGAAGTCAGAGGAGAACACCGTTGAAGGCATACCCGACCGAGAAGATTCGCAACGTGGCCCTCGTGGGTCACGCCGGCTCCGGCAAGACGACGCTGGCCGAGGCCCTGTTGTTCCGTGCCGGAGCGATCAATCGACTTGGACGGATCGAAGACGGCAACACCGTGAGCGACTTCGACCCGGAAGAGCATGCGAGGACGATGTCCCTTTCGCTGAGCTTGGTCCCCTTCGAGTGGAAGGGCTTCAAGGTCAACCTCATCGACACACCTGGGTCGATCGACTTCGTCGGCGACGTCTATGCGGCTCTCCACGTCGCTGATCTCGCCGTGTTCGTTGTGAACGCTGTCGATGGTGTCGAGGTCCAGACACAGACGATCTGGCGGATCGCCGACGACCTCAACGTGCCGAGGATGGTCTTCATCAACAAGCTTGACAAGGAACGGGCTTCGTTCCAGCGAACCCTCGACGAGCTCAAAGACGTGTTTGGTGCCGGTGTTGCACCACTGGAACTCCCGATCGGTGAAGAACACGAGTTTCACGGCGTCGCTGATCTGCTCACCGACACTGCGTTCGTGTACGACAGTGGGCATGCCGAGAAGGCGCCGATACCCGAAGAGATGGAGGAGTTGGAGCACAGGGTGCACGACAACCTCGTGGAGGGGATCGTCGTTGCTGACGACGCACTGTTGGAGAAGTATCTGGAGGGTGAGCTTCCAACCTTCGAGGAGCTCGAGCACACCCTTGCCCGAGGTGTGGATGGTGCCACCGTCTTTCCAGTGGTCTGCGGATCTGCCACCGGTCCGATCGCAGTCGACCGCCTCGCCGACTTCATCGTCGAAATCGGGCCGGCTCCTGCGGATCGTCCGCCGTTCGAGGTGCTGGCCGGCGACACGATCGTCGAAGTGGCGCCGGATCCTTCGGCCGAGCCGCTGGTCTACGTGTTCAAGACGTTCGCCGACGACTACGTCGGCCAGCTGTCTGTCTTCCGCGTGATGACAGGGACGGTGGAACCGGACGCTCGGTTGGTGAACAGTCGAACCGGAAACGAGGAGCGGCTCCACAAACTGGTCACACTCAGAGGCAAGGACCAGATCGACGTGCCCAGCATCGCAGCCGGAGACATCGGTGTCGTCGCCAAGCTGAACGACACGCGTTCTGGTGACACCCTTGCTCCCAAGACTTCTCCTGTATCCATCGAGCTCCCGTCTGCTCCGGTCGGGTTGCTGCCGGTGGCTCTCGTAGCTGAGACACAGGCCGACAGCGACAAGCTTCCCACTGCGCTGCGCCGCCTGGAGGCCGAGGATCCGGCCCTCAACGTCGAACAGCATCCCGAGACGGGTCAGACGCTGCTGTGGGGTGGAGGCGAGACGCATCTCCAGGTGACACTCGACAAATTGCGACGGAAGTTCAACGTCTCGGTGCTGACAGAGCACGTTCGAGTTCCGTACCGCTGGACTCTGACGCGCCGCGTCGAGACAGAGGGCAAGTACAAGAAACAGAGCGGCGGACACGGCCAGTTCGGCATCGCCCACGTGGTGTTCGAACCGATCGAACGAGGGGCCGGCTACCGATTCGAGGACAAGGTCGTGGGCGGGGCGATTCCTCGTCAGTTCATCCCTGCTGTCGAGAAGGGAATCGGTGAAGCTCTCCACGAAGGATCCCAATGGGGATATCCCATCGTCGACGTACAGGCCACGTGCATCGGAGGCAAGTACCACTCGGTTGACAGCTCGGAAATGAGCTTCAAGATGGCCGGGAAGCTGGCCACCCGAGCCGCACTCGAACAAGGCGGCCCGGTGCTCCTCGAGCCCATCTCGCTGATGCAGATCACCGTGCCGCCAGACATGCAGGGCGACATCATGCGCGACCTGAGCACGAAGCGGGGCCGCGTCCAGTCAACGGTCACCAACGAACGAGGTGAGCACGTCATCACTGCGGAGGTTCCGACCGCCGAGGTGCTGCGATATGCGGTCGATCTGGTATCCATCACAGGCGGAGCCGGCAGCTTCACTCGGCGTCACAACCACTACTCGGAGATGCCGTCACACCTGATGGCGATGGCAGCCGTGGAAGACGAGGACTGACGGCTCGGCGGACTCGCCTTCCGCAACCCGCTTCCCGCATCCCGCTTCCCGATCGGCAGGCGGCTGGCGGCAGGCGGGCCGCGGCTCCGCGCTGGCAAAGTCCAGCGCTATGCCCACTCCAGAAGAACTTTCGCCGCCTCACCCGACGCCACCGCCTCGAAGGCATCGTCGAAGTCCTCGACGGCAAAGCGATGAGTGATGGCGGCGGAGACATCGAGGCCTGTCTGCAGCATGGCGGTCATCTTGTACCAAGTCTCGAAGATGCGGCGCCCGTAGATGCCCCGAACGGTCAGCGACTTGAAGATCATGGCGTTCCAGTCCATTCGGGTCGGTTCCGCTGGAATACCGAGGAGAGCCACCCGACCCCCGTGATTCATCGCATCGATCATCTGATGGAGTGCTGTCGGGTGCCCTGACATCTCGAGGCCGATGTCGTAGCCCTCAACCATGCCGACGTCGGCCATGGCTTGGTGGGGGCTGGCGACTGTTGGATCGAGTGTGAGCGTGGCGCCCATGCCGGCGGCCAGGCCCCGGCGGTAGGGGTTCGGATCGGTGGCCACCACGAAGCGGGCGCCGACGTGCCGGCAGATGGCGATTGCCATGAGTCCGATCGGACCGCATCCGGTCACGAGCACGTCTTCGCCCACCACATCGAACGCAAGTGCAGTGTGGGTGGCGTTGCCCAGGGGATCCAGAATCGACCCGAGTTCATCGTCGACATGATCCGGCAGAGGGAACACATTGCCGGCCGGCAAGGTCACGTAGTCGGCAAACGCTCCGGGTCTCTCGACACCCAGTCCGGTCGTGTTCCGACAGAGATTGCGGCGTCCTGCTCGGCAGTTCCGACAATGTCCACACGTGATGTGTCCTTCGCCTGAGACACGCATGCCGACGTCGAGTCCGTCGACTCCCTCGCCGACTTCAACGATCTCTCCGGAGAACTCGTGACCGATGGCCATGGGTACCGGAACTGTGGCGGCAGCCCAGTCATCCCATCGGTAGATGTGGAGGTCCGTGCCGCAGATGGAAGCTCGCCGAACCTCGATCTTCACCGATCCGGGCTGAGTCGGCGGCTCATCGATCTGCTCCAGCCAGAGACCTGGTTCTGCTTTGGACTTGACCAGTGCTCTCACGTCACAACACCGAGTTCACGGCCTACGTCGGTGAAGGCGGCCACGGCGCGGTCGATGTGCTCGGGCTTGTGGGCGGCTGACATCTGCGCGCGGATTCGAGCGTGACCACGCGGGACGACCGGATACGAGAAGCCGATGACGTAGATGTCGCGTTCCAACATCTTTTCAGCCATCTCGGTGGCCAGCCTGGCGTCGCCGAGCATCACAGGAATGATGGGGTGGTCAGCACCCGCCAAGAGGAACCCCGCCGCAGACATCGCCCGTCGAAATCGGTCGCCGTTGTCATGAAGTCGATCACGGAGATCCGTGGCGCTGCGAATCAGGTCGATGGCACGCAGCGAGGTGGCCGCAATGACAGGAGCAAGCGAATTGGAGAACAAGTAGGGACGAGATCGTTGGCGGAGCCATTCGATGATCTCTCTTCGGCCGGTGGTGTAGCCCCCGGAAGCGCCGCCGAGTGCCTTGCCGAGGGTGCCTGTCACGATGTCGACACGATCGCCGACTCCCCACAAGTCAGGGGTTCCTCCACCGTCCGGTCCCAGGAATCCAATGGCATGGCTGTCGTCGACCATCACCATCGCGCCGTATTCGTCAGCGAGATCACAGATGGCGGGCAGATTGGCGACGACGCCGTCCATCGAGAAGACGCCGTCGGTGGCGATCAGGATCCTCCGGGCGCCGGCAGCCTCGGACAGGCAGCGGCGAAGGTCGTCCATGTCGTTGTTGGCGTAGCGGAACCGCTGCGCTTTGCACAGCCGCACGCCGTCGATGATGGAGGCGTGGTTGAGCGAATCGGAGATGATCGCATCCTCTTCGTCCAGGATGGTCTCGAACAGCCCGGTGTTGGCGTCGAAGCACGACGAGTACAGGATCGTGTCCTCGGTCCCGAGCCACTCCGAGATGGCTTCTTCCAGCTCCTTGTGCACGGTCTGGGTTCCGCAGATGAACCGAACAGACGACATTCCGTAGCCATATCGATCGAGAGCGTGATGGGCCGCTTCGATCAGCGACGGATGGTTGGCGAGTCCGAGATAGTTGTTGGCGCAGAAATTGATGACACTCGATCCGTCCTCGAGATCGATGACGGCATCCTGTGGAGACGCAATGATGCGTTCCGTCTTGAAGAGACCCTCATCGCGAAGCTGTGATGTGGCAGACGAGAGATCGGTGAGCACAGTGGCATCCATGACCCCAACGCTATCGCACTGCGATCTATCGGAATCCCCTGCAACCCATCCGAAGGTCCCGGGGTTCAATGGGTGATGAACGAGCGCGACGTGTTGCGACGAATCGTGGAAGACCGACCTGCCGGGTTCGTGTCGATGGTGCGGTGGTCGTCGCCGGAGCTGTATCGAGGTCTGGTTCGGCTCGTCCGCAATCGGCACACGGCAGAAGACCTGGCACAGGAGACGTATCTGCGGGCCTGGACAGCGCTGCAGGGCTATTCCGACGAGCGGATTGCCGAGATGCGGCTTCGGGGCTGGTTGTGGACGATTGCGATGAACCGCGCTAGGACCCACCTCGGTCGGGCTTCTGCGCCTGCGGTCCAGGACAAGGAAGCTCCTGACGTGGGCGAGTGGGTGGCCGACTCTGATGAGTGTGAGCGCTTGTTGTCCCTTCTCGACGAGTCGGCACGAACGGTCGTCGTGCTGCGTCACGTGGTCGGGCTCCCGTACCGAGAGATCGGAAGCATCGTCGGGCGCCCAATCGGCACGGTGAAGTCGGACGTTCATCGCGCAGTCCGACGAATGAGAGAGAGCGGAAGGCCAACTGATGATCATTGACATCCTCAACCAAGACGTGCCCACACCTGCCGGACTGATCGAAACCGTGCTGCGATCCTCGGGAGTTGCCCACCTCGCGTCGTTGCACCCCAGCCCGGTCGGGGACGTGGTCGTGGTTCGCTGGGACGATGCGGTGACCGCGGTCGTTCCGGAGCCCCACGCCGATGGCGTGCTGGCGACGTACGAGCAGCGAACAGGCGTCCCTGCCTATGCGGATGATGTTCCCCCGGCGCAATGGAGCGAGCGCATCGAACATGCGCTGGCTTCAGGCAAGGGGTCGAGGATCAAGGTGGCCCTCGTTGGAGTGACTGAGTTTCAGAAGGACGTCCTGGCGGCGACAGCGCTGATTCCGGTCGGGGAAACTCGTCCCTACAGCTGGGTGGCGCGAGAATCGAAGCACTCATCAGCCGTACGAGCCGTCGGGAGCGCCCTGGGTAGGAACCCGATTCCGTTGATCATTCCCTGTCACAGAGTCGTCCGGTCGGATGGATCTCTGGGCCACTATGCCTTCGGAACACCCATGAAGGCAGCCCTTCTGGATGCCGAGGAGATGATGCCCAGGGTGGATGCGCCGCTTGTCGGCGCCCTGAGAGGAGAAGTCGTCTGCTATCCGACCTGTCGCCATGCTCGCCGCATCAAGCACCCAGTCCCGTTCTCGTCTGTGGGCTCGGCCGCCCAAGCCGGGTATCGCCCCTGCCGGGACTGTCGCCCGGTGTGACCATCAGGAATGAGACATAGACATCGGACGTCAGTCGTCGAGCGTCAGGGGTCTGAACGTGGTCGCGCACCGAAGCGGAGAGGCGGGGATGACGGACTGCCCGCTGGCATCGGTCTCTTCCCCGAAGGCTGAGCGACTCTGGGCGACGCACAGGACGGTCGCTAGCGTCCGGAGTCGTGGCTGCGGATTTGACTGAGCTGGCACAAGAGGCCGTCGAGCTGACCCGCGAGCTACTCCGCACCGCGGAGGCGTCGAAGACACGGCACGACAAACAGCAAGCGGCTCTGATGGCTGAGATGTTGGAGCGTCCTGCCAACCTGGCGTTCACCCTCGAACTCGCTGATCAGGTCTTTCGACCGAGATCCCCGCAGCGGGTGGCAGAGCTCTTGGCCGGATTGGTCGACCGGCATGGACTGCCGACGTTCTTGTCGCCGGCTGAGCGGGTGGCGTTCTCGGTGGGCGTGGCTGCCTCTCGTCGTGTGGCCAGGTTGACCGTGCCAGCCATTCGGAGCCAGGTTCGCGCTCAGTCTGCCGACCTCATCCTCGACGCAGACGACCGGCCGCTCTCCCGGTACCTGGAACGCAACGAACGAGCCGGATTGTCGGTCAACGTCAATCTGCTCGGCGAGGCCGTACTCGGAGATCTCGAGGCTGAGTCTCGCATGAGGCGGAATCTCACTCTCATGCAGCGTCCAGATGTGAGTCACATGTCGGTCAAGATCTCGTCGATCGTGGGACGGCTCCGGCCGCTGGCCTTCCAAGACTCTGTCGGAGTGATTGCCGGGCAGCTTCGCAGGCTCTACCGCGAGGCCAATCGACAAAACCCACCAGTGTTCGTCAACCTGGACATGGAGGCCTACGAGGACCTCGACCTCACCCTGGCGTCGTTTCGGACCGTGCTCGCCGAGGACGAGTTTCTGCCGACTCACGCCGGCGTGGTGCTTCAGGCGTACCTGCCCGATTCTCACCAAGCCCAGGAGAGTCTCACAGCGTGGGCTCTGGAGCGTCGCCGGCGCGGCGGCGCCCCCATCCGCGTGCGGCTGGTCAAGGGCGCCAACCTCGGCATGGAGCGGGTCACCGCTGAGCTCAACGGCTGGACTCCGGCACCCTATGGATCGAAACACGAGTCGGACGCCAGCTTCAAACGCATGGTGCTGTACGGCTTGGACCGGGAGCGCCTCGATGCTGTGCACCTCGGAATCGCCTCACACAACCTCTTCGATGTTGCGTTTGCCCACGTGGTCGCCCGTGCTGCCGGTATCGAGACAGGTGTCGAATTCGAGATGTTGCAGGGCATGGCACCCCATCAGGCTCGGGCGGTCAAAGCCGCTACGGGGCAGATGCTCATGTACGCACCGATCGTGGAGGACGAGGACTTCGTATCCGCCGTGGCGTATCTGGCCAGGCGGCTGGAAGAGAACACGGATGAGGAGAACTACCTCAGGCATGTCTTCGCCATCGAGCCCGAAGGTCCGACCTTCGAACTCGAGGCCGGCAAGTTCCGCAGGGCAGTTGGTGCAGCTCTCAGCGTGGAGAGCGAGCGGGGTCGCCGACCGCTGACTGTCGATGAAGGTCGATTCAACGCCGCCAACAGCGACTTCACTGACCCAGCAGTGCGCAGTCGCGTCGCCGAGGCGCTCGCCTCGTGGCGGATCAAGGAGTTCGAGACGCTGCCTCTGGTTCTCGGAGCAGAGAGGATCGACTCATCCGACACCGAGATCGGCACAGATCCCAGCCGGCCGGAGCGGACGGACTACCGCTACTCGGTGGCTACTGATGAGCATCTCGACCTCGCGCTCGCACGTGCCGGAGAGGCGCAGCAGGTCTGGGCTCGGCGGTCAACCACCGAACGCCGCGCTCTGCTTCTCGAGGCGGCTCGTGCCCTCGAGGCGGGACGCTTCGAACTCATAGGCTGCATGGTTCGCGACGCCGGCAAGCGGGTGATCGAGGCCGATGCTGAAGTGTCCGAGGCGGTCGACATGGCGACCTACTACGCCGGAGCTTTCGACGACCTGGTGATCCCGGACTGCGACTTCGAGCCCTTCGGTGTCGTGGCGGTGACGCCTCCGTGGAACTTCCCTGTTGCCATTCCGGCCGGGGGAGTGCTGGCCGCCCTCATGGCAGGAAACGCGGTGATCCTCAAACCAGCGCCCCAGGCGGTTCTCTGCGGATGGATGCTGGCCACGATCCTGTGGGATGCCGGTATCCCCAGGGATGTACTCCAGTTCCTGCCGATGCGCGACGACGAAGTGGGACGGCGGCTCATCGAATCCGCGCATGCCGTCATCTTGACTGGAGCATGGGAGACCGGACATCTCTTCACATCGTGGAAGCCGGACGTGAAGCTCTTCGCAGAGACATCGGGCAAGAACGCCCTGACGATCACTGCCACCGCCGATCTGGATCAGGCGATCGCCGACCTGGTCGAGTCGGCCTTCGGCCACGCAGGCCAGAAATGCTCGGCAGCATCGCTGGCTCTCGTGGAAGCGGAGGTGTACGACGCTCCCGAGTTCCGGNNGAAAGCCTCACGGTCGGACCGGCCTGGGACCTCGTCAACGACGTGACGTCTCTGATCGGGCCGCCGAGCGAGGACCTGGAACGCGGTCTGTCGATTCTCGATGAGGGCGAGGAATGGCTGGTCGCTCCCACACCGGTCGGTGGGGGAGGATGGTCACCGGGGGTCCGATTGGGAGTCCGACCAGGCTCGTTCCTTCACACCACGGAGTGCTTCGGGCCGGTGCTCGGCGTGATGAGGGTGACCTCGCTGGACGAGGCGATCGACATCGCCAACGGCTCAGAGTTCGGCCTCACGGGCGGCCTCCACAGCCTCGACGAAGAGGAGATCGACCGCTGGTGTGCTCGAATCGAAGTCGGCAACGCCTACGTGAATCGCACAACCACAGGCGCAGTGGTACGGCGACAGCCGTTCGGAGGCTGGAGGAAGTCCGTGTTCGGTCCGGCTGCCAAAGCGGGCGGACCGAACTACGTCGTCGAGTTGGGTACCTGGTGGCAGCGGATCACTCCGTCCGCCGGCGTCGGGACGCAAGCCGAGGTCGCAGCATTGGTCGAGCCGTTCCGAGACCAACTGAGCCCCGATCAAGCCGAGATACTCCAATCCGTGGCTGCCGACTTCGGGAAGGCGTGGACGTCCCACTACTCGGTCGAGCACGATCCGAGCAGGCTCACGTCGGAGTCGAACGTGTTTCGGTACCGTCCGCTTCCGAGACTCGTCGTCCGAGTGGCCGAAGACCGACCCCTCGATGCAGCCGTTGCGGTCGTGGCGATTCGAATCACGGGTCAACACCCCGAAGTGACGGTCGCGCCGGGCGCCGAGGAAGTCGTCCCGGGTGCTGGCGTGATGAGTGACGCAGATTTCGCCGAGTGGCTGGCAGGAACTCCGTTCGCGCGGGTTCGCTTCATCGGACGCCCGACAGTTGCCGAGTGGAGGGCAGCACGTGCGTCTCACTCGCACATCGCCGACGAGCCCGTGGTGCTGAACGGTCGCCTCGAGCTCCGGCACTACCTCCGCGAGCAAGTCGTCACGCGAAGCATTCATCGTCACGGCATGCTGCCGGTGAGGACTCACCTGTCGGGGCGTGCCTCGGCACCAGAGGTGTGAGACTCGCGAACACCCACCATGATCGTGCTGGTGCAGAACGCGACTACCGTACGGCCCTCGCAATTCAGGAGTCTTCGTGGTCACCACGGTTGGTCTCATGGGCTTCGGCCGAATCGGGCGCAACCTCTTTCGACAACTCGAGCAACACCCGGACCTCGCAGTTGGAGCAGTCGCCGACATCGCCGATCCCGAGGCACTCGTCTACCTACTCAAGTACGACTCGATCTACGGGCGGTTTCCCAAGCCGGTGACGCTCGATGGCAACGTGCTATCGATCGATGATCGCAAGGTCCCGTTCCTGAAGCCCCAGAGCCCAAGTGATCTGAACTGGGACGATCACGGGATCGATCTCGTCGTGGTCGCCACCGGCCAGTCTCTGACCCGTGAGCAGTGCGAAACGCATCTCCAACTGGGAGCCGAGAAGGTGATACTGGCGTCCACGCCCGACGAGGACGACATTCCGATCCTGCTCCGAGGGATCAATGACGAGATTCTCGACGACGACCCTGCCATCGTGGCCATGGGTTCGAACACTTCGAACGCCATCGCCCCGGTGCTCAAGATCCTCGACAATGCATTCGGGGTCGAGCGGGCCCTGTACACGACCGTTCACGCCTTCACCTCGAGGGAGACGCTGGGCGACATCCCCACCAAGGAGTTTCGGGGGAGCCGGGCCGCAGCCGAGAACATCATCCCGGCCCAGACGAACTCCGCACAGATCATCGAGCGGGTGATGCCGGAGTTCAAAGGCAGGCTCTCGGCCATGGTTCTCAACGTGCCGGTGCCGGACGGATCGACTGTCGATCTCGTGGCGGAGGTGGCGACGCCCACCGACAAGGACTCAGTCAACGACGCCGTCAAGTCTGCGATCGGCGAGCACTACTCCGACGTGCTCGAGTACGTCAGCGATCCGATCGTCTCGTCGGACGTGGTCGGATCGCCCAAGTCGGGCATCTACGACAGCCTGGCGACGTTGGTCATGGGTGGGAACATGGTCAAGACGATCACGTGGTTCGACAACGGCTGGGGCTACACCGCCCGGATCGTGGCGACGCTCGAACAGTTCAGCGCAGGAGGCGAGTGATGGGTATCAAAGTCGCCATCAATGGCTTCGGCCGGATCGGCCGGGCAGTGTTCCGGATCATCGCGGCCCGGGATGAGTCCGAGATCCAGGTCGTGGCGATCAACGACCTCGCAGATGACGACGTGCTGGCGTATCTCCTCAAGTACGACACCGTCATGGGCAAGTTCGAGGGCGACGTCTCGGTGGACGACGGCGTGATGGTCGCCGGGGGCCACGAGGTCAAGATGCTGATGGAGAAGGACCCGGCCAAGCTCCCGTGGGCGGAGCTCGGTGTGGATGTGGTAGTGGAGTCAACCGGTGTCTTCCGAACGAGAGAAGCCCTGCAGGCTCACCTCGATGCCGGCGCCAAGAAGGTCGTGCTCACAGTTCCGTCCAAAGACGATGTCGATGCGACCGTGGTGCTGGGCGTCAACGACGAGGATCTCGACGTGTCTGACATCGTGGTGTCCAACGCATCGTGTACCACCAACTGTCTGGCGCCGATCGCCAAGGTGCTCGATGACGAGTTCGGGATCAAGCAGGGCGTGATGACCACCGTCCACGCCTATACCAACGATCAGCGTCTGGCCGACGTGCCCCACAAGGATCTGCGGCGCAGCCGGGCCGCCGCCGAGAACATCATTCCGACCACCACCGGAGCCGCCAAGGCGGTCGGCAAGGTGCTGCCGGAGCTCGCCGGGAAGCTCGACGGCATGGCCATGCGCGTGCCCGTGCCTGACGGCTCGATCGTGGATCTCGTCGTGGAATTGGACAACGACGCAACCCCGGAGCAGATCAACGCGGCCATGAAGAAGGCGGCCGAGGGCGAACTCAAGGGCATCCTCGAGTACAGCGAGGATCCGCTGGTGTCGACCGACATCATCGGCAATCCCCACTCATCGATCTTCGATGCCGCAGCCACCCAGTCGGTGGGCGGCAACATGGTCAAGGTCGTCAGCTGGTACGACAACGAGTGGGGCTACTCGAACCGCGTGGTCGACCTGATCGAGCGGATCGCGGCCCAGCCGGAACCCGTGTAGGCGGGAGAGACCGCCGACCTCTGGCGTACAATCGATACCGGTGTTGGACTACGACGGATCGTTGATCGAAGGTCGATTGCTGGTCGCTCATCCTCAGCTGCTCGATCCGAACTTCGTGAGGACCGTGATCTACGTGATCGAGCACAGCACTGACGGTGCAGTGGGGGTGGTGCTCAACCGGCCCAGCGGACTGGCCGTGCGTGACGTGTTGCCGGAGCTGCCCACGCTCGATCCTGACTTGGTGTTCATTGGCGGCCCGGTGACGCCCGAGATCGCTATCGGGCTGGCGCCGGGGATGCCCGGTCCCGAGCTCGTTGACATCGAGTCCGAGGACGGACGG
>JABAOD010007104.1_pt1 | contig 18927 bp, 16 predicted proteins | sample 7062151 | NCBI WGS metagenome assembly JABAOD01 (sample SAMN14538626, study PRJNA623070) | marine sediment metagenome | biome: marine biome [ENVO:00000428]; feature: marine pelagic biome [ENVO:01000023]; material: deep marine sediment [ENVO:00002113] | place: India: Gulf of Khambhat ... | reverse complement strand
AATGCCAGCCTGATCCAATCGCGCGGCGATCTGACGCGGATGCAACCCTTCCAGCGTAAAGGCCACGGTAGGCACACGCTGCTCCACTTCCCTCACATCACTCAGGCCGTGAATGTGTACGCGCTGGATGGCACCCAGGATCTCCAACAGGTTCCGGCTCAGCTCGTATTCGTAAGCCCGTACTGCCGCCATCGCCTGTTTTAAGAGCAACCGGCGTCCAGAGAACCGATCACCATATTTTTCAGAATAGACCTGGCCGAATGTTTCACCTACCCAGCCGAGATACTCGAGCGCGCCCAGCACACCGGCGATGCCGGCGTGGTTCTGGGTGCCGGTCTCGAACTTGCCCGGTGGACGCTCAGAAGCGGGTCGCACTTTGTACGCCGGTAAGCGCTCAAGCAGCTCATGGCGCCCGTATAGTATCCCCACATAGGGACCGAAGAATTTATACGCCGAGCAGGTCAAGAAATCGCAGCCCAACCTTTGAACGTCGATAGGCCCATGAGGTGCATACTGCACGGCATCTACGAAGACCAGCGAGCCGGCCTGACGACACAAATCGACGATCTTGGAAACCGGGTTGATCGTGCCCAGCGCGTTGGACGCCAGACCCACTGCCACCAATTTTGGCCTGTGTTCAAGGGCCCGTTCCAGATCTTTCAGGACAAGGGTGCCGTCCTCAACATCGAAATCCACCCAGTGGACGGTGCATCGACGCGCCTCGGCGATCTGTAACCACGGAGCGATGTTGGCATCATGGTCAAGGCGAGTAACAACGACCCCGTCGCCCGCGTTCAGAAGGTGGGCTAAAGAGCGACTGAGACTCAGAGTCAGTGTAGTCATGTTCGGACCGAAGATGATCTCCTGCACGCGCTCAGCGTTCAAGAAATCAGCGACTGCACTGCGCGCCTCGTCCAGAACTTCGTCTGATGCCCGGCTGGTCGCAAAAGCGCCGCCGCGATTGGCGTTGTGTTCGGACAGATAAGAGACCATACGGTCCAGCGCATGTTGCGCAACTTGGGTACCACCCGGGTTATCGAAAAAAACCCTGTCAAGTTGCAGTGCCGAAAAATTTTCCCTGATACTCCGATGGTCAAGAGCCATGCGGGCCGCTCCTCGCTACTGTCATCTGATTCGGGGTTCGGTTTTGGCCGCCGAACCGGTTTTTGTTGATCCCATCATCGATCAATATACCCATGGCCGGGGATTTCGAGAGCACCATCCGCCTTGGTAGCTCAACCACGCCTTTTGAGAAAATCGTGCAACCCCTCCAGCACATAATCGATGTCCGACTCGCTAACCGTAGGACCCATATGCCCAATGCGAAAGATTTTTCCAGCCAGTCGACCAAGCCCACCCGAGATCTTGATATCATATTCCTTTTCAAGGAAGCTCGAAACCTCCATTGGGGAAATGCCCTGCGGCGCTGAGACCGCAGTGAGGACCGGGCTCGCCCACTCGTCCGCCACCAAAGGCATAAGGCCCAAATCTTCCAGACCGCTGCGGAGGCGCTGCGACAATCGGCGGTACTTTGCGATCCTGCGGGAAAGACCTTCCTCCAAGATCGACTTAAGCCCCGCCCGCAACGCCAGCATCGTCTGCGTGGGCACCGTGACCGGGTAAGGATGCCAATCGGCCCACTCTCGGCCGTAATCGCGCCAGGTCTTAAGATCCAGGTACCAGCTTCGGCCCGTGATCTTCCTTCGGTCGATGACATCCCAGGCACGTGGACTGACCGCAACCGGCGCAAGCCCAGGCGGCGCGCCCAGACACTTTTGAGAGGCCGTAACGCAGAGATCAACTCCCCAGGCATCCATCTCAAACTCAACGCCGCCCAACGCGGAGACTGCATCAACGAGGATCGGGACCCCATATTGCCGGGCGATTCCAGCGATCTGCCGAACTGGGTTAAGCACGCCCGTAGACGTTTCTACGTAAGCCACGGCGATCACAATCGCATCGCTCATCTGCTTCAAGGCCTTTTCGAACGCCTGCGGCTGGAGCGGTTCCCCCAGCTCCGCCCGGATTTCCAGCACCTCGGCCGCATACGCCCGGGCGATGGCGACCAGACGTTCGCCGAAAAAGCCGTTTACGCCCACGAGGACCCGGTCGCCCGGAGAGACCAAACTTCCCAGTGCAGCGTCCAGGCCGCCGCTTCCCGAGCTAACCAAACAGAACACATCATCCTGGGTCCTGAATACATGGTGGAGCCCGTCTATCATCTCGTGATAGATTTGGAGCCATTCCGGGCCATAGTGGGCGCGAGCGGGTTGTGCAAATGCTTCCGCAACCGATTGCTCCAACGGCACGGGCCCAGGGATCATTAACCGGGCGGACACGTTTCAAACTCCTTCCTTAACGGCTTGTTTCTGAGGACACGAATGACCAAGCCATTCCCACCCCCAGAAACACGTATGCCATCTGATCGAACTCGGTTTTCAGTCAGAGCGACTAGGGATTGCCCCCAAGAACGGGATGAGATGCCGACGCCCCAATCGAGTCAAGAAACTGCGGGTCAAACGAAATATCCGATGATAAGATCCGATCTGCTGCCCAAACGCGCAAATAGACCTCCTGCTGATTCGGAGGGATGGTTGAGAGCAGTTCTTCATCTACGAACTGACGGATGGTCAAGAACTGGATCACCGAATTCTCAAATTCTTCCCATGTCAACGAAAGATCCTGCAAGCGTTCGACCAGTTCAGGGCGCGTTACATTGAATTCCACCAGAATAATATCGATCTGGCCACTCAAGTCGTCGCCGCCCACCCGTACACCAGCCTCTTCCGCAGACTGCAGAATGAGTGTCTCCAGTACGATCCGGGTGAGCAGAGCCGTTTTATCGATGTCGTCCGGATTCTGCCCCAGCGATCCGAAACGGAGCTGAGCCAGCCGAATTTCTGTCTCGAAGCCTTCAAGTGTGATAACCTGTTCATTGACATTGCCAACAGGTGTAAAAGACTGCGAGCGTGCCTCCAAAGGGTTCAACACGGCGACAGCAGCTGTTACAGCTGTCAGCACAGTCACCAGAACCAGAGCGACGATCCAGGCCGGAACAACGCTTCCCCCATTTTGATTCAAGGTATTCAAAGGAGATCCTATCTAGGGTTTTGCCTCGGCCGCGCTACCGATGCGCGGCAGGTGCTGGTTATTTTACCATCCTTTAGTCACACCGGCACGCCTCTTGCACACCTATCTGCTGGAAAGAAGTTTGAAAGAAGGCCGCAGGGCCGTGAGTGACTTCGCTTTTCAATTTTACCTGTATAATCATAAGGATTCGCTGCTATGGCGTTAAAGCTAAGGCGAACACCACAGATTGCGCTAGGATTCATGGATCCCCAGCTGGATATTGACGTACTACCGATTTTCCGCCGCGGCGGGTACGATCAACCAACCCTGCCCGGTCTGCATCTGGCTGTGCCTCCACGTCGCACTGCGCGCGGCAGGGCGAGCGACCTTCTGATCATTTTCCTTAATCTGACTGGAAATGCCCCGATCTCCGCCAACCAGCAATCCCAGCTGCTGGCTGAGTATGCAAAGTCTTACTACCGCACGCGCGGCTCGGTCACGGCTGCCATCCGCAGTGGCGCCGAGCGGCTCAACCAGCATTTGCTCGAGAGTAACCTGCGCACGGCGGGCAGTGGCCTGCAGACGACCGGTTCGTTGACCGTTGTGGCGGTACGCGAGACTCACCTGTACCTGGCTCAATCCGGACCCAACCACGCCTTTGTTATTGATGGGCTTGAATCGCAACATCTGTATGACGCGCATCTCTCAGGACGTGGGTTGGGCGTCAGCCGGACACCTACGATCCGGTTTACTCATGCCGAAATGCGAGAGGGCGGGCTGGTGATCACCAGCCCGGCGCCGCCGCCAACCTGGACGGCCACTACCCTAAAGGACAGCCACAACCTGCGGCTTGAAAACCTACACCGACGACTGATCAGCCAGGCGGGCCCTGACCTCACCGCTATCCTCTTCATGGTCAAGCCCGGCCAAGGGGCCCTGCATCTGGTGCAACCGGTCCCGGCTCAGCGCGGGCCCACTCGCAGTCCGTCAAGCCCAGCGCCGGCGCCCACAACGGATCGGGACGCTGTCGGTCAGGGCACTTCGCGGGTGATCCCGGCCACCCAGACAGCGATTCGGCCAGATCCTCCCCGCCCGAGACCGAGAGGACCGATCGGACCGGTCGCGGACCGCATAGAACCTGAGGCAGCTCCGCGACCAGCACCAGTGGTACCCGAATCTCCTGCTCCCCCCGAACCAGAGATGGACGACTGGCTGGTGGCGGATACCATCTCCGAACCCGAGGTGAGCATTGCGCCCGACGATACCCAAGTTGAGGCCCCCATACGATCCCCATCCGAATCACGAGCCAATCCCATCGCCCGAACCGTCGGGCCAGCCATTCTGGCGATCGGAAGGGCAGTGGGTCACGCTGTGGAGGATGCGAGCGCCAGTCTTCGCACGCTGCTCGGTCGCATGTTGCCTTCAGAGAGCCTGCTGTCGCTGCCGACTTCGGTGATGGCGTTGATCGCTATCTCTGTCCCACTGATCGTGGTTACCAGCGCGATTGTGGTCTATTTCCAGCGCGGACAGTTACTCCAGCACGAGAGCTATCTCAATGAGGCTCGCCAGGCCGCCGAGCTCGCTGCGACACTCGATAACCCGGACGAATTGCGGGAGGCCTGGAGGTTTACGCTGGCCCGACTGGATCAGGCAGAGAATTATCAGACCTCTGAGGAGTCGCAGGCGCTGCGTTCTCGAGCACAGGTAGCCCTGGACGCGCTCGACGGGGTTACCCGCCTGGACTTTCAGCAGGCGATCCTCGGTGGGCNNCGCGACGACCGATGACCTGTACCTTCTTAACGCCGAGGATGGAAGTGTGCTGCGCGCTTTGCTCACCGGCCGGGGCTACGAACGCGACCCGAACTTCCGCTGCAGCCCCGGCGCCTACGGTGCATATATCGTCGGTCCAATCGTCGACATCGCCCCACTGCCCAAGGGGAACGAATTGAACGCGACCCTGCTCGCGATGGACAAAAACGGCAATCTGCTGTATTGCAAACCCGGCGAAGCGCCGCTCTCCGCCCCGCTCGTCCCGCCGGACAGCCATTGGGGAGACCCTGTCGCCTTCACCCAGGACGCCGGAGATCTGTTCGTTCTGGATCCTCAAACCAACGCCGTATGGATTTATCGGGGCGCCAACGGCTCCTACCGCGATCGACCCCGTTTCTACTTCTCAGAAGAGGTCCCCACGCTGCAAAACGTGATCGATCTTACCGTGAACCGCAACGATCTCTATTTGCTCCATCAGGATGGGCATCTGACAACCTGTACGTTCAGCGCCCTTGCGGAAGCCCCTACTCGCTGCACCGACCCAGCTGTCTTCACCGACACACGTCCGGGGCGCGTGGAAGGGCCGACCATCGCGGAGACCAATTTCAGCCAGATCCTCTTCACCCAACCTCCCGATCCGTCCATTTACTTCCTCGATCCGGATAACCGGGCGGTGTACCACCTAAGCCTGCGTCTGAATCTCCAGCGTCAGTTTCGTTCCCAAACAGACTTACCCGACGGACCGGCGACGGCATTTACTGTCAGCCCGAATCGGACGGTTTTTTTAGCGCTGGGCAACGAGGTGCGTTACGCAGCTTTGCCCTGATCATCGGTGTTTCTACACGTTGGGACGGACGGTGACCGTCCCAACATTTGATTCCCGCTTTCTGCCCTACCAAACGGGCGAGCAACGGTGACAACTTGTTCCGAGCTGATCGCAGGCCATCGCCATGGTGTGAGTCGGGCGGTTACGGTAGCCGTGCTACTTGTCGAGCCCGATTTACGTCTGACCCCATTGAAAGGCGTGCTGCCAGGGCGCTGAAACGTGACCAGGCCAGCCTGTGAATGCCAGTTTGACCCAAATAGAACCCAGAGATATCGGATTCGGCGTCGTTCTTGTGCTAGAATCCAATCAAGATGATCGCTCCGGTCAACCCACGGCCCTCCCCGATCGCCGGGCAGTGGTACCCTGATGACCCACGCCTGCTGGCCTCCACTGTAGACGATTACTTGGAGGCGGCCAAGCTTCCGAGTCTTCCGGGCGAACCGATCGGCGTCGTGGCTCCCCATGCCGGACATCAATATTCCGGTGCGGTGGCGGGGTATGCGTTCGCTGCGCTGCGCGGCCTGACCCCGAAGCTGGTTACAATTGTCGGCCCCCTCCATCACCCCTATNNCCCCTATCTATCGCCGGTGGCCACCACCGGTCACGACGCATACGAGACGCCTCTCGGCGCTGTCGGGGTCGACCGGGACTCGATCGGCAAGCTGAGCGCATATCTCGAAGCTGCGCTGGGGTTTGGGTTGACCCCGCTCCAAAAGGACCCTGAGCATTCCCTTGAGATCGAGCTCCCTTTTTTGCAGCGCGCCTTGACAGTTGAATTCGAGCTGCTACCAATTATGATCCGCGAACAAAGCATGCGTGTGGCTCGAAACCTGGGTGAGGGGTTGGCCGCGATCGTCGGCGATCGAACCTGCATCCTGATCGCCAGCAGTGACTTATCCCACTTCCATAACGAGAACACCGCCAACCGGCTCGACCAGATCGTCCTCTCCGCGATCGAAACGCTCAACCCTGCAGGCGTATTGAACGCGAAGGCGGGCGGACAGGGTATCGCCTGTGGACATGGGGCGATCGCCGCGGTGCTGTGGGCCGCGCGCAAAATGGGCGCAGACCGTGCCCAGGTCGTCCGCTACGGGACATCGGCGGATGTCACTGGCGACACGCAGAACGTCGTCGGGTATGGCGCGGCCGTGATTACGCGAACCAAATCATAGTGTTGGTGGCGGCGGTCGACGACCGCCGCCACCAACACTATGATTTATGTAGAAATCGGGGTCAACGTCCCCCAGGTTCTGGGGGCGTTTCACTATCATCTGCCCCCAGAATTGGAAAACCGGGTTCAAACCGGGCATCTCGTGGTTGTACCTTTCGGCAGTCAGCGAGTCCAGGGGGTCGTCCTGCGGACTGTCCAGCAACCGGCGGTCCCCGAGACTCGAGCGGTCGAGTCCCTGGTGGACCCAAAACCCGTGCTAACCCCAGTGCAGTTACAATTCGCACGCGCAATCGCAGGGCAAACCATGGCGTCCCTCCCTGCCAGCCTGGCGTTGATGGTTCCTCCCGGGATCAGCCAACAGGCGGACAGCCTTTATTCACTGAGCTCGGATGATCTCCCGATCGGGGATCTGACGCAAATGCAGTCGCGCCTGGTGAAGCTGCTCAAACGGCGCGGTGCCCTACGGGCCCGGCAGATTGACCGTGCAATTCCGCGAACAGACTGGCGTTCTGCTGCGCAACGCCTGGTCCGCCTTGGGGTCCTGAACAAGGAGTCAGTTTTGCCGCCGCCCACCGTACGGCCGCGATATATTCGCACAGTTCAGCTGGCTGCCCCTCCCGCCGCCGTCCTGGCGCAAATGAACCATGTCGGGCGGGCCGGATCGGCGGCGCTCAAGCGCCGCCAGTCGATCCTGGAGTTCCTGATGCGCGAGCCCGGCCCCGTGGACGCCTCCTGGGTATACGCCGAGAGCGGCGGCAATGCGAACGACCTGCGTGTGCTCGCCGACCGGGCCATGATCCGTCTGGGGGAAACACAGATTTGGCGCGATCCGCTGGAAGGTTTGGAATACGTTCCAAGTGCGCGACCCACCCTTACCCCCGACCAGAACGAGGTCTGGGAAGAGATCCAGGCCGGGCTGGCGCAAGCGCGCGCAGGCGAGGTCGTGGCGCCCTTTCTCCTCCACGGGGTAACCGCCTCCGGAAAAACCGAGATTTACCTGCGTGCCACTGACGAGGTCATGCAGAGCGGGCGCCAAGTCATCATGCTTATTCCAGAGATTGCCCTGACCGCCCAAACGGTACGCCGGTTTATGAGTCGATTTCCTGGCACAGTTGGGCTCATTCATTCACGTCTGTCCCCGGGAGAGCGTTACGACACCTGGCGTCGAGCCAGAGACGGTGAGATCGGCGTGGTGATCGGACCTAGAAGCGCGCTCTTCACGCCGTTACCCGATCTGGGCCTGATCGTCGTCGACGAGTCGCACGACGATTCCTATTACCAGTCCGAAAACCCGCCTCACTTCCACGCGCGTGAGGCGGCTGTGCTGTATGCACAAATCGCCGGGGCGGTCTGTATCCTTGGCTCGGCGACACCCGACATTGTCAGCAGCTACAGAGCCCGCAGGGGCCGCTGGCGGCTGCTGAAACTGCCGGCTCGCATCCTGGCTCACCGGGAAACGATCCGTCTGCAGGCTGAGAAGCACGGCCTGCGCTCCCACTATCGACCGCTGGCCGGCGAAGCGCAGACCATGGACCTGCCCCCGGTGAAGCTGGTGGATATGCGCACAGAACTCAAGGCGGGGAACCGCTCGATCTTTAGCCGGCAACTACAGGTAAGTCTTTCAGCCGTTTTAGAAAACGGCTATCAGGCGATCCTGTTCTTGAACCGTCGTGGCACCGCTACTTATATCTTCTGCCGGGACTGCGGGTATTCCATGACGTGCCCGCGCTGCGGCACTTCGCTGACATATCACCGGCCAAAGGAGGCGCTTACCTGCCATCACTGCGGATACCACCGCAAGTTCCCGGTCCGTTGTCCACAGTGCAAGAGCGAACGTATCCGGCAGTACGGCACAGGCACGGAGCGGGTCGAAAGCGAAGTTCTCGAGCTATTCCCTCAGGCTCGGACGCTCCGTTGGGATTGGGAATCCACTCGCCAGAAGGGTGCTCATGAGATCATACTGGGTCATTTCGCAGCACATCGTGCGGATGTGTTAGTCGGCACTCAGATGCTTGCCAAAGGCTTGGATCTCCCACTGGTCACCCTGGTCGGGGTGGTTCTGGCTGAAGTCGGTCTCAATCTGCCAGACTATCGCGCTGGCGAGCGGACGTTTCAGGTGCTCACCCAGGTAGCCGGACGCGCGGGACGCAGCCCATTGGGCGGGCAGGTGATCCTGCAGACCTTTCAACCGGACCACTATGTCATCCAGGCTGCGGCCAGACATAACTTCGATGCGTTTTACTCCCAGGAGTTGTCTTACCGGCGACAGCTTGGCTATCCGCCGTTTACGCAGCTGGTGCGGTTGGAATACCGGGATTCTCGGGCGGACCGCGCTGAGTCAGAAGCGTTTGCGATGGCCAGACGGATCCGCCGTTGGCTCGCCGCTGATGACCGGCGGGAAACGCAAATCGTCGGCCCGGCGCCCTGCTTTTACGCCCGTTTGGATGGGCGTTACCGCTGGCATATCATCGTACGCGGTCCGGACCCAGTTTCTCTACTCCGCAATCGGGCCCTGGGCGCCTGGCGGGTAGAAGTTAACCCGCCTTCCCTTTTGTAACCGATCACAGCCTTTCTCCCAGAAATATGACCATTTTGTCACGGATCGATCACGGTCTTGAACTGCAATCGATCTTCAATCGATCTACACACAATTTGTGGTAAGCTATACAATGATTTCCGGTTGCGTCTTAACATCCTGTTAATGGCCAGCGTGCAGCAAACGCCCAAGCTCTTATCAGCAACGGAAATGACATTTCATCCCGGTGCCCGACCATGCCCGACGAATATTCTGGGGAGACCTGCGCAAACGGGTGAACGTTGGGGTCGGGTTGTCAAACAAACAACGCTTGATGGACCTGTCCCTTTTGCCACCCTTCCCACTCCAATAGAGATCTGCGAGGGTGATGCACCTCCCTCTAGAAAGTCCGGAAGCGCCGATGAAAAGGGCTTGCACGCCGGGCTACGCCCGGAACGGTTTTGAAGGCGGAGAAACGCGATGGAAAAGCGGCGACGAGAACTACTAACCTGGGATGATGTCGATCGGCTAACGGACCACCTTCTGCCTCAATTCAACGAGGAATACACCGCCATGGTGGTGATTACGCGCGGCGGGATAATCCCGGGCGGGTTGCTGGCCGAGGCAATGGGCCTGACCCGCATTCTGACCGCGGCGGTGGACTTCCCGGCAAAAGAGGCCGTGAAAGTTTCGGGACAGCTTCTCATCTGGCCGAAATTTCTGCAATTTCCAGAGGACGATCTGTTGCGTGGTCGCCGTGTGCTCGTAGTGGATGACGTTTGGGGATCCGGTCGGACCATCACAGCGGTGAAAAACCGGGTCTCGGCTGCTGGAGGGATCCCCTACACATGCGTCTTTCATTTCAACCCTTATCGAAATCTGTTTGGAAGCGCCCGCCCTAATTATTACGCGGCCATCACGGACGCCTTTATTGTTTACCCGTGGGAAATTGATCGTGGTCCGGACAAGGCACTACTGGAGGAATTTCATCCGTCCACCGGATAATCGTTATGTCCGAAAAAATTCTGGTCGTAGACGACAATTTGATGACCCTTGACCTCGTTTCCCGGTCCCTCTCAAGAGTCGGTTACGAGGTCGTCACCGCAGAAAACGGCCCCGACGCGTTGAACCTTGTCGACGAAGGCAGGCCAGATCTGATCATCCTGGATGTCATGATGCCGGATATGGACGGCTACGAGGTGTGCCGGCTGGTGCGGGAGAAGCCGAACACCACGCGGTTGCCGATCTTGATGCTCACCGCCCTGGAATCACTGGAAGAAAAAATCAAGGGCTTCGAAGCCGGCGCGGACGACTACATGACCAAGCCGTTTCAGCCTGCTGAACTTCAGGCTCGCGTCCAGGTTTTGCTACGGCGCGTTGCGCGTGCTACCGGTGAACTCACCCAACTCACGGGCAAAGTCATCGCCGTGTTCTCTCTCCGAGGTGGGGTCGGTGTGTCCACTGTGGCGGTCAATTTGGCCACTGCGCTCGCCCAGATCTGGGAGGCGCCGACCGCGTTGATGGATCTGAGCCTGATTGCGGGCCAGAGCGCCCTGCTCCTGAACCTATCGCTGCGGCACACCTGGGCCGATATTGTCGAGATCCCAGAGGAGGAGATCGACAACGAGCTGCTGAACGAGCTGCTGCTGCCCCACGCCAGTGGTGTGCATGTGCTCGCCGCCCCGCGCTACCCCCAGCAAAGCGAGCTGTTGACCAACGATAAAGTCACACATGTCATCGATATGCTCAGCCAGCGATTCCACTATGTGGTCCTGGATCTCCCACACGATTTTCACGAGACCACGCTGGCCGGTCTGGACTCTGCAGACCAGATCCTCACCCTGATGTCCCCGGAACTGGCCTCCGTACTCTCCATGGACACCACGCTTGAGGTATTCGATACCCTCGAATACCCGCCTGTCAAATACCGGATCGCCATCAACCAAACCATCGGCCGCGGGGGCCTCAGTCTGGAAGACATCGAAGGCGCCCTCAAGCGTTCGATCGACCTGGTGATTCCTCACGACGTGGACACCTTCGTCAACGCCATCAACCTGGGAGTCCCACCGGTTTTCGGCGCACCGAACACGCGGGTGGCCGCATTGCTTGAAGACTACGCCTTTCATCTCAGCAAAGACGAGCATCGGAAGAACCGCCCGAAAAACCCTTCAGACGCCTGGAAACGCGTGAGCAGGCGAATNNGAACAGGCCGGCATCTCCGCCGGCCTGCTTTACTGTTGCACCACGACCTGCGTTGGAAACGGCATTTCGATCCCCGCTTGCTCAAAAGCCCGCTTAATCGCCGCCACGCCCTGATCTTTTGCGCGCTGCGGGTTGGTCTCGCTGGTATCAAACCAGTAATAGATCGTCAGGTCAATCGTAGAGCCCCCAAAGGTGTGAAACACGACTTCGGGGACCGGTGTATCCACCAACCCTTTGACCTCCTGGATGGCGTTTAGGGCCACCCTGCGCACCTGCTCGGGATCACTATCATAACTTACCCCCACATCGAGCTGTATTCGCCGGTTTTCGGCGCGACTGTGGTTCACGATCGGGCTGGTAAAAACGTCCGAGTTGGGAATCTGCACGAACAGGCCATCCAGCGTTCTCAGCTCGGTGGCGCGCAGGTCCACCGACCGGACAACGCCCGTAAAACTGCTGACCGTGATCGTATCGCCGATATCAAAAGGCTGCTGGAGCAACAGGAGCAATCCGGCCACAAAGTTCTTGCTGACATCTTGGACTGCGAAACCCACGGTGAACCCCAGAATTCCCAGTCCGGCCAAAAATGTGGTCACGTCGAAGTCTACCTGCTCCAGGGCAATCACTGTCCCGAAGATGATCAGCATCCAGCGAGTAATCTTGCCAGCCAACAATGTGATTTCTGGATCTGCCTGCCGCCGCCGGAAAGCCCGCTGCAAGGCGCGACTCAAAAAGCCGGCGATAACCAGCGCGATCACAAAGATCACCAACGCGGTCAGAAGCTTTGGCAGAAACCCAAAAAAACTCTCAATCAACGATTCCAAGGTCAGACTGATCCCATCCATTTTGGACCCACGCGATGCGCCCCCAATCATACTGTATCTCTTTCGATTTCTCCACAACAAACGGAAGACCTTCATTGTGGGTTAAAGCTTAACAAATGCCCACCAGCGCCGCAAACCTATTAGAATCCTCACATGACCGACATTTCGATCCTGATGCCCTGTCATAACGCGGAAGCCACCCTCGGGGGTGCGATTGAGAGCATTGAGCGGCAGAGTTATCAGGACTTTGAACTGGTAGCGGTGGACGATGGCTCGACCGACGGCACGCCGCAGGTGCTCGCGCGTTGGGCACGCACCGATGCCAGGATCCGCGTGATCAGCCAACCCCATGGCGGGATCATCACGGCCCTGAACGCCGGCCTGGCCGCATGCCGGTCAGAACTGATCGCACGCATGGACGCGGATGACCTCGCCCACCCGGACCGGCTGAGACGGCAAATCGAATTTCTAAAGGCGCAGCCCGAGGTCGCGGTGGTGGGCTGTCTGGTGGAAGCCTTCCCACGCGAGCTGGTGCGGCAGGGCTTTCGAGTTTATCTAGAATGGCAGAACGCTTTGGTGACAGATGAGGAGATTCGCAAGGAGATTTTTGTAGAAAGCCCTTTTGCCCATCCCAGCGTCGCTTTCCGCCGGAAGTGGATCCAGCAAGTTGGCGGTTACCAGGAACGCGGTTGGGCGGAGGATTACGATCTCTGGTTACGCCTGTACCTGGCGCGGGCCAGGTTCGGGAAAATCGCGGCGGTTCTGCACTATTGGAACGAGCGGCCCGACCGATTAACCCGGACCGATCGCCGTTATTCTTTGGAGAACTTCCTGCGCGCAAAAGCATATTACCTGGCCCGCGGTCCCTTGCAGGACAGGGACTCTGTGATCTTATGGGGCGCGGGGATGACCGGCCGGCGTATCAGCAAGCATCTGCTTCGGCAGGCCGTTCCGCTCAAGGCATTTGTAGATATTGACCCTCGAAAGATCGGTCGCACCCGCTACGGCCTCCCCATTCTCACATCGGAAGCTCTTCCAGAAGTCTGGCGGTCATCCCCGCGCCCCGCTGTCCTGTCAGCAGTCGGCGCTCGAGGGGCCAGACAACTGATTCGATCCCGTCTGACGGGTTGGGGTCTACGAGAGGGACGGGATTGGTGGAGCGTCGCCTGAACCGGCCAAAGGATGTACGACTGCGCTCCGCGGCCAACCCTCGGACCTTTTGACTTGCCCCTTCAAGACCCCTGACGTATAATCGCCTTAGCATGCCCATTCTCGGCCCGCACACCCTCGAGTTTTTTAGCAGAAGCCCCGAGCAAACCCGGCGGGTGGGGGTGCGCCTGGGCGCACTGCTCAAGAAAGGAGATGTGATCGGACTCGTTGGCGACCTTGGCTCCGGAAAGACCACTTTTATCCAGGGTCTCGCGGCAGGCTGGGGGAGTCTTGATGGGGTTTCGAGCCCAACTTTTGTGCTGCTCAATTTATACAGACGCTTCGACGGTGAGCGGCTGAACCACCTGGATGCATACCGCCTGGCGAACGCGCTAGAAGCGGAGGAGCTCGACCTGGAAGCGATGCTAGATAACGGCCCCCTGGTGGTAGAGTGGGCGGATCACATTAAAGAAGCCCTCCCTCGTCAGCACCTTTGGATCACTTTTCGTTGGATGGCAGATGAGCAGCGTGGGATGCGAATATCTGCAAAAGGAGTGCGTNNCCGTAAAGCAACCTTTGGAGTGCAATGATGTTATTGGCGCTTGATACGTCGACAAGTGAGCTCGGGGTCGCGCTTTACGACGGGATACGTGTGCTTAATGAGACAGCATGGGTCACCGACCATTATCATACGGTGGAGTTGGCCCCGGCGGTCCTTCAGGCGTTAGACCGGGCAGGTGGAAAGGCGACCGACCTGCAGGCTGTGGCCGTCGCTGTGGGTCCAGGCTCTTTTACAAGCTTGCGCGTCGGGCTGGCATTTGCAAAAGGGATGGCGCTCGTTCTTCATATCCCGCTCATCGGGATTCCGACGCTGGACGTCGTTGCAAACGCGCAGCCGCTGGAGGATCTCCCCCTGGTCGCGGTCGTGCGCGCGGGTCGCGGGCGACTGGCAGCCGGCTGGTACCACGCCATCCGGGGCACCTGGCGATCGTCCGGCGAAATCGAACTGCTAACCCCCCAAAAACTCTCTGGACAGATTCAAAAACCCACGGTCATCTGCGGGGAGCTTTCGGCCAAAGCACGTCAAATCCTTGGGAGAAAATATAAGAACGCCCGCCTTGCTTCCCCGGCGCGATCGTTACGGCGTCCTGCACTCCTGGCAGAACTTGCATGGGCCCGATACGAAGCGGGAAAAATAGACGATCCGGTCACCCTGTCTCCGATCTATGTCAAAACCGGTCATGAGGCATCCCCATGAGCATGGCTGGCAGCTCTGTCACCTTACGAATCCGCAGGATGAATATCACGGACCTGGAATCCGTGCTCGAGATCGACGCGCGCTCTTTTCCCACCCCCTGGCCGCGTCAGGCGTACCGGTATGAGCTCGAGAAAAACCCGGCTTCGCACCTCTGGGTCGCGGCGATGCAGAACCGGGAGGGCGTGCCAGCTCTCGCCGGGTTTATTGTCGTCTGGCTGATCCTTGATGAAGTGCACATCGGCACGTTGGCGGTCCATCCGCAATATCGCAGACGTGGCATCGCCCGAGCGCTGATTACAAGAGCCTTGTCGACGACCGTGAAACTCGGGGCCAAGATCGCGACCCTGGAGGTGCGCGCCAGCAACACAGCAGCGCAAACCCTCTATCGGAAATTCAATTTTCAAGAAGTCGGGCGGCGGATCGCCTACTATCGAGACAACCAGGAGGATGCGGTCTTGATGACCCTGTATGATTTGGACAAGAAGCTCGGAGTAACCCGGGACAGAAACGATCTCCAAGGCTATCCATTCCAGAAACAGGGCCAACCTAACATTTCGTCATGAACAGGAGGTGAGCCATGGACCCTCAATCGGTTCTGGATCACGTCACGCAAGAGGCAAGCGCTTGCACCAAATGCGACTTGCACTACTCTCGAAAAAACGCAGTCGCAGGCGAAGGGCCAGCGAAGGCGGAGATCATGTTCATCGGAGAGGGCCCGGGTTTCCATGAAAACCAGCAGGGTCGCCCGTTCGTCGGCGCTGCCGGGAGGTTTCTGGATGAACTTCTCGAAGGGATCGGAATGCATCGCGGACAGGTTTTTATCACCAATGTGGTAAAATGCCGCCCACCTGGGAACCGAGATCCCCGGCCCGAGGAGATCGATGCTTGTAGCGACTACCTGGAGCGCCAAATGCAGGCCCTCAACCCAAAGGTGATCGTCACGTTAGGCCGGCACTCGATGGGGCGTTTCTTGCCACACGCTAAGATCAGCGATGTCCATGGTCAGGCCATGCGGATCAAGGGCCGGCTCGTGGTTCCGATGTACCACCCGGCGGCCGCGTTGCATCAGCGCTCGCTCCGTCCAGTAATCGAACGGGACTTCGCCAGCCTCCCAGAACTGATCCAAAATGCGACAGAAAACAGCGAATATTCCGAATATGAGGAGCCGACCGCCGAGCGTTCAGATCCCAAGCAACTTAACCTATTTGACTTGTCATGACAAGACGGGTCCTTCGGAGAATTTGGGTTCGTTGGCGAGAGCTGCGCTCTCGCCAACGAACCCAAAATTTTTCCAAAATTCTGGTAAAAAGAAGGGGGAAGATGCCTTGAGCCGATCCAAAGAGAGCACTGACGAACTGATGAACTACCGACAATCCCTTCAACAAAAATTGAATGACCGCANNGCCGTGATTGGGCTCGGATACGTCGGCCTGCCGTTGGCGACCGTTTTCGCTCGAGCAGGTTTCACGGTTACAGGCATCGACCTGGACCCGGATAAAGTCGCAGCGATCAATCGTGGGGAAAGTTACAATCTGGACGTGCCCACCGAACATGTGGCCGAGTTGGTCGATGCAGGAAGACTGCGCGCAACCACTGATTTCAGCATTATCCGCGAAATTGATGCGGTCAGCATTTGCGTTCCGACCCCTCTGCGAAAGACTGGGGACCCGGATCTCTCAGCCATCCTTTCTGCCACAGACGACGTCGCCAGGTTCCTCCATCCCGGTATGATCGTGGTCCTCGAGTCAACCACCTACCCGGGCACCACTCGTGAGCTCCTGCTGCCGAAGCTGAGTGAGGCAGGCGACCTGAGCGTTGGGGCCGAGTTCTTTCTGGCCTTTTCTCCGGAGCGAGTCGACCCCGGGAGGCAAGACTGGACGACGATCAACACCCCGAAGGTCATCGGCGGAATCACGCCGGCATGTGGAGAGCTGGCCGCCCTCTGGTACCGCCAGGCGCTAGACACGATCGTGTCGGTTACTTCGGCCGAAGTAGCGGAGATGGCCAAGCTCCTCGAGAACACCTTCCGGACGGTCAACATCGGTCTGGTGAACGAGATGGCGCTGATGTGCGACCGGCTTGGGATCGATGTGTGGGAAGTGATCGACGCGGCCGCCACCAAGCCTTTCGGCTTCATGAAATTCACCCCGGGCCCCGGACTCGGCGGGCACTGCATCCCGATCGACCCCCTGTACCTCTCCTGGAAGCTGCGCTCCCTCAACTACACCGCCCGCTTCATCGATCTGGCGTCCGAGATCAACACCAACATGCCGCGCTACGTCGTTGATAAGGTACAGGACGCCTTGAACGAGATCGGCAAGCCGCTCAAAGGGAGTCGCATCCTGGTGCTCGGTGCTGCCTATAAACCAAACGTCGATGACCTTCGAGAGTCACCTGCGCTTGACGTGATCGGCTTATTACTCCAGAAAGGCTCAGAGGTCTCTTATCACGACCCTTACATCCAGCACATCGAGCACGAAGATTGGGCACTCATATGCGCGCCGGATCTCATGAATGGGATCCGAGAGGCTGACTGCGTGGTGATCATCACCAACCATAGCACCTACGATTACAACGCCATATTGGACGCGGCCACATTGATTGTCGACACCCGGAACGCCCTTGGAACGGCGGGTCGGAAGAACGAAAAGGTTGTGCGCTTATGAACCAAAATCTCCTGCATTTTGAAATCCCTGGCAACCGCTGCGCCATCCAAACTCCAGAGGGTCTGTCTCGATGGCCGATTACCTGTTAACCGGCGCGGCGGGGTTTATCGCCGCGCGGGTCGCCGAGATGCTCCTGGAGGACGGTCATCGCGTGCACGGCGTTGACAATATGAACGACGCCTACGACGTACGCATGAAAGAGCATCGGCTTGAGCGGTTGAGGGCCAGCCCGGGTTTCACTTTCACGCAGATGGATATCTCCGATCGGGATGCGGTCAGCGCGCTGGGCGAAACGAGCGGTGAGTTCGACGGCGTCATCAATCTCGCAGCCCGGGCCGGGGTCCGCGCCAGCGTGGAGAACCCATGGGTATACCTCGACACGAATATGACCGGGACTCTCAACCTCCTGGAGCTCTGCCGCCATCAGCGCATCCCCAAATTTATCCTGGCATCCACTTCAAGCATCTACGGCGCACACAACCCTTTGCCGTATTCCGAAGATGCTGACAGCAGCCGGCCGCTGCAGCCCTATGCCGCCAGCAAAAAAGGTGCCGAAGCGCTGTGTCACAGCTATCATCACCTCTACGAGCTTGATGTCACAGTATTTCGTTACTTCACGGTGTACGGGCCCAGCGGACGGCCGGATATGGTGATGTTCCGTTTCGTACAGTGGGTCACGGAAGGGCGCACCGTGTGGATCAATGGAGATGGCCATCAAGCGCGCGGGTTCACCTACGTGGATGACATCGCAAGAGGCACGATACTGGGCCTGAAGCCGTTAGGCTTCGAGATCATCAATCTGGGCGGGCATGAAGTGATTGAAATCCTGGAATTGCTCCAGATGGTGGAACGCCTGGTGGAGCGGAAAGCGAAGATCGAATACCGCCCGCTCCACCCAGCCGACGCGCGGGCGAACTGGGCCGATGTGCGGAAAGCCAAGCGACTGTTGGGCTGGGAGCCGCAGGTACCGCTCGAAGATGGAGTCGCCCGGTTGGTAGCCTGGTACAACGCCGAGCGGTCGTGGGCCCGCAACATTAATACCTGAGAAACGTGGGTCCAATTGCAATGCGTATATTGAGATCCTGGTGGAACGACCAGCGATTACGCGCTATCCTTCAAAACAGCGGATATCTGTTCAGCAGCAACTCGGCCGCGATCGCCCTCGCAATGGTCCAAAGTGTCTTCGCTGCCCGGCTGCTGGGCGCTGCGGATTTCGGCCTGCTTTCCGCGACCGTCATCCCCTTTGTTTCCACAGTAAACCGCCTGCTTTCATTTCGGATGAGCGAGCTGGTGGTCAAATATATGGGCCAATTTCTGGCCCAGGGCGACCGGGAGAAGGCAGCCGCGGTCGTCAAAGCGGCGGCGATCGCCGATATTATGGCTTCGATCCTGGGCTACCTGGCTTTGCTACTGGTGACCCCGCTTGCCGCCCGTTTCCTCGCCAAGGACCCGGAGAGCGCAGACCTTTTTCTCCTTT
>JABAOD010001770.1_pt6 | contig 19038 bp, 17 predicted proteins | sample 7062151 | NCBI WGS metagenome assembly JABAOD01 (sample SAMN14538626, study PRJNA623070) | marine sediment metagenome | biome: marine biome [ENVO:00000428]; feature: marine pelagic biome [ENVO:01000023]; material: deep marine sediment [ENVO:00002113] | place: India: Gulf of Khambhat ... | reverse complement strand
ATCCAATTCTGGGGCTTCACGGACGACGTGCTCGCGCAGCTGGGGGCTCGGCATGAAGGGTCGTAGCGCGCTCCCGCGTTTGGCGTTCGTGATCGGCCTGCTGGCGGTTGTCGCCGGAGTCGGGGGAGCCGTCTGGGGGCGGCCGCTGCTGGCCAAGCTGAGCTATTTCAATGTCAAGCGCGTTGAAGTCGTGGGTTCTCATTGGCTGGCGCCGGACTCGGTGCTGCAACTCGCCGCGATCGGGCCGCAACGCTCGGTCTGGGAGGAGTACGCGGTTGAAGAGCGGCGTCTGGTCGAACACCCGCTCATCGAGGATGCGAGGATCAAGCGGGCAGGCCTGCACGGGTTGCGGATCATGGTCGACGAGGTCGAGCCGATCGCCCTCGTCGGTGTGCCCGACCTGCGTGCCGTTCGCGGCGACGGGACGCTGTTGCCGATCGACCCGACCGGCGCGTCGCTCGATCTGCCGGTCGTGGCCGCGGCGGGCCAGCTCGATGCGGATTCCGCGCGCCTGGCGGATGGACCGGCCATGCGGGCGCTGGCCATGTTCGCGCGCGTGCACGAACTGGATCCCGGTCTGGCGGCGACCGTCTCCGACTTCGGGCTGCTGCCCGAGGGGCTCGGGGCGAACCTGGTGCTGTCGGAGCCGGTCGAGCAGCTGGCGCTGCCCGCGCGGGTCGATGAGAGGCTGGTCCGGCGCGTGCGCGCGACGTTGGCGGATTTGAGGAAACGCGGCGAGCGGGGGGGTGTCATGGAGGCACGCTACGCCGATCAAATTGTGGTGCGGAGAGGGCGGCAATGATCCGAACGAATTGTCTCATCGGGGCACTGGATATCGGCTCGACCAAGACGTGCGCGGTGATCGGCGAGCTCGTGCTGAACGGCGATCACGCGGCTCAGGTCAAGGTGCTGGGTGTCGGCCAGGCGCGCCCGAACGGCGTGCGGCGTGATGCCGTAAGCAATATCGAGGAGACGACGGAAGAGGTTCGGCAGGCGTTGAAACAAGCCGAGCTGATGGCCGGTATTCAACCGCGCTCACTCTATGTGGGGCTGTCCGCAGAGTATGTGCAGACCAGTACGTCGAGCGGCGTGGTGGCGATCGGCGAGGATGAGATCGACGAGGCGGATGTCGATCGTGTGCACGCTGTGGCGCAGGCTGTGGTCGTGCCCCCCGATCGCGAGGTGCTGCACGTGATCCCTCAGGACTACGCGGTCGATCACCGCGGCGGCATTCAACGGCCGGTCGGCATGCTCGGCACGCGGCTGGAGGCCGAGGTGTTCATGGTGCTGGCGGCAGGCGCGGCCACCCGGAATCTCCGCAAGACCGTGGCGCGCGCGGGCTACGATGTGGCGCAGCTCGTCTTGAAACCGTTGGCCGCCGGCCTCGCGGTCGTCACGGTCGAAGAGAGAGAGGTTGGAAGCGCGGTAGTGACCATCGGCGGTCGCACGACCGAGCTTGCCATCTTTCATGAGGGTAAGATCCGTCACGTCACTGTGCTGCCTTGTGGAGGTGTGAATTTCACCAACGACATCGTGAAGGGTCTGGGCATACCCTACGTCGAGGCGGAGCGAGTCAAGGAACGCTACGGCGTCGCCTCGACTCGGCTCGTCGACGCCGACCAGCTGATCGAGGTCCCTGGTCCCGCCGCCGGGTCGCAGAAGCAGATGCCGCGGGAACTGCTCGCCCACATCATCGAACAGCGGATGGACGAGCTGCTGGCCCTGGTCAATCGTGAGATCGAGCGCAGCGGCTACGGCAACCGTCTGGGCGGCGGCGTCGTGCTCACCGGGGGCGGTGCGAGTGTCGAGGGGATCCTCGAGGTGGCGAGCTCGATCTTCACGATCCCCGTGCGGTGTGGAACGCCGGGCACGGGTCTGGGTGGACTGGCCGACTCGGTCCGGCGCCCCAAGTTCGCGACCTCGGCCGGGCTCTTGTTGTTCGGCGTGGAGCGGATCCGCGACGATCTGGGCAGTGGGCGCGGAGCGACGCGCCGGGCGTTGGCCAAGGTGTGGGGCGGTCTGCGTGATTTCTTCTAGCTGTGTGTCGAGCGCGACGCCTGCGCACGAGTCCGCGGAGCGTTGAGAATCGGGTGTTGATCATTCCGGGCGCTGCGGCGCCCCAAGAGGGGAGGGGACGAGGATGATGATTCGTTTCGAGCTGGCTGAGACCCGCGAAAGCAGCGCGATGATGCGTGTGATCGGCGTCGGTGGGGGCGGTAACAACGCCGTCAACCGGATGATCGAGGAGGATCTTCCCGGCGTCGAGTTCGTCGCGGTCAACACGGATTGCCAGGTGCTGGGCAACTGTCGCGCGCCGGTCAAGGTACAGATCGGCAAGAAGCTAACCCGCGGTCTGGGTGCCGGGGCACGCCCCGAGATCGGCCGCCAGGCGATCGAGGAGAACAAAGACGAGGTGGTACAGGTTTTGCGCGGAGCAGACCTGGTGTTCGTCACCGCCGGCCTGGGTGGCGGAACCGGCACGGGCGCGGCGCCGATCATCGGTCAGTTGGCCCGAGAGCTGGGCGCCCTGACGATCGCGATCGTGACCAAGCCCTTCGAGTTCGAGGGGAAGAAGCGGATGCACCAGGCCGAGATCGGTCTGGCGGAATTGCGTAAGGCCGTGGACACGGTGATCGTCGTCCCCAACCAGCGGCTGCTTTCGGTGGTCGGGAAAGGGACCAGCTTCCGGGAGGCGCTCAAGCGAGCGGACGAGGTACTGCTGCAAGCTACGCGCGGCATCTCGGATCTCATCAGTGTGACCGGGGATGTGAACGTCGATTTCGCGGACGTTCGGACCGTCATGGCCAATCGCGGCCCGGCTCTGATGGGGACCGGGCGGGCGCAGGGCGACAACCGCGCGCAGGAAGCGGCCCAGGAGGCGATCTCTTCGCCCTTGCTGGATGACATCTCCATCGCCGGAGCCAAGGCGGTGCTGATCAACATCACGGGCGGCTCGGACCTGACCATCGACGAGGTCAGCACGGTCAGCTCGATCATCCACGATACGGCCGGCGATGAAGCGGAGATCATTTTCGGCACCGTGCACGATCCGAAGTTAGATCAGGAGATCCGGGTGACGGTGATCGCCACCGGTTTCGCGACGGTGGCGCAGAGCGTCGCTCCCCGCGTGATCCGGCAGCCCCAGCTCGGAACGCGCCGTGCGCCTGCCGTTGCCGCGGTGGGTGCCTCTGATCGCAGCCTGGTGGCGCTGGACTTCAGCGATCCACGCGACCTCGAGATACCGACGTTCATTCGGCGCCAGATGGATTAGCACGAACGGGTCATGTCAGAACGACGACCGCTCAGTCAAAGGGGACGATCTTTCGCCTGAGGCGCGATGGGTAGAGGCCTGCTGATATTCGCGATCCTGGTTACCGCCGGGTTGACCTTGATCCTCGGTCGCCCGGCCAGCTCGGAGCGTCATGTCCAGACGCTTCCGCCGATCGTCGTGTCCAGGGGCGCGGCAGAGAATACGGTCAATGTCGATACCCTTCGCCGCGGGGAGGTGCTCGCTCTCGTCCTGACCCGGCTCTCTCTCCAGGGTACGGAGGTTGCCAACGCCGTCGAGGCGCTTCGCGCTTACGCCAACCCGCGCCTGTTGAGGGCGGGCACGCCGGTGATGGTTCAGCGAACCGCTTGGGACAGCGTGATCGACGTGACGGTGCGGATCGAGCCCGATCGCAAAGTGCGGCTGTATCGAGATGAGCTGGGCTGGACCGCGGAACTGATCGACCTTCCGATCCGCGTCGATACACTGGTGCTGGCCGGTTCGATCGACAACAGCCTTTATGGCTCGATCATGGAGTTGCCAGCGCCGACCCTGAGCCAGCAGGAGCGGATCGAGCGCGTGATGTGGGGAATCTACCGCCCCTTCCAGTGGAGCATCGATTTCGGGATCGACATTCGTAGCGGCGACAGCTACCGGGCGGTCTACGAGCGGAGCGTACGACCGGACGGCTCGGTTCGTGACGCCCGCATCCTGGCGGCCGAGTTCATCAATCGCGGAGAGGTCCATCGCGCCTACTGGTTCCCCTCCCGGCGCGAGTACTTCGATGATGAGGGGAAGTCGATGCGGCGGGTGTTCCTGAAAGCGCCGGTCGATTTCCGCCGCATCTCCTCGCGCTTCAGCCGGCGGCGCTACCACCCCCGCCTGGGTATCTACCGGGCTCACCTCGGAACGGACTACGCCGCCGACACGGGAACCCGGGTCTACAGCACGGCCGACGGCACAGTGACGCGTGCCGGCTGGTGGGGCGGCTATGGTCGGATCGTCGAGATCCGTCATGTCAACGGTTACCGGACGCGATACGCGCACCTGAGCTTCATCGCCAAGGGCATACGATCCGGTGTTCGCGTCCGTCAGGGGCAGCTCATCGGCAATGTCGGATCCAGCGGCCTGGCGACCGGCCCACACCTGCACTATGAACTCTTGCGGGACGGGGTGGCCATCGACCAGCGCCGGGTGAACCTCCCCTCGGGTAATCCGGTTTCGTCGAGTGAGCGACCCGAGTTCGAGCGTGAAAGAGTCAAGCTGGCGGGTCTACTTGACTCGGTTAGCGGTACACGGTAACCGGTAGGCGGTGCGACGGTGGACGGTGGGCGGCACGTTTGGCTGATTGTCGAATGCACACCGTCTACCGTCTACAGTCAACCGTCTGCCGAAGCGTAACGCATGGGCGCTTTCCTTCGCAGTTGGTCCTTGCGCCTCGGCCTTCTCTTCCTCATTCCGGCGGCCCTTTACCTTCCCTGGAGACAGGAGCTGCTTTGGCGTAGTGGCGATGTGGTCGTGCCGATCCGGGCGCTGCGCTATCGATTCGTGTGGGATCGGCCCTGGAACTCGAGCCTTGCCGTCGGCCGGCTGACACTGGAGTTCGGCGTCCTGGCCGTGATCGTCGCCCTTGCCTACCAATACGAGAAGTCGCGCAAGCCGCAGAGGGCGGTCGTGCCGGCTTTGACACTCAGGTACAGCGACGCGGACTGGCAGTCGGAGATGCAGCAGCTGGAGGCCGGCGCCGATCCCGGCGTCTGTCCCATCTGTGAGCGGACCGGCTTCTACGGTCCTCGTGACGACGGAGCCGGCCGCCGCTACCGAAAGTGTGTCTACTGCGGCCTGCTGCAGAACGTCGGCGAAGCCCCGGTGCAGCTGCGAGCGTGTGTTCACGATTGCGGCGCGGTACCGACGGTGGCCGGCACGCCCATGATCACCTGGGTGGAGCCCGACAAGAACTTCTACACCTGCGATGGCTGTGGCCGTGAGGTGGATGTGGACGTGAACCTGGCCACAGGTCCCGTCGATGATCCCGGCCACCCCTGGCGCAGCGTACCTCAAGGGCTGTCGCAGCGGGAATACGTCCGCTTCTGGCTGGCCCATGGAGCGCCGGGGCGCACTTTTCTATAAGTCGTGACCGGACAAAGCCCAAGCTCAGAGGCTGGGGTCGGCTTGCGCCTCGGCGCCCACCGGGGCATCGTGACGCCGTTCGTATTGATCTTGGAGCTGAGATTCGGTTCGGGTCCAGGTGACCGCATTCGAGTGGCTTCTCTTCGCCGCCGGCGCCGGTGCCATCGTCGCGTACGTCCTCTGGTGGGTCCGTCCCCGCGAGGAACCGGTGCCCGGTCGCGGTTGGGTGGCGGTTCTCCGGGGGTCGGCGCTGCTGCTTGCCTGGTTGATCCTCCTCAACCCCTCGCTGCCGGTGGGGAGCGACGACGATCGTGGCGGCGCTGAGGTCGCCCTGGTCGACGCCTCTTACAGCATGTCGCGCCCTCTCGCCGACGGCGGCCCGGACCTGTGGCGGTTGGCGGCCGATTCCGCCGTGCGCTTCACCCGCGTCTGGCTGTTCGGTGAGGTGGTACCCCTGTACCTGAGCCGGGATTCGCTTCCAGACACGCCGCTCTACCGAGAATCGCGCCTGGTGCCGGCCTTGCGCGCCGCCGCCGACGCAGGGGCACGTCGCGTCGTCGTGATTACCGACGGTGCGCTGAGTGATGGAGCCGAAGCACGAGACGAGGCGCGGCGCCGCGGACTGGCGCTCTCCGTCGTTTCGCTGACGCCCAGCTACCCCCGCATCGGACTGGCCCAGCTTTCGGCACCGGCCTGGGCCAAGGCAGGTGACAGCGTCGAGGTCCGTGGAGAGGTCGTGGCCACCGGGCCCGTGCCGGACAGTGTGCGTGTCGAGATCATCGACGAGGACGGCAGGGTCGTCGCGGCAAAGAAGGTCGCGGTCGCGGGAGCCGGTCGGTATAGCCCGGTGCGTCTGGTTCTGCCGGTCCCGGGCGATCCCGGCGACTACCGCTACCGGGCGCGGATCGCGCCCCCGACACCGGACCCTGAGGTCCGGGATGATGCGCGTCCGTTTTACCTGAAAGTGAGCGAAAGGCCGGCTGGACCGATCCTCGTGTCGCTCAGACCCGACTGGGAGCCGTCGTTCCTGATCGCCCACCTGGACCGCCTGACCGATGTGCCCACCCAGGCCTACCTGTGGCTGGCAGACAGCCTGGTCAGCCTGCCCGGCTTCGACCATGTCACCCCGGCCACCGTGCGTCGGCGTGCCCGGGACGCGCCCCTCATCGTGATCCATGGCTTCGGGGCCGAGGCACCCGAGTGGGCCCGGGAGATGGTGCGGGGTGCGCGCCGGCTACTCGTGTTTCCTGCCGGGACCCGTCCTTTCACCCTTCCCGGCTGGGATATCCGGGTTGGCCCTCCGGCCAGCGGCGAGTGGTACGCGACGGGCGGGCTCACCGGGTCGGCGCTGGCCGTCGAACTGGGCAGCCTTTCGCTGGAAGGTCTGCCGCCTCTCATGCGCATTCGCTCGCTGGGGGTCGAGGCCGACTGGGTGCCGCTCGTCGCGCGCCGCATGCGGCGCGGCGAGCCGCGGCCGATCGTAATGGCGGGTCGGGCCGGGGACCGGCGTTGGGCCGTCGCCGCCGGGGAGGGCTACTGGCGCTGGGCGTTTCGTCCGGGTACGGGCCGCCAGCTCTATCGGCGGTTGTGGACGGGCGTGACAAGCTGGCTGATCGCCGAGGGCGGCGCCGCAGCTTCAGGTCTCGAGCCCAGTCGGCGAGTGGTGCCATGGGGCGAGCCGCTGAGATGGGCGGTGCGCTCAGAGGCTGACTCGCTCAGGGTCGTTCTGGTCGATCAGGAGGGCGACTCGATCTGGACGGGCAGCGCCGGGACCGGCGATTCGGTCGTTGTCCGCCTGCCCGCGGGTCGCTACCGATATCACGCCGAGGCCTATCGTGAGAATCGGGTCGCCGCGGCCGGGCAGGGACCTGTAGAAGTCGAGGCGTTCTCCGACGAGTTGCTACCCCGAGCCGCGCTGACCGAACTGGAGGAAGTGGGGGAGGCTCGCAGGCGGCCCGGCGCCGGCCGCGACGCTCGGCGCGGTCTGGCGACGCTGGGCTGGCCTTACCTCTTGCTGATCGCGGTCCTCTGTACGGAATGGGCGCTGCGCCGTTTCATCGGCCTGCGATGACGAGACGTCGGTGAACAGACCCCGCACCCTCGATCGGCCCGTGCAGTTTCTCAAAGGTGTGGGCCCGCGCCGAGCGGAGGCGCTGGCCAAGCTGGGAATCCAGACGGCCCGAGACCTCATCTATCACGCCCCGCACAGATATCTGGACGCGACCACGGTGACGCCGATCGCCAAACTGGCTCCGGGGATGGAGGCCACGGCGATCGGCGAGGTCGTGTCGAAAGGGGTGATCCCGACACGCCGCGGACTTCGCCTGTTCCAGGCGGTGATCCGCGATCCCAGCGGCTTGATCGAGTGCTCCTGGCCGGGCCAGCCGTTCCTCGACCGCGCGATCCGCAAGGGCGACAAGCTGCTGGTGTCGGGGCCCGTCCGTTTCTTCCACGGTCGTCAGATCCAACCACGCGAATTCACCGTCCTGGCCCGGGCCGGCGAGGCGGCCGCGGACGAAGGGACGGTGTTCCCCGTGTACCCGGCCACCGCGGGTCTGACCCATCGCCAGATCCGGCATCTCGTCGATCGGAACCTGGATCTTCTGCTGACGGCGGTGGAGGAAGAAGAGGAAGAGATCGTTCCCGAGCCGTTGCGGCGCCGNNTGGCTCACGCGGAGGAGGCGCGTCGGCGGCTGGCTTTTGAAGAGCTGTTCGTGCTTCAGGTTCTTTACGCCCGGGCGCGCTACGTAAATCAGGAGACGCGCGTCGGAGTGGCGTTCGAGCGGAAGAACACCCTGGTCCGGCCGTTCGCCGAGTCCCTGCCGTTCGAGCTGACCGCGGCCCAGAAGCGGGTCCTCGGCGAGATCTCCGCGGACATGACTCGACCCCGGCCGATGAACCGCTTGCTGCAGGGAGATGTCGGCAGCGGCAAGACCGTGGTGGCCACCTTCGCGCTGCTGCGGGCGATCGAGAACGGGTACCAGGCGGCGCTCATGGCGCCCACCGAGCTGCTGGCCGAACAGCATCTGGCCACCCTCACACAGCTGTTGGGCAACGTGCCGGTACAGGTCACCCTCCTGCGCGGCGGCCTTTCGGCGGCGGCGCGCCGCGAGGGGGTAGAGCAGATTCGCACGGGGTCGGCACAGCTCGTCGTCGGCACACACGCGCTGATCCAGGAGAGCGTGGAGTTTCAGCGGCTGGGTTTGGCCGTCATCGATGAGCAGCACCGCTTCGGGGTGCGCCAGCGGCTGCAGCTACGTCAGGCGGGCGCCCAGCCCGATGTGCTCGTGATGTCGGCGACGCCGATCCCACGCACCCTCGCGCTCACCTTCTACGGCGACCTCGATATCTCGGTGCTCGATGAACTGCCCCCGGGCCGGCGTCCCGTGCGGACGGTGCTTCGGCGCGACAGCGCGCGCGCTCGTGTCTTCGACTTCGTGCGCCAGCAGGTCGCGGCCGGGCGACAGGCCTACGTCGTCTACCCGGTCATCGAAGAGTCGGAAGCGCTCGATGTGCGCTCGGCGACCGAGGCGTACGAGCACCTCTCGAGCGCGGTGCTGCCCGACCTGAACGTGGCTCTGATTCATGGGCGGCTCTCATCGGACGAGAAGGATGAGACCATGCGGCGTTTCGTCGCCGGGGGTATCGATGTCCTGGTATCGACCACCGTGATCGAGGTCGGCATCGACGTGCCCAACGCCACCGTGATGGTCATCGAGGGCGCCGAGCGGTTCGGGCTCTCGCAGCTGCATCAGCTTCGCGGCCGCGTCGGACGGGGCGGGGAACAGAGCTACTGCATCGTCGTCTACGGAGGTCAGTCACCCCCGGAACGGCTGCTCGTGTTCGTCTCGACCAACGACGGATTCGAGATCGCCCGGGCCGATCTGCGCCTGCGTGGCTACGGCGACTTCTTCGGCGCCCGTCAGCACGGGCTGCCCGAGTTCGCCTTTGCCGATCTGGAGCGCGACGAAGCGCTACTCCACACGGCGCGTGACGCCGCCGGTCGGATCATCGCCGGCGATGCCGAGCTGAGTCGGCCGGAGCACAGCGCACTGGGGAGGGCCCTGCGCACCAAATACCGCGAGCGGTTGGGGCTCTACGAAGTTGGATAGCAAGACAGGTAAGAGATTATGTCACAATAGGTTACGGATAGTCATCTGAAGTAGTACCGTAACGACACTTCACCGGGTACGGCGCTCAGACGCAGGCGGCTTTTTTCAGAATCGGGGTCGTAGGGGATGTCGCCCGGGCCGCTCTTCTTCTGGAAGTCGACGATGAACAGCAGTACGCTGGCACCGAAACTCACCTCCGCGCCGATCAGACTCCAACGGGCCGTCCGGTCCTTCGTCACCACATCCTGGAACAGCGATTCGAGCTGCGGGTCGGCGTAGGCTCCGTCGGCGGTGACGTTCCGGCAGTTGTCGGGGTCGGCCAAGCAGGCGCGCTCGAGCTCGGCAAAGCTGTCTTCGGCGTCTTCGTGGACGATCGCTGCCGTCGTGCCGAGCCCTACCGCGGCGGCCAGCGTCAGCCATTTCGTCACGGTCACCCACTTCCCGTAGCGGGGAAGAGGAAGGAAGCCGCCGCTGGCATCGGACGTTGCGCTGCTGGTGAGCGCCGCGGTCAGGGCGGAGTCGGCGGGCGCGAACAGGGTGGCAGCGCCGGCATCCGCGGTCGTCGGTCGGCCAGCCAGCTGAGCGTTGGCGGGCCCGGCCGTCAGAGTGAGGGCGAGGGCGAGGGTGATGGCTAGGGCGTACTTCATCTCAGCTCGACCACCTTTCCGCGAAGTCCGGAGCTCAGGGCGCCGCCGCCGCGGCCGTAAAGGGGGACGACGATGCGGCCTTCGTGCACGACGGCTGGGGACTCGATCGATCCGCCGAGGGGGATGTCCCATATGGGCCGACCGGCGCGATCATAGAAATATAGCGTCCCGCCCAAAGTTCCGATCAGCAACCCGTTGCGGACGACGGTCGGCGCTGCCACGACGCTGGCACGGGCTCGGGCGACGATGTCGGTCGAGCCGGATGCGAGTGTGAACCGGACGATGTCGCCAGATCGCGTCACCGCGAATCCGTAGGGGGAGGCGAGAACGGGACCCGCCGGGAAACTTTGGAAACCCGACGCCTTCCAAACCAGCTCCAGATCGGGGAGGCTCCAGGCGAGCAGGGACCCTCGTTCCGTCGTCATGTAGAGCGTGGAGCCGTCGCTGGCCACCTCGCCGGAGGCGATCTCGGGACAATGGGCAGCCGCCTGCCGCTCTCCATCACGGCGATTGACGACAAACAGGCTGTCGTAGGCGATGTAGACGACCCAGTGGTCGAGGACGACGGGGCCGGCGCTGGGGGCCCGCGAGAAGCGGACCTGCCAGAGCGGGTCCTCCTTTTCTTCGTCGGCGACGAATGCGACGAGAGAGCCGAGGTCGGTGGCCGCATAGAGGGTATCGCCCGCGAGAGCGAGCGGAGCCCGAACCGATGGGAAACGGCGGTCCCAGAGGTCGTCGCCCTCGATCAAGCTGAGCGAGCGCAGCCGTCCCTTGTCTTCGGTTGCCGTGTAGATGACGTCTCCGGCCAGCACGGGAGAGACGGGCGGGCCATCGAGCCGCCGTCGCCAGAAGAGCGAGCCGTCTTGGCGGCTGAGCGTTTGAATGTTTCGATCCGCCGTGGCGGCGACGATCACCTCGTCAGTCACCACGAGCATCCCACGGATTCCCGAGCCGAGCGAGGCGGTCCAGAGGACCGTTGGTGGCTCGTCGCCTACCAACTGGTTGGAGAAGGGAGCGCGCGTGTTGTTTCCAAAGTAGGTGGGCCAAAAAGCGCCGGCGTCGACCGGGGCCGGGCGGGGCCGGTGGACGCAGGAGAGGGCCACGGTCGCCGCCATCACCACGGCGATGGCCGCTGCGAGCGGACGTCGACGTTTGACACCCTCGTCGGCGCCCTCTAGTTTCGGCGCCCGAGCCACCGGGCCCGGCATGGGACGGAGCGCCGGGCGGGCGCTAGGACTCGGATGCGGTATTCGGCCTCCTCTGGACACCCTCTCGAACTCCGGTAGATGACGCGCGAAGTCACCATCAGTCAGTTGGCCGACTATGTCGGCCAGGAGGTCACCCTGCAAGGGTGGCTACATAACAAACGCTCGAGCGGCAAGATCGCGTTCCTGATCGTACGCGACGGCACGGGGATCGTGCAAGCGGTGCTGAGCCAGGGCGACGTCGCGCCGGAGGTCTGGGAAAGGCTCGACACGCTCTTCTACGAGTCCAGTCTGAGGGTGACGGGGAAGGTGCGGGAGGATTCGCGTGCGCCCGGCGGGTTCGAGATCGCGCTCAACCGGCTGGACATTGTCGGCCCCTCCTCGGACGACTATCCGATCCAGCTCAAAGAGCACGGGATCGACTTCCTGCTGGAGCACCGTCACCTCTGGCTGCGGACGCCGCGGCAGGTGGCGATCATGCGAGTGCGAGACGAGATCGTCAAAGCGATTCGCGATTTCCTGTACGACCGCGGGTTCGTCAACGTGGACTCGCCGATCCTGACCGGCGCCATCGGTGAATCGGCCGGCACCCTCTTCTCGACCGAGTACTTCGACCTCGGCACGGCCTACCTCGCCCAGACCGGACAGCTGTACGTCGAGGCGGCGGCGGCGGCGCTGGGCCGGGTCTACTGCTTCGGCCCGACGTTCCGCGCCGAGAAATCGAAGACGCGCCGCCACCTCACCGAGTTCTGGATGCTGGAGCCGGAGATCGCCTGGTGCGACAGCGAGTGCAACATGCGTTGGCAGGAGGAGCTGGTCAGCTACTTGGTGCAACGGTCGCTGGAACGCTGTCGCGCGGATCTGGAGGGGCCACTGGAGCGTGATATCTCGCGGCTCGAGAAGGCCAAGCCGCCCTTTCCCCGGCTCTCGTACAGCGAGGCGGTGGAAAAGCTTCGCTCGTCCGGCTCGAGCATTCAGTGGGGGGACGATTTGGGCGGCGAGGACGAGACGCTGATCGCCGCGGACCAAGAGGCCCCCGTCTTCATCTACAACTACCCGAAGGCGGCAAAGGCCTTCTACATGAAGGAGAACCCCGAGGACCCGCGCACCGTCTTGTGTGACGACCTCATCGCTCCGGAGGGGTACGGCGAGATCATCGGCGGGAGCCAGCGCGAGGACGACTACGACAGGCTCGTGGCGCGGATCCGCGAGGAGAAGCTGCCCGAGGCGGCCTACCGCTGGTACCTCGATCTGCGCCGCTATGGGAGCTTCCCGCACAGCGGCTTCGGCCTGGGTCTGGAGCGAACGGTGGCCTGGATCTGTGGCGTCCGCCACATCCGCGAGGTCATCGCCTTCCCGCGGACGCTCAACCGATTGTATCCCTGACCGTAGCGCGACGCCGGCGCGTCACTAACCGGCACTGAATTTCCCAATGTTCAATTCTCAAATACTTGGGAGTTGGACATTGAACAGTGGGAATTGGAAATTCGCCATCCGGCGCTATGCGCCGTGCTCTTCGTTCGCCTTGATCTCGTCCCAGAGCGCATCCAGCTCGGCCAGCGATGCCTCCCCGACTTTGAGCCCACGCGCCTCAGCCAGAGCGACGACGCGCGCAAAACGGTCGGCGAACTTCACGTTCGCCTTTCTGAGCGCCGTGCCGGCGTGTAGCTCGGCCAGGCGGGCGACGTTAACGCAGGCGAAAAGTAGGTCGCCGATCTCCTGCTCGAGGTCTTCACGGTCGGGGCTGTCGAGAAGCGCGGCGACCTCCTCCACCTCTTCGCGGAGCTTCGCGAAGGCGTCGCGCGCGTGATCCCAGTCGAAACCGACGCCGGCGGCCCGGTCCTGCAGCCGCTGGGCCCGGCCGAGCGGGTCGAGCCGTTTGGCCAAACCGTGAAAGACATCCGCGTCCTGGCGTTCGTTTGCCTTTTCTGACTCCCAGTGGGGCCGCTCCTCCGCCTCGCCGTAGAGGTGAGGATGGCGCCGCCGCATCTTCTCTTCGAGGGTCGCCACCACCTGTTCGGCGTTGAAGGCCCCGCGCTCTTCGGCCAACACGATCTGAAAGGCGACGTTGAGCAGCAGGTCGCCGATCTCCGACCGCAGGGTCTCGTCGTTCGCCCCTTCGAGAATGGCGTCGGCCAGCTCCAGCGACTCTTCCAGCAGGTAGGGCGTGAGAGAGGACGGTGTCTGGGCGGCATCCCAGGGGCAGCCGGCGCGGAGGAAGCGGACGAGCTCGAGAGCGCGATCGAGGGTGGGGGGCGCGGCTCGGGCGCCGGCGGGTCGATCAGTCATATTCGGGTTTCTTGCAAAGGGTCTGGCGGCCGTCTATACTCACGGCGCGTAGCTCTCGATGGATAGACGAGATATCTCCACGGCGCGCGCCTGGGTCGACGTCGACCTGGGTGCGCTCGTTGCAAACTACGACAGCCTGGCCCGCCGGGCCAAGCCGCGGTCCGGTGTGCTGGCTGTTGTCAAGGCGGACGCCTACGGTCTCGGCGTCTGTCCAGTCGTCCGGGCCCTGGAATCGCGGCGGCCCTGGGGCTACGGGGTAGCGGCTCTGGCCGAGGGGATCGAGCTGCGGGAAAAGGGGATCGCCCGGCGCGTCGTCCTGTTGTTCTGCACACCGGACGAGCTGGAGGGTGCCGCCGAGGCCGAGCTGACGCCGTGCCTCGGCGATCTCGAGGCGCTGGCCTGCTGGCGGGCGGTGGCCCGGCGTGCCGGGCGACGCTTGCGGTTCCATCTGGAGATCGACACGGGGATGGGCCGCTGCGGTTTTCGCTACGACGACCGCGCGCGCTGGCTGCCACGCGTGCTGGAAGCGTGTGAGGCCGACCTCGAGTGGGAAGGGACACTGACGCACTACCATTCGGCGGACGAGCCGGAGGCGGCTCCGACTCGAGAGCAGTGGGAAAGGTTCCAAGAATGTGTCGGCGCCTTTCCGGAGGGAGTCGGCGGCGTCAAGCACACGGCGGCCAGCGTGGCGGGTGTGCGCTGGCCCGAGTACTCGGCCGACCTGTTGCGCCCGGGGCTGTTCCTCTACGGTGGGGTCGCGGGGGGCGAGCCGGTCCTGCCGGAGCCGGTGGCGGCGGTGCGGGCGCGGGTCACGTCGGTGCGCGATGTGCCGGAGGGCTGGACCGCGAGTTACGGAGCGACTTACCGGGCGTCGCGGCCGTCGCGCTGGGCCACGCTGGCCATCGGCTACGCTGATGGGCTGCCACGCAGGCTCTCGAACAACGGTTTTGTTCGATTTGGCGAGCGGGAGGCTCCCATCGTCGGTCGTGTCTGCATGGATGTGACCGTGGTGGACGTCACCGCGCTCGAGGACGTGACGGCCGGGGTGGCCGCCACGGTGCTGGGCGGGCCTTCGGACAGCGCCACGAGTCTGCGGGCGGTGGCGGAACGCTGCGGCGCGATCACGTACGAGATTCTCACCGGTTTGGGGCCACGGCTGCCGCGTGTGTACAGGGGCATAGACAATTTGGGGTAGGAGTCGATGAGCGAAGGTAAGACAACCAGTGGCGGGAAGTCGACGAAGGTCGAGTTCAGCGGTTTGGTGGCCGGGTTGGCGACGTCGGCGGTGGCGGTACTGAGCCAGATCGAGGTGCTGTTGCAGCCGGAGGGCGCCGTCGAGGGGGCGAAAGAAGGGGGCGCGAAGTCGGAGCCCCTAACGTCGGAGGAGCGGAAGAAGCGCATCTCGGACGGGTTGAACGGTGCGCGTCAGCTCATCGACACGCTGATCGTCCTGGAGGAAAAGACGAAAGGCAACCTGACCGACGAGGAGCAGAAGCTTTTAGCCGCGGCGATCTCTGATCTTCGCCTTCACTATGTGGGCCTCGCGAACCGGCCGCTGCCCAAGCACGAGCCGAAAGAGGCTGACGTCGGGTGACGGTGTGGCGGTGTGCGACGGCACTGGCGATCCTCTCGGTTTCGCTGGTGGCGTGTGAGAGACAGGAGATCCTGTCGGTCGATCCGGAGGACGCGCCCGGCACGTCGGCGGCGACGCTCGAGACGCTGCTGAGCCCGTCGGACATCGGCCAGTGGGTGGACACGGTGTTTCCGGGTTTCGCCGGCCCCCGTAACTCGGCGTTCCTGCTGATCGATGGGGGCTCGGCTCTTCTCACCAGCCGGGGCCTGTTTCGATTCGAGAACGTACAGGACAGCGTTTTCGGCTTCGACACGACGTCCGCCGCTCTGCGCTTCGACTCGGCGCGGGTGGTGCTGAGCGTGGACACGCTGCGTACGCGCCTGGCCACGGGCGGTACGATGCTGCGGCTGCTGGCGCTGGAGCAGGAGTGGGACGTGCGTACGGCGAACTGGGAATTCGCCGTGGACAGTCCGGGCGCCCAAGTGCCTTGGTTGGGGGGGCCGGGTGGCTCGCTCGGTCAGCAGTTGGGCGAAACGGTCGTCGATGAAGAGATGGACAGCATCATCTTCGAGCTCGGCGCCGCCTCCGACTCTCTCATACGCGCCTGGAACGACACGATGCTCGCCAATCCTGGGCTGGCCCTGGTGGTGGGTGATTCCGGGCGTTTGGCTCTACGGGTGCCGCGCCTGCGCTACGCGATCGTGCCGGAGATCCGGCCCGACACCGCGTTCACGCTCAGCTCCTTCGCGGTCCGGACGTATATCTTCGATCAGAACCCGCCGCCCGTCGCGGCCGGCCGAATCCGTGTGGGCGGGGTACAGGGTTGGCGATCGTTTACGGAATTCGTCCTTCCGGATTCGGTGCCCGTGACGGGTGGTCAAGCCGCCTTGCGCGGGGCAACGATCAACAAGGCCGAGCTTCTTCTGACCAGCCCGGGCCGGCCCGCCCCGCCCTTCGCGGCGGAGCAGCCGTTCTTCCTGATCGCCTTCCGTCTCGTCGACGACTTCCGGGTGTTCGGCCCGAAGACGCCGGTCGGCCTCGCGATCACGAACAGCGTAGGCGAGGTGGTGCCCGATTCGCTCGACGCCGATCCGGTGCTCGCCATCGATATCACGACGCGTGTGCGTTCGTGGTCGGGGGTACCCGCGGACTCGGTGCCGCTGCCGATTCGCCTGGTGATCCGCTCGACCGACGAGGCCACCGACTTCGGCTATTGGGAATTTGGCGGTGTCAGAGACCCGGCGGTCGCTCCCGTGCTGCGAATCGTCTTCACGCCACCGACCGACTTCAGGCTGCCATGATCACGCGTGCCCTCCTCGCACTCGGTGCTTTGACGGTTCTCGCCGCGGCGGTGGGAGAGCGCCCGGCGCATGCGCAGGTTCGGCTTCTCGGCGAGGCGGGGTTGGGTCGGAGGGCGCGGCCGCTCGACGCGCGGGCGCGCGCCATGGGATCTTCGGCGGTGGCGCTCCACGGCGGGAACTTCTCGGCGGTCAACCCGGCCTCGGCCGTCCACCTGACGATCGCCGGTGCCTGGGCGACCTTCATGCCCGAGAATCGCTCGGTCAAGGGCGATGCGCGCGGCGATTTCAAGACGCAGGATGTGCCGCTGATTCGCGTCGGTTGGCCGATCACCGAGCGTTGGGTCGCCTCGGTGAGTTTCGGCAGCTTCCTCGACCAGGACTTCGGCGTGCAGTTCGTCGACACGCTGAGCATCTCGACCGGAGACATCGAGTTCCAGGAGACAAGGACGGCGGACGGCGGCATCTCGCAGTTCCGCTTCGAGCTGGCCGGGATCATGGCGGAGCGTTGGAGCCTGGGGCTGGCCGCGAATCTCTACTCGGGCGAGGTGCGGCGGACCGTGCAGCGGGCGTTCGATGCGGCCTCCGGCTTCTCGACCTACACGTCGCGGGCGGCCATCCAGTATCGGGGGTGGGGGTTCGCGCTGGGCACCGAGTTCGAACCGGTGCCCGAGATGCTGGTCGGTGCCGTGTTCGGCTGGGGGTTCGGGCTCGATGTGGAGAACGACAGCACGGGAGCGAAAGACGACGTCGGTCTGCCGCTGGCCCTGGATGTGGGGGCGTCCTGGCAGCTGACCCCTGATCTGAGCGTGGCGATGCAAGCCGGTTGGGAGGATTGGTCCAAGATACGTGAGGACAATCCCGAAACCGGTGCGAATGACGTCTTTCGCTTCGGCGCGGGGGCGGAATTGAGAGCGATCTCGGGCACCAGTTCAGAGGTCTTCGTGCGCGGCGGTGCTTCCTTCGAGCGGCGGCCCTTCAGGTTGCGAAGCGGCTGGCCCTGGGAGCGCGCTTTCGGTTTCGGGCTCGGGCTGAACCTGGCGAGCGGCCGCGCCCGGCTCGATGGGACGGTCGAGCTGGGACGCCGCGGTGACATCGAGCGCGAGAGCGTGGAGGAGTCCTTTACACGCCTCAGCATCTCTGTGGCCGTCTTCGGCCGATGACGCTCGTCTCCTCGTCTCCTCGACGTATCTTCTTCCACACGTTCGGCTGCCGCGCGAACCAGTACGACACGGAGCGGATCCAGCGGCTGCTGGAAGTGGGCGGTTGTGAGACCGTGGACGATCCGGGGTTGGCCGATGCGGTCGTCATCAACAGCTGCACGGTCACCCAAAACGCCGATTCTGAGCTCCGTCGCTACGTTCGGAGTCTGAGCCGCCGCGCCGCTGGGCGTACGCTGCCGGTCGTCGTTGCCGGCTGCGCCACCGCGGTGGCGTCCGAGGCGATCCTGGCGCTCGAGGGCGTCGCCGCGACCGTGCCCGGCCAGGATGCCGAAGCCGTCGCCCGAAGTCTCGGCGTCGTGGTCGGGAGTCAGGGTCGCGGGAACGGCGCCGTCTTGCTCGACCGTTCCGAGCGCGGCACGCGGGCGTGGCTGAAGGTCCAGGACGGCTGCGATCTGCGTTGCTCCTACTGCGTCATCCGTATCGCCCGGGGCCGCAGCCGCTCGCGGCCGCCCGAGGAGGTCGTGCAAGAGGCCCGGCAACTGGCGGTCCATCACCCGGAGATCTCGCTCACCGGGATCCACATCGGCCTTTACGGCAAAGATCTCGATCCTCGCGTGTCTTTTGCCGAGCTGGTCGAGCGTCTGGTCGAATCCGTTCCCGATGTCCGCTTCCGTATCGGATCGCTCGAGTGCAACCAGCTGGATGACCGGATCATCTCGCTGCTCGCCGATTCCGACGGCCGACTGGCACCTCATCTGCACGTACCGCTGCAGAGCGGAAGCGACCGGGTCTTGCGTGCCATGCGCCGCGCCTATCCCAGTCGGCGCTATGTGTCGCGTGTGGCCAGGCTCTGCGAGCGTGTCACACCGCTCGGTTTGGGCACGGATGTGATCGTCGGGTTCCCGGGCGAGACCGAGGACGATCATCGGCGAACACGCGAGATCCTGGAGGCGTTGCCGTTCACCTACGTGCACGTGTTCCCGTACTCTGAGCGGCAGGGCACGGACGCGGAACGGCTTGCCGACTCCGTGACGCCCATCGCGAAAGCCAAACGCTCCCGCGAGCTGCGAAAGCTCGTGGCGCAGAAGGCGGCGGCCTACCGGCGACGCCGGATCGGCACGCTGGCGCACGTGGTGCTGGAGGGCGATGACCGAGCCACCGCGGTGACCGGCGACTACCTCAAGATGCCGGCGTCGCATAGTTTAAGAGCCGGCGGTCCGCGCCTGCAGCGGGCGCGAGTCGAGGAGGCCGCTGGCGGCGGCCTGGTCGCCACGGCGGTTTAGCGCGAAGAGTCGGGGGATGTCGAAGACGTACTGGGTCGAAACCTACGGTTGCCAGATGAACGTGAGCGAC
>JABAOD010041372.1_pt1 | contig 19040 bp, 12 predicted proteins | sample 7062151 | NCBI WGS metagenome assembly JABAOD01 (sample SAMN14538626, study PRJNA623070) | marine sediment metagenome | biome: marine biome [ENVO:00000428]; feature: marine pelagic biome [ENVO:01000023]; material: deep marine sediment [ENVO:00002113] | place: India: Gulf of Khambhat ... | reverse complement strand
CAACGGCATGCGCGACGGCGCCCACGTCCGCCTGACCCTGACCCGCGGCCCCAAGGTGACCTCCGGAATGAGCCCCCGGTTCAACCGCAAGGGCCCTTGCCTGATCGTCTTGGCGGAGTGGAAGCCGCCGGTCTACGACCCCGGCGGCATCCGGCTGATCACCGCCTCGGTGCGGCGCAACTCGCCGCAGACGATCGACTCCAGGATCCACCACAACAACCTGATCAACAACATCCTCGCCAAGATCGAGGCCGACGCGGCAGGCGTCGACGACGCCGTGATGCTGGACCTGCAGGGCTATGTGGCGGAGACCAACGCCACGAATCTCTTCCTGGTCAAGAAAGGGAACCTGGTGACGCCGCTCGCCGACAGCTGCCTGCCCGGCATCACCCGCGGCGTGGTCCTCGAGATCGCCCGCGAGGCCGGCATCCCGAGCGAAGAGCGGCGGGTGACGCCGGCCGAGCTCTACGCCGCCGACGAGGTCTTCACCACCGGCACCATGGGCGAGCTGGCGCCGGTGCTGGAGATCGACGGCCGCCGCATCGGCGACGGCTCGGTCGGCCCGCTCACGGGCCGGCTCCAGCAGCTCTACCGCGACAAGACCGCCAGCGAGGGGGATCCGCTGCCGTTCTGACGGCGGCGGGGAAGGCAAGCGGATGAACCGTTCGACGAGGGAAGTGCGGGTGCGCCGCGGAGGCCTGCGGGCGGCGCTGCCGGCCGCCCTCTGTGCGGCCCTCGTGCCGGTCCTGCTGGCTTCCGTGCTGGCAGCCGTGCTGGCGACCGGCTGCGCCGTCCGCATCTCCCGTCCGCCGGCCAGCCCGCCCGGCCCGGGCCCTGATGCGAGCCAGGGCGCGACCTCGGGCCCGAGCCACAGTCCGAGCCCCAGCCCTGGCGAGACCCCGTCTCGGCCTGCCGTGGGTCCCGAGCCCGCGGCGAGCGCCAGTGCCGATCCCGCCGGCCCCACCCAGCGGCCGCGCGGAGTCGTCCTGATGATCGGCGATGGCATGGGCGTCTCCCAGATCACCTTCGCCCGCCAGCTCCTGCTCGAGCCCGGCGAGCGCTTCCGCTTCGAGACCCTCCCCGAGCTCGGCCTGGTCACCACCTGGTCGGCCTCCAACCCCACCACCGACAGCGGCGCCGCCGCCACTGCCATGGCCAGCGGCGTCAAGACCTCCAACCTCTACGTCGGCGTCGACGCCGACGCTCGGCCCGTCCGCAGCCTGGCGGAAGAGGCCAGGGACCGCGGCTGGAAGGTCGGCTACGCGACCACCACCACCGTCACCCACGCTACCCCGGCGGCCTTCTACGCCCACGTGCCGGACCGCTACGCCGACGAGGACCTGATCGCCCAGCAGCTCCTCGAGCACCGGCCCGACGTGGTCCTCGGCGGCGGTCTCAGCCGCTTCCTGCCGGCCGCGGAGAACGTTGGCGACCGCGACGACGGGCGCGACCTGCTGGCCGAAGCGCGGGCGGCGGGCTACGAGATCTGGCGCCGCGGCGACGCCCTCGACCGCCCGCCCCCGGAGCGGCTGCTGGGCCTCCTCGCCCCGAGCCACCTGGCCTTCCAGCTCGACGACCGCCGGCGGCCGCCGCCGGAGCGCGACCCGGCGCTGGCCGACCTCGTGCGCCTGGCGCTGCGCTCCCTCGGCGACGCTCCTGGCTTCTTGCTGGTGGTCGAAGGCGGCCGCATCGACCACGCCGGCCACGCCTTCGACGCCGCCTCGGTGGCCGCCGAGACCGCGGCGTTCGACGACGCGGTGGCGGCGGTGCTCGAGTTCCGGCGTGCCAATCCCGGGGTGCTGGTGCTGGTGACCGCCGACCACGCCAGCGGCGGCCTGGCGCTCAACGACTACGTCGACTGGGACGAGATCCGCGCCCAGCGCGCCTCCGTCGAATGGATGGCGCGCCAGATCCGCGGCGCTGGCGCCGGCCCCGAGCTGGTCGCCGAGATGACCGGCTACGACGACATCACCGACGCCGACCTCGAGCCGGTCCGCGAGGGCGAGCTGATCTACGACGCCAACCGCGCCCTCGGCCGCCTCCTCTCCGCCCGCAACGGCGTCACCTGGGTGCCGCGGATCTCCGACGACACCTTCGGCCACACCGGCGAGGACGTGCCGCTGTGGGCAGCCGGCCCGGGCGCCGAGCGCTTCGCCGGCGTCCTGGACAACACCGACATTTACCGCCGACTGCGAGATCTGCTGGGCTGGCCGCCGGTGCAGCAGGCGTCGCCGTAGTGCGGCGAGGCCGTTGCCGGTGCACCTGGGTATTGGCGGCCGCTCCCATCCATCGCTTGCGCGCACGGACGGAGGGGCGGCCGGTGGAGGATCGCCGCCCAGGTCCGTTGCGTCGGCCGAGGGTATAGATGGTTGTCGATGCAGGGCCAGGTCTTCTTGCGCTCACTCTGCTGCCGAGGCTAGACTGCTCGGGTCGTCATGAAGGATTCATCGGAGCCCCGGGCCTCGGCGCTCGCCGTGGGGAGATCGAGTTCCCACCCGCTGTCGTCGGTGGAGGAGCCAGGGTCGGGGCCGGTCACCGTGGCCCTGGACGAAGCTCGGGGGGCCGAGGCGGTGAAGAGGAAGCGGATCGCCATCTTCATCGTCGCCTACAACGCCGCGGGCACTCTCAGCCGGGTTCTGGAACGCATTCCGGAACAGACGTGGGACAAGGTCGAGGAGGTCTTCGTCTTCGACGACTCCAGTCAGGACAGTACCTATCTCGTCGGTCTGGGCTTCAAGGCCCTCCATGACAAGACCAAGCTCACGGTGTTCGCCAACGAGAAGAACCTGGGTTACGGGGGCAATCAGAAGCGCGGATTTCGATATGCCATCGACCGCGGGTACGACATCGTGGCGCTACTGCACGGGGACGGTCAGTATGCTCCCGAGGAGCTGCCCAAGCTCCTGGAGCCTCTGGAGCGTGGCGACACCGATGCGGTATTCGGGTCGCGGATGATGGTGCGGGGTGGCGCTCGGCGGGGGCGCATGCCGCTCTACAAGTACCTGGGCAACCGGATTCTCACCGCCTTCGAGAACTTCGTCCTCGGGACCTCGCTGAGTGAATTCCACTCCGGCTATCGACTCTATTCCTGCCGGGCACTCGAGCGATTGCCATTCGAGAAGAACACGGACGATTTCCACTTCGACACCGAGATCATCATCCAGATGCACGCCGCCGGGATGCGCATCCAGGAGATGCCGATCCCGACCTACTACGGCGACGAGATCTGCTACGTCAACGGCACGAAGTACGCGTACAACGTCGTTCGCTCCGTGATCGGTTTCAAGCTCCACGAGCTGGGGATCAGGACCTGGGCCCGCTATGTGGTGCCGCCGGCCTACACCCTGAAGAAGAGCAAGCTCAGCTCGCACTCGCAGATCTTGCGGCTGATCGGTCAGGAGCCTCGGCAGATCCTGGACGTGGGGTGCGGCACGGGCGAGCTCGGCCACGTCCTGCGGCAGCGTGGCCATCACGTGGTGGGTATCGACATCGAGCCTCCGAGGCACGAGCTGAGCGAATTCATTCAGGCCGATCTGACTGCCGGCCTGCCGCTGGCAGCGGACCGGAAGTTCGATATCGTCGTGCTGGCGGACATTCTCGAGTCCCTTCCCGAGCCGAGCCGCCTGTTGCAGCAGCTCCAGCCGCACTTGCGACCAGAGAGCCGAATCCTGGTCTCGTCGCCCAACATCGTCCACTGGTCGGTGCGCATGCAGATGGCCTTGGGCCGCTTCGAGTACACCAACAAGGGCATCCTCGAGCGCGGTCATCTGCGCTTCTTCACGCGCCGGTCGGCGCGGCGCATGTTCGAAGAGAGTGGTTACGACGTCGACGGCGTGAGGACCGTCCCGATACCGTGGGAGAACATCATTCCTCCGTCCGGTGTCCTGCGCTTTCTGCCGCGGCTTCTCGAGCGCACGGACCGTCTCCTGGGACAGGTATTCCCCAATTTCTTTGCCTATCAGAGTGTCTTCGAGCTGCGCCGCCGCAGCGAGGACAAGGGCGGGTAGGCGAAACCCTCAGAGTCTCAGGCGCTTGAAGATCGGCTCCGGGATCAGCCGAACGACACTCATCACCAGTCTCCAGATGCCGGGCGTGTAGATCACGTTGCGGCGGCGGCGGATTCCGCGGTCGATCTGACGCGCGACCTTGTCGGGCGAGGCCACCATGGGTGAGGTCGGGTCCACGACACCCTCGGTCATCCGTGTGGCGACCCAACCGGGCTTGATGGTCAGGACGTGCACCCCTCGGTGGGCGAGCCGGTTGCGCAGACCCTGGAGAAAAGTGTTCAGGGCGGCCTTGGCGGCACCGTAGGTGTAACTGCTCTGCCGACCACGATCTCCCGTGACCGAGGAGATTGCCGCGATGTAGCCTTGACGGCGCCGCTCGAGGTGATTCGCGGCCAGGCTCGCAATGGCCGCAACGGAGGTGAAGTTCACGTCGACCGTGTGGCGGATCTCCTCGAACTCGACCTCCGCTCGCGGCTGGTCGGCAAGATAGCCGATGCAGATGACGACGCCATCCAGCTTGCCGTCAAAGTGCTTGATGCAGCGCTCGAGGAAAGTGGCGTGGCCCGCGAAGTCCAGCGCCTCCAACACTTCCGTGTGCACGCTGCCCTGAGCCCCCACCGCCAGGCTTTCTGCCAGCTCCTCTAGCCCCTCTGGCGACCTTCCTGCGAGAATGAGCGAGCATCCTCGCGCGGCGAGCACCCGGCAGAGGGCCCGGGCGATGCCGGAGGTGGCGCCGACGACGAGGGTGTTCTCGCTCATCGGTCCGAATCACGACGCCAATGCGCACCGTCCGGATTGCCAGCTGGTCCCATGTGCTGCCAACGAGGACGTCTATCCTACACGCTCCGGCGGCTGCCGCGGAGCGGATCCGCGGTCTGCAGCAACCCTTCATCCCCCGCGGAGCCGGACGCAGCTACGGTGATGCCGCCTACCTCACCGATGGGATCACCCTGACCTCCGACAACCTGCGGGACATTCGAGATCTCGATTCGGAGAACGGCTCGGTCGTCTGCCAGGCCGGCGTCCGGATCGGCAGTTTGTTCTCTTTTCTCGAGACCACCCCTTGGGTGTTTCCCATCGGCGGCGGCACGCAGTGGACAACGGTCGGCGGCGGCGTCGCCGCCGACGTCCACGGCAAGAACGACGTGGCGCAGGGCTCGTTCGGGAACCACGTGGAGGCGATGCGCATCGCTCTGGCCGGCGGGGATTGCGTGGACTGCTCGCCGAGCGACTACCCGGATCTGTTTGCGGCCACGATCGGCGGCATGGGGCTGACCGGATTCGTCGAGAGCGTCACGCTCAAGCTCCAGGTGCCGCCGTCGAACGCGGTCGAGTCGCGGGCCGAGGTGATTGGCAGCCCGGAGGCCATGGTCGAGCAGTTCCGCAACACCCAGCCGGAGTTCAGCGTCGCCTGGCTGGATCTGCTGCATTCCCGGTTTCGCGGCATCTACTACCAAGCCGATTTCGTCGACGATGAGCCCAGGCGATCACTTCCACCCATCACGATCCCGCTGCCGCGAGTGAAGGTGTTCAACCGCTCCTTTGTCCGCGGGCTGAACGCGATCCGGTTCGCGCTCAACGCCGACAAGCGCTCGGTGGTCCGGGTGCGCGATTTCCACCATCCGGTGGATGCCTTGAAGCACTGGAACCAGCTCTACGGTCGCCGAGGCTTCCACGAGTACCAGTTTCTGGTGGCCGAGGAGCACTGTGCCGCCGCGCTGAGGGAATTCCTCGCGGGCTGTGATCGCTACTCCCTCGAACCGTTCTTCGCCGTGGTCAAGAAGTTCGGCACCGCAGAGCGCAAGGGTCTGCTGTCGTTCCCGGCGCCGGGGATCACCATCATGGCCGACTTCGCCAACGGCCCCCAGAATCAGGCCTTCTTCTCCTATTTCACCGACTACCTGCTGGAGCTCGGGGGCAGGATCTATCTGGCGAAGGACTCCTATCTCACCAGCTCGCAGTGTGCGAGCATGTTTCCGCGCCTCGACGAGTGGCGGCAGATCGTGCAGCGCTACGACCCCGAGAATCGCGTGCAGTCGGACCTGTCGCGGCGACTCCGCTTGAAGCCGTGGTAGCGAGGGCCCGAGCCGAGGCCGAAGCCGCGGGCCGGGTTCATTCTGCGCAGGCGTCACTCGGTATGAGATCGCGTCCAGTGACCGGTCCAGCGACGACCTCGAAGCCATTGTCGGTCAGCGAGGGCCCGTTCACGACCCACACAGGCCGGTCCGGATAGGCCTCGAGTACCTCTGCCCGGATCTCCGCTGTCCTGTCCCAGGCGTAGACGGGCTCATCGGCGTCGGGGTGCAGGGGGTTCTGGATCCAGGCAGACTGATAGTCTCCATAATCTCCTCGGATCAACACCAGGCTTCTCCCCCAACCGAGCTCGGTGGCCAGGTGCCGTATGCCGGGCCGGACGTTCCGGTACTGGTAGTACTTGTCGAGGGCCCGCCAAGGGAAGAAATTGAGCAGGCTGAGAGTGCTCAGCGCCAGGACCGCGATGATCACCCGGGTGGCGTGGCCGGACGCTTCGTTTCCCCCGGCCTCGAGCCTCTCCTGGAGGGCGCGGATGCCCCTGACCGAAAGGCCCAGCAACGGAACGATCATCAGATACCAGTAGCGGGCTCCGAAATCCGGTCCGCCGCTGAACCAATACAGGCTGTAGACCACCACGATCCCTGCAATGAGCCCCAGCGTCAGATAGTCGTGCCTCTGCAGTCGCCTGGAGAAGAGCAGGAAGGCAACCAGGACCAACGAGCCCGTGCTCCAGCCGAACAGCTCGACATTGATCGCGAACGTGTTCAGGCTCGCGTTGACCAGCGCATCAACCGGGCCATGACCTGGGAAGGGGTCGATAGCCCAGCCGAATCCGCGCTCGGGGCCGAATCCGTACGCGTTGGCCTTGGGTCCGAAGTACTCCTCGTAATAGGCGGTAAGGGGGAAAGTGGTCGCGTCGCCCGTGACCTGTCGGTTGTAGGGCAGGACGATCGCCGCAACCAGGAGAGTGCCCGTGATGAAGGCCAGGAAGGGGCCGACCTTCGATCTCCGGCCGCCGATGCCAGATACCCAGAGCCCGAGGGCCGCCGCCACGATCAGTCCGTCCAGCGGTCTGATCAGGCTCACCATGCCCGCCGCGCCCCCAGCGAGGAGTCCCCAGAGTGTCTTCCCGGTTCTCAGGGCTCGTGCCATCGAGATCACGCCGGCCAGAGCGCATGTCAGAGTCAAGGTGTGACTCATGAAGCTCATCGTCATGAAGACGAACCAGGGTGAGGTGCAAATCAAACACAGCGCAGTCCGTGCGAACGAGCGATTCGCGATCTGTAGGAACAGGCTGTAGATGAGCAGCATGTTCAGGCCGCCCAGGACCGGATTGACGAGCCAGGGGGCGCCACAGAGAACGCCGATCGCCAGCACCGCGGCCCATCCGGGAGGGAAGATCGAGTACCAGCTCGGCGACTCATGGGGGATCATGTAGAAGCTGAAGGCTTCCGGAGCCGGGTAGGCAGGCACGGTCACGGAGCCCTGCGCGAAATAGCGGGCCTGGTACAGATAGATGACCTCGTCGGGCACATGCGGATGGCGTTGGTATGAAAAGGCCGAGAGAAGCGCAGCCAGGGTGACGACCCAGACGGCTGCAAGAACAGCAAAGCGGTCCCCGCGCGCGCTGACTGCAGTCGCCTTTTCTGTGGTCGGACCCAGGAAGGCAGCGAGCCTCTGCCTGCAGGAGGCAAGGACGTCTTCGGGCAGCGCCCAGACCAGCAGCACGATGTTCGTCAGGTTGATCGCCTGGACGAACGTGGCCAGGAGGAGCTCGAGCAAGTATCTGGCGACGTCCTGAGACGCCGCGGCGCTGGAGAGGGAGAAGATCAGCGCAAGAGCAATGAGGTGCCAGAGCGCGAAGTGGCGACCGAGCCAGCTCTTGACGGTGGGCCAGCGGGTCCTCATTGCGGCTGCCACCAGGACTGCCTGGCCGACGAGGTAGACCAAGAGCAGAGGATGCGTGTCGCGCAGCAGGCGGGACCAGGGCCGATAGTGCTGGTAGCCCGCGGAAGGCCCGGCATCGATCATCTGCAGGGCCACGGCCTGTCCGAAGAGAGCCACGGCAAACCAGAAGCCCGCTCGGCTCAGCCGGCTGCCGAAGGTGTACCCCAGGATCAGGAAAGCGACACCCGCGGCAATCGGCAGGCAGATGTCTGCCAGCAGGTGGCCCTGTGGGCCCCGGAACCTGGGATCCAGGAAGGCCCAGATCAGGGAGGACACACCGAGAGAGGAAAGCAGGAGCCGAAACGCGCGGGAAGGGATCAATGCTCGAGACTCTTGCTGAGTGTGGCGGTAGCGGCAGCCGGCCTCGCGAGGTGAGCCGGCTACTTCACATACCCGAGTGCTCGCAGTTGCTCGAGCACCGCCGGATCCGTCTCGGAGCGCTCTGCGCTCGCGAGCGGTAGGAGCGTCGACTCGAGCAGCTGCCTTCGCAGCGCCGGCACGATCTCCGAGTTCTGGGCGAGCACGTCAACCTCCTCGTAGGGAGAACGATCGAGATCGAAGAGGTACTCGCTGCCGTCACCTTCCAGCACGTATTTGAAGTGGTCCTCGTAGAGGGCTACCCGGCTGTGGGAGACGACGGGAAAGGCCTCCTTGTGCCTCGGTGGGTACCACTCGGTGACCACGGGGAGGCTGCGCGGATGGCCGGGGAGGGCCCCACTCAGTCCCGGCGGGATGGGCACGCCCGCGATGTCCAGCACGATCGGGAGGACGTCGGCCTGCTGCATCGGCTGATCGTGGGTGCTCCCGGCTCGGCCGCCGGGCCGCCTGACGAGGAGTGGAATCCTGACGGCCGGCTCGTACGCTGAGTGATGGAGGAAGTAGCTTTCGATGCTTGAGTTCTCGCCGAACGCCTCGCCGTGATCGGAGGTCACGACGATCAAGGCTTCGTCCAGCCAGCCGCGCGAGTCGAGCATCGAGAAAAGGCGCCCCAGCTCTGCGTCCAGCGTCCTGACTCGCGAGCGGTAGTAGCTCAGGACCGTGTCCCTGTGCCGCCTGGCCATGGACATCTCGTCGCCCACGCCGAACGCGCGTAGCGCCAGATCGGCCCGCATTCGCAAGCGTGTCGACAGCGGCGGCAGCGGCTGGCCCACCGCAGGATACGTCGGCGTATGGGCATCCATGAAGTTCAGAAACAGGAGGTGAGAATACGGCTCGCCTTGCAGCTCGTTCAGCGCTCGGTCGACGATCTCCCGGGCGGTGGCATACTTGTTGATGCCGGTCATCTCGAGCCGCAGCTGGGTGCTCGCGAGAGGAGAGGAGCTGACCAGGCCCAGGAGCTTCCAGGGCAGGAGGACCTCCTGCCACAGTCGGCCCGGGCTGCAGTATCGCTGGCAGCCACGCGCCAGGCCGGTCGCAGCATCCACCAGCGGGTTGGCCGTGATGCACGTGGTGCGATAGCCGCGCGCCGCGAGCAGTTCGTGGACCGTGGGAATCGACGAGCGCAGAGACGGGGAGAGGCCGCGCTGGGAAGTCACGTCGGTGCGGTGGTGGGCCACCGTTCGTCCCGTGAACAAGGATGCGTGTCCCGGCACGGTCCAGCTAGCGTTCGCGATGACGTTCGTATAGACGTCCGAGGTCTGCGCGAGCGACGACAGGTTCGGCGTCTCCGACCGCTCCGGAGGAGACAGGTCGAGCGCATCGGCGCGAACCGTGTCCAGGACCAGGAGGAGGACCGGGGGGCCGACTCGCCGCGGCGGCGGAGGTTTCGACAGCTGCATCCACTCGTGGGGGTTGGGCACCGTCGCACGCGCCGCCAGCAGGGCGCTGGCGACCGCCACCCCGAGCATGGTCATCCGGAACCGCTTCGCACGCAACGTGATGAGGACCACACCGCCGAGAGCAGCCGCGGCGACCCCTATCGCGAGCCCCGGCGAGGCGGCGGAGGCCGCCATTCCCTTGACCGTGGCACCCACGACGATGGCAATCGCCAGCACAGCGACCAGCGGTGCTGCCAGCGCCTTGACGTCGATCCCTCGCCCGGTGGCGGCGCGTGCGCTAAGCCAGGACGCGACGACGAGGGCCGCGGCGGCGAGCCCCACCCGCAGGCCGCGGGACGCGCTCGCCAGGAGCCAGGGGGCCCGCTGGATGGCGGGCTCCACCAAGTGCGCGGTGACGGCCAGAGCGAGACAGAGACCGAGCGTTGCGTCCGCGGTAGAGATCCCAGGGGATCCCGAGAGTCGGAGCACGCGAGCCGCCAGGGGACCGAGAAACGTGACGCCGAGCGCCAGCACGCAGGTCACGGCGCCATACGCGACCCAGATTCGGAGCCGCCCGAGATCGCTGAGCGGAGCGTAGGCGACAAGCTCGACGGCCGCCAGAATCCCGAGAGGCACGGCGGCGGCACGAAAAACGGGCATCAGAGCTCCCTCGGAGAGCGCTCGGCGAGCGTGGCCCGTTCGAGCGCCCGTGCGGCTCAGGGGGCCCTCGCCAAATCGAGGTTTACGATCTTGTGAATTTCCTCCACAGTCGTCGGATATGTTCTGGATACGAAAACATCCTCCGACGTCTCCTCTTCCGAAGAGTTCTTTACGACCTCGAAAACGGTCGCTTCCTGCGTCTTCTCTGAAGGAGGTTGACCGACACCGAGCTCCTCAAACGCGATTCGCCGCAACAGCTCCTCAAGCGGCGACACATCTTCGAAATACGCAGCACTGCCTCGTGGTCGCTTGACAGCGAACAAAGTCGCATGCAGGTCAATCATGTCGTAGGGAGTCATCGGGCTCATTCTTGCCTCAGAGTGATCGGCGTGCAAGCGTGCACCATGATCGCCCTGGATCACGACCAATGTGTCTGCGAGAATGCCTCTTTGCGTCATCGCAGATAACAGAGAGTCCAGGATCGAGTAGAGACATAGCGTCTGGTCCGAATACAATTGGAGACTCTGCTCTCCGTACGCCTCCAATGCGAGCCCTCTCTGTGGGAACCAGCTCTGGATATCGGCTTTAACGGAGCAGTCGGCTCTCAAGGAATAAGGCGCGTGAGGAAGGAGAATATGCGCGAACAAGAAGCCGCCTTCGGGGAGAGAGAGAATCGCGTCGCGAGCGCCTTCCAGGGCGAGGAGTGAGTTGAGCGTGGAAAGTCGGAAGCCCGGAGGAAGCTCATCCCATGCGATACCAGGAAGTCGAATACCGGTCCGAGCGAGAAGACGCGAGCGCGCGCGCAGATACTGGTATCTGAAAGACCGGTACAGACTGGACTGGCGCGCGTAGGACCTCATCAACGTTCTTAGCTGGAGCGTGCGTGGGAGGGCGAAGGCCTGAGTGACACTGGTTTCCCAGGGCGAGTATTCCTCGCACAGGGCGACTTGGGGCAGGTGGTCGCTGCAGTAGCGAAGGAAGGCGCTCTGCCAGACGTGAATGCTGAAGCCGAGTCGACGCAGATCATCGAAATAGCGGTTCTGACTCAAGTCTCCTCCGCGCCTCCCCGGCTGCTGCTTCACTAGCGCGTTGACTTCGCTAGAGAAGGTGTAATTGAGCATGTTGGGCAGCGAGTCCAGGGTTCTGCTGTAGCGGCTGTAGGCTCCGCCAAAGAGTTCGAATCCATAGGAAGCGTAGAACTGCGTGATTCTCGCTTTGAGGGCCCGCGTGGCCTCTTGATGCACGGGGATCGCTTCGACGCCCGTGTGCTCATCGAACACGAGATGCACGACCCTGGAGGGCAGGGTCTTGGAGGTGACTTGAGGGGGCTTCGTAGGCGATACAGTAGCTTCAAACTCGAAGAAAAGGCCTATTGTGACGATGCAGAAGACAGCGCTGACGAAGGCAGCAGCCTTGGTGTAAGTTGTCCGCAGGGGCAGCGCGATTACGAGCAGTGCGGTGAATACGCCGAACGACTTGAGCAACGCCGGGAGCGTTGGACCAGAGAAGAGAGAGGATTGTACGTCAACAAGGAGCACCAGCAGGATGGCCGTGAGGATCGTATGAAACGTGACTCCACCAAGCAGACCCAAAGCTGCCACAGCGAGTCCGGCCAGGCTCAGGAGGGTGATGGCGAGCCATGGGCCGGCCGCCAGAAGACTGTAATTGTTAGTTTCCAGAAAAGCGAGAAAAGGAGCTAACAGCAGTAAAGGTGGCGTGAGCCACGCTGAAATCGAGAATACGCGGTCTGGAGTCGAGTTCGCCTTGGCCGGTTTCATCAGCGATCTCGTGTAGGGAGCCGACTCTGCCGTTCGTGACGAGGCGTGGCACGCGTTTCGCTGAGGCGGCGGAAGAGTCCCTCGGTCTAGAGGTGTAGAGAACGCGGGCTCCTGAGGGCAAATCGACCCGTCGAACTAGGAGTTCTGGCGGCACATTCTCCGTCAGCCCCCTGATAGACGTCAAGCGCTCGCTGGAGGCAGCAAGCGGAGTCAGAGGTGTTGGCGCTGGCTATCCTCGAGCATCAGCTCGCCAGAGCGAGACGGAGGCCGGGCGTTGCGCCCGCGGTGAAGATCCGAGGGAGGCCGATCCTGGGTCGACCGGATCGTCGGTTCGTAGTAGCAGGTGAACAGCACGAAGACCAGGATCAGCGTCACGCTACCGAAGAGCGAGGCCGCAGCGGCCTGACCGACGGGGAACGGCTCCAGTGCCGCCAGCACCCAGCGCTGCGCGAAGCGCGAGTGCACGGAGAGCGTCGAGATGAGCGCCAGCCAGGCCAGCAACCTCGCGATGGGCGGCAGCGGCGTCCGCGGCACCAGCCAGAAGATCAGCACGGGGAAGAGAAACGACAGGTAGTGAGGCCAGATGATGCTGGAGGAGAAAAGCCCCAAGAGAAGGCTCAGCGTCGTCAACTGGTGTCTCTCGTTGCGCTCCCCCGCGTCATAGCGAGGCAACGTCAGCACCCGGTAGGAGACGAGTGCCACGACGAGGAGCTTGAACCCGAGCACGAGATAGTGAAGTACTGCGCTCGAGGGCTCGCCGACCATCTCGAGCGGCGCGCCGACATGCACGGTCCACCAGGTGTAGGCGACGCCCAGAATGGCGACGTTCTGCCACCATGGCTCGGCGATCGCGCCGGCTGAGATCCTCATCGTCGTCCACCACTCCCGATGCAGGTCGGGACCCAGCAGCAGGAGCGACACCCCACCAACGAGGCCGAGCAACAGCGTCGCGCTGGCGGTGACCCGGACCTTACGTGCGAGCGCGAGGACGGGCAAGAAAACCACGAAGAAGGGCTTGATGGGGATCAAGACCGCCAGCCAGAGGCCGCTCAGCAGGGCGCGCCCCGCCAGGAAGTGTCGGTGGAACAGAACGACCAGCAGGAAGCAGATCGGCGTCGCCTGGCCGCCCGTGGAGAAGCTGAACCAGAACGGCTCGTAGAGCAGCACGATCGCGAGGTACACCGGCAGGGCCGCGATCTGCTTCGCAGCGGCGCTGCGGAATGCGGGGTACAGCAGAAAGAGACCAGCGGCGAGGCTCAACGCGCACATGGCCTTGAACACTAGGATCCCCTGGCGGGGTGGAAACGCACCCACCGGCGCCCACACGTAAGCCGACAGCGGGAAGCCGACGTAGCCGAGCCGACCGCTGTTCACCGCCTCGCCGCCGTCTTCGAGGCGGTCCGCGCCGGTCTCGCCACTGTCGGCGCTCGCGCCGATACCGAGGTGGCCGCGCTGCCACTCCTCCATGACAGATCTCGGCAGCTCGTAGAGCTGCTGGATGCGACCCTCGAACGCCCGCTTGCCGGCTCTGTGGTACTGCTTGAAGTCCCAGCCGATGCCGGCCGGCGAGATGACCACCATGAGGGCGCGGAGGCCGAGCAATGCGGCGAGGGCCACGGTCAAGTAACGCACTCGCTGGTCACGATCGAGCATGTCGACTACTTCTCGGCGCTCACCATTATCATCAGCCCCAGCCGGGACAAGATGCGCCTCGCGGCTTTCGGCAGCATGAGAATCGGGCGTGAATAGGGAAGAAAATATCGCTTGAAAGCCAGCTTCGAGAATCGTCGGAAAGCCGCCCGTAGCTCAGGTCTGGTGTAGGCCTTGCCTATCGGATTGGATTTCCCGTCATACAGACGCACGAACTCTTCCGGAGTGGAGGCATCGACCATCGTCTCCCGGCCCCGACCGGTCTGGATCAATCCGACAACTCGCATGGCAGCCTTTGCCAGCCGAAAGCAGGCGGTGGAACGAAGTGGATAGACCCTGTAATACACGCTCACCGTAGCGAGCCCTCCAGGCTTCAGGACCCTGTGGATCTCATCGATGCAGGCTTGCGTATCGGGAGAATGGTGAATGACGCCCTCGCTGATCACGCGGTCGAAGTGCCCGTCGGGAAAGTCCAGGGCTTCGGCGTTGCCAACCTGGATGGATCCCTTCAATCCGAATAGAGCAAGCGAGCGATTTGCCAGAGCTACTGAACGAGGTGAAATGTCTACCCCCGAGTATATTGCGCCCATTGGGATGAGAAGCCGGGCCCAGAAACCCGGCCCGCAACCGACATCCAGCACTCGTTTCCCCCTGATGTCGGTTGGTGCCCAGTCGTGGAGGCAGCCGAGCAAACCATGGTTTTTCTTGATGCGATCGGTCTCTGTAAACCACTCGCGAGTGCCGACCCGGTGTGGGACGAAATCCACTCCGAGGGGCATGGAATCCCAGAATTCCCGCACATCCTCGAGCGAGTTCTTCACCTTCAGTCACCTTCGGCAACGGCAGGTGCGGTGCTGCCTGTGGGACAGGTGGACCCCAAGATCGGACTTGGCCTCTCCAGCTACGCTAGCCTCCGCGTTGGCGAGAGTCTAGCAGGCAGGGCCGCCGCGCGACGGCCGCTCTCGAGATCGCTGGAGCAAGAGGTCGGGAGCCGTCTTCGCGTGCGTCCCGGCTCGAAGCAGCCGCGGGGGGCCGTGCCAGGCGGGCCCGTCGTCATCGCCATCGGATAGAATCACGGCCCGACGAAGGACATCGACTACCGTCGCATGAAACCGATGAGGCCTCGAATCGATGCTGACGAAGTGGGCCGCCTGCGAGGCCGCGCTCGCTACCCGCTGCGGCCTCTACGGCGCGCTCCGCGGTCGGGGGATGGCATGACTCGTTCCGCTCTGGCGCAGTCGCGAGATCACCACCGCCAGGCAAGACGCCGATGCCTGCTCCAATCGCGGGCCCGGGCCCTGCCGGGTGGCTGCGCGGCGGCACCGACCTCTTTCGACGGTCGCATACGCGCGCCGCTCGCCGGGCGGCACCGCCGTAGGTGCACGATGGCCTTGCTCGCCGCGCCGGCCTAGGAATCGCCGTGGTCGAAAGAGGTTACGAGGACGTGGCGGTTCTCATTCCCTGCTACAACGAAGCCTTGACCGTTGCCAAGGTGGTTCGGGATTTCATTCACGGAGGCGCTTCCCGGAGCGCGAATCCTCGTATTCGACAACAACTCCAGCGACCGAACCATGGATTGTGCGCAAGAAGCCGGCGCGGAGGTCGTCCGGTCGGTTCGACAGGGCAAGGGCAACGTCGTTCAGCACATGTTCGACAAGGTCGATGCCGGCGTCTACCTGATGGTGGACGGTGACGACACCTACGACGCCCGATCCGCTGCCGCTCTCGTAGAGGCCGTTCGATCGGGTGACGCCGACATGGCGATCGGGGTACGCCTGGTGGGCTTCGACGCGCAGCGCTCCTTTCGCCCGTTTCACCGATTCGGCAATCGCCTGATATCGCAGCTGATCTCGCGCATCTTCGGCGTCCGGTTCACCGACGTCCTGTCCGGCTACCGCGCTTTCTCCCGGGATTTCGTCAAGAGCGTTCCGATAGCCGCGCAGGGCTTCGAGATCGAGACCGAACTGACGGCCCAGGCGGTGGCCAAGGGCTTCAGCATCAAGGAGCACCCCGCGCCGTACGGAGCGCGTCCCCGTGGCAGCTACTCGAAGCTCGACACGCTCGGCGACGGGCTGTTGATCCTGAGGGCGTTATTTCTGATCGCCAAGGATTTCAAGCCCCTGACCTTTTTCGGCTCGATCGGGATTCTCATGGGAGTGGCGTCCCTGTCTGCCGGGTACCCCCCGATCGCGGATTACCTCCGAGAGGGTTTTGTCCACCACGTGCCGCTTGCGATACTTGCCGCTGGCCTCGCCATCCTCGCCACCATCAGTGTTGGCATTGGCCTCATCCTGCACACCATCAGCCGCTATCACAACGAGACCTTCCGTTTCTGGCGAAAGCTCGCAAAGCGACTGGAGGGAAGCGGGTGACTGTCGACGGCTACACAGGAGTCGACAACCTCGAGGTGATGCTCGAGGCGCGCAACTACAACGCCTACCTGGTGGATCAGGTGCTGGCGAACGCGCGCGGAGTCGACGTCGCGGTCGACTTCGGTGCGGGTATCGGCACCTTCGACCGCGCTCTGCGCGAGCGCGGCATGCAGGTCGTGTGCATCGAGCCGGAGGCCATCCTGCAGGCTCGGCTGCGCAAGGAGGGTTTCACGGTTTTCGGGATGCTCGACGAGCTCGGCGCAGCGGAGGCGGAGTACATATTCAGCTTGAACGTGCTGGAACACATCGAGGACGACGTTGGAGCTTTGCGGGAGATCTACCGCTCCCTGGTCCCTGGAGGACGGCTGTATCTCTTCGTTCCCGCGTTCGAGCTGCTGTATTCGAGCATGGACCGCAAGGTCGGACATCATCGCCGATACCGGAAACGATCTCTGATCGGCAAGCTCCACGGTGTGGGCTTTCGCGTGGAGTCGGCGCGCTACGCGGACAGCCTCGGGTTCCTCGCGTCTCTTCTGTACCAATGGTTCGGCAACAAGAACGGCGATCTGAACCCGTCCGCCATACGCATATACGACCGGCTGGTGTTTCCGATCAGTCGCGGCTGCGACGTTCTGCTGTCATCGATTCTGGGCAAGAACCTCGCCATCACGGCAGTCCGACCCACCGCTTGACCGCATTGCCTCGGGGACGGCTTCTCGCCCGCGGTCGTCAGTGGATCATGCCGCAGGGCAGCAGGGCGTTTTCGTTGCGTTGCAGACCGGCCGGACGCGTACGCGCCAGCCCGAGCCAGCTCTCGATTCGACCGAGGTACGCCGACGGCAGCTCACCTGGCGCCGTCGAGCCGAGCAGTTCGGTCGCTCGGTCCCTTTTCACGAACAACTGCACCGGCGGGTTGACGAACGGCACCGGGCGCCTCGACGACAGGCCGCGAGTCTGTCCGCGGTAGGCGAGCTCATATCCCAGATCCCCGGCGAGTAGCTGCCCGTAGATGCTGTCCGGAAGCTCCCACTCGTGCTCCTCGTCGAAGTCCTGTTGGGGAATGACGGCGACGAACTCGGGGGCGTCAGGTGACCGCCAATCGGCAAGCGTGCAGAACTTGCCCATGGGCACCGTTTTCACGCCCTCCGGCAGTGGCGGCAGCCTCTGGTTGCCGCCGTAGTAGCCGACGCGGTCTCCGGCGCGGAGATGACGCTCCAGCCAGGAACCGAGGGCATAGCGGCTGTCGAGGATCATCTGCGCGGTGAGATCGCCGGCGCGCAGCAAGGACCACCCGAGGACTGCGATAAGGAGCGCCACGCCGACCCGCCGGCTGCGCGGCTTCTCCGCCTGCACGGCAAGGCTGAGCGCATAGCCCGCGTACAGGGCGAGCACGTACGCCACCACGAGGAGATAGCGGAAGTTGACGAAGTGCACCGGTAGGATGCTGCCCACCAGCGCCCCGAGGGCCGGCAAGATCAAGAGCAGGTCCTGACGGCTGCGGCGGAAGCCGATGACGGCGCCGACCACTGCCGCGACGGTGACGGGCAGACTCAGAGCATCGATCAGGTGCCGGCCGCACTCCCTGAGCAGACCCAGATAGCCGGCAACGGTCGCCGGGTACAGATAGACGGCTGTCGCATCCGTGACGAACCGCACGTGTAGTAGCCAGCGCTCCGGATCGAACACGATGCCGCTCGCAACCAGGTACGCGATGGTGGCTGTGAGCGCCCCGATCCAGAGTGGTCTCGAGGCTGATCTGATGGAGAGCCCGCCCCTGGAGGTGTCGCGCAGATGCCGCGGCACGACCACCAGGGCGATCGTCAAGAACGGCGCGTAGCTGGCGTCCTTCGTGGCGGTCGCCAGGGCCGCGCAGAGCCCCAATCGAATCGCTCGCCCGTCCGTCAGGCCACCGCGAAGACAGCTGGCCAGCACGGCGAGCCCGAGCGCGGTCCAGAACAGTGCTCCCATGTCGGTGTTGCTCGTGCGGGCGTAGTAGGACATGGGGAACATGAGCAGGACGACGCACCCGCTGATCCATCCGGTCCGGCGCCCCCATAGCAAGGTGCCGGTGCGAAACGCGGCCAGGACGACACCGGCTCCGAACACGACGTTCGTCAACCGTGCAACCACCGTCATCACCGCGAGCGCCGAGACCGGGTCGCGCAATCCGAACGGATACTGCGTGGAGAATTCGGTCAGTCCGCCGGTAAGCCAGAGAAACCCCAGATGCAGCGCGATCGGAATTGCCTGAAACAGGTACGGTAAAAGCCCATACTGGGGGTTGTATTGCGGGTCGGGATCGACGAAGACCCGGTAGACCTCCCCGGCGACGCCCAGTGGCGCGATCTCGTCGGAGCCCCACGGCACGACTCGCTCGGCTGCGGTGGCATGGGGCACGCCCCACCAGACACCGGGAAGGTAGATGGCAACGGCGGCGATGAACAGGACGAGCATGAGCCGGCGCTCGGCGGCGCTGTCGTTGGCCAGGGTCGTCACTGCGTTTCGACTCACTNNGGTCGTCACTGCGTTTCGAGTCACTGACTGCTGCATCGCGGATTTCCTGGACAGACGGGCCGGGTGAGGGCGGAGCTACGGTGGTGTCTGGTCGCTATCGACTGCGTCTCACTGCATGAGCGACATCTGTGGTCACCCGTTTCGACCGCCTCAGCAGTACCAGCGATTGAGGATCCCCCCGAGCGTCGGAGTGATGCCCACGGGAAGGCGCCGCCAGGCGCGGTGCGCCAGCGAACCGCCGTCGTAATAGCGTTCGAGGGACGGGCCGAGCCGGTGATCGGCAAAGTGTAAGAGAACACCTCCCTGGGCTCGGCTCCCCAG